>Ga0207641_10000501_pt1 | contig 44138 bp, 49 predicted proteins | sample KBSSwiS62_FD_184306 | JGI IMG/M metagenome (GOLD analysis project Ga0207641, IMG submission 184306) | Switchgrass rhizosphere microbial communities from Kellogg Biological Station, Michigan, USA - KBS Switchgrass S6-2 (SPAdes) (version 2) | ecosystem: Host-associated > Plants > Roots >... | reverse complement strand
TTGTTCGCGGACCCCATCAGGGCCAGCAGTCTACACCGACTGCATCAACAGGCCGGACAGACGACTGCACACGACGGAATGTCAGATCATCACTTTATGCTTGCAACGCGGGAGCCATCCACAGAGGACGGACCGCACCTAGGAACGGAAAATTGGCGGCTGAATGGCGACAAAGGGTCGTCGAGCGACGATTTACCAGTTGCCGCCCACCTTGGCTATTTGCTCGAGGAGCTCGGTTTTCGATGCCGTGCGGCGGGTACCAGCATTCCTTGGCAGGCTAACGTCACCCACGACGATGCGACGCTCGGCAATTTGTTCGCCCAGCACAGCAAGGCTGATGGCCTCACGCTTTGTCTTCAAGGTCTTGAACGCCATAGTCCTGCGCCGTCTCTTCACGGATCCTGCGATCCATATAGTCGTGATCCAGTCCTTTAGAAAGCTTGAACAGCGCCTTTGCCTGGTGAAGCATCTCATCCGCAGACCCTGATGCGAATTGGCCCATACGATCTGCGATCAGATCTTCGACTGATATGACGGCCACAGCGCCATGCTCGCTTATCTCGATCACCCGTAGGAAGTCATTGTCAGCTAAGCCATCCAGCAGCCGGCTACCAACCACCTCAAAGCCAAGCTTCAGGTCAGGATGAATCCAGCCCCGCAAGGAAAGGCCTGCGCCCTTTGGCCGGATGAAGCCATGCTGGACCATTATCGTTTCCAGCACCGTTTGCTGAGATGAAACCAGGTCGAAGTCGCCAGTATTCAGCACTCCTTGCGTGTAAAGCTCGACAGCGCCACCACCGACGAGAATGGGTGGCCTATGGCCCTTTGCATCCATAGCAGCGCTGATTTGTGCCAACATATTCAAGGCTGCTTCAAACTGGGGGCGCCATCGTGACATGCAAATCGGCTTCGTTTTGAGAGTGATGAGATAAGACGGATACTATGCTCCGCCTGTATCATAGATCACTACGGCCGATATATGTCGAGAGGGACTATCGGAGCGCCCAAAGGAACCCTGGCACGTTGGTGCTGTGGCCATTTTGGCCACAGGAGAAGTGTGATGGGATTATCAGAATTTGATCCCGCCGTGCGAGAACGACTCGCGTGGAATGCGGGACATAAAGTAGGAGCGAAGCGGGCGCTGAAGCCGCGTCAAATATGGGCGGTCCGCTTCTTTCTTGACCAGAACCAGAGGGTTCGCGACCGAGCGCTGTTCGATCTTGCCATCGACAGCAAGCTACGCGGCTGTGACCTGGTCAAGATCAAGATCAGCGATATCGTTTGCGAGAAGAAAATCCGGACAAGGGCAATCGTGGTCCAACAGAAAACGGGTCGCCCGGTTCAGTTCGAACTGATGGACGACGCTCGTGCCAGTCTGCTCAAATGGCTCGAATTGCGCGGAGGATGCCTGGATGATTATGTGTTTCCCAGTCGCAACAACCACGCGCTTCATATGAGCACCCGGCAATATGCTCGTTTGGTGACCGAGTGGGTCACTGGAATCGGTTTGCCTCGTGAAGATTATGGCACGCACTCAATGAGGCGGACAAAGGCATCGATCATTTATAAGGCGACCGGCAATCTGCGCGCTGTGCAGATATTGCTCGGACATACGAAAATCGAGAGTACGGTTCGATATCTCGGCGTTGATGTAGAAGATGCGCTCACGCTGGCAGAAGGAACTGAAATCTAAATTCCACTGGCTCCTCGCGAGAGTGAGGAGCCAGGTTAGGCAGCGCAACGTCCGCTATCGGCATCGGCAATGCAAAAGAGCAGACGGTCCGCACCTGAGAACGGAAAAATCGAGGCGGAACGGCCGGGATGGGTCGAGGCTGTGTAAAAACGACTGATTATGATAAGGTCTTCCGGCGTTCCGGGAGACTTGATCATGGGCCGTTTCGTCGAAGGGGAAGATAACCGACAGGATAGTTTCCTGCCTGCATCGCTGAATGATTATGTCAGCGAAGATAACCCGGTCAGAGTTGTCGAAGCGTTCATTGATGAGCTTGATTTGAAGGCTCTCGGCTTTGAAGGCATGGCCCCGGCAACGACGGGACGGCCCGCTTATCATCCGTCGACGATGTTGAAGATCTACCTGTATGGCTATCTCAACAGCGTTCAGTCGAGCCGCCGGCTGGAGCGGGAAGCTGGTCGCAATATCGAGCTCATGTGGCTGACGGGTCGATTGGCCCCTGACTTCAAGACGATCGCAAATTTTCGACGCGATAATGGCGTTGCGATCCGCGCCGTCTGTGCGCAGTTCGTGACCCTCTGCCGCGGCATGGGCCTGTTCAGCGGCGCCATGGTTGCGGTGGATGGCAGCAAGTTCAAGGCTGTGAACAACCGGGATCGCAACTTCACCGCGCATAAGGCGGCTGCGCGCATTGAGCAGGTCCAAGCCAGTATAGATCGCTATCTGGTCGCGCTCGACCGGGCAGACCGCGAGGACATTGAGGTACCTGAGATGCGGACCGACAAGATCCGCGAGAAGGTCGCCGGACTGCGGCGTCAGATGCAGTATCTGAAGGACATGGCCGCGCAGGTAGAGGCTGTCCCTGACCATCAGATATCCCTCACCGATCCCGACGCTCGGTCCATGGCCACGACAGGCCGGGGCACGGGGATGGTCGGATATAATGTGCAAGCCGCGGTGGATACCGAACATCACCTTATCGTCGCGCATGAGGTCGTGAACGAGGGTTCTGACTGTGCACAGCTTGCGCCCATGAGCCGCATTGCCCTGGATGCCGCGGGCACCTCGGATCTAACGGTACTCGCGGATCGGGGCTATTATAGCCGCGAGCAGATACTGGAATGTCAGGGCACTGGAGTGCTGCCCTGCGTTCCCAAGGTCGATACATCAGGCCGGTCTAAGCTGGGCCTCTTTGCAAGGCCCGACTTCGTCTATGACGCTGCTCAAGATCGCTACACCTGTCCTGCCGGAGCCCATCTGACGAGGAGCAAAGTCCGTTCGGATCGAGAGGGTGAGATCGGCCACTACCGTAACCTTGCCGCCTGCCATGCCTGTCAGCTCCGACCGCGCTGTACGCCGGAAAAGGTGAAGCGGGTGAAGCGATGGGCGCATGAGGCGGTACTGGATGAGATGCAAACACGCCTCGATCTGTTGCCGGATGCCATGGGTGTGCGGCGACAGACGGTTGAAAATGTCTTTGGCACGCTCAAAGCCTGGATGAGCAGTACGCCCTTCCTCACCAAAACTCTCAAAAACGTCAGAACAGAGATGAGCCTCAGCGTTCTGGCTTACAATATGAAGCGCATGATCCAGATGCTGGGCGCCACGATGCTGATCCAGGCCATCCGGGCGTAACAGCTGCATGCCGCCGCATCGCTAATACCATGTAAAAGTATCAGCGAAACCGCGTTTTTACACAGCCTCGGTCGAGAAGGTCGGTCATGCATCCAAAATTTGGCGGTACAGCCTGAGATAGGCATCTGCCATCCGATCGATCGAAAATCGATCAACCACACTCTGCCGCACCGCTGTCCGATCAATTTCTGTTATTCTACGCAAGGCGGTGACTGCTTCTAGCTCATTTGTGACAAGGAAACCATTGAGGCCATCCTTTATCAACTCAGGCATCGAGCCACGCCGCGTAGCGATTACGGGCGTTCCTGATGCCATTGCCTCGATCACCGACAAGCCGAATGGCTCTTCAAAGTTGATTAGATGAAGGAGAGCATGCGCGGCTCCAAGCACCGCTAGCCTCGCGTCTCCACCAACGGGTCCGTGATAGGTCGCTTGCGCTCCATCCCCTATCGTCGCGATCTCACCCTCAAAATAGCTTTGGTCCTGTACGATGCCGTAAAGATCGAGATGCCGCCCAGCGCGCCGTGCGACAGCAATCGCTTCTTTTGCGCCCTTGTCAGGATGTATGCGGCCGAAGAATAATAGGTTTTCGCCTCCCTCTGCGTTGAACCGAAATTCCTGAGGGTCGATCCCATGATGGATCGTCGCCGCGTAGCGCAAAGCAGGATGTCGATCAGCCTCGCTGATCGCAACATAATGCACATGATCCTGGAACGGCGCGTACATTGGCAGAATGCGCTCAGACGACAGTCCATGAATGGTGGTGACGATCGGCGTTTTCACGAGACGGGAAAAGGCATGCGCCGGAAAATCCGCCTGGTTGTGAATGAGATCGAATTGATCCGCCTGCTCAAAAAGGTGTGCCAGATGTCGGAATTCCCATACCTTTGCGTCGATGGAAGGATCATCATTATAGGGCGCCGGGACGACACCTGCGAGCGTTCCCGAGGTCACGCTATCTTGAGTTGCGAACAGAGTGACGGCCACATCCCGGGCAACAAGCGCTTCGGTAAGCAGGCTTGTCACCAGTTCCCATGGTCCATAATGGCGCGGAGGTGTGCGCCACGCGATCGGCGCCAGCATAGCGACCTTCAAGCTAGTATCTGCTTTCGAGGCGAATAATCACGCCTTCATTGCCGTCAAGCATTCCATCGACTAGCCCGCGGGCCAAGGTGGAGGTTAAAAGGACGGAATGTTGCGTTGCCTGTGAAAGCGGAAGCTCACGGGGCTCTGCCGACAAGTTGAGCGCGATTAACACACGAGACCCATCCAACCGTCTTTCATAAGCCAGCACATCGCGATCTGCTTGGACCGACACATAGCTGCCAGACGTCAGTTCAGGCGTTTCCTTTCGGAGTGCCAGCAGCTTGCGATAGAGGGCGAGCATCGAGGACGGATCAGCGCCCTGCGCCGCCACATTTCGTGTTGGCCAGTCTAGGTTCAGCGGCAACCAGGGGTCGACCGTCGAAAATCCGGCATGTCGCGAACTGTCCCATGGCATGGGGGTGCGAGAACGGTCACGGCCAATATCAAGACCTGGCTGCTGCAGATGCTGCGGATCACGGATCCGCTCACTTGGTATCATGACCTTGCCAATGCCTAACTCGTCGCCCTGATATAGTGTTGGCGTACCCCGCAATGTCAGGAGCAGCATCGCTGCGACACGCGCCTGTGCTTCTCCGATACGGGCAGCGATGCGCGGAGCATCGTGGCTTCCAATGACCCAGTTGGGCCAGCCAAAGGCAGGAAGTGAAGCCTCATAGGCCTCGATTATCAGCGCAAGGCCGCTTGCTTCCCATGCGTTTTCGATCAACTGAAAATTGAACGGCAGGTGGACTTCTGGTCGCTCCACAGTTCCATACCAGCGCGCGTGCCGGTCATTGGGCAGGAATATCTCGCCGATCAGGGCGCGGTCATTATATGAGTCGGCCAGCGCTCGCATATCTGCGGCAATGGCGTGCGCTTCTGGTTGATCTGTGGAATGCAGCTGAATTAACCGGTCGCGTTCGGTGCGATCGGGCGTCCAGCGCGAATTGATAGGATTGTCGGGCAGTCCTTCGGCTTTTACAATGTGCCAGAGGACATCAATCCTGAACCCGTCGACACCACGGTCGAGCCAAAAGCGAAGCACATTCATCATCGCGTGGCGGAGCTCTGAATTGCGCCAGTTAAGATCGGGCTGTTCTTTCAGGAATGCGTGGAGATAAAATTGCTCTGTCAGCGCATCCCATTGCCATGCCGATCCCCCAAAATCGCTTATCCAATTGTTTGGAGGACCGCCGTCAGGGGCAGCATCGCGCCAAATATACCAATCGCGCTTTGGATCTTTGCGAGAAGATCGACTAGCGAGAAACCAGGGGTGCTGATCCGAACTGTGATTTGGTACATAGTCAAGGATGAGTTTCAGTCCACGATGATGCACAGCATCAAGCAGGCGACCGAAGGCGCTCAGGTCACCAAAGAGGGGATCAACACCGCAATAATCAGATACATCATATCCGAAATCGGCCATGGGTGAGGGAAAGATGGGAGAAAGCCAAATCGCGTCCACACCCAATGATACTATGTGATCAAGGCGCTGTTCGATCCCTGCAAGATCTCCAACCCCGTCACCATTGCTGTCCTGAAACGACCGCGGATAAATCTGATAAATGACGCTGCTCTGCCACCAAGGCGCACCGACACTTTCCTGCTCAACCATCACTGTCTCGTTCTTCATCATAGAAATTGTCTTGCAGACACTAAACATATTGGCGCCCGCGTTCAGCCAAGCGCATGGCAAGCTACAAAGGTCCGCTGATTGTGATACCTGAGCAAGCGAGACTATTTCTTCAGCTTGTTTTCGCGCTGAGCAAAAAATCAACTAACTAAAGGATGAAACGTGTTTCAGCTCCACGGAAGGCGTTCGCTGGCCTATCGTCGGTTCCGAGACCGAAGCTTCCTGATCCCTTTTGAGGATCAATGCGCGATAGCGTCGGACCAGGTCCTGCTGGGCAATCCTGCCGCAAGACTCTAACGCAGTATCTGCAGCCGCGAGTGACGCAGCTAGTCTGCGCTCTAAATAAGGCATCAGTTTCGAAACCGGCTCCATTGCAATCTCCGCCTTAAGGCGAGAGCCCAAATGTCCCCCAGTCACGGAATGCCGAAAGGGAATCCGATGATGGCTTCTTGTATCACAATATGGCTAAGCGACCTAACCTGATGCAAAAAATGGAAACCGACCACATGGAATGTGTGATCAGCGAGCATGGCCAACCATTTTGATAGACCTCATTTTCAATAGCCCGATCGTCAGACTCCGGCAGCGATGCGAATAGTGAGAATATCAGCCAATGAGCTATGAAGACGTTCCAATTTACTCTGGTGCCCAGTGGATATCGATTGGCAGTTCGGTCCCCGCCAGCACGCGCCCTATGGGCAAGGCGGAAGATTTTCCGTGCTTGATAGCGGTTTCGATCACGGTGCGCTTTTCCCTGCCGGTCGCTGCGATCAGCAATGCTCGTGCTGCGGTGATCGCAGAGAGACTGAGGGTAACGCGTGGCATCGGTGCGTCGGCGGGTGCTGGATGCGGCATTACGCCCAATGCCCGACGCTCTTTAGGCCCTGCTACCGCCTCGTCGAAATCAGGGCCCGCAAATATAGAGGCCGTGTGGCCGTCTTTACCCACTCCAAGGAGGCATAGATCAAGCGGCCAATGCAGGTCTTGCATCAGGGCATCTGCAGACCGCCCTGCAGCCTTATAATCTACGAGGGCATTCGGGACGATGGGTATGACGCGGGCGCCTTTGGGCAGAAAGATTTTCGCGAGTGCCGTCACATTGCTCAACGGGTCGCCTAACGGCACAATGCGCTCATCCCCTGGGACAATCGTGATGCGCTTCCAGTCCAATTTTGCCGAGGAAAGCTTTTGGTAAATTGGGATTGGCGTTTTTCCACCAGCTAACGCGATCACAGCAGCTCCGCGCGCTTCGATCGCGCTTTCAATTATGAAGCCAATATCTCCGGCAACCGCTGCCGCCATTTCGGCTAAGTCTTCGTAATCCCACCATTCAATTTCGTCGCTCATTTCAATTCCTTGATATTGACGCCGCCTGACACAAATTCGCTATTATAAAAAGAGTCCGCACATCAGCATTCATTGCATATCGGTTGACTTCGTGACGAGGCGATTGCCGGCCGGGGTAGCCGTTTCGGCGACACCTCCCGACATGATCTCGCATGTTATGGCTGAACGCTTCTGCATAAGCGCGTGACGGAGCGAAGAAGTACGTCGTAATTGACGGTGGCGAAATCTCAGATCAATTCCTGGAGAATGGCAAGCTCAGCATCTTGATGGATTTGGTGAAGCCCCGTAAGCGATCCGCCCTTGCCGCCAACTCTTGGCCACGAGCTAAACTCATTTCTTGGGCAGCAAGTTGATCCAATTGGCTCGCAGCTTTTATTTTGTCGACCATTGGTGAAGCTATTCACAAATTTACCCACCTGTCTACCTTGTTTGGCAGGCGATCGCGAAAAGTGGTGTGGAAACATTATTTAGCGGCTGTGAAGCATGGGCATTGAATCCTTATGGCTCTTTAGCGCGGCCTGCTTTTCGGCATCGATCGGAGCAAAACTTCACATGCTCCCAATCTCGCTTCCATTTCTTGCGCCATGAAAACGGCCGATGACATGCGCAACATATTTTGATGGGCAGATTGGGTTTCTTGTGTGCCATCGTCCGTCAACGCACGAAGGCCGATTATACGCTAGCCATTGCCTTCAAACAAAATAGCTCAGCAGTTCGACGATCAAGTGAGCGGCTTGCTCGACATGCTCAAACGCACGGTCTTTAGAAGCGTTAAGCAATGCGCCAAGGGAAAAGGCGATGGTGGCAAGAACAGCAAGGACGATGGCCCATACCACATATTTCCACTTAGCAACGCCTCGAGGTTGTGCTGGCTTGCGGTTTGAAATGCTGTAAATTTCCCACCCCGAGGGCAATTAAAAGGTCAAAGTTTCGGTGACTTCCACATTCCCGTCGATCATCCTTCCTGAGAATTGCCCGCGGGCTTGATAGGAGGCGCTCGCAGGGGAATTTCGCCTTTGCTCATTTCCACGGCATGAGGATACGGCATCTCTATGCCAGTACGATCAAACGCCTCCTTGACCGCTTTGATCATGTCCGCACGATAATTTAGATAATCCTTCGTGCTGATCCACACTCGAGCTGAGACATTCACCGCAAAATCTCCAAGGCTCTCAACGCCGAACCATGGCGCCGGATCGCTCAATGCCCGTTGGTCCTCCGCCATTGTGTCCCGAAGAACCGCGATGACCTGATCAAGATCGTCCTCATAGCCAACACTGAATAGGATAACACACCGACGACGCCCCTTGGTGGTGAAATTAGTGATGGGGTTCGACATCGCCTGACCGTTGGGCACAAGAATACGCCGATCATCGAGGGTCTCGATCTCTGTAAAGAACAGGTCAAGATCAGTCACCAGCCCATCCTTGCCGCCAATCTCCACAAAGTCGCCAATATGATATGGTCGAATGAGAGCGATCATGATGCCCGAGGCGACATTGCCCAAAGTACCCTGCAAAGCGAGCCCTACAGCCAATGCGCTGGCGCCAAGAATGGCCACCAGGCTCGCTGTCTGCACGCCGAACATTTGAAGCACGACAATAAGTACAACGATGATGATTGCATAGCGAACCATACGCGACAGGAAGGCGCCGAGTGTCGTGTCAATGCGTGGGTTCTTCAGCGCCTGATTCCGGGCGAAGCGGGATATGAAGAAGGCGAGCCATATGCCAACGCCCAAGACCGCCGCCGCATAGGCTACCTTTAGCCCCCAAACGAGGACGAGATCGTAAAAGGCGGAATTCATGTCTCACCAACCCGTGAACGTCGACTTGGGTCCTTCACAGGTCACTGTGTGGTATTTCAGCGACGCGTTAGAAGTCCGTAGGTCTTATTGCAGGTGATTAGGGGCTAGAAAGTCTTGCTGACGGTCCGATCCTGAGGAGCAAAAACCGACCACTGAGTGACTTGGCAGAAACGAAACCTGCTAACCAGCGGTCCGCTGCGTGGCAGCAGAGGGTCGGCGGCTGCGAGTCCGCGAAGAGCCCGAAACAGCCTATATCTCTCTGATACGAGGTGCTTGAGAATATCTTGCGCGCCGGCAAGAATTAAATCGTTATCGTAACGACATAAGGTTATTGATTTAAATTAAGATGTTGAAAAATGAGTTTTTTCTGCTTCGGTTAACGTCTCTTTTGCTGTTTCGGACTAGTTGCGTCCCGGGGCTTAGGATTAGGGAACGACAGTGCGTCTAAGTGCCAAGCTTCAACTCCAAATCTGCGCTCTTGCTGCAGTGATGGTGCTGGCACCTTTTCTGGCGCTGTTTACTGAGAGAATGAATGCAGCGCGGGGAATGGCTTTTCTCTCCCTGTGCGCCACATCTTGGTCGCTACTACGAATACAACGGCTAAACGCGGACGCTGCGCGTTTGCTCTCTTCCTTCAACAGCGCAGTTGCTCATTCGAATGGTTTGCTAAATCACGTCGATAGTTTTGGGATGTTGGCGGCCCAAATGGGCGCCATCAGCCAACGCATTTCAGAAACCGCAGGCCGTTATCCGCAACGGCATCCGGTGACTAAGCTTCCTACCAGAGAGCCGCTCCTTGCAGCGATGGCAGCGCAAGCCGTGCCTGCTTCCGCTCCCTCGCTTCTCGGTGTGATAGAAATTCTTGATTTCGATCGGCTATGCGCATTCGATCAAGAAGGCGCCGACCGACTACTCAAGGGGCTTGCCGACAGGCTTGTCCGAATGGCAGATCCCAGTCGCGTCATTGCGCAAATCGATCGTAGCTGTTTTGCGCTACTGTTCTTGGGTATCTCAGTCGACGTCGCGCGAGTGGAACTCGAGACGCTGGCCTATGCCTTGCGCGATCGATTTGAGGACGAGGGTCAGGGGCTGCAGCCGCAGATACGCTCTGCAAGCGTTGTCGTTTCCCACAAGGATGTAAATGCTGCGGAAGTGCTGGCGCGCGCAATGGCTGCGCTTTCTGCCGATGCGGCGAACGATTTGGTCCATGCAGATCCTCGCGAAGCAGCAAGGCAGAGTTACTGGCTTGAGCAGCAGCTTAGGCGCGCCATCGAACATCATGAATTCGAGCTCTATTTTCAACCCTTTGTTGACGCAAAAACGAGGCGGATTTGCGGAGCGGAAGCACTTTTGCGCTGGCACAATGTCGAGGCAGGATCGCCTTCCCCCGCAACCTTTATTCCGATCGTGGAGCGCATTGGCTTGGCCGAGGAAATAGGGCTCTGGACTCTCGATGCAGCCTGTCGGCAGGCTTGCGAATGGGAACGCAGTCTTCATTCAGGATTGAAAATCGCCGTTAACATGTCAGCTCATCAGCTGGCCAGGCCCGACCTCGATAGCCTAGTCAAACGTACTATTGAGCGCCACGGACTGCCGCCTACACTTCTCGAAATCGAGCTTACTGAAACAGTGGCGGCCGTTGACAGCACTCAGGCGAAAGCATTGCTTCAACGCATTCGCGCTCTTGGCGTTGCTGTTTCGATTGATGATTTTGGTGCTGGATATTCAAGCCTCAGCTATTTGAAGAGACTTGTCTTCGACAAACTCAAGATTGACCGCGAATTTGTAACCGAGGTCCATCTGCATAAGGACAGTCAAGCGATTTGCCAAAGCATCATCGCGCTGGGACGAGGCCTCGCAATCCCGGTTTTGGCAGAGGGTGTTGAAACCCGTGAGGAATATCTGTGGCTCAGACGCCATGGCTGCGATCTGTTCCAAGGTTTCCTTTTCTCAAAACCCTTGCCGGCATGTGAGTTTGCTGAGCTGATTGCTCGGCCGGATCTGATCTTCGAGCTTACTGACGTTAGTCCAGTCACACAGCTGGAAAAAACCATCGAGAGGCTAGCATAATGTCATTCACCCAAAATTTTGCTCGGGCGGCGGTGATTATCCTCGCTATTGGGACGCTCTCCGCATGCGGCAAGGATCAGGTTCGCCCGGCAATGATTCAGCCTATTCGTGACCCAGCGCGCCTGGACGGCGTTGTTGCGTTGCTAGAGGTCGGCAAAGCTAAAAAAGCGGCAAAGACTCTCGAGGCTGGTCTGAAAAAGGACCCAAATGATCGAGATATGGCTTTGCTATTGAGGTCGATACAAGAGGAGCCTCACAATCTTCTGGGCGTCGAAAGCTTCGCATATACCGCGCAGGCAAGTGACAGCTATATGGGGCTTGCGCAGCGCTTCTTGGGCGATCGTCTAAAATTCTACGCGCTGATGCGCTACAATGGACAGACAGAAGCTTCGGCCATTTTGGCTGGTGCTCTTTTGCGTATTCCTGGCACAAAGCCGAAAGAAGCTGCTGCGCCGATTGCCCCTAAGGAAAACAAGCCCCGCGGTGCGACGACGGGGAAGCCTTCGACTTTGAAGACGCAACCGCCACAAGTCGGAAAACCGGACGCTGCGCGTGCCGCTCGGCTGCGCTCTGCCGGTCTTAATGCGCTGGCGCGCGGAGAGGTCGCCAAGGCTGTCGCTGCTCTTCGCGCGGCGGCGGTGGCGGCGCCAGAAGACGTCCTTATCAAGCGCGATCTCGCGCGGGCAGAGCGGCTCTTAAAAACCGTGCGCGCGAAGGGCTGAGAGGGAAAGACATGTTATGAACGCCCACAGCAAATTTACGATTGAGACGATTGGTCGCTATTCAATTGAGCGACGTATTGGTGAAGGCGCCATGGCGCATGTTGCGCTTGCCCATGACCCGTCGATAGGTCGTGCGGTCGCGATTAAGACTTTAAAACCAGAATATCGCCAGGAACACGAGGTTACCCGTCGATTCCTTGATGAATCAAGGGCTGCAGGTAGATTGTCGCACGCGCACATCGCTACAATCTATGATGTGGGTGAAGCCGATGGTGTTCCATATATAGCGATGGAGTATGTCGATGGCCGGCCCCTCGACCAGGTACTCGAGAATGAGGGACGGTTGAGCTTAGAACGCGCTTTGCGACTCGCCTCGCAAGTCGCCAGCGCTCTCGCCTATGCGCACGCCCACGGTGTTATTCACCGCGATATCAAGCCTTCCAATATCCTTGTCAGCACCAATGGCCAGACGGCGAAGCTGCTGGATTTTGGCATAGCACGCGTCGACGGGCGAGATCTTGAACAGGGCGAGCGCGAGGCTACGCGGACCCAGATTGGCCAAGTTATGGGCACGCCGCGCTATATGAGCCCGGAACAGGCGCTGGGATTGGCCGTCGACGCCCGTTCCGATCTCTTCTCTTTGGGCTCAGTATTTTACGAAATGCTGACTAACAAACCTGCCTTCCCGGGAACGGGAGTAGCAACGCTCGCTATTCAAATCACGCAGGATCAGCCCGTCGCGATCGACATGATCGTCCATGGCTGCCCGCCAGGCGTTGCTGCAATCTTATCCTCACTTATGGCAAAGAAGCCGGAAGATCGATTTGCCGATGCGAGTGCTGTGCACCGTGCCCTGAAACGCGAGCTTGAGGCTCTTGTGCACGACCCTGAGGCCTTGCGACGTCGGATGCGGCTGTCGGTCCGACTCCCCCTTGTGTTTGCAGGTGCAGCGGCATGTGCCCTTTCGGTCGGGACGACGCTCGTTCTTGATCGCCAGGCTTCGACCATGGAGGATATGGCGCGCCATTCCGGCCAATCGATGGCGGACTTCGTTTCGCGTAATGCGGCCCTGCGCGTCGCAGAGAATGCGGGCGTTTCCGCCGAAGAACAGGATTGGCTTCCCCTGCAAGCTTTTGCGGAGACGGCTGCGCAGGATCAAACTGTGCGTCGGATCGTGATCGCTGATGACGCGGGCATTGTGAGAGCAGCCAGTGACAAAACGCTTTTAGGTCATCCATTTCGCCCGCTAGCCGATCAGCCTGGACGCGTTGCCGAGCCTATTCGCTATGGTGGCGCAAATTTCGGCACCGTCGAGATGCTTTTTGATCGCGCGCCGCTCGTATTTGCCATGGCTGATGCTCAACGCTGGCTTATTGGACTCTCGATATTCGTGACCTGCCTGATCGGTTTGATCGGTTATTTGAGCGCCCAAAGCCTGCTTCGACCCCTTCGCCGACTTCGGAAAGGGATGGAGGCGCTTGCGGATGGAGAGCAAGGCGTTCGTCTCACAGCGCGGCGCCGTGACGAATTCACTCCGCTCTTTGAAATGTTCAACCGCCTTTCTTCGGAGGTGGAGAGACGGCACGATGCGCCGAGGGAGGATGTCCTGCTCACTCGCATTGACGCTGCGCGGCTGGAGGAAGCCTGATGTTCATGTTCAAGATGTTTGCTGGGGCTGAAGAAGTTCATCCTATGGATGCGCGGTTCCATGCCGATGGTGTCTTGCGAATCGGCCGAGACCCTTCCGCTGACTGGGTGCTTGCCGATCCTAGCCGAGAGATTTCGCGTTGGCATTGCGAATTCAAGATCCGGGAAGGCGACCTTTATCTTCGGTGCCTCGGCGCAAATGGGGTTTACGATGCCAATGGCGTGCGCTTACCACAGGATGAAGACGTTGCGGTCTCACTACCAAGTTGCCTGCGCATGGGTTCTTACCGACTGCTAGCAGATCATGCACCGCAAGCACATGCTAGTGGAAAGAATTCGGGCGCCACAATGATACTTGCGCCACTAAGCAGCATCTCGATCGAAGTCCCTACCGATTGGCAGGACAGTTCGACCTCTTCTGTCACGCAGGGGGGATCTTTGCTTGACGCATTCTGCGATGGTGCTGGGCTCAACGCCTCTGCTTTTGCCGCTGATGACCCGACCGATGTGATGCGGCAGGCGGGCGCCGTCTACCGCCAAATGCTGCTAGGAATAGCCGATCTCATGAGCGAGAGGGAGCAAATGCGACAGCGCTTCGCTCTCGCGCACACAACGATCGGTGGCGCTGACAATAATCCCTTTAAATGGGCACCGTCCCAGCGTCTCGCGATCGACCTGCTGCGGCCCGCAAGACCAGGCTTTCTGGCAGGAAGCGATGCGCTCGCGGCATGCTTTCGCGACATCAAGAAACATCTTATTGCGACGTTTAGTGGCTTCCGCAGTGCGCTTGAAGCAGTCGTTGGATCGTTTGAGCCCATGGCAATCGATACAGCGACCCAGGGAAAGAGCGGACTCCTCAAGTCAAGAGCGGCAATGCAGTGCGAAGAGGTGGCCCGGCGGCACGCGGACCTTGCGGGGGAACTTGCCGGTGAGATGGAAGGTGTCCTCGGCGCCGCGTTTGTAGACGGATATCACGCCACCACTTCAGAACTGGAAGGGCGCGAACAATGATCGACGACGGTCTTGAAACTCAATCAGTTGCGGTCACATCCCCTTTGGCATTTTTACGGTCCGCCAGCCTATCTCACATCGGCAAAGTCAGACAAACGAATGAGGACAGGGTGCTTGACTTTCCTGAGCATGGCCTCTTTGCAGTCGCTGATGGGATGGGTGGTCACAGCCTGGGTGACTGGGCTGCCATGGCGGTCATTCAATCACTAATTGCGATCGGCGGGACAGACGTTGGCCAAGCAGCCATCCTTTCGAGTTTGCGTGCGGCTAATGTCCGAATCAACGCGATGGCGCAGGAACGCGGTGTTACCTGCGGCTCGACTATTGCAGGGCTTGTTCTCGCACCGTCCGGCAAAGGTCTGATTTTCTGGGCCGGGGACAGCAGAATTTACCGCTTGCGCGACGACCGGCTAGACCGCCTTTCCTCCGACCATAGCGTAGTTCAGGAACTCCTTGATGCAGGAGTGCTCACTGCTTCGCAAGCCAAGGTACATCCCAGGGGTAACGTGATCACGCGCGCAGTCGGCGTTAGGCCGACCCTGGAAATCGATTTTGTCGCGATGGAAAGCAGCCCTGGCGATGTCTACCTGCTCTGTACAGATGGCCTGTCAGGAGCAGTAGACGATAATGAGATCAAAGATTTCCTACTACATCCCGTTAACGCAGCACTGGATGCGCTAATTGGTTTAGCCCTTGATAGGGGCGGCAAGGATAATATTTCCGCAGTGGTTGTTCGGGTTTAGGTTCCTGGCCCGCTCGATGCGCCGGTATCATCTTTGGCTAGGCCATGGCGGGCTGCCCGAGATGAAAGCCAGAGTTGTGGAGCTTGCGCACGTCGGTCGAGGCATTCCCAAGTGAATGGCTGGGCACTGATCCTGCAGAAATTCTTTCGAACCGCCGCCTGTATTAATCGAGATCAGTCAGTTTTATCGTTTAGAAATACGGGAGATCGAGACTAAATTCGCCATCATGCGTTGGGCGGAAGGAGGCAGATCTTTGCCTCATTATCCCTATGCAAAGGTAATGTTCATGGTCGACAAAGCAAAAGATGCGATCGCTCTGCTCAAGGCGGACCATCGCGCCGTTGCAGATCTCTTCGAAAAGTTCAAAGCAACGACATCCAAGTCGAAACAGAAAAGTCTTGCCACTGAAATTTGCACTGAGCTGGTCATCCACACAATGATCGAAGAAGAAATCTTCTACCCAGCTCTGAAGGGCAAGATCGAAAATGATCTCCTCGACGAATCTTATGTCGAGCATGACGGAGCCAAGCTGCTGATCGGACAGATCGTGGCGAGTGAGCCGGGCGAAGACTTCTACGAAGCCAAAGTATCGGTGCTCTCAGAGGAGATTGAGCACCATGTCCACGAAGAGGAGATGCCCAAAGAAGGCATGTTTGCCCAGGCTCGCGCAACCGACGTCGATCTCGTCGCGCTTGGAGCTTCGATGGCGGCACGTAAGGAGGAGCTCAAAGCTCAGTTTAAGTCCGAGGGGCTTCCCACCCCGACTTCACGGACGCTGAAGCCTGTCGAAATCGAGCTGGGCGAACCGGTCGCCTGATCCAGAGTTCTTCAGCGGCCGCCAGCAGTGCGCGGCCATTATCTCGTTATGCGCATGAAATCAGAGGAGCCGGAAGTGGCCAAATCCCCAAAAAATGTGAAAAGCTTTGGTGGCGAGACCCATCAGACGGCCGAGGATCTGGACACCGCTGTCCTGACCACCAATCACGGTGTCCCCATCTCTGACAACCAGAATTCTCTCAAGAGCGGTTCACGCGGTCCAACGCTACTTGAGGATTTCGTCCTCCGCGAGAAGATTTTCCACTTCGATCATGAGCGCATTCCCGAACGTATCGTCCATGCCCGCGGCTCAGGCGCGCATGGCATATTCGAGGCGACTGACGACATCTCCGATCTTTCGAAGGCTGCGGTGTTCACCAAGGGGGAGAAGACCGAGGTTTTCGTGCGGTTCTCCACCGTCGCAGGCGGCGCAGGGTCGGTCGACACACCACGCGACGTCCGGGGCTTCGCGGTGAAGTTCTATACGCGTGAAGGGAATTGGGATCTGGTCGGCAACAACATCCCGGTATTTTTTATCCAGGATGCGCTGAAATTTCCAGACCTTGTCCATGCCGTGAAGATGGAGGCTGATCGCGGCTATCCACAGGCGGGCAGCGCGCACGACACCTTCTGGGACTGGGCATCGCTGATGCCCGAAACAACGCATATGCTGATGTGGGCGATGTCTGACCGCACCCTGCCTCGCTCTCTCCGGACAATGGAAGGCTTCGGCGTTCACACCTTCAAGCTGGTCAATGCGGACGGAAAGATCAGCTTCGTCAAATTCCATTGGAAGCCAAGACTGGGCCTGCAATCCACGATCTGGGACGAAGCTCTCAAGCTGCAGGCCGCGGACAATGACTATCACCGCCGCGATCTGTTTGAGGCCATCGACACTGGAAACTTTCCGCAATGGGATCTGGGCATCCAAGTGTTCGACGAGGCATTCGCGAACGCCCAACCCTATGATGTGCTCGATGCTACCAAGCTCATCCCCGAGGACGACGTCCCGGTAAGGTTGATCGGGACTTTGACGCTCAACCGCAATGTCGACAATTTCTTCGCCGAGACTGAGCAGGTGGCCTTCCTTCCATCGAACATCCCACCTGGGATTGATTTCTCGAACGACCCACTGCTTCAGGGGAGACTATTTTCCTATCTCGACACGCAGAACTCGCGCCTAGGCACGACCAACTTCCATCAGATACCCATCAACGCGCCGCGCTGCCCGTTCGGCAACTTCCAGCGCGACGGCAAGATGCAGACGTTGGTTCCCAAGGGGCGCGCCAACTATGAGCCGAACAGCCTTGCCGACCATGGCGAAGAAGGTGGCCCCAGGGAGAGCCGAGGCACAGGCTTTGCGACGGCCAATGCTGAGACAGGACCAAATGAGACGGGCGACAAATTGCGGGTGCGTTCAGAGACCTTCACTGATCACTACAGCCAGGCTCGCCTTTTCTACCGGTCCCAGACCGAGTCGGAGCAGGCGCATATAGCGTCATCCTTCGTCTTCGAGCTGTCGAAAGTGGGACTGCTGGATGAAGTTCCGGGTCGGATGGTCGCCAATCTCCGTAACGTCGACGAAGATCTCGCCAAGCGCGTCGCGGACGGCCTAAACATCCCACTGCCCAAAAAGTCAGCTGCTGCCAAGGAACCGATCGACATGGTGCCGTCCGACGCCTTGTCGATCCACAAGAATATGAAAGCCATCCTTGAAGGACGCGTGGTCGGCATATTGATCGCCGATGGCACAGACCCCAATGAACTGGCTTCAACTGTCGCAGCGGTGAAAAAGGCTAAGGGAAAGGCGGTGATCGTAGCGCCAAAGGTTGGCGGTGCCAGACTTTCCGATGGTTCCGAGCAGAAGGCGGATGGTCAACTCGCCGGATCGCCGAGCCAGATTTTTGACGCCATTGCAGTCATCCTTTCCGAGGCGGGATGTGCAGCGCTTCTCAGAGACGGTGCTGCCGTCGAGTTCGCCATGAACGCCTTCTCGCATCTCAAGGCGATCGGCGCGAACGACGCCTCGATGCCGTTGCTTGACAAGGCGGGTGTCGTCCCGGACGAGGGCGTTACTGATCTAGGCGCATCGTTCGTTAAGGCAGCAGCCCAGCGCTTCTACGAGCGTGAGCCAACGCTGCGCACCCTCGCCTGATCAGGAGACCTCATGATTGATCCATTCACTGCCTGGTCGCGCATGGTCGCTGCTGGGCTCGATATGCAATCGACCTGGCTGCGGAGTGTCGAAACGCTACAGGCTTCGCGAACGGTGATTGGCGCACGCACCGATTTGATGCGGGGTGCGATCGCGTCGCCGATGAAGGCAGACGTAGCCGAGTTCGCGCGTATGGTGCCGGAGAAGGTCGAAGCCTTCAGTCAGAGCGCCCGAGCACTGACACGGGACACCATGGCTATGCATGCGGCCTGGGCTTCCCAGATGCAACGCGTCGGCGCTATGATGATGGCGGGCAGAATACCCACACTGATCGAGGCGGCTAAGCTCGCAACTCAGACAGTCGAATATTCGGTTGGCGCAATGACGGCCAGCGCCAAGCTAAGCAAGGATGCCTTGGCGCCGGTGCATCGAACCGCAGCGGGGAACGCCCGACGACTGAAGCGGGTGACGGGAAAATAAGAAGATGGAACGGGTAGGCCCCGCCAACAAGGGTTGGCGGGGCCTAGGTCAGAAACGATAAAGCGGGGGGTCATTGTATCGCTGCTGATGGGATAATGATTTCAGGACGTGTGGGTTCCCCCATCAATCTAATGATCTTGGCATCAACCCTTCTTGCCTTTGGCTGCAGAAGCGATTGCCGTGGCGATCGGACGCCACGCTGCTTGGCTATTCTGAGCCAATATTTCGCTCATCGCCACAAGATGATCTGCCTGTTTTTTGGCCGCATCCCTCATAAATCCAGCATAGATTTCAGCAATTTCCGTGGGCTTGCTTGTCGCCGAGATCGCCTGAAGGGTCTTGAGAAGGTCGCCGATATTGTTCTTGGCGTTACCTTTAGCGAGCTGAGTCAGTTGCTGACTGCCTGCCAAGGCAACATTGCCTGCGGATCTAAGGGCCTCATTCACTGCTTCCATCGTCTGGTTCAGTTGATCCAGCGGATTTGCCGGGCCGGGCTCTGATCGGTCGTCATTACTCTATCCTCTCCTGCCATCGCTGCGGACTGGCCCCAGCACATAAACCAAGAACGAAAAAATGCGCATTTCGCGCCGGCGGCTGCCACGAAGTGCAACTTATTCTGAGATGACGACTTACATTCCCAATGCCGCTGACCATCGCTGTCAGCACTTCTCAGGACTATTGGAGAGCGTGATGCTCATTCGTGCAGGATATGAGCTGGTTCTTGGAGCATCGGCGCCGACACCGCTGGTCGCCATGCTCAATATACGACCTGAGCGGGTTCCGGATCTCCTAACCCCTCATGCGATCCTCAACGACCGCGGTCTCGACATGCAGCATTATCATGACGGCTTCGGCAATTTCTGTACGCGACTTACGCTGCCGGTTGGCCTGACAACCATATCCTGCGATTTTATCGTGACGGATAGCGGCGAGCCGGACCGCCAACATCTAAGCGCTCTCCAGCATGATGTCTCAGACCTGCCGCACGATATGCTTCAATATCTTACAAGCAGCCGTTACTGCGAGATCGAACATCTCAATGACATTGCCTGGGGTCTGTTCGGCAATGTTCCCGCAGGCTGGCAGCGCGTGCAGGCGATCGTGGATTTTGTCCACCAGCATTTGACCTATGGCTATCAATATGCGCGCGCGACGAGAACCGCCTATGAGGCGTATGTCGAGCGCGTCGGCGTCTGTCGTGATTTTGCGCATCTTGCTGTGGCCTTATGTCGGTGCATGAATATTCCAGCGCGCTATTGCAGCGGATATCTCGGCGATATCGGTATTGAGCCCGTCGATGTCGCGATGGATTTTCACGCCTGGTTCGAAGCCTATCTTGACGGGGACTGGCACAGTTTCGACGCGCGCCACCGCGTTCCGCGGATTGGACGCATTCTGATGGCGTGCGGGCGGGACGCGGCCGACACCGCATTGACTACAGCCTTCGGGGCAACGAGCCTTGTGAGTTTCAAGGTTCATACCGATGAAGTGAGCGTCGCAACCCCTTCAGGAAGGCCCAATCTGCAAATGGCTGCATGAGCTATTCTAGATCGTGGTGTAAGAAACATGGTAGAGGGACAGACACTCGTCAGTTGGTGGCTTTGAACACCGCGTCCTTACTCATCATTATGATGCGTCGGCGTCCGATGGCGACAAGTCTCGATCAGGGTCTCTACCCTGCTGTCGGTCTAGAGACCGCATGATGGGCGTAACTGTCAATCCGTGCAAAACGATCGAGAACAGTATAACCAGACTAACCAAGCCCCATAGGCGCTCGGCTTCCACCTCTCTAATATGATTGAGTCCATAAGCAAGATAATAGATTGAGCCAACACCTCTGATGCCAAAGAAGGCAAGCGTCAGTTTTTCCGCCCGTGCGGCTGGCAGTCCGTAAAGCCCAGCCAGCCCAGCCAAGGGGCGCACGATGAGCAGGATGGAGAGTGCGACACCGACGTCGAGCCACCGCATGGAGGAAAAAAGGCCACTAACGAGCGCGCCGCCGAACAGAAGCAGCAATATCATCATCGCCAGCCGCTCAATTTGTTCGGTAACGTCATGCATATTATGGTGAAAGTCATGCTCTCTGTGCGTGCGACGAAACGTTAGGGCTGTCACGAACACCGCCAAAAACCCATATGAGTGGATGATCTCGGTAAGGCCGTAGGAGAGACAGGTTGCGGCGAGTGCGATCAGTCCATCACCGGTTCGGGCAAGTCTGGATTCTTCCGAAATATGGAATGTCAGCCATCCAAAGAGCCGGCCGATAAGCCAGCCGCCGCCTATGCCTGCCAATATTTCCCAGACAACACGATAGCTCAGCCACGTCCCGAACCAGGCGTGATCTGATTGCTGAGCTGCAGAAAGGGCGATGGCCAGATGGACGAAAGGAAAGGCCAGTCCGTCGTTAAGGCCAGCCTCTGAGGTCAGGCCGAAGCGGACTTCGTCCTCATCGCCGGCTTTGGGTGGTCCGACCTGAATATCGGACGCCAGTACCGGATCAGTGGGCGCCAAGCTTGCGGCGAGTAACAGCGCTATTGCCCAAGGCAGTCCCATGCCCCAGGCAACAAGAAGGGCTATGCCACATATACTGAGCGGCATAGTGACCGCCAGCAAACGCCAGGTAACGGCCCACTCCCGCCACCGAAACCGTCTGTCAATCTTGAGCCCGGCGCCCATCAGTGCGATAATGACGACGAATTCGCTGAAACGCTCGGTGATGTCCGGATATAGCGTGGGCAATGGACGAAGCGATATTTGTGGCAGCGAAAAAAGGCAGGCGCCCAGAGCGATGCAAACGATCGGCAAAGACAGCGGCAGCTTCTTCAGCACCAAGGGCAGCCACACCACCAAGGCAGTCAATAGGCCAAATCCAGTGAGTGCCAGGATATACGTGTCAGGCAGCAACGATGTGGGTATCATTTGTCCTCAACGAGTAGCATGGCCATTTGGACGCGCGGGCGATGTCAATCCCCGACAAGCCAGGAGTCGGCTCGAAGATCAATTATGGCTTTAAGCTATCGGCGATCGTTAGCGATCCAGATATCTGAGCGTGTCGTGACTTTCGTTAGGCGCAGTGGAGACAAGTTCACCCGTAGGCTTGGCGTTGCTCAGACAGAATTTGCCAGCCGACCAAAAATAGCGCCGCCACCACCGGCCCGATCACAATGCCGCTAAGGCCAAAGACGTTGATGCCGCCCAAGGTGGTGACCAGGACGAGCCAGTCCGGTATTCCAGTATCCCGCCCCACCAGCAAGGGGCGAAGGATATTATCCGCAAGACCTATCACCACGACGCCAGAACCAGTAACGATGATGGCCTGCCAGAAGGCACCGGTTGCGAGCAGATACACAGTGACAGGTATCCAGACAATCGCAGGTCCAATTGCGGGCAAAAGGGCAGCGATTGCCATCAAAGCCCCCCATAGCAGCGCGGCGGGAAGGCCGACGATCCAGAAAGTAAGGCCTCCTAGCGCGCCCTGAACCAACGCGACTACACCCGACCCCTTAATCGTGGCGCGTACGACTGTCACGAAGCGTTCAGCGAGGCGGGCAGCAACCTGTTGTTCAAGCGGCAAAGCTTTTACGATAGCTGGCCCGATATGCTCGCCGTCGCGCAGAAGGAAATAGGTCACATAGAGGCCGACACCGAATGCAAGGAGAAATGCCGCGGCATTAGCGCCGATTGTCAGCGCCTGCCTTGCGATCATGTTAATACTGTTGGTCACCGTCGCGCTAAGACGGCTCTGAACGCGCTCGAAAGTATCTAGCCCAGAATTGCCGAGCCATCCCTGAATTCGCAAGGGAAGCGCGTCATATATCTTTTGGAAATAGGTAGCGAAGTTGATCTGCCCCGAGCGCATCTGCTCGTAGACACCCGCTGCCTGATCGATGATGAGGCTCGCGAGGATAAGCGCAGGGACCAATACGGCAAAAGTGATGATGAGCAGAGTGAAGGCGACCGCCCTGTTACGGTGCCCTGGCCAGCGCTCGTGAAGCCGCTGGAACAGGGGCTGAAATAGCAAAGCGGCCAAACTTGCCCACAGGAGCGCACCAGCAAAGTCGCTCACGACCAGCGCAAGCGATGCCGTAATAAGGATAAGGAAAGCGATCAGTCCGCCATGTTCAACGCGTTGCTTATTGATTGCCAATTCCGCCCCTTCCATTCATGCGATTATGCCCCTGATGACGAACAGGCGTGCAAATAGCCAGAATGCTTTCTTGCGCGATGAAGCGGGTTGAATAATCCAGCTTCGGTCACCATGGCGAGCCACTCTGTTCAACCAATATTGTCGTTGGGCATCATGTGCCGCGTTCGGGCGGCAGATGTTCAGCAAGGGCTGCGATCGTGAGGCCGGCAAGATGAGAATGGGCCACTCCATTGAGAAGGACAGGGCGATCGATCGTCAATGTTGCCTTTTCCTGCAGGGCGGGCTCCAACGCCTGCCAAGCCCGCACCGCCCCTTCAAGACTGGTCACCTCCGCTATCTCCTGGCCGCCGCGCGAGACATTTTCGAGCCCTGCGCTTACCGACCAGTCGATTATTGGGGTCGACGTGGACTCGCCCCAGCTACCCTCGCTCAATGGTCCGTCTCCATCGCAATGCCGTTAGCGCTCTCATTTCCCTAAAGCGCGGGGCATTGGCATGAAGTTCCGATGGGTACAGCATAAACTGCCCCGGCAACCGGCTAAAGATAGATTATGCCGTCCGAAGAGCTGGTGGGTGATGTCTTGCGCCGTTTTTCTCCGCCACAATAAGGCCATTTCCTGGAGTGAATGCCATGGTAAGCAGCCGAAATATTTTGAGCGAGAATGCGCAGGTCCTTACGTCCTTCGCTCGTACTCGACCGTACTCAGGGAACGCCGCGATGAGATGTAGGTTTGCGCTCAGGTAGCGCTCGAGGGTCAAGATATGTCGCAGGAGAACTCTGCGCTGATACATGCTGGAAAATATCCAGTAACGCCAGATGGCCGCTACTCTGTGGTGCGCGGCCGGCTCTGGCGGATGTCCGATCCATCACTTGCGCCGGCCAGGCGCGAGCAGCTCGTCAAAAGCTTGATGCGCGCGCGCCGAGCGGTATCAAGCGCTAGAAGAGCCGCTGATAAGACCGCGGAGGACGCTGCGCATGATGAGGTCGAGCAAGCCAAGCGCGCGCTTGGCGAGCGTGGTCCTGTCTGGTGGAGTGACGGCGCGCCCGATCTCAACCGACATATGGTGCACACCGGTCCCTATGCTAACTGGTTTGCAGGCTTGCGCTGACGGCGACGTTTGGCTTTGTCGGCTAGCGCGATCCAGACTGGCGCATGATCGCTGGTCTTTTCCCAGCCGCGTACATGCTTATCGACTTGGGCATCAACAAGACGGTCGACTAGTGTCGGGCTGAGCAGCACATGGTCGATCCGGAGCCCAGCGTTGCGCACATAAGCGTTTCGGAAATAATCCCAGAATGTGTAAATCTTCGCATCAGGGTGGATAGTGCGCAACGCATCAGTCCAGCCCTGGGCGGTAAGCCTGAAGAAGGCCTCCCGGATCTCAGGCGTAAACAGCGCGTCTTCTTGCCACCGTTCGGGCTTATAAACATCCTGGTCTGTCGGCATAACATTGAAGTCGCCGATCAGGATCACCGGAAGCCCACTTTCAACGAGGCCCTGCGCATGTTGGATTAAAGCGTCGAACCATTTGCACTTGTAATCAAATTTAGGGCCCGGCCTGGGATTGCCGTTTGGCATGTAGATCCCGCCGATCAGGACGCCATTAACCGCCGCTTCGATGTAGCGGCTCTGGGTCGGATCAGGATCGTTGGGAAGACCGCGGCGGGTTTCGTGAATCGCGCCAACGCGGCTGAGGATGGCTACGCCGTTCCAACTTTTTTGTCCGTGCCAGATCATATCATAGCCAAGAGCACGAATCGCGCTCTCAGGGAATTTGCTCTGTGGGGCTTTGAGTTCCTGCAGCACGACAATGTCGGGTTCAGCCTCGGCGAGCCAGCGCAGCAGTACCGCAAGGCGACCGTTGACGCCATTCACATTATAGGTTGCGATCTTCACAGCTCAGACAACGCCCGACAGGCGAATTTTATTCTCCTACATCGCTGTGTCTGTGACGCATTCTCGTGCGTGCCGTTTCTCGAAGGAACAGTGGCGAAGATAAGTCGTTCGAACATCCACATGAGGAGGATGCCATGAAAACATATATCTGGACAACACTAACTGCGGCCAGCGTGCTGGCCTTGGCGGCGTGCGGACCAAAAACCGAAAATGCAACGGACTCTGCGATGAACTCGTCAGCCAACGCATTGTCTGCCGCGGGCAACGCCACGTCCAATGCGATTGACGATGCGGCGCATGCCATCACGCCCACACCGACCGGCAAAGAGTTTGCTGACGAAGCCGCGAAGAGCGACGCCTTTGAGATAGCCGCCGCTAAGATTGCTGCAACCAACGCAGCATCGCCTGGCGTGAAGGAATTCGCGACAATGATGATCGCGGCGCATATGGAATCTACGGCAAAGGTGAAAAAGGCAGCGGCCTCTGCTGAGCCAGCAATAACGCCTGATGCAACGCTGACGAAAAATCAAAATGACGATCTGGCAGAGCTCAAAGCTCTCACCGGCGCAAAATTTGATGAAGAGTATATCGACGGTCAGGTTGATGCCCATCAGGATGCGCTGTCGCTGATGGAGAAATATGCGAAAGATGGTACGGTAGCGACGCTCAAAACTGCAGCCGCTGAAATTGCCCCCAACGTCCAGAAGCATCTCGACAAGGCCAAGGCGCTCGACAAGAAGCAGGACTAACTGGGGAACGGCAGCGCAGGATGCGCGTTTTCTTAAGGTCGTCAGAGACATCAAGGGTGATTATTCACCTAGCTTCTGATCGGCTCCCAGGCACCCCGTCAGTTTCATGCTGGCGGGGTGTTAAGCCGAGGTTCTAGATTGTGCGCCGGGCGTAAAATAGTGAGGTTTGTTCACCGAAGATTGCGACTGGCAGAATTCTGGAAGCGGACGGTGATCAACCATTGCGAGGAAGACCTGTAGTGAAGGTTGAGACACTTCTGCTCGCGGAGCATGACTGGGTCCCGAACAACGCGCGTTTGCCGGTTATTCTGTGTCGCCACGCTATCACCGTTGGCGAAGTGGAAGCCACGGCTTCAGCATTTGAAACAGCGTTCCGTAGCAATGGATGGCCACCGCAGTGGAGGGATGGCATCTTCGATTATCATCATTACCATTCGACTGCGCATGAAGCAGTGGGGATTGTAAGTGGGAACGCGCGATTGATCCTGGGCGGTCCAAAAGGTCAGGACATCGCAGTTGAAGCTGGCGACGCTCTTATACTTCCGGCCGGTACCGGCCATTGTTGCGTCGAAGCTACCAAAGATTTCCTGGTCGTAGGCGCCTATCCCGACGGTCAGGATTGGGACATTTGTCGTGAAGCGCCAGACGCATCGACACGCAAACGAATAGCGGATCTGCCAGTGCCGCTGTCTGATCCACTGCTTGGTCGGGATGGTGCCGTCAACATGCATTGGCACCCAGGGCTGTAAACACATCCGCTTGAAGATCGCCTCGCGATCCTGATCACCAGTCGAAACCTATCGTCCAAAGACGGCCGCTTGCGGAACGGGCTCGACCCTCAACCGTTTTGGCTTCATGTGCATGAGCCGGAGAATATGATGTCTGACTTGCCGATTGAGAAGACCCTTTTCCCTAAGCCCGCCGGCGATCAGGATGCCGCGAAACGGACCGAAAGTTCGTCGGGGCCGTCTGATCCTCGCGGTCCGCATAACGGTGAAGCGGTAACCACCGAGGATAATGATGTGGCAGAACCGAACTATCGTCCACTTGCCGAACGGCATCCATCGGCGGAAGACATTATTGTCGACCCCAAAGTGGGGAGCTAATAGCATAGAAATCACAATCAGCGCCTGAAACTGTCGATAGAGTGACCCATGCTCCTGACATTCGGACCGCAGCATCGTTCTGGCTTGGTGGCCTATTGAGAACGATGGAGCGACTCGAGGCGCTAAATCACAGGCAAAATAAGTCTCAAGAATTGAAGATAGTCACCACCTCCTGAAAATTTGGTGGCTAGGCCCAGCAATCGCCAGAAACGTTGCTGGGCCGAATTTTTGCGGAAGCGCAGTCGACAGCAAATTTACAGCTTTGTCCGCCTCGCTCGACGGGAAGCGATCGTGCAACTGCCGCACCTCACGCGATAAGACAGGAATGCCACGACCCGAATTTTGCGGGCGTTCTTGGAACTTGATTGAGCAATGATTGTTATGGTCGTCCGATCGATTGCGACCCGATTGGCGAAACTGAGCGCTTCATCAGCCTTTTTGGGCTGGTGGGGCGCTCATTTCGTGTGCTTTGTCGTCTACAGCTAGGCCGCGCTGCGCCACCGAATAGCGTCGGGCGTCATGCAGTTGGAAGCCACCACAGTGATCAAAGGCGAGACACGACTGAGAGATAACAAAGCGGAGCGGATAACCTTACGGCGCGTTCTGTAAAAGTCCTTTGGCCAGGAGTGTCGCCGTGTCTCAGACCGTTGCAGAATTGCTTGTAGAAACATTGACGCGCGTGGGCGTCTCCCATGTCTTCGGTGTCGTAGGTGATGCGCTCAACCCGTTCACGCATGCGCTGGATGCCGATGACCGCATAGACTGGATTGGAGTTCGGCACGAGGAAGGCGGGGCACTTGCCGCTGCAGGACAGGCAAAGCTCACCGGTCGGCTTGCTGTATGCTGTGGCACGACGGGCCCAGGCGGCAATCATCTGGTTGCAGGCCTCTACGAGGCGCGCAAGGATCATGCCCCAGTCCTGGCGATTACAGGGGGAGTGCCCGCCGAAAAGCGGGGCACTGACTATCTGCAGGAGGATGATCCAGCGCTGCTCTTTCGTGACGTCGCTGTTTACAGTCAGGTCATAGCAACACCGGAACAGGCTCCGGCGGTCATACGCGAAGCGATCGCCGCGGCTTATGCGGAAAGGGGCGTCGCGCATATCAACGTGCCGCCTGATGTCTTTTCCGCGAAAATCAACCAGACAGTTCAAAGCTTGCCTGTACTGCGACCCCGACCGGAGATAGCGCCGGATGCCGGTGACATTGCAGAAGCGGTGCGGATGATAGAAGCTGCCGCAACCGTTGCCGTCTTCTGCGGTCAGGGCTGTATCGGCGCCGCGCAGGAACTTGAACAACTGGCAGAGCGTGTGAAAGCGCCATTGATCCACACATTTCGGGGAAAACCCATCCTTCCGTTTGATCATACACACTGGATTGGAGGCGCGGGACTTATCGGATCGAAGGCGGGCGTTGATGCGATCAATGAGGCTGAGCTTCTGCTGATGCTTGGTACAGACTATCCCTATTCAGAATTTCTCCCAAGTCATGGCAATGTCATCCAGGTCGATGAGCGCGCTCTTGCCTTGGGTCGTCGCGCGCCGGTCGGCCTCGGTATTATCGGTTCGGTGCGTCCGGCGCTCCGACAATTGCTTGCAACATTACCTGTGCGAACTGACACGGCCTTTCTCGACAAGGCAGTTGAAGCCCGCGACGCGTGGAACGCAATGCTGGACAAGCGTGCGGACCCTGCACGCACGCCTGGCATACTTCATCCCCCGGCCCTTGCCCGCGCCATCAGCGACCAAGCAGCACAGGATGCGATCATTGTGACGGACACTGGCGAGGTCACGCTCTGGGCGGCGAACTGGTGGCGGCAGAGCGGTCGGCAGCAAGGAACGGGGTCATTCAACAATGCTGCGGTCGGAACTGGCCTTGGTTTGGCAAATGGCGCACAGCTACTTGATCGCAATCGGCAGGTCATTGCACATGTTGGCGATGGTGGAATGACGATGTTGCTGGGCGAGTTCATGACAAGCGTGGAGCATCGTCTTCCCGTCAAGATTGTGGTTTATGACAACGCCCAGTGGGGCCTCGTCCATATCGAGATGGAGTCAGCCGGACTACCCGCCGCCAGCGGCACTACATTTCCCAATATTGACTTCGCCGCGTTTGCACGTGCGTGCGGCGCGGAGGGATTCACTGTTCGGGACCCGGCAATGCTAAAAGAGACTATTGCGCAGTTTCTTGCGGCGCCAGGGCCTGCAATTCTTCACGCACATGTCGATCCCGATGAACTTCCGACAATGCCACATATTGAAGCAGGCCAAGTCGTCCGATTTGGCATAGCCAAAGTGCGGGAAGCCTGGCGGAGCCTTCGCGGAGCCCAAGGCTAACCGACTGGAGGGCGGGCAACCGGACAACGGTAAGTAGCGGTTGATAACAGGCTGGATGCTCGGCAGGCCGCGTAAAGCTCGAGATCTATCTGCCTATGTGTCTCTCACGGCTTGGCTGCGAATTGATATTCTTGATTACTATGCGTTGATTAAAAGATGTTGGGGAGACTAAGCACGGGCGCTAAAATCATAATGCAGGACCCGATTATCAGCTTTCGAGCGTTTGTGAGGCGTGATGAAGGATATCCGGTAAGCTTTTCCACGATGGTCATACTATCTCTCCTATGTTTCAGATGAATGTGACAAGTAGTTTCAGATTGAGAATAATGATGATGGCCGACACGGCCCAAGCTGCAGCTTGGAGCCATTTTCCATTTGCGAAATCGCCCATCAATTTTCTGTCGCTGGTGAATTTCACGAGTGGAACGACGGCGAATGGCAATTGAAGGCTGAGCACGACTTGGCTGAGGATCAGCAACTTGGTTGTGCCGCTCGACCCATATATGCCGGCGACGATCACAGCCGGGATGATGGCCAGCAGCCGCGTTGAAAGGCGCCGTATCCATGGCTTGATCTTGAGGTCGACGAAGCCTTCCATGACGATCTGGCCAGCCAGCGTCGCGGTGATCGTCGAATTCTGGCCTGAAGCGAGGAGAGCGGTCGCGAAAAGCACGCTTGCCCCGGCAGCGCCAAGGACGGGCGTCAGCAAGTCGTAGGCCTGATGGATATCCGCAACATCCGTTCGGCCATGCGCATGGAAGGCAGAGGCTGCCAAGATCAGGATCGCCGCATTGATGAAGAATGCAAAGAACAGAGCCACGCTGCTGTCGATTGTCGCAAATTTTACGGCCTCTTTCAGCCCGTGGGGCGTCCGCTCAAAGCGGCGGGTCTGGACGAGCGAAGAGTGAAGATAGAGATTGTGCGGCATTACAGTGGCACCGAGGATGCCAATTGCGATGTAGAGCATAGCTGGGTTGAAGGCCACTTCAGCGCTCGGGATAAAGCCCTTGGCAACTGCAGCCATATCCGGCCGGGATAAGAAGAGTTCGATGCCGAAGCACACCGTAATCACGATCAGCAGCGCGACGACAAAAGCTTCCAACTGGCGAAATCCGCGCTGGTGGAGCAACAGGATCAGCAGGACGTCAGCGGCCGTGAGGCATACGCCCAGCACCATGGGAATCCCGAACAGAAGCTGGAGGGCAATGGCGGTACCGATCACCTCGGCAAGGTCGCAAGCCACGATCGCGACTTCGCACAACAGCCATAGAGCGATACGTGTCGGGTAGCTATATTGCGCGCGGCATGCTTGGGCGAGATCGAGGCCTGCTACGATGCCGAGCTTGGCCGCAAGCGACTGAAGCAGCATCGCCATAAGGTTGGAAAAAAGGATGACGGAGAGGAGTGTGTAGCCAAATTGGGAACCGCCTGCGAGGTCAGTCGCCCAATTGCCCGGATCCATATAACCCACGGCGACAAGATATCCCGGACCGGCAAATGCGGCCATCTTGCGCCAAAATTGTCCCACGCCGCCGGGCACGCTGATCGATCGATGGGATTCCGGTAAGCTCGGCGGATAAGCCGAGACTGGAACGTCGATCGCAATGGATGCTGGTGGCGGCGGGGACATAGGCTTTTACCTTTTTACGGCTTGCTGGATCAACTGGCGGCGCTGGCCTTGATCGTGCCGTTGATCCCTGACGGGAAGAAACCGCCCGCACTGGCGGAGGCCTTGTTCAGATAGACAATATTGAGGACCTGGCCGGTCGTCCGGCTAAACGCGATCCCATCGGAATCGGTGGGTACGATGTTCGACTTGCCGTCCTTCAGGCTGATGCCCTGGTCGAGATCGCTACTGCCATCCAGGCTGTCACGCGCGTCCGAGATCGCATCGGCCGACGTCCGTAGGGTTGGGGTTGCCAGTCCCTTACGATACAGCACCGTGCGGATAAGGCCCGCATGATAGGCTTCCGCCGCCAATATGCCGGCCGCTGCCTCGAGATAGGTCTTGTTGCTGATCAGCGGGGCAGCGCCTTTGTAGGCGGTCACGCCCACGTCTTCGAACACATAGGCTCCAAGCAGGAAATTCTCGTCATTCAGATAGGGATCAAAAGCTACACCCGCGCCCACAAGGCCGGCTGCGCGCGCCGCCGAGGAAAAGGCGCCTGCCGGATCAGTGCCAATGTCGATGGCCGGTTGGGCGACCGCCGATCCGCCAAGCTGATCGCGCAGGAAACGGACATGAGCGATCTCGTCCCCGGCGATCTCATTGGCATATTGCTCCACTACCGGATCGGTAAAGGTCACCTTCCGACCGCCGGTCACTGCGCCTTGTGTGCCAGTGCCCGAAAGAAGGCTGGCGGAAAGGCCCGAACCTGTGACGGCATAGGAATAGAATTGCGCTTCGAGATATTCGAGGTTGAGCGCGAAATTCAGGACGTCGGCATCCGTAACCGTTGGTGTCGGTGTGGGAGAAGGCATTGGCGTGGGCATATTGTCGCCATCGGGATTGTTGCTATCCAGGCAACCGGCCAGAAGACTTGCCGAGGTCAGGGCCAGCGCCGTGCCGCCGGTCAACTTGAAGAAATGACGGCGTTCCTCCCGCCTTTTTGCGCGCGCCTCAAAGGCAGCGATGAGCGCTTCGTTCTTGTCCATGTCCAATACTCCGGAAAAAGGGAAATAGCGGCTCAGTTCGCCGCGCTCATATTGATGGTCCCGTTGACGCCAGCCGGGAAAAAGCCGCCGGACGCGGCCGCCGTGTTCTTCAGATAGGCAATGTTGAGGACCTGGCCGGTGCTACGGCTGAAGGCGATGCCATTGGCGTCAAGTGGAACGATGTTGGACGAGGTGCCGATCGGGGAAATCCCCTGATCGAGATCGCTGGTGCCATCCAGGCTGTCCCTTGCATCGGATATCGCATCCGCCGATGTGCGGAGAGACGGCGTGGCAAGACCCTTGGCATAGAGCGTCGTGCGGACGATTGCGGCATGATAGGCTTCGACAGCGAGAATGCCGGCGGCCGCTTCAAGATAGGTCTTGTTCGTTATGAGCGGGGCGGCGCCCTTATATGCCGTCACACCGACATCCTCGAAGATGAATGCGCCGAGCAGGAAATTCTCATCGTTGAGATAAGGGTCAAAGGCGACCCCAGCGCCAACCAGTCCTGCAGCCCGCGCCGCTGATGAAAATGCGCCGGCCGGATCTGTGCCAATGTCTATCGCAGGCTGGGCGACGGCGGACATACCAAGCTGTTTGCGAAGGAATTTGACGTGAGCGACTTCGTCTGCCGCGATCTCGCGCGCATATTGCTCAACGACAGGATCAGTGAAGGCAACCTTCCGCCCGCCGGTCACGGCGCCTTGGGTGCCCGTGCCTGTCAGGTCTCCATTGTCCAATCCAGTGCCGTTGACAGCATAGGAGTAGAATTGCGCCTCAAGATATTCGAGGTTGAGGGCGAAATTGAGGACGTCAGCATCGCTCGGTGCTGCCTGGGCATTGGCCGGCGCTGCTGACAGCGCCATCTGCACGCCGCCCGCCATGCCAGCGACACTGGCGAGCGAACGAAAAAACTCGCGGCGTTCTTTCCTGCGGTCTTCGAGCTCCCGCAGTTGTTCCATCATTTCTTCGTCTTTCATGGCAATGCTCCTTATGTCGCACCAGCGAGTTCCGGAGATTTTCCAGAATGCTGGCTAACTGTGAGGAAAGAAGCAGTTTGCGAAAGACGGTGATATTCCGTGCCTTCACTAAGGAACTATACTTAAGAAACAGAGTTATCGATTTATTCGTAGTAGGGCGACTTGCGTATCATTGGCTACGCTAGGCTCCCTTTCCTATTGTTTCTACATTTTGTCTCACCGGAAAGCCTCCGCGCGTTTTTTTGCCGACTCTTGCATCCTTTGGCTTTGAGCCATCGTACCTTTTCGAAATCTGTTTGGAGTATCGGATGCACGGCTCAGGTAACACCGCTGGCGTAGCTGCTGACCATGCCGATGCTGCAGAACATCTGCGACTTGCTGGCATCCTCGATCAAATGCCCGTTGGCATTGGCGTGTATGATAAGGAGGGCCGTCTATTCCATGCCAACCGCCACTTCGAGAACACGGCCGGAGGGGCTATCCCGTCAATAGAGTCGATGACAGGTGATGCCTGGCAGGCGGTGGCTGCCGATGGTTCGCTGATAGATAGGACATGCTACCCCGGTATTCGGGCATTGAACGGCGAGGTCGCTACTCCGGTGGTCGATTTTAGGCGGCCTAACGAAGATGGCTCACATAATTGGATCGGCGTTAGCGCCGTTCCGTTGACCGTCGCGGAATCGGCTGACGTCGTTGGCGCCGTCATGGTGGTTGAGGATGTGACGGAACGTCGCCGTGCGGCCGACAGGGCGTTGCTCATCGAAACCCGATTCAAGCGATTTGCGGAACATAGCAGCAATGCGCTGTGGATCGCCAACTGTGCGACTGGCGCGATTGAATATCTCAGTCCAGCGGCTGCCCGGCTTTGGGCGGAACGCAAAGCCATGACGACGCTCACCGACTGGCTGGAGAGCGTGCATCCCGATGATCGGCATCGCGCCGGGGAATGCAGGGATCGGGTGGCCCAGGGCGCGGTGCAGCGGTTCGATTATCGTCTCATCGATGCCCATGGCGAAATATCCCGCCACGTGCGGGAAACCAGCTTTCCTATACCGGCTCCGCAAGGCGAAGACTCCTGCATCGGCGGCATCGTCGAGGATGTTTCTCCTGATATACAGATCTATCTTGTTCAGCGGTGCGCTGACCAAGGCGATGATTTACTATGCGAGTTGTCGCAGCAATGCACACGCAGCATCAAGATCTTCTCCTCCGAGGAGCAATTGATGAGTGTCGCGGACGTCCTGCTTCCTGGGGTAGTCGTTGTCGATCTACGCGGCCTGGTTCCGGATGAGAAACCGATCTGGGAAATGCTCAGCCGTCGCCCGGCAGACCTGCAGACCATATTAGTCGGTGAGGCAGATACGCCCGTCGGCGATGTGATAAATGCCATGAGAGCGGGAGCAATCGATTATGTGCTGTCGCCATGGCCACAAGGTGCAATGGCGCGTGCTGTGCATTCCGCATGCGAGGCTCTGCCATCCAGGGATGATGGATCTGGAGGCGACAGGCATGATGCAGCTCATCGGCTCTCCCGGCTTCCGCGCCGGGAACGTGAGGTTTTGCTTGGTCTTGTCTCAGGCGGCACAAACAAGACGATTGCGCGATCGCTTGGGATCAGCCCGCGGACAGTGGAAGTGCATCGCGCGCACCTGATGGAGCGGCTTGATGTCCGGACATTCAGGGAATTGCTGCAATTGGCTCATCAGGCAGGGATTAAGGGTCCTGAATGAGCGAGGATAGCGCCATATTGCTGGCCACTGCTCAGCGTAATCGCCTTGTCAAAGCGCTTGGCCGAGTAGCCAAACAGGACTCAGCCGCACTGCGGCAGGTCTATGAGATGACGTCCGCGAAGCTTTTTGGCGTCTGCCTCCGTATCTGCGCTGACAGGGACGAGGCGGAGGACATATTGCAGGATGTATATATCAAGATTTGGGACAGGGCCGGTCGCTTTGATCCGATGCGCGCCAGCCCTATAACCTGGCTCTGCACGATCGCGCGCAATACCGCGATTGACAGCCGGCGTGCGAAGGGAGGCGCTGTTCTGCTTCCGGAAACAGCAGCCTATCATGTCGCGGACACCGCAAGGTCAGCGGATTTGGTCATTGAAGACGACCAACAGCGCGCACGGATATTTGAATGTCTGGATGGCCTTGACGCTCAGCATAGCGCGTCCATTCGGGCCGCCTTCTTCAACGGGCTGACCTATGCAGATCTGGCTGAACATATGAAAGTCCCATTGGGTACCATGAAAAGCTGGATCAGGCGTGGGATGCAGCAATTAAAAGCGTGCCTTGGCAATGGCTGAGCTTCCCCTGACATCAGAAGACAGAGAGGCGTTGATCGCGGAACTGGCGCTTGGCATCTTGTCGAGCACAGAGCGGGCTGAGGCGTTGCGACTATGCATGGCCGATCCCGCGTTCACTCCGGACATGATTGATGCCTGGAGAGACCAGCTAGGCCCTCTTTTCGACGAATATGCGCCTGTGACGCCGCCTGATCACATATGGGAAGGCATTGCCGACCGACTGGCTTATTCAAATACCAGTCAGCGTCAGCTCCGGATATGGCGCGGAGGCGCATGTGCTGCCGCTACCATTGCGGCTTCGCTAGCGCTCATTCTTCTGTTCCGTCCCTCGCCGCCGATGCCCGAACAACGGCCTGTTTCGTTGACCGCTCAGATTGCTCTCGCACAGCTTGTAGGCGAGCCCGAAGGCCCGACCGTAACAGCGCGTTATGATGCCGAGAGGCGGCTTCTCAGCCTGCGCGCAACGGGCCTCAAAGCAGGTGGTCTAGCACCGGAGCTATGGGTCATCCCTGCGGATGGCAAACCGCGATCATTGGGCTTGATCGCGCCTGAGGGCGATAGCTTGGTCAAGATAGATTCACACGCACAGCCCTTCATTGCTGATGGCTCTGTCCTTGCCATAACGATGGAGAAAGCCGCCACAGCGCCGCATGCGGCTCCCGGCAGCGCCCCTGTCGCTATAGGAAAAATCGTCAAGATATGATCTAGCGGCTGCATCTTTACCGGCTCTCATTCCGTACCTTCTTCGCATCTCACCCCCTGGGCATGCAAATTAGGAAGGAAGTCTGTCATGACAATGCGAATTTTGTCGAAGCTTTCGCTAACCGCTGCTGGCATAATGCTCCTTGCAGGCGGCAGCGTCGCGCTGGCCAAGAATCCGATGGTCGGCGGCGCGGCCATGCTTGAGACGAAGGATATCGTCGACAATGCCATCAATTCCAAGGATCACACGACACTGGTCGCGGCAGTTCAGGCGGCAGGCCTGGTAGACACGCTGAAGGGTCCCGGTCCGTTTACCGTTTTCGCGCCGACGAATGAGGCATTTGCAAAATTGCCGGCCGGCACGGTCGACACGCTGGTGAAGCCCGAGAATAAGGAAATGCTGACGAAAATTCTGACCTATCATGTCGTCCCTGGCACACTCACTGCCAAGGATATCGCGGCAAAAGCCAAAGCCAATGGTGGCAAGGCTATGCTGACCACGGTTCAAGGTGAGCAGTTGACCGCCTGGGAGAAGGGCGGCGCCTGGTATCTGACTGATGCCAAAGGCGGCACCTCCAAAATAACGATTGCCAATGTGATGCAATCCAATGGTGTCATTCACGTCGTCGATACGGTTCTGATGCCCTGAACCGCTACACTGATGTGATGGCCGATGGGCCGGTGGCACCCTCATGTCGCTGGCCCGTCGTGACTTTACCCGCCATTCGGGAAAACCATACTTTCTCCCGTGGGACAAATCTGCGCCCGTAGCTGAGATTCTCAACCGCGTTGGTAGGCCGCTTGACTATGAACTGGGGCCGCATGAGAATGGTGCGCCAAGCGCGGAGTAAGAGCAATATAGCTGCCAAGGCTCTTACTGCCTTGGTAACCGTTCAAAAGGATTTGAGGGCGCAACCTCCTGCTTTTCCAGCATGGGGATGTCTTATGGGATATTCGGAATTTGACCCCACTGCCCGAGAACGCCCTCCGTGGAATGCGGGACGCAAAGTCGGGGCGAAAAAGGCTTTGAAGCCACGGCAGATCTGAGCGGTCCGGTTTTTTCTGGATCAGAACCGTCGCGTCCGTGATCGGGCGCTTTTTGACTTGGCAATCGATAGCAAGCGGTTGCGATTTGGTAAAAATCAGAATCAGCGACATCGTGTGTAACCAGGAAATCCGCCATCGTGCCATCGTTATTCAACAAAAGACGGGACGGCCCGTGCAGTTCGAGATCATGGACGACGCTCGGGCGAGCGTACTGAAATGGCTCGAATTGCGGGGTGGAAGTCTGGAGGATTTCGCATTCCCAAGCCGGACCGATCATGCCGACCATATGAGCACGCGACAATATGCGCGCCTTGTGGACGAATGGGTGACGGGGATTGGCCTGCCGAGCGAGGACTATGGTACGCATTCGCTGCGACGAACGAAGGCATCCATCATCTACAAGGCGACTGGTATCCTTCGAGCGGTACAGATCCTCCTCGGTCACACCAAGATTGAAAGCACGGTCAGATATCTTGGTGTCGATGTGGAGGACGCGTTAGCCTTGGCAGAGGGAACGGAGGTTTGAGGCTGCGAGGATAAGATGCTGCGCTCGGCTTACCGGCGAGTTGCGGGTCCAAAGCAAGGAGTGCGCCGGATCCGTATGGTCGGTCTCTGGAGGTCGGCGACCTGGACGAAGCTGTTCCTCGCTAAGGCCGAACGAATGTCATGTGGTCGAGGAGCCGACGCCGCGCGAGCGTTAGCCATCTGCGCGCTGGGCCTCTGAAGCGGAGATTCCGCAGTCGGCCCGTCTCACGTGTCGAGAAAGGTAAGCGGACAGACCGCACCTGGGAACGGAAATTCGACACATGAGTCGCAAGGATGGGTCGAACCTCGTTAGATCGTGAACGAAGGTCCTGCCATGGAGGGGGCTGGTAAGGCCCTTGCGCAATGTATCATCAAATGATACGTATCGATTCATGATACAGAGCGCCAAAGGGAAGCTGGTTGAACAGGTGTTTGCAGGCAAGCCGGGCAAGGGCTTTCCGAACAACATTTTCCGGGCCGCTGTACGGAAGCTGGCCATGCTTGAGGCGGCGGTGAAACTGGACGACTTGCGGTCACCTCCGGGCAACAGGCTGGAAGCCCTGTCCGATGACCGTGAAGGCCAGCATTCGATCCGGATCAACGACCAATGGCGTATCTGTTTCGTTTGGACCGACAATGGCCCGGAAGACGTAGAGATCGTGGACTATCATTGAAAGGAGCTATCATGACCATGTTGAAAACCCGGGTCCATCCCGGTGAAATCCTCAAGCATGAATTCCTTGAGGAGATGGGCATTTCCGCTGGCAAGCTGGCGAAGCACATCCATGTCCCCCGCACCCGGATCGAGCGGCTTTGCGAGGAGAGGACTTCGGTCACGCCGGACACTGCCAAGCGTCTGTCCAAGGCACTCGGAACGACGCCGGAGTTCTGGCTCAACCTTCAGACGCATTATGATCTGTTGACAGATGAGGCGGCCGACATAGAGGAGATCAAGCCGCTGCTGGCGGCTTGATCCTCCACAACGGTTGCATCTATCACCACCGCTCATCAGCACCTGAAAGCTGCCAGTTTGTATTTGGGCAAATGTGGGCACACAAGGTTCAACAAGCAGACGGTCGGCACCAGAGAACTGAAAAATCGACGCCAAACGACTAGAATGGGTCGACAGCAGGTAATCGCCCTATCATTTTGTAATTCGTTCGAATCGCCCAGTCTAAAGGTTTCACGGCTAACGCAGAAAAATCGTAGCATTTATTTGCCTCTACTGACCGCGATGATAATGCCTTCGCGCGCCCATTGCCCAAGCAGTTGGCCCGCAGTCTCTATACCCGCCTGGTGGCCATGCTCTTCCACGAGCGCCGCGCAGAGTTCGCCAAAGGTTTGACCCTGCAAAAGGAAGGCTATCGCATTATGTTCGACCGCTTCGATCGAGCGAAAGCATGGCGTAAGATCCTGTCGCCACACCAGAGTAGCAGCGGGTTCAGGCAGGATCGCGGCAGCGGGCGGGTGTTCCCCGCGCGACAGGGCCGACCAGATGGCGCCCGCATTGGTTGTCGCGGTTCCGGTTCTCATTGTCGGCGTGAAGGTAATCAGAGCGGTATCCCAATCTAGCGCGCCCAACTCTGTTACGGTCAGGGGCGCGGCATCGGGGCCTTCGAAGGCCCGGCTTAACGTCCATTCCAGCCATGCCAGGTCGGCGATCTCGGGATCCTCGGGATAAAGGTCCGCCAGTTTCCGGTCGAAGCCTTCGCCATAGACGCTCAGGGTCCAGCCGCTTGGCGGCGTGGATTCAATATGCGCCTTCGCGGCCGCGATGAAAGCATCCTCACCCAGCCAGGCACGCAGTTTCTCGAATGTTTCACGCAGGCAATCGAGGAGCTGGACGCGGTAAGCGTTGTGATAAATTGCCAGTCCGGCTTTCGCGCCTTGTTCGACCCGGCCCGCTAAGGCGTCCGATTGATCGGTGAGGAATGCGCGAAAATCGCACTGCATGGCGAGCAGGGTCATGCGGCCTGCCGCACGTCCGAGAGCGCGCGGGCTATATCCAGCTCTGCTAGCAGATCGGCCAGGGGCGGAATATTATCGTCGCGCTCGATCATCGTGGCGACCGGGCCAATGCGACGGCACGCGGCCGCATACAGATCCCATACCGATTGCGGCACGGGCTGATCATGGGTGTCGATCAGCATGTCTGTGCCGCGACTATGCCCGGCCAGATGAATCTGGCGCACGCGATTTGCGGGGACGCCTTCAAGATAGGTGATGGCGTCAAACCCATGATTTGTCGCGCTGACGAAGATGTTGTTAATATCGAGGAGCAGGTTACAGTCGGTGCGCGCGCACATTTCCGCAAGGAAAGTCCATTCCGTCATGTCCGCGTCCGCAAACTGCAAATATGTCGATGGGTTCTCGATCAGCATGGGGCGCTGCAAGATGTCCTGCGCCATTGCGATGTTGGCGCAGACAAGCGCAAGCGCTTCCTGAGTGTAGGGCAGCGGTAAAAGGTCATGCGAATTGAACCCTTCGATGCGGGTCCAGCACAGATGGTCCGATACGAACAGGGGATCGATGCGGTCGACCAGGATTTTCAAACGCCGGAGATAGTCGCGATCCAGGCCGTCGGCCGATCCGATCGACATGGAGACGCCGTGCAGGGCGACCGGGTGGTGTTCCCGGATCCGGTCGAGCACCTGAAGCGGACGCCCGCCCTCGATCATGAAATTCTCGGAGATGACTTCGACGAAGTCGACAGGAACGACATTCTCCAGAAAATCCGGATAATGCTGCGCGCGCAGACCGAGGCCAAAGCCGGAGAAGTGTGAGTTGGACATGGAGATCGCCTTCAGGAGAGCGCCCCGGCCGATATCACCGGCCGGGGCAGAACCTTACTTGGCTTCCGTCAGCGTACCACCGGCGGCGGCGCATGCTTTGGTGGTCAGGACCTTGAAGCCCTGACCTTTACAGCTGTTCTGGCCCTTGCAGTCATTCTTGGCTGTCTTGCAATCCGATGTGCCTTTGCAGCTGTTGATGCCGTAGCAATGCACTTCCTTGGCGCCATCGGTTGCGAATGCTGGCGTGGCGGCGGCGGCAACAGCGATGAGAGCTGCCGTTGCGGCAAAGCCGGCTGCGGAAGAAACGGTGTTCATGGGGGATTCTCCTAGAGTGTTTTGCCTTGGCGGCATCTGCTCTTCGTTGGGCACGCCGCAACGGTTACATCCGCCTTTATGCTTACCAACGCAACAGGCGCGGTCCGAGCAATGCACCGACAAGAGAGGATAGCGCGATACCGAGCGTGTACCAGGTCAGCACAAAGATCGCCGATACCTCCGGGCAATGTAGGCAATAGAGCATGGCTGCCCAGGCCCCCGCAGCCAGACCGGCGGTTGCGCCGGCGGCTCGAAGGCGGGTGGGGGCGAAGTGGCGGAATGACCAGAGCAGCCCAACAAAAATAGGCAGCGAGAGCAGGAACACGATGGCCGGGCAAATCCGCCAGCTATGGCCGAGCCACATCGCCATCCAGTCGGCAGGCGGCGCATAAGCCATTTCTACAGCACCGACGATGGCTAGGCCCGTGACGGGTAAGGCCAGCAACCAGAGCCACCCCGGCAACGTCGCATCGGGTCGCGCCAGCCGGGCGGTGGCCACGATCGCGCAGATACCCAAGGAAAGCGTGTAGGCCCATTTCATCCAGAAGGACCAGCCGCGCATGGCAAGATATAGATCCGGCCGGATGCCCAGGCCCATCACAATCAGCGCGACAGTAATGGCTCCGCCGACCGCGATGCCGAGTATGAGGCGCGATCTGACACTGTGCCGGGATACTGGCGGAACATCGCGGGAAAGGCTTTCAATCAGCGCGTCCATATTCATTGCGCGCCTCCCCTGATGCGAGCGGCCAGCGCCTTGAGACCGCGATGCACGGATACCTTGACGTCTGACTCGCCAATTCCAGCACTGGCCGCAGCCTCCGCCGTGCTGAGGCCATCAAGGCGGGTGGCGCGAATGGCTCTCGCCTGCTTTTCCGGAAGTATATCGAGCAGCGCATCGACATCCATGCGCGCGCTGCTAGCGTCCTCAAATCCCTCAGCGAGTAACATGTCTTCCATACCCTCGATCGAGCAGAAGCGGCCCGTACGACGGAAATGGTCGATCATCTTGTAGCGCGCGATTGCAAACAGCCAGCCAGTGAACGGGCGATCGCGGTCGTAACTGGCGCGACGGGTATGAACGGCAATAAGCGTTTCCTGCACGAGATCCTCGACGGTATCTTCGCCACCTTGCATGCGGCGGCGGTAAAAGGATCGCAAAAGCGGCACGAGGGCGCCGAGCAACAGACTATGCGCCCGGGCGTCGCCACCCAAGCCACCGATCATCCATGCCCTGAGCTGTTGCTCGCTTGCCCGCATATACACTCCCGACAACCGTTCGTGTGAGGGTGGGCCGAGGTTACACAGTTCGGCGAAAATATATCGAGAATCTTTTTGTAACGATCCATGCGGCGTCCGCGAATGGCCATCGTGACCTGCCGTATCGGCTCCCTATTGGTCACCGCGCGACCGGGCCATGCCCCTGGCCCGTCGCGCGCCCCCAAATTCAACAGGAGTAATATCATGAATTCTTCAGCTGCCGCGCTTGCCGCGACCCTTGCCTTTTCCATTGCCGGTTCGGCGACCCTAGCCCGCGCTGCTGACGCGCCGATGATGGAGAAATGCTACGGCATTTCTCTTGCGGGCAAGAATGACTGCAAGGCGGGCGCCGGAACCACATGCGCGGGTACCTCGCGCGTTGCGTATCAGGGCGACGCCTGGAAACTCGTTCCTGTCGGCGCCTGCGTGAAAACCAAGACACCCAAAGGCTTCGGCTCCTTGACGCCCAAGGCATAGGCTGCGTTCAACCCAAGCGGAGAAGATCGATGGCAAATCCAGCCCATATCTATGCGCGTTCGGCCAAGCGGCTGGCCAGCTATTTTCCTGAAAGTCTGCTTTTGTTGGTGGCTAGGCTGGGCATAGCCGCGATCTTCTTTCTGTCTGGACGGACAAAGGTGGAAAGCGTGTTGACGATCACGCCGTCGACTTACGCGCTGTTTCGCACCGACTATGCGTTGCCGCTGGTGTCGCCGGAGGTTGCTGCCCATGCGGCCACCTATTCGGAGCATCTCTTTCCGGTATTGCTGATATTGGGACTGTTCACCCGTCCAGCGGCCATCGCCTTACTTGGGATGACGCTGGTCATCGAGATATTTGTGTATCCTGACGCGTGGCCAACACATCTAAGCTGGGCCGGACTTTTGCTGTTCCTCATAGCGAGAGGCGGCGGAGACTGGTCCGCCGACAATTGGACAGGTTTAGAAGTGAAATCTGCTCTTCATAACAAGGCCAGATAGTCGAAATAGGCTTGCCTCTTGGAGGAGGCGATCCCGACTGTCTGCATTTCAAATTCTAAGCTTGCCTTTCGAAAGTCTGCTTTGGGTCGCACGCTTCCGAGAGGCTGACGGTCGAAAAAATGGCCAGATTTGCGTATCAGGCTTTAAAGCAGTGCTCACGGTGCCAGCGGACAAATTGAGGATGAGGTCTGTCTGCCTCTCTCAAGGAAAAGAGGGCGCGGCCGGTGACATTGATCACCGACCAGATGCTGCCACCGCCGCGTGCTACTGAACGGGGCAGACGACCCCGCCACCTTCTTCGTGAAGACCGTCAAGACCAACAGTCGAAACGCCGAATATGATCAGACTACCTTCTACGAAGCATGGCGGCATGTCACGCAACGCTATGGAGTATATAATCCCTATACAGGAAGAGGTGCAATCAAGGGGCTTCTACCTCATGGGCCGCATAGCATCCGGGACGTGCTCGCGACCCATGTCTTGAAGCAGACAGGATCCTATGAGCAGGCAAGTTATGCGATCCAGGACACCCCAGAAATTGTAGCCAAACACTACGGGCGTTTCCTCCCACAGGACAAAACTGCGCTTGTGGCGGAGATTCTGAACCGCGTTTGGGAGGCCGCTTGATGGCTGTCAACGTCCTTACTGCTTTCGGTAATTTTCCGGAAAGATCCGGGGCGCACTTTATCGCTCTTCTGGCACGGAGATGTCTCATGGGACATTCAGAGTTCGATCCAGCAATCCGAGAGCGACCGGCATGGAATGCGGGCCGCAAAGTAGGTGCGAAAAAGGCGTTGAAGCCCAGACAGATCTGGGCAGTCCGCTTCTTTCTTGACCAGAACCGACGCGTTAGGGATCGAGCTCTCTTCGATCTGGCGATCGATAGCAAATTACGTGGCTGCGACCTTGTGAAAATCACGATCAGCGACATCGTCTGCAATCAAGATATCCGTCACCGCGCGATCATCGTTCAACAAAAGACGGGGCGCCCGGTACAATTTGAGATCATGGACGATGCTCGTGCAAGCTTGCTGAAATGGCTCGAGTTGCGAGGTGGAAGTATTGATGATTTCGCGTTTCCAAGCCGGACCAATCATGCTGACCACATGAGCACGCGGCAATATGCGCGCCTCGTGGATGAGTGGGTCACCGGGATTGGCTTGCCTGGTGAGGATTACGGCACGCATTCCCTTCGGCGGACGAAGGCGTCCATCATCTACAAAGCAACCGGCAATCTTCGGGCGGTCCAGATACTGCTAGGACACACCAAAATCGAAAGCACGGTCAGATACCTTGGTGTCGATGTAGAAGATGCGCTGACATTGACTGAAGGCACGGAAATTTGAGGTTTTGCCGCATCTTGGCGGACGCATACAACTTCCGCGCCGACGGGCGCGGAGCATATTTCTCAACCCTCCCTTAGCCAGTTGGCTACTGCCAGATCCTTGACGCGCTCGAACTCCCGCACATTGTCGGTCACGAGGGTGGCACCTAAACTGAG
>Ga0207641_10000500_pt1 | contig 44148 bp, 34 predicted proteins | sample KBSSwiS62_FD_184306 | JGI IMG/M metagenome (GOLD analysis project Ga0207641, IMG submission 184306) | Switchgrass rhizosphere microbial communities from Kellogg Biological Station, Michigan, USA - KBS Switchgrass S6-2 (SPAdes) (version 2) | ecosystem: Host-associated > Plants > Roots >... | reverse complement strand
TTTTTTGATTTTTCGCGCCGGCGGCATCCATCCAAGGGATCGGAGCAGCCGCGCGCGCGAGGCGTTCGAGATCAGGGGCCGCACTTTGGCCATGAGAAGGAACCGCCGCGCAGCCGAGCAGGCGAAGTCCTACATTGCAAGCGATGAGGGCGATCGGCGCCCTTATCGGGTGAGCGGCAAAGGTGATGGGCAGGCGCTGGAGATCGCCCAGTGCCGCTATCATTATTGAGGGCTGTGTCCCAATAGCCGCGCGCGAGAGCGAACCGGCACATGAACCGGATTGAAAAACCTATCTCGATGGGTTATTTACGCTCGTGATCACCGTCTACCGCGCGAATGCTTTCGCATCATCATCTTCGCCGATGACCATGCGCCGGTACATGTTCACGCCTTTGGTGACGGTCACGCCAAGATCAACCTGATCGGGGCGGACGGCGCGCCTGAGATCGTGACCATCGAGGGCATGAAGCGCGGCGATGCGCGGCGGCTCATGCGGATCATCGTCGAGCAACGGGATTATCTTTTGTCACGCTGGAGAGGCATCCATGGTTGAGCAGAGCGACATCACATTTCTGGCGGCGGAAGAGCGGGGCCGCATCGCCGCGCAGACCGAGCCGCGCGCCGCGCGCGCGCGCTATGATCGCCGTCGGGGAAGGATCGTGGTCGCCCTGACCAACGGATGCTCGTTCACCTTTCCACCGCGCCTGGCGCAAGGTCTGGAAAATGCCAGCGACGAGCAACTCGCCGCTTTCGAGATTCTGGGGGCGGGCTATGGCCTCCATTGGGAAAGCCTCGACGTGGACCTGTCGATCCCAGGGCTTCTGGCGGGCCTCTTCGGCACGCAGTCCTATATGGCGCGCCGGGCCGGTCAGGCGCGCTCGGAAGCCAAGGCGGCGGCGGCGCGGGCGAATGGAGCCAAGGGTGGGCGGCCGAGGAAGGCGGGGTGAGCGAGGAGGTCGAAAACGGGCACCGTAATCTAGCGCAGTGCCGGTATTATTATTGAGTATTGTTTCCCCGCATTTCCATGTTCAACGTCTCATTCGGGAGGGGTTTTATGGCTGTAAAAACGATTGAAACGCAAGTTTCTCAATGCGTTAACACGGCCGATGGCGCCGCAGAAATAAAAGAAAACTTAGACGAAATTTTAGATAATCTCAAGTCTATTGAAAAATCAATTCAAAATAAACTATTCACGCTGCTTGCATTATCAATTTTGTACGAATTATGCATTACAAACTTGATAGAATCATTCTCTGCTTTCGGTTTTTCGGTAGATAACTCATCAGTTATTATACGATTTGGTCCTGTTATAATTTCCTATATATACTTTTCTACTATACTCTTATTTACCGGCAGAAGCTTATTGGAGACTGTTTATGACACCTCGTTTTCTCAATTATTTCCGAAATCGTATGAAATAGACCTAGAAATGGCCGTACGGCCTCATCAAACTTTGAAATTTTTCTTACTTATTTCTCAAAATTCGGACGGATTCCGCAAGTTTCTTGCGTCGCTAACAGCATATACCATGGCCGCCTTCATTGCTTTCGCTCCGCCTATATATGTTGGATTTTCGCTTTATAGGTGTTCAAGTATTTACGGAATAGATAATTGGATTTCATTATCTACAATAGCTGCTTGCAGCATACTTTGCCTACAGGCGCTTCTGACTAGCGCCATTAGCAACCCCGTAATTTCGGAGGAAAAGGGCTAACTCACTCCGCCGCCGGCAGATAAATCTCCCCGCCCTTCTCCTTGAACACCGCGCTCATCGCGCGCATGCCTTCCTCGGCCTCGCCCGCCGCGATGAACTGGTCGGCCGGGGCGTTCTTGGTCGCGGCAAAGTCGCGCACCTCCTGGCTGATCTTCATCGAGCAGAATTTGGGGCCGCACATCGAGCAGAAATGGGCGGTTTTGGCGCCTTCGGCCGGTAGCGTCTGATCGTGATATTGCTCGGCGGTGTCGGGATCGAGGCTGAGGTGGAACTGGTCGCGCCAGCGGAATTCGAAGCGGGCGCGGCTCAGCGCGTCGTCGCGCAGCTTGGCGGCGGGGTGGCCCTTGGCAAGGTCGGCGGCATGGGCGGCGAGCTTGTAGGTGACGACGCCGACCTTCACATCGTCGCGGTCGGGAAGGCCGAGATGCTCCTTCGGCGTCACGTAACAGAGCATCGCGGTGCCGAACCAGCCGATCATCGCCGCACCGATCGCGCTGGTGATGTGATCATAGCCCGGCGCGATATCGGTGGTGAGCGGCCCCAATGTGTAGAAGGGCGCCTCGCCGCATGCCTCGAGCTGCTTGTCCATATTGGCCTTGATCTTGTGCATCGGCACATGGCCGGGGCCTTCGATCATCACCTGGACATCATGCTGCCACGCGACCTGGGTCAGCTCGCCGAGCGTCTTCAATTCGGCGAACTGGGCGGCGTCATTGGCGTCGGCGATCGAGCCGGGGCGCAGGCCATCGCCTAGCGAGAAGGCGACGTCATAGGCCTTCATGATCTCGCAGATGTCCTCGAAATGCTCGTAGAGGAAGCTCTCCTTGTGATGCGCGAGGCACCATTTCGCCATGATCGACCCACCCCGGCTGACGATGCCGGTGACCCGATCGGCGGCGAGCGGGATGAAGGGCAGGCGGACGCCGGCATGGATCGTGAAATAGTCGACGCCCTGCTCGGCCTGCTCGATCAGCGTGTCGCGGAAAATCTCCCAGGTCAGATCCTCGGCGACGCCGTTCACCTTCTCGAGCGCCTGATAGATCGGCACCGTGCCGATCGGCACCGGCGAATTGCGCAGTATCCATTCGCGGGTGTCGTGGATGTTGCGGCCAGTCGACAGGTCCATGACGGTGTCGGCGCCCCAGCGGATCGACCAGACCATCTTGTCGACTTCGCTGGCGACATCTGACGCGACCGCCGAATTGCCGATATTGGCGTTGATCTTGACGAGGAAGTTGCGGCCGATCGCCATCGGCTCGCTCTCGGGATGGTTGATGTTCGACGGGATGATCGCGCGGCCGCGCGCGACCTCGCTGCGGACGAACTCGGCGGTGACATGATCGGGGATCTCGGCGCCGAAATCCTCGCCGTCGCGCAGCAGCTTCTCCTTGAGCGCGGCGCGGCCGATATTCTCGCGGATCGCGACATATTCCATCTCGGGGGTGATGATGCCGCGCCGGGCATAATGCATCTGGCTGACATTCTGGCCCGCCTTCGCGCGCAGTGGCCGCTGGACGACATTGGGGAAGGGCGCGACCCCGCCGGCACGATCGGGACCTTTCAGCCCGTTATCCTCTGGCTTGACCGCGCGGCCGTCATACGCCTCGACATCGCCGCGGCCGATGATCCAGTCGCGGCGCAGCGCGGGCAGGCCGGCCATGATGTCGATCCGGGCGTTCGGATCGGTATAGGGGCCCGAGCAGTCATAGACGCGGACCGGCGTTTCGTTGGCGGTAGGCTCGAGCGCGATCTCGCGCATCGCGACACGGATGGGCTTTCCCGAAGAATCGGCCGGCCCCTCGACATGGATCTTGCGCGATCCCCGAATCGGGCCGGTGGTCACCTTCATTTCGGTACGCGCGGGGATGTCGGCCATGGCGAGTCACTCCATTGCGATCTGGCATGAAGGGCGGAGGTTTTGAGCGGGCTTCTCGCCAGTCCCCCGGACTGGCCGCGCGGCCCACTCCCTACGCCGGTGCAAACCGGATCAGGTTCAGCGGGTCGTGGGCATCGCAGCGCCACCTCTCAGCCATCGGCTCCCCGGGGATTACGGCGATGGTAGCGGCAAGCGGGGGGCAGCGATAGTCCTAGAGTGATGTCCAGGCTTACTGAATCGTCACCCCGGCCACCGAGCCGGGGTCCCGCTTCTTCTCGCCCTCAAAGGTTAGCGGGACCCCCGGGTCAAGCCCGGGGTGACGAAAAGAAGTCGTATCGGGATCTCGTCAAACGCCCGACCCCTTTCTGCCGCTGGCGTCGAAATTCACCGCTAGTATAAGGGCGGTCAATGACCAGCCTGTCATGCGATCTGGCCATCATCGGGGGCGGCCTGTCGGGGGGATTGATCGCGCTGGCGGCGCGATGCTTCCGCCCGGACCGTCATGTCCTGATCGTCGAGGCGGGCCGTAAGCTGGGCGGCACCCATATCTGGTCGTTCATCGACAGCGACCTGGGCGAAGGCAAGGCTGCGGCCAGGGCGCGAACCTTGCTCGAACCGCTGATCAACTATGGCTGGCGCGACTATCAGGTCGGCTTTCCGGCCTTTCGGCGGACCTTGCCGCTGCCGCTCTACAGCATGAGATCGGATCGTTTCGACGAGGCGATGCGCGATATCCTGCCCGCCGAGGCGATCATCAGCGGCCGTCGGGCCGCCGCCGTCACGCCGACCTCCGTCACCCTCGATGACGGCACCGAGATCGTAGCCGGCGGGGTCATCGACGCGCGCGGGCCCGGCGATCTGTCGCTGCTCGACCTCCACTGGCGCAAGTTCGTCGGCTATGAGCTGACGCTCGACGGGCCGCACAGCGTCCGACGCGCGACGCTGATCGAGGTCCCCGCCGACCGACCGGCCGGCTTTCGCTACATGACGCTGCTGCCGATCGAGAATGACCGGCTTTTCGCCGAGGACGTCCGGTACGAGCCCTATCCGGAGATCGACATGGCGGATCATGGCGCCCGCATCGTCAACCATGCCGCGCGGCTGGGCTGGCGGATCCGCAGCTCGGCGCGCGGGCAGGCGGGCGTCGTGCCGATCGCGCTGGGGGGAGATTTCGGGGACTATTGGAAATCGGGCGGCGAAGGCGTCGCCAAAGTGGGGCTGCGCGCCGGGCTGTTCCACCCGGTCAACGGCAATTCGCTGGGCGACGCGGTGCGAACGGCGATGCTGATCGCCGACGCGCCCGACTGGTCGGGCAGGGCGCTCCACAAGCTGCTATACGCCCATGCGGCGCGCAATTGGCGGAAGCGCGCCTGGTACCGCCGTTTTGCCCGCGAGATGCTGCAAAAGACCCCCGCGCAGCAGGGCCATGAATTCCTGGCCGCGCTCTATCTCCAGGAGCCCCGGCTGATCGCGCGCTTCCAGGGAATGCGGCTGAGCTTCGCCGACCGGCTCGCGCTAGCGGGCAAGACCGGGCCGATGCCGCTTTCGACCGCGTTCCGCCCATGATCCTGTCGTACAGCGCCCGCAACGTTGCGCCAGGGCCCGATCCGATCGCCTGCCTCGCGCGATGCCGCCAGGCGATGCGCTGCTCACGATCATGATACGCGCGCTCTGCGTCTTCTGCGGCTCGAGCGCGGGCGTCGATCCGGCCCACGCCGAGGCCGCGCATGCGCTCGGCAGCGCGATCGGAGCCGCGGGGCTGGGACTCGTCTATGGCGGCGGCCATGTCGGGTTGATGGGGGTGGTGGCCGATGCGGCGCTGGCGGCGCGCGCGCCGGTCACGGGCGTGATACCGCGCGCCCTCGCCGAACGCGAGCTCGCGCATCAGGGGCTGACCGAGCTCCGCATCGTCGGCTCGATGCACGAGCGCAAGGCGATGATGGCCGATCGCGCCGACGGCTTCATCGCCTTGTCGGGCGGGATCGGCACGCTCGAGGAAATGTTCGAGATCTGGACCTGGGCCCAGCTCGGCCAGCATGCCAAGCCGGTCGCGCTGCTCAATGTCGCCGGCTTCTACGACAAGCTGATCGGCTTCCTCGACGATGTCGTCGCGCAGGGCTTCCTGAGCGGCGCGCACCGATCGATGCTGATCGTCGAGGAGGATCCGGCGCGGCTGGTGGCGCGAATGCGGGATCATGGCGCGGCGGCGGCGTAGATCGGCCGCGACGAGCGGTGAGGCGCGTGCGTTTCGCTCTCCCCTTCGTTCATTGCGCATCAAGCCGCTTCGGTGCACAGGCGAAACCATGAGCGTCCGTCCCGCCCTCATCGCTGCCGCCGCCGCGCTCGCGCTGGCCGGCTGCGCCACCGTTTCGCCCGAAGCACGGGTGCGTTCGAAGCTGATCGCGGCCGGCCTCAAACCATCGGTTGCCGGCTGCATGGCCGAACGGATGGTCGATCGGCTGTCGCTGGCGCAGCTGAAGCGGCTTCAATCGATGAGCAACCTCGCGAACAGGGACATGCGCGAGATGAGCGTCGACGAGCTTGTTCACCGCCTGCGCGCGCTCGGCGATCCGGAGATCGTTTCAGTCGTCGTGCGCGCGGGAATCGGCTGCTCGATCGCCGGCTGATCGGAGTCGCCGCCCCGCTCGCCCACGCGCGACGACCAAATGCCCCGGTAGAAGTGGGGACTATCCGTCCTTCGCAGCGGATTCGTAGCGCATGGGGTTTTCAAGCCCGAGCTTTCATGCTTTAGGCCGAGCCAAATTGATCCGCTCCCAAGGACAGGCGCCCGATGAACATCCATGAATATCAGGCCAAGGAACTGCTCGCGAAGTTCGGCGTGGCCGTACCCGCCGGCCATGCAGCGCTTTCGGTCGACGAGGCCGTCGCGGCGGCGAAGAAGCTGCCGGGGCCGATCTGGGTGGTGAAGGCGCAGATCCATGCCGGCGGCCGCGGCAAGGGCAAGTTCAAGGAACTGCCGGCCGAGGCCAAGGGCGGCGTCCGGCTGTCGAAGTCGATCGACGAGGTCCGCACCAACGCCCAGGAGATGCTGGGCAACACCCTGGTCACCATCCAGACCGGCGAGGCCGGCAAGCAGGTCAACCGGCTCTATGTGACCGACGGCGCCGACATCAAATCGGAATATTATCTCTCGATGCTCGTCGACCGGAAGACCGGCCGCATCGCCATGATCGTCTCGACCGAGGGCGGCATGGACATCGAGCAGGTCGCGCACGACATGCCCGATAAGATTCGCACGATCACGATCGACCCGGTCGAAGGCTTCATGCCGCACCATGGCCGCGCGGTGGCCTTCGCGCTCAAGCTGACCGGTGATCTGAACAAGCAGGCGGTCAAGCTCGCCGAGCAGCTCTACAACGCCTTCATCGCCACCGACATGGCGATGCTCGAGGTCAACCCGCTGGTCGAGACGACCCCGGATGCTTCCGGCGCGGCCAAGCTGCTCGTCCTGGACGCCAAGGTGAGCTTCGACTCGAACGCGCTCTACCGCCATCCCGACATCGTCGCGCTGCGTGACGAGACCGAGGAGGATCCTGCCGAGATAGAGGCCTCGAAATACGACCTCGCCTATATCAAGCTGGACGGTGATATCGGCTGTATGGTGAACGGCGCCGGCCTTGCGATGGCGACGATGGACATCATCAAGCTCAACGGCATGTTCCCGGCCAATTTCCTCGATGTCGGCGGCGGCGCGAGCAAGGAGAAGGTGACGGCGGCCTTCAAGATCATCCTCGCCGATCCCGCGGTGAAGGGGATTCTCGTCAACATCTTCGGCGGGATCATGAAGTGCGATATCATCGCCGAAGGCATCGTGGCGGCGGCGAAGGAAGTGAATCTGGCGGTGCCCCTGGTCGTGCGGCTCGAGGGCACCAACGTCCAGCAGGGCAAGGACATCCTGGCCAATTCGGGCCTGCCGATCGTCCCCGCCGACGATCTGGGCGATGCCGCGCGCAAAATCGTCGCCGAGGTGAAGAAAGCGGCCTGACAACCATAACGTCGGCCCGGCGAGGGCGAGGTCTCGGGAGATGCGGGCTCGGCTCGCTCCCGAGGTGCCAGCCTCCACCGGCGCGACGCACCAAGGAAGAAGGAACGAGCTATGAAGGTCCTGGTACCCGTCAAGCGGGTGATCGATTATAATGTGAAGCCGCGCGTGAAGATGGACGGCAGCGGTGTCGACCTGGCCAACGTCAAGATGTCGATGAACCCGTTCGACGAGATCGCGGTCGAAGAAGCCATCCGTCTGAAGGAAAAAGGCGCGGCGACCGAGATCATCGCGGTCTCAATCGGCGAGACGAAGGCGCAGGAAACGCTGCGCACCGCCCTGGCGATGGGCGCCGACCGCGCGATTCTGATCGTCAGCGAGACCGAGGTCGAACCGCTCGGCGTCGCCAAGCTGCTCGCCAAGGTCGTCGAGGAGGAGGGAGCCGGCCTCGTCATCCTCGGCAAGCAGGCGATCGACGACGACAGCAACCAGACCGGCCAGATGCTCGCGGCACTCACCGGCCGGCCCCAGGGCACCTTCGCGTCGAAGGTCGAGATCGATGGTGATGAGGTCAAGGTGACCCGCGAAGTCGATGGCGGTCTGGAAACCGTCAGCCTGAAGGCGCCGGCGATCATCACCACCGATCTGCGCCTCAACGAGCCGCGCTATGCGTCGCTGCCGAACATCATGAAGGCGAAATCCAAGCCGCTCGCGCAGAAGACCCCGGCCGACTATGGCGTCGACGTCAGTCCCCGCCTCAAGACGCTGAAGGTCACCGAGCCGGCGAAGCGTTCGGCCGGTATCAAGGTGAGCGATGTGGACGAACTCGTCGCCAAGTTGAAAGCTATGGGAGTTGCGGCATGAAGACGCTCGTCTGGGTTGAACATGACGGTGGCGCGATCAAGGACGCCACCCTGGCGGCGGTCACCGCCGCTTCGAAGCTGGGTGAGGTCCATCTGCTGGTGGCCGGCGAGGGCGTCGGGGCGGTCGGCGATGCCGCTGCCAAGATCGCGGGCGTGGGCAAGGTCCATGTCGCCGACAGCGCGGCCTATGGCCACGCCCTGCCGGAGAATGTGGCGCCGCTGATCGTCGAGTTGATGGGCCACCACGACGCGTTCGTCGCACCCGCGACGGCCAACGGCAAGAATATCGCGCCGCGCGTGGCGGCTCTGCTCGACGTCATGCAGATCTCCGAAATCCTGTCGGTCGAAAGCGCGGACACCTTCACGCGGCCGACTTATGCCGGCAACGCGATCGCCACCGTCCAGTCCTCCGACGCCAAGAAGGTGATCACCGTCCGCGCCACTGCCTTCGAGAAGGCCGCCCGCGAGGGTGGTTCGGGTTCGGTCGAGGCGGTTGCCGGCGCCGGCGACGCAGGCTTGTCCCGATTCATCGGTGCCGAGATCTCGAAGTCGGAACGCCCCGAGTTGACCTCGGCGAAGATCATCGTCTCGGGCGGCCGTGCGCTGCAGAACAGCGAGAACTTCCATTCTGTCATCGAGCCGCTCGCCGACAAGCTTGGCGCGGGGGTCGGCGCTTCGCGCGCCGCGGTCGATGCCGGCTATGTGCCGAACGACTATCAGGTCGGCCAGACCGGCAAGATCGTCGCGCCCGAGGTCTATATCGCGGTCGGCATTTCCGGCGCGATCCAGCACCTGGCTGGCATGAAGGACAGCAAGACGATCATCGCGATCAACAAGGACGAAGACGCGCCGATCTTCCAGATCGCCGACATCGGCCTCGTTGCCGACCTGTTCAAGGCGGTGCCGGAGCTCACCTCCAAGCTCTGAAGCAACCTTCAGGCACAAGCAGATCGGGGGGCGGCGCACCGGTTGCGTCGCCCTTTCCGTTGCAGAAGGCGCAATTGTAACGGCTCCGATTCCGCGATATCCTGTGCCCCGTGGAACAATCGCCGCCTAAGGGCAGCCCGCTGCGCGACGATCATTCCGGGGATGTGCCGGCGATACAGGCGCTGACCGCCATTCCGTCGATCCTCGAAGTGGTCTGTCGGGTCACGGGCATGGGCTTTGCCGGGGTCGCGCGGGTAACCGACGAACGCTGGATCGCCTGTGCGGTGCGCGACGAGATCGACTTCGGCCTCGAGCCGGGCAGTGAACTCGACGTCCGCACGACCATCTGCGACCAGATTCGCGGCCACCACCAGGCGATCATGATCGAGAACGTTGCCGAAGACCCGATCTACCGTACGCACGATACGCCGCGCCTTTATGGGTTCCAGAGCTATATCTCGGTCCCGATCCTACGCAGCGGTGGCGAGTTTTTCGGGACGCTGTTCGCGATGGACCTTGTCCCGGCGAAGCTCGCCAACAGCTCGGCGGCGACGGCGCTCGGCCTGTTCGCCGAGCTGATCGCGCTCCTCCTCGATGCGGCGCGGACCGCCGGCGCCACGCCGCCCTCGCAATAAGGCGCTACTCCGCCGCCGCCTTCAGGTCCGCCACGAATATCGCATATTCCTGTTCTGCCCGCGCCCGGTCAGGCATGCGCAGCAGGAAGCTGGGGTGGATCGTCGCCCGCGCGACCCCGCCATCCGTCAGATCGATCGGCCGGCCGCGCACCGACGTCAGCGTCGTCGCCCTGCCCGTCAGCGAATGGATCGCGGTCGTGCCCAGCAGGATTATGTGCCGCGGACGAATTATCGCACGCTCCTGATCGATCCACCATCGGCACGCCTTTATCTCGCCCCCGTTCGGCTTCGCATGAATGCGTCGCTTGCCGCGCGGCTCGAACTTGAAATGCTTGACCGCGTTGGTGACATAGACGCGGGCCCGGTCGATCTTCGCATCGTCGAGCGCGCGATCGAGCAGCTTGCCGGCGGGGCCGACGAAGGGCTTGCCGGCCAGATCCTCCTGATCGCCGGGTTGCTCGCCGACGATCATCAGATCGGCTTCGACGGGACCCTCGCCGAACACCGTCTGGGTGGCGCATGCATATAGACCGCAGCGGGTGCAGTGCGCTGCCTCGTCGCGCAGCGCGCGCCAGGCCCTTTCCGCATTACCGCCCGACACCGCCATCGTCTCCACCATCTTCGCCTCGCGCCCCTGCGCGCCGGCGATGAGCTCGGGGATCAACGCGGTTTCGGGCATATTGGCCCAATATTTTCGCGGCATCTCCTTCACCATTGCACCGACCTTCAACCGCGCCGGGTTGAAGGTCGACGCGTAATAGCCCTTCCACAGCGCTTCCACGGGATCTCCGTCCGGCGCGTCGCCGCGTCTCGCTCCCGGCGACTCGGCCAGAGTCTTGCCGTCCCAATGAACGGACAGTTCGGGCGTGAGGATCGACCAGCGCATCGTTGCAAAACGCCGAACGAAGAAGCCCGCATTGGCGCGGACGATATGATGGTCGGGTTCGAACCAGGCGACATACCCGTCCCCGGTTGCGCGGAAGCGGAGGAAGGCGCGCATCTTGTGGATGTCACGCCGCACGTCCTTGGCCAGCAGATCGAGCCGGCGGCGCAACGGGTCTGCCGCGTCCTCGATCGCGGCCGGATCGTCCTGCAGCCGGCGGAGCATGGTGTAGAGCAGCGCGAAGCGCTCCGGATCACGATGAAGGATCACGCTTTCGGCCAGCTCGATGAAGCGCTTCGCGACCGCGAAGGGCGGGAGAACGGGTGATGGCACGCCGTCGCCTTCCGCGCCGCCGAACAGATCGCTCCCCTCGCCTTCGATCTGCCAGATGATCGCATCGGCGGCGATGTCGGCCCGCGCCGCCGCCCTTGCGGCGTCGCGCCAACCCTCGAAGTCGTCCGGGCGCGGAAGCAGGATCCGGATCATGCCGATCGACGTCCCTGATTGACGCTGCCAAGACCCATCTTCGAAAAACGCCCGCTTCAGCCGAACAGCTCCAGCTGCTCGGACAGCTTCGCCTGCAGATCGAGGCGGTCGATCAGCCGGGTCGGCCGCCAGTCGCTTGCGACGATGAACGGACGAAGCGTGGCGATCGACCGCGACAGACGGCCGACATCGGCGAGCGCCAGCCGCCGCCAGCGCCGGGTCGCGACGATTGCGTCAACCGCCTTCACGCCAAGGCCGGGAACGCGAAGCAGCAATTCGCGCGGCGCCCGATTGACGTCCACCGGAAAAATCTCACGCGCCTTGAGCGCCCAGGCAAGCTTGGGATCGATGTCGAGCGGCAGCATCCCCTGCTCGTCGGCGGCATTCGCAATCTCAACTTCGTTGAACCCGTAGAAACGCATCATCCAGTCCGACTGGTAAAGCCGGTGCTCCCGCATCAGCGGGGGCCGGCGCAGCGGCAGTATCGTCGATGCATCGGGGATCGGACTGAACGCCGAATAATAGACGCGGCGCAGGGCGAAGCGGCCGTAAAGCCCGCTCGCCGTGCGCAAGATCTCACGATCGTTGGCGGCGTCTGCACCGACGATCATCTGGGTTGACTGGCCGGCGGGCGCGAAGCGCGGAGCCGAACGATATTTCCGCGCGGCGTCGTCACCATCGTCAATCGCCGCCTTCATGCCCGCCATGGCGCCATGGATCGCTGATGCCGACTTTTCCGGCGCGAGCCGGGCCAGCCCGGCCGCGGTCGGCAGTTCGATGTTGATCGACAGACGATCGGCATGACGGCCCGCCGCAGCGATGAGCGCCGGATCGGCCTCCGGAATCGATTTCAGGTGGATGTAGCCGCGGAACTGATGATCTTCCCGCAACGACCGGGCGACTTCGACGAGTTGCTCCATTGTATAGTCGGGCGAAGCTATGATCCCCGACGAGAGGAACAACCCTTCGATATAGTTGCGCTGGTAGAAAGCGAGCGTGAGATCGACGACTTCCTTCGCGGTGAACCGGGCGCGGCGAACGTTCGAGCTCTTGCGATTGATGCAATAATGGCAGTCGAAGATACAACTGTTCGTCAACAGAATCTTGAGCAGCGAAATACAGCGTCCGTCGGGCGCATAGGCATGGCAAATACCCATGCCTTCGGTCGATCCGATACCCTTGGCCTTGCCGGCGGAATTGCGTTTCGCAGTGCCGGACGAAGCACAGGACGCATCATATTTCGCGGCATCCGCCAGGATCTCAAGCTTCTGCCGGGTGTCGAGCTGGCCCATTTGTTCTATATATGTTCGGACCCTATCGCTGTCCAGCGGGCGAGGCCGCGGCGACGCTACTGAATTCCGCCAGGACCGTCGATCAGGCCGTCGGCGCCGCTCCACAGGCTCGAATTGCCGGTCGAGGTGATCGGCGTGTCGATCGTCGCGCTGCCGCCGGCCACCCGGCTCGTGTCGATCAATATATTGGAATTGCCGGAGCCGCCTGACCCTTCGCCACCGCTGTCGGCACTCTCCTCCTCGTCGCCGCCCTCGTCGGCGCTGGCGTCGTCGCTGTTGCTCGTCGCGGTCGAGGCCGCGCCGTCGCCGACGGCATTCTCGCCGGCGATGCTCCCGCCCGCGACCCGCGTGTCGCTCAAATTGCCCTGGATCGCCGCCGTGATGGTCGAGGTCTCCTCGAACAGTACCTGCGTCATGCCCGGATCCACCGCCGGAGGGGGCGGAGGAGGGGGCGGAGGCGGCGGCGGGGGCGGCGGTGGAGGCGGCGGTGGAGGCGGCGAATCCGGCGGGGGAGGCGGCGGTGGCGGAGGAGGAGGTGGTGGTGGTGGCGGCACGTCTACGACCGGCGGTGGCGGAGGAGGAGGAGGCGAATTGGTTACCGGCGTGCCGCACGCGACGCTGTTGAATGTGCAGGAAGCAATGTTGAGTGTGCCGGGTCCTTGCGACAGCGAAAGCACATCGGCTTCGTCGAAGCCTTCGCCGGCCGACAGGCTGAGCACACCGATCGCGATATTGCCCCCCGAGGCGCTGACGACCGACGGGCCGCCGCTGACATCGCCGCCGAACTCGACATCGACCGCGTCGACGTAGAGCGTTCCCGCCTCGCCGAGAATCGAGAAAGAGCCGAGCCGGCTGATGCCCCCCGTGCCGCTCTCGCCGCCGATGCCGGACAGATCGGCATCGAAGCTGGTGACTTCGGGCAGGTTCATCGGATCGTAGGTGGCGCCGGTGGGACCGTCGCCGATCGTCAGCGTTCCGTTGGAAATGATCACGAAGCTGCCACCTAGGCCGTCGCCGCCGACGCTGCCAGCACCAGCCGAGTCACCGCCGGTGCCGCGGCTGATATAATCGACTTCCTGGCCGGTGACGGTGCCCGACGCACCGGCGACGAGCGAGGTACCGCCGCCCGTGCCCGCCCCACCATGCGCGTTGGCACCCAAACCGTTGCCACCACGCCCGGAAACGTTGATCGCGACCTCATCGAACCGCAGCGTGCCACCGCCCGAGCCAGTGCCGAAATAGGCGCCGCCGCCGTGCCCCGCACCGCCATTTCCAGCAGCGGAATTGCCACCGACGCCGTCAATTTCGAGATCGACCGTGCCATCAAAGCTGCTGCCGCTCGAACTCGTGGTCAGCCGGCCGAGCGATACCGCCGCGCCGCCGCTGGCCGTCGCGCCGAAATAGCCGCCCTCGCCGGTGCCGCCGGTGCCGGTGGCACGCGCGCCGCCAAGGCCGAAGGCCGCGACATGGATATCCCTGATCTCGGCGGTACCGCCGCTGGGCGAGGCGAAGATGGAGAAACTGCCGCCCTGCGCATTGCCACCAGCGCTGCCCGAACCCGATTCGCTGTTGCCGATGACAGCGGAGAGATCTGCATCGACCAGGCCGTTGATCTTCACGTCGCCACCATTGACGTAAAGTGTGACGAATCCCCCGGTGGCGTTACCGCTGTTGCCGGTGCTGGCGACGCCACCCTGGCTGAAGGCGTCTAGCGTCACATTACCTTGGTGATGGACACCGCCGCTCTGTTCGCCCTGGATGAAAAGGCCGCCCTGGCCGTTCTGCGCATCCTCGGCCGCGCCACCCGACGTAGCGCCGAAGCCGCCCACCGTGTTGGCCTCCAATGTCCAATCGCCCTCGGAATTGATGTCGCCGCCAAAGGCGAGGATCGCCACCGATCCTCCGCGCGCATTGCCGCCCGCACCATCGTCCGAATCGCCGCCGGTCGCAGAAGCGCCGGCGGTCAGATCATCCTCCAGATCGACGACGCCGCCGTTCGAGGCGCCGATGAACAGCGCGCCGCCGATGGCGGCTCCGCCGGTATGGACGCCCTGCGCATCGCCGCCGAAGGCTTCGGCATATATCTCGACCGGTCCGCTCAGGATGAGATGGCCGACATTTGCGTCGGTCTTGTAAGCGTCGATATGAATTTCGCCAGCGGTCGCATCGCCGCCATCGCCATCGTCGAACGCGTTGGCGCCACGTGATGGTACCGCCGGTCGCGGCAGCGCCGCCGCTCGCACGGCTCGACACGTCGACGAACAGGTCCCCGCTGATGTCTACGCTGCTCGTATCGGTATTAATTGTCACGGCGCGGCCTGTCGCCTCGATCTCGAGTCCGGCGTCGAACTGTCCGCCCGTCAGTTTGAGGTCGCGGTGGCGCCGATGAAGACCGGCGCCTCGAACGTGCCGCCGTCGATCGTCGCCGATCGCGCAGCGCCACCGCCGGGCAGGACTTCCTGGCTGGCTGGCGGCGTGCCGTCGGTCCCTGAACTGATTGTCCGCGCGACGCCGAGAATGATGGCCTGGTTATCGATGGCGGCGCTATTGGCCAGGGTGAAGCCCAGCGTCCCCATCGTGCCGAACGCCATCGTGAGCAGGTCGTTCTTGGGAACGCCCACCAGGTAAATCCGCTTTGCCGCGCTGGCGCCGTCGGCGGTCACCCGCGTCATGCCGTCATGGTCGATCGAGACCGCACCGTCGCTCAGGTCCGCACCATCTATGGCGATGTCGAACAGGTCGCCCGCGATGGTAATGTCGGCCGCTTGCGTCGCTATATAGGCGACATTGCCACTGGCGTTGACCGTTCCGTTCTGCTCGATGTGCGGTGAGACGATCGCGACATAGTTGTCAGCGTCGATCGTGCCCTCGTTGGTCACCCGTCCGCTCACCGCGCTCGGCGTGTTCGTTTCGAAGCCACCCTCCGGCGTGACGTCGCCATCGACCGTCGTCAGTAGCAGTCCCCCGACGTCGATCACCGCGGTGCTGCCGATCAGTATCCGCCGGGACTGTAGAACCAGACATTGCCCTTCGTCGCCTGCGTCACGCCGTTCGCATCGACGACATTGGCGTGGACAGTGCCGTTGATCGCGATCCGGCGCGCCGGATCGTCGCTCGCGGTGACCCGATTGAGTACGGTATAGACCCCGCCATTGGTCTGCATGCTTTGATTGTTGACGAAGGTAACGACGTGACCGCTCGGCAGGAAATCGGAATCGCCCGTGCCGGCCGGCGCCTGCCATTCGATCGTCGCCGTCGGCGTGTTGACGGTGATCTGATCCTGCGCGCCGTTGATCGCAACATCGGAATTTGGCGTATAGGTCCCGGTAAAACCTTGCGCCGCCACCGGCCGCGCCGGCAGCGCCAGCATCGTCGCCAGCGCCAGCGCCGAGCTCAGCGTGCGCCCGACGCGGCGGCCGCGATGCTCGGCCGAAGCCCGGCCCTCTACCTGAAGGGGAGAACAAACCGGGTTACGCATCACCAATACTCCGCGGCCAGGCGTCGCGGACGGTCAACCGCGACGTCAGGATGGTCACTCCCGATGACAGCGCCCCAACCGATCACGATCGTGACCATGATCAAACCCCCGCTTCCATCGACAAGCTCGACGGAAGCGGGGATCGCTCGATCACTGCACTCCGCCCGGGCCGTCGATCAGGCCGTCAGCACCGCTCCACAGGCTCGAGTTGCCGGTCGAGGTGATCGGCGTATCGATCGTCGCGCTGCCGCCGGCGATGCGGCTGGTGTCGATCAGCACATTCGGGCCGCCGCCGGCAGGGCCGGACTCGCCGCCGCCGCTGTCGGCGCTCTCCTCCTCGTCGCCGCCCTCGTCGGCGCTCGCATCGTCGCTGTTACTCGTCGCGGTCGAGGCCGCGCCGTCGCCGGCGGCATTCTCGCCGGCGATGCTCCCGCCCGCGACCCGCGTGTCGCTCAAATTGCCCTGGATCGCCGCCGTGATCGTCGAGGTCTCCTCGAACAGCACCTGCGTCATGCCCGGATCCACCGCCGGAGGGGGCGGGGGCGGGGGCGGAGGAGGCGGCGGCGGAGGCGGAGGGGGAACGTCCACGACCGGGGGCGGGGGTGGCGGCACGTCCACAACCGGCGGTGGTGGCGGTGGCGGTGGTGGTGGCGGGACCTCCACGACCGGAGGCGGCGGTGGAGAGTCGTTGCAGGAAGGATTGCCCCCAGTCACGAAACAGGTGCCGGTGAAGCTGATCGACCCGCCCGTGCCCGCCACGAAATCGAGCGATGCCGCCGAGTTGTCGGGTGTGGTAAAGGCGAACGAACCGAACTCGATCGTCCCGTTGGTCGCCCTTACCGCCGAGATCGCCTCGCCGGATATGCCGTGGCCGAAGATCGATGCATTGCCGATCTTCATCGCGCCCTGGTCGGCCTCGATCGAGAAGCTGCCGATGGATGGCGTCGAGCGCTGAGTTCCCGCGCCATTATCGCCCGAGATGGTGGCGTTCAGCGTTGCCGTGCCGGGCGCAGGATTGATATTGGCCGGCCCGATGCGCAGCGTTCCGTCGGCGCCGAGACCATTGGCCCGCCGGGTCGCGAACAGCCCGAAGTCGCCGCCGGTGCCGACGCCGCCACCGCCGACAGCTCCGCCGCTGCCGCCATCGCCACCACCGCCGGTGACGTCGATAACGAGTCTGGTCGCGATGACGACATCGCCGCCGCGCGCCTCGGCGGTCACCGATCCGCCGAAGCCGTCGCCGCCAGTGCCGCCGGCCCCCGTCGTGCCACCGCCGCTGCCGGCGCCGCCCGCCCCGCCATTGCCGCCATAGGCATAGGCGTGAGCGAAGATCGTGGCGAAATCCGCGGCGCCTATCTGTTGCGGCGCGTCGGGCCCGCTGAAGATGCCGAGGTCGATCGCGCCCCCGACCGCCTCGCCGCCGGCGCCACCGGCGCCGCCATTGGGCGTGCCACCTGCGCCCGCACTGCCGACGCCACCATTGCCACCCTGGGCCGTCGCATCAAGCGTCATCGCGCCCGATATGCTGATGTCGGCGACGTCCGCATCGCCACCGATGGTGATGTGGCCGCCGGTCGCCGAGCCGCCGGCGGCGCCAGGCTTGCCGGCTACCGCGCCGGGCGACGAATTGGCGTTGCCTCCCTGCCCATAAGCCTCGACACCGACCGAGGTTATGGTGATCGCGCTGGTCCGCGTGGGGTTATCGGGATCGACGATCGCCAGCACCTCGACTTCGCCGCCCCGCCCGCTGCCGCTGCCATTCGAGCCCGGATCACCGGTCGTGGCGATCAGGCCGCGTCCGCCCTGGCCGGTTGAAATCAGCGACAGGCCGCTGCCGCCGAAAGTGAGTGTGCCGCCCCGGGCCACCACCCGCGAACCACCCGCGCCCTCGCCGCTCACGCCGCCCTGGCCCGAGCCCCCGTCTTTGCCATTGCCGCCATAGCCGCTGCTGTCGAGCGCCGCGGTCGACGCCACCGAGACCGATCCGCCCCCGGCGGCAATGACGGCCAGGCCGCCCCTGCCCCCACCGCCGATACCGTCTGTGCCGCCATTCGCACCCGTGCCGGAAGCGTCGAAATCAATGCTGGTCACCGCGACGCTGCCCGAATCGCGAGAATCAAGCGAAGCGATCCCGCCGCCGCCGCCGCCGCCGCTGGTGCCGGCGGTTAGGCCGCGCCCGCCGGTGCCCGAGGCTTCGATCCTGGCACTGGTCATGGTCAGGCCGCCGATGCCGGTCAGATAGGCCTCACCACCGAAGCCATCGCCGCCGGTCTCGGTGCCCCCGAGCGCCCGCCCGCCAGTGCCGCTGACATCGATGCTGAGCGCCCCGCCAAAGGCAAGGTCGCTGTCACCGTCCGAATAGGCCTGGAAATAGCCGCCGACACCTAGACCGCCAATGTCCGCGGACGTGCTGCGGTCGCCGCCGAAGCCGGCGGCGTTGACCGTCACGGCGCCGAAGGCCGCGCCGCCCGCGACCGAGCTGATATAGACCTTGCCGCCGGTGCCGTTGCCGCCCTTGTCGCTGCTGTTGTTGCCGATGTCGGCGTGGACGTCGATCGAGAGGGCGCTGTTGATCGAGAAATTGTTGCTCGGGGCTTCGGAGGGAGAGGCGCCGTTGATAATGTCGACCGTACCGCCCTGTCCACCGCCCGAGCTGCCGCTGCTGAGCGCGATCCCGCCTCGTCCGACCGAGGCGAGCGTCATCGTCCCGCCGCCATGGCTGAACTGGCCGCCCCCGGCCGCCTCGAGGATGATCGCGCCCTTCGCGAGATTGGTCATGCCAGGCGCGGCAAACAGGCCTTCGCCGGCCCCCCCACCGGTACCGCCATTGCCGCCGCTCGAATTGGCGGTCAGCGTCATGGCCCCGGTTGATGTCAGCGCTCCGCCATTGGCGAGCAGGGTCAGCTTCCCGCCGATACCCGAACCGCCCGCCGCCGAGCCCCCGCCGCCGCCCACTCCATTGGCGCTCATCGCCTTGGTACCGCCGAGCTGCACGGTCGCGCTGGAATTGGCGGTGATATTGATCGTTCCGCCCGATCCGGCGCCGCCCGCCCCGCTCGTGCCAGCGCCGCCCGTCCCGTCGACACTCATGGTCTCGGGACCGCCAATCTGCACGGTCGAGCTGGGATTGGCGACCATATTGATCGTTCCGCCCGATCCCGCGCCACCGGCCCCGCTCGCGCCAGCGCCGCCCTGGCCATAAGCGAGGATGCCGAGCCCGTTCGAGAAAGTGAGGGAAGAGGCGGCGCCACCGCTGGCGCTGACCAGCACACCGCCGCCCTGACCCGCGCCCGCGGCGGCGCCGCCATCGGACGACCCATAGGCCGACAGAATGGTCTGGCCGGCGACGCTGATGACGCCGCCACCACCCGAAGCGCCGCTCGTCTGGAACGTGATGTTGCCACCGGTACCGGTGCCCTGACTCTCCGCCTGGCCGAAATTCTGGACGGTCAGATTCCCGCCGACGGAGATCGCACCGGTTCCGTTGCTGGCGCCGGCATCGAATACCACGGCCCCCCCGGTGGCGTTGTCGCCACCATTATGGGTCCAGCCCGCCGCCTTGACGAACAGATTGCCGCTGACGCCAAGCGTCCGCGTACCCGAGGTGGACGAGGCGACGAACAGCGCCTGGCCTCCGGTCAGATTGCCCGACAGTCCCGTGGCAACGTCATCAAGCGAGACATCGACCGAAAGATCGCCGGTGACGGTCAACGAGGCCAGGCTGGTATCGAGTTGGACGGTCTTGCCGAAAGCTTCGATATCGAGGCCAGACTGATAGGTGCCGCCATTGACGACGATATCCTGGCTGGCGCCGACATGGACCGGCGCCTGGAAGGTCCCGCCCTCCACGGCGACCGTGCCGGTGACGCTCGACCCCGCATAGCCGGGAGCGCCCAGGTCGGCGCTGCTGATCTCGCGGCCGGCCGAGAGGACGACGCCCTGGCTGGTGACGGCGGCCGAGCCGGCAAATTCGAAGCTGCCGCCGGTGAGCGCCATTGTGATCGCGGTGTTCTTGGGAATGGCGACCAGATAGGCGCGCCTCGGATCGGTCGAGCTGATCGTCGTGGTGCCGCTATGGGTAAGCTGCTCACCGCCGGTAGTGACGAAGGGGACGACGATGTCGAACAGGCCATTGTCGGCATTGATCGTCAGATCGGCCTGGTCGGCCACGACATAGGCGACGCTGCCGCCGGCATTGACCGCGCCCGCCTGCACGATGCGCGGCGCGAGAACCGCGACATAATCGTCGGTCGTGACGACCGCGCCCGGCTGGATCGTCACTGTGGCCCCGGCCGCACTGGCGTCGCTAGCATCGTCGGTCTCGAAGCTGTTCAGATCGAGGAGGTTGCCGTTCACCGTCGTCAGCAGCAGCCCGCCGACATCGATCGTCGCCGTGCTGCCGACCAGAATGCCGCCGGGACTGTAGAACCAGATATTGCCGCCGGGGGAGGCGTCGATATGGCCGTTGAGCTCGATCGGCTTGGATGCGCTGTCGGGGATCGTAACCCGGTTGAGCACGGTGTACTGCGACTGGCCGCTCGTGAAATGGACGCTTTTGTTCTGAGGCAGGAAATCGACCGAGGGAGCGCTGCCGGAGTTAGCGGTGGTCCAGTTGATCGTCGTTGTCGGATCGTTGACCGTGACCGTATCACCGACGACTGAGAAATTGCCCGAGTCGGGCGTCCCCGCAAACTGCGCCATTGCCGGCCGCGCCGGCAGCGCCAGCATCGTCGCCAGCGCCAGCGCCGAGCTAAGAGTTCGGACCGGAGACCGGCGGTGGATCATGCGCGTCATCCTGCCCCCCAACAACCGATAACCAGTTCAGGCGCCAATCGCTGTCGCCCGCCCCGCCAGCACGGTCGTTCCTCTTCACCGATGCTAGCCGGAACGCTTGACATCAACCTGGCGCGAAGCGCGCGCACGTGACGGCGCGCAACGGCCCCCGCCGCATCGCCCTCACTGCACCCCGCCCGGACCGTCGATCAGGCCGTCGGCGCCGCTCCACAGGCTCGAATTGCCGGTCGAGGTGATCGGCGTGTCGATCGTCGCGCTGCCGCCGGCGATCCGGCTGGTGTCGATCAGCACATTGGGGTTGCCGGAACCGCCCGGCCCCTCGCCGCCGCCGCTGTCGGCGCTCTCCTCCTCGTCGCCGCCCTCGTCGGCGCTGGCATCGTCGCTGTTGCTCGTCGCGGTCGATGCCGCGCCGTCGCCGACGGCATTCTCGCCGGCGATGCTCCCGCCCGCGACCCGCGTGTCGCTCAAATTGCCCTGGATCGCCGCCGTGATGGTCGAGGTCTCCTCGAACAGCACCTGCGTCATGCCCGGATCCACCGCCGGTGGCGGTGGTGGCGGTGGCGGCGGCACGTCCACAACCGGGGGCGGAGGCGGGGGCGGCGGCACGTCCACGACCGGCGGTGGTGGCGGAGGAGGAGGTGGTGGCGGTGGCGGTGGCGGCGGTGGAGGCGGCGGGGGCGGCGAATTGGTCACCGGCGTACCGCATGTGACGCTGTTGACCTGGCACAAAGCGATGCTCAGCGTGCCGGGGCCCTGCGACAGGGAAAGCACATCGGCTTCGTCGAAGCCTTCGCCGGCCAGCAGGCTCAGCACACCGATGGCGACATTGCCGCCCGAGGCATTGACGGTCGAATGGCTGCCGCTGGCGGCGCCGTCGAGTTCGACATCGACCTTGTCGATCTTGAGCGAGCCCGCCGTGCCGAGGATCGAGAAAGAGCCGAAATGGCTGCTTCCGCTGGTGGAACCCGTGCCCCCGAAACCACGCAGATTTGCGAAGACGGTCGTGCTTTCCGGCAGGTTCTGCGGATCATAGGTGCTGCCGCTCGGGCCGGCGCCGATCGTCAGCGACCCGTTCGAGATGATCCCGAAATCGCCGCCGAAGCCGGCGCCGCCCACGCTACTGGTGCCGCTGGCGTCGCCGCCGTCGCCAATGGCGGAGTAATCGACGAAATTACCGGCAAGCGTGCCCGAGCTCCCCGCGCTGAAGACCGCGCTGCCGCCGTTGCCGACACCGCCTTGTGCACTGGCGCTGGAGCCGGAGCCGCCTCGGCCTTCCGCGTTGATGTTGACCTGATCGAACCGCAATGTGCCGCCGCCCGAACTCGTGCTGAAATAGGCACCGCCACCGGTGCCCGCGCCGCCATTGCCGGCCGAGGCATCCCCGCCGAAGCCGTGGATGTCGATGTCGACAAGCCCGTCGATAGTGATCGGGGTCGAGCCGCCGCCCGACAATTGCCCGAGCGCTATCGTCCCGCCACCATCGACAGCGGCGCTGAAATACCCGCCGGTGCCGGTGCCGCCGGTGCCGGACGACGCCCGATCGCCGCCGATGCCCACGGCATCGAGCGAAAGACCACCGATCTCGATGCCGCCGCCGCTCGACGAGCTTAACATGCTGAATTGGCCAGCCGTCGCGTTGCCGCCGCCGTTCGCGCTGCTCTCGCCATCGCCGATTGCGGCGGACAAGTTGGCGTACAATGTTCCGTTTATCGCGATATCGCCGTCGTCGGTGTCCACGAACACATAGCCGCCTTTGGCATTTCCGGCACTGCCCGATGTGCCGGCGTCGCCGCCAAGGGCGCTCGCGTCCAGAAAAATATCGCCATCATGGCTCAGCTGGCCGCCATCTCCGGCCTGCAGAATGATATGGCCGCGATCTCCGTCCACCGGCGCCGCCGCACCGCCGGTGGTGGTGCCGGTGCCGCCCCGCGCTAGGACCGAGAAGTCCAGCGTGCCAGCGCTGGTTAGGTTGCCTTCAAAGGCCTCGAAGAGCACGCCTCCCCCTTTGCCTGCCCCTCCGGTCCCGCCCGATCCGCCGATGCCGTTCGCCGTCGCCGTGATACCGTTGCCGAAGGTCAGCGATGTGCCGTCGACATCGGCGATCAGACCGATCTCCCCGCCCATGCCCACGCCGCCGGCGCCGGTATCCGACGATCCGCCCCTGCCGCTGGCGTCAGCCGTGACGGCAACGCCCACGCTGATGTCGCCGCCCGACTGGGTCTCGATATCGAAATTGCCGCCGGTCCCGGCCCCGCCGCCGCCGGCGGAGCCGGTCGATCCGGCGTTTCCGTAGAGGTCAGCCACCAAGCTGGCGCCAAAGTCGATCGATCCGTTCGCGGTGACCAGGATCTCCCCGCCGATAGCGTCGCCGCCAGTTCCGCTCACCACCGAGTCGACCGTGCCATAGGCCGAGAGGAAGGTGTCGCCGCTTAGCGTGATCGAGCCCCCATCGCCGGTCTGGAGGCTGATCTCGCCGCCGGTCGCCGAGGCTCCGGCGGAGTGGGCAAATGCGCGGAGCGTCGTCGTCCCGCCGACCGAGAGGACGCCGGTGCCGCCGCTCGAGGCCGAGGCGGCGACGAGGATGTCGCCGCCGCTGGCCGTTCCCGTGCCTTGCGACCAGCCATAGGCGTCGACGAGAAGGTTGCCGCTCACGCTCAAGGTCCGCGTTCCGGATGATGACGCGGCGTCGAGGATGACCGAGCCGCCGGTTTGAGCACTGCTGAGGCCGGTCACGTGGTAATCGAGCGCGGCGTCGATCGACAGATCGCCGGTTATCGTGGTGTTGCCGGCGCTGGTGTCGATCGTCACCGACTTGCCTTCGGCCTCGATCTGCAACCCCGAGGCGAAGACTCCGCCGCTGATGGTGATATTCTGGCTCGACCCGAAATAGGTCGGCGCCCCGAACGTCCCCTCCTCGACGCGGACGGTCCCGGTCGCGCTGAAGAGCGCCGGCGCATAATCGGGAACGTTGAGATCTGCGCTGCTGATCTCCCGGCCCGCCGAGAGGATGACGCCCTTGCTGGTCACGGACGCCGTACCGGCGAATTGGAGATCGCCGGTGCCGAGCAGCATCGTCAGCGCGGTGTTCTTGGGTATGCCGACCAGATAGATGCGCTTGTCGCTGCTGCTGCCGATATTCGAATCGATCCTGGTAGTGCCGCTATCATGGTCGAGGCTCTGGCCGCCGGTGGTGATCGAGGGGATGACGATGTCGAACAGGCCGGCGTTGATCGTCACGTCCGCCGCGTCGGCCACGACATAGGCGATGCTATCGCCGGCGGTGACACTGCCCTGCTGAAAGATCTGCGGCGCTATCACCGCGACATAGCTGTCGGCGCTGATGGTGGCGCCGCCCTGAATCGTGACCCTGGCTCCGGCCGCGCTCGGACTATCGGTCTCGAAGCTTCCCTCGGGCTGTAGGGTCCCGTCGACCGTCGTGAGCAAAAGACCGCCGACATCGATCGTCGCGGTGCTGCCGACCAGGATGCCGCCGGGGCTGTAGAACCAGATATTGCCCCCTGGGGAGGCGTCAATATGGCCATTGAGCTCGATCGGCTTGGATGCGCTGTCGGGGATCGTAACCCGGTTGAGCACCGTGTACTGCGATTGGCCGCTGGTGAAATGGACGCTGTTGTTCTGAGGCAGGAAATCGACCGAGGGAGCGCTGCCGGAATTAGCTGTGGTCCAGTTGATCGTCGTTGTGGGATCGTTGACCGTGATCGTGTCACCGACGACCGAAAAGTTGCCCGAGTCGGGCGTCCCCGCAAACTGCGCCATGACCGGCCCTGCCGGCAGCGCCAGCATCGTCGCCAGCGCGAGTGCGGAGCTCAGCGTGCGCGCGGAGAGCTGTCGGCCTGCGGCCGGACGCTGCGAGATGCCGATACTGGGCTTTCCGTACATAACTCTTCCCCAAACACTTGGCGATCGGCCGGAGGGATACGCCCTCCCCGACCGATCAATGCGTCGCTGCGACCGAACTCCCGCCCGCCGATGCCGCCGGCAGCAGCGGCCGCTCGCCATCGCCGACGATCGCGAAGGCGGACCAGTAATAAGGATGCGAGGTATTCGGATCGTCCATCAGGCCGATCTGGGCCCTGCGCATCGCCGTCGCCATCGGCGTGCCGGGCGGCGCCGTGAACAGCCCGGTTATAAGCCGCTTCGTGGCGTTATAGTCGTCGGGCACCGGCCAGTGGCTGGCGATCACCGTCCGGGCGCCGGCACCGACAAAAGCACGTACGAGTCCGTCGAGCGCAAAGTTGCCGCCGGTGGTGACCCCCGCCTCGCGCGTCGCCGACACGGTGGCCATGCCGGCGGTGTCGCAGGCCGACAGCACGACCACGTCGGCGTCGAGCTTCAGGTCGAAAATCTCCTTGAACGACAGCAGGCCATCGGACGTGCCGCCGCCGAACGAGGTCAGCAGCGCCGGGCGCGCGGGGCATTCAGGCCGTGGCGCCGTGACGAGACCGTGGGTCGCGAAATGGATGATCCGATAGTCGGCCAGGTCGGCCTTGCCGATGATCGCCGAGTCCGAGAAGCCCGCGCCGGTGATCACGGTCGAATTGTTCGGACCGATGATGCTGCTGGCCAGCGACAGTTCCGACGACGAGATCGGGTTGTTCCAGTTGTTGAGCGGCCAGGCGCAGCTGTCGAGCATTGCCGGCGGCGGCACGAAGAAGGGATTGAGCGACGGCCGCGCATTTTCGCCGAGGCCGAGATAGCCCTTGCTGCCCTTCGAGCCCGCAATGTCGCGGCCGTCGACGAAGGAGCGCGGGCTGACCACCGTCGAAATGTCGCGATCGCGGCCGAGCCAGGCGACGCCGCGGAAGTCGAACTCGTCGGCGTCCTTCTTCTTCAGCCGCGCCGCATAGGCATCGACCCCCGCCTGTTCCATCGGCAGAAGATTGGCGGGAAGCTGGAGCAGCGGGCCATCGGGCTCGAAGACCAGGTTGGTGACCTGATGCATCTCGGTATCGACCGGGCCCATCAGCGCAACGTAGAGCGCGCGCGCCTTCACAACGTCGAACGGATAGGTCGCCACTTGACCATTCTCGATCTTGACGACCGAGTCACGGATATCCGCGACCGCCTTCTCAAGATCCTTCGTCGTCATCCCGAGCTTCCAGCCGCGCGCGGCGGTCTTGGTCACGAACATCGCATAGACGTCCTGGGCGACCAGCGTGACCTTATAATAGCCGTCGCCGGGCTTGAGCGCCTTCTGGAGATCCTCGACCGAGATCGTCTGCGGCGAGATGACACGGTAGCGCGGGAATTTGGCGAGCTTGGCCTGAAGCGCGGTCTGGTCGCGCGAATAGCGGGCGAGCCGTGCCTGCGCCTCTTCGAGCGCGGCCTTGTTTGCGGGATCGTTGGTGGAGGTCAGCCGCGATACGTCCGCGCTCGCGCGCGTCACATAGCGGTCCAGCGTGACCGACTGGCGGAACAGGCTGGCCGCCTCGTCATCGCCGGCCGAGAGCTCGCGGGCGAGCAGCGCCTGCGTCTGTGCGATGCCGGGCCGGAGCATGACCTGGCTCGCCGCGAACATCCGCGCGACCGCAGTTGGATCGCTCGGGGCACGCTCGGCGAGCAAGCGGAAATAGGGCCGCAGTAGATTGCGCACCGAACTCATCGCGCCGAGCTGCTGCTCCGCCGCCGCGATCACTTCCCCATACATGGTCAGCGCGCGATCGTCCTGGCCATGGCGGCTCAGGAAACCGGCAAGGCGGGCCTTTGCGGCGAGCGCGCTCGCCGTGCCTGGATTGCTGATCTCGATCGCGCGCAGGCCTTCCTCGTAGAGTCGCTGGGCCTCGCCGATATTGCCCTGCTGTTCGGCGATCAGGGCAAGGTCATTCTGGACCGCCACGCGCAGGAAGCCCGCGGTCGCGCCATCGCGAACCTTCTGCGCGGCGGCTATCGCCGCATCGAAGGTGGCCCGCGCCTGCGGATAATCCCGCTGGATACGGTAGATCGAACCGCGGATCTGCAGGGCCTGGGCATCGAGCAGCTGGGCATATTCGAACGGCTGCATCTGCTCGTTGAGCGCGCCGCCGAGATCGTTGACCGCCTTGTTGTCACGATTGATCTCGTCCGCCAGCTGCGGCGCGATCTCGCCCGCCGCCGCCTTGTCGCTCGCCGCGCCGGTGGCCGTCGGGATATCGATATCGGCAACCGGCCTATTCAGCGCGTCGATCGCCTCCTTGAGCTTGTTCTGGTTGAGAAAATGCGTCGCCTGCGAATTGCGCAGGCGCCGGCCGGTGACCGGATCGGCCATCGAGCTCGGCGTCATCGCGCGCGCCATCAACCTGTCGGCGGTGGTGAAATTGCCCTGGTTCGATTCCTGGATCGCCTGATTGGCAAGATATTCGGACAGCCGCGCATCGGCCTTGCCCGATGTCGAATCGCGCTCGACCAGCGCCTCGAAGAACTCCGCTGCCTCGGCATAGGCGCCGTCATTGTTGCGGGCATAGGCCTCGGACAGCGCGCTGTCATTGTCGAGGGTGCCGGCCTGGACGCGGGCGAAGGCGGCGGGGTCGCCGGCCGAGGTGGTCGCCACCTGCACCTCGCCCTTGACGATCTCATCGGCGACGATGGTGCGCAGGCCGAGCTGGAGCGCGCTGTCATAGCCGCCGAGGCCGTCGGCGATGTAGACGGTGTTGCCCTTCACATAGGCGTAGCTCTTATAGGCGAGCTGGCCGGCATCGACACATTCGGTGACCCGGACGGGGCCGAGCCCCTCGATATTGAGGCTGGTCGGCGCCTGGCAGGTCAGCGGCACTTCGCTGTTCTTCGCCACGCGGGCGACCGGATCGTCATTGCCCTTGCGTAGCGCGTAGAGGCGGCCGACCGGGGCCGCCGCGTCGCGGCAGACGATGCGGTAGCCGCGATCGAACATGCCGACCAGATTGGCGCCCGTCGTGCGGATCTGCGCGGTGCAGAGCACGCCCGAGGAGCCGATCCGGAAGCTGTTGCGCAGCGACAGCGCGGTGCTCGGCGCGGCCTGGGCGGCGGATGCCACGAGATGGAGGGTCAGCGCGGCGATCAGGCCGGCGGTGGTGCTCAGACGTTGTACGGACATCACTTCATGCTCCCGGGGCCCTCGGCCGGTCCGTAGGCGCCGCTCCAATCACGGCTGTTGTCGAGTGAAATCATCGGGACGCCTGCGGCGCGCGTCGAGCAGCGCCAGCCATGACCGCCGCCTGGCAAATCAGCGGGGTTGTCCGGGGCGCAACGCATCAGCGACCACCCCACGGCCAGAGTTTGCCCGTCAAGGTGACGAGGAAGCGCACGTCCTGGCGGTTTGGCGATTGACCGACAGTCTGCCTGGCGATGCGGTTCTCGAGACCCGAAGCCCTAAGTGGAACGGCCACTGTGCCCTCGATCCGGAAACGGTTGTTGAGAACGCCGCGAGCGCCACCACCAGCAGAGAAGACCCTGTCCGAAAAGCCGCCTACTTTCTTGTTAAGGCGGTTGCTTCCAACCCAGGCGGCATCGAAAAAGACGAAGGGCTGGATCGAAAGATTCGCCTTCTCAAACGGAGCGACGCGCGGGAAGCGCAGTTCGAAGCCGCTGCCGATGCCCTTGTCTCCGCTGATGACGCCCGGATCATAGCCGCGCCCGATCGAATAATTGCCGCCCGAGAACTGCTCGAAACTGAACAGCGAATGCGAGCTATATTGCGCGCGCGGCAAAACGACGGCCCAGTAGCTGCCACCGAGGTGGAATTCGAACTGTCCCGATGCGCGGATCGCCGTTGCAGTCGGATCGGCGAAGCGACGGCTCGGGCCGATGGCAAGCGTCGGCGCCGTGATAGGCAACCGGGGGGAAGCGCCGAAAATATCGAGGCCCTTGCGCAACTCGACAGAGCCTGAGGCTCTCCAGTTGGGCACCCGCCGCTCCGAGATGTCCGCTGCATCCATGTCCAATCGCAAAAAAGCGACGCGCACGCGATCGCGGGACAGGATGGGGGCCACCGGAAGGAAAGCAACCTTCTGGTTCAGATAATCAAGCCCGACCGAGGTAAGCAGACTGAAGCCCTGGGTTCGGACGACGGGGTAACCGACCTCAGCCGTCGCGAACAAGGTTCGCACCTCGACCTTGGACTTGGCGGAGCCGGCAACCGGAGTCGCATTGATGTCGGGCTCGGTCCAAATATAGGTGAAGTTGCTGCTGAGGATCAGCCCATCATTGCCGACGCGGGTGTCATAGCCGAGCTGGACGGTCTGCTGTTCCTTGAAGTCGGCGGTGCTCGCCACCGAGGCGGTGAGGCGGTCGCCGCCGAACAGGCCATAGGTCTGCGCCACGAGCGCGCCGGTCCAGCGTCCCGTGCTCCTCGACGAAAAATTCTGGAGGCTGGCAGTGATGTCGAGCGGCTGGCGCTCGACGCTGACCTCGCCGACGAGCTCACCCGGCACGGTGCCGGCCGGCTTCAGCGCGAGGCGGACATTATAGCCAGGCAGATCGCGCGCAAGCAGCAGATAGCGTTCGGCCTCGAACCGGTTGAACACCTTGCCATTGTTCAGGTGCGACAGATAGCCGGCGAGCAGCCCTTCGGCCTTGCCCGCCTCGCCCCGCACGCGGACCGCGACGATCTTCGCGTAGAGCACCTCGAACCTGACGACGCCATTCTCGATGCGCTGGACCGGCACCTGGACGGCGGCGAGATAGCCCTTCTTGCGCAGCAACGTCGCCGCGGCATCGCGAATCGTGCAGATCGTGCTGATCGGGCGATCGGCGCCGAGCAGCTGCGCATAGGAGGTCTTCAGCTCCTCGGGGCTGACGCCCTGGAGGTTGTTGAACTGCGCCTCGCTGACCGCGACCCGGATATCGGCATATTGCGGTGCATCGAGCGCGCAGGGCGCCCGTTCGATGCCGCCGTCGATGGTGAGCTTGCCCGCGCGCGGCGCCACCTGCTGCGGCCGCCGATCGATCTCCTCGCGGGTCGGCGCCACTTGCTGCGGGGTGACGGGCGGCGGCACCGTTTGCGCCAGGGCGGCACCAGACGCGGTGACAACCAGCACCGCCGACGCGGCCACGCCAGAATGAAGCTTGCGCAAAATTCCCCCCGACTCCTCCAGCGGCCCCCGTGCCGCAAAATCATTCTTAATCCGCTTTCGCGATGATGTCATCGCCCCATCTTGTGACGGATTGCCTGTTCTCATCGCTCGAATATCGGGATTTCGCCTGCGCTTAAAGCTACAAGCGCACGCTCGGCGAGCGAAGCATGTTGCTCGCGCACGTTGCTGCGGCGCGGCGATCTTGCGGCGCAGCGCGAAAGCTTCTAAGCGTGCCGGCGCGACAGGTTCCCGGAGACGGGAATGAAGGGAATTCGGAAGCGGTCACCCGCCAGCCGAAGCTGCCCCCGCAACTGTGATCGGGGAACGATCGCCACGACGCGCCACTGGATGCCCCGGCATCCGGGAAGGCCAGGCGACCGTATTGATCCGAGAGCCAGGAAACCTGCCTGTCGCGGTCGTTCCTTCATGCGGGCGGGGTGCACCACATGATCGAGGATTTCCTCGCGTGACGACGTTCGAACGGGGTCGCGCGTGGGGTTGTTCTATGTCCGCACCGGATCCCGATGGCTTGAACCATGGGAGGACTCCATGCGGACGTTAACTACCACCATTTTTGCTGCACTTGCGCTGTCGCCGGCCGCCGGCCACGCCGAGGAGGCGAGCAATGCCGATAGCATCGTCGTCACCGCCACGCGCTCGGAAACGAGGCTGTTCGAGACCGGCAAGTCGATCAGCGTGATCGACGCCGCGACGATCGAGCGACGCCAGACGCTGTCGGTTGCTGATCTGCTGCGCACCACCGCCGGCGTCACGATCGCGCGCAACGGTGGGCCGGGCGGCTTCTCCAGCATCTTCATCCGCGGAGCCTCCAGCGAGCAGACCGTCGCCCTGATCGACGGCGTCAAGATCAACGATCCCGCCTCGCCCGGCGGCGGCTTCAACTTCGCGGACCTGCTGACCGACAATCTCGACCGGATCGAGATATTGCGCGGGCCGCAGTCCGTGCTGTGGGGAAGCCGCGCGATCGGCGGCGTCGTCAACATCATCACGCGCGCGCCGACCGACGCTGTCGTGGCACGAGCAAGCGGCGAATATGGCGGCTACGACCAGGGCCATGCCAGCGCTTCGGTAACCGGCAAGGCCGGGCCGGTCGGCTTCAGCGCCGGCGCCGGCTATCTCACCACTGATGGCTTTTCCACAGCCGCCAACGGCACCGAGAAGGATGGCTATCACGTCTTCGGCGCCAATCTGAACACCGAGACGCGGATCAGCGACGCCGTGTCGCTGGACCTGCGCGGCTATTATACAAAGAGCCGTGTCGATCTGGACGGTTTCCCGCCGCCCCTTTTTGCCTTTGCCGACACCGGTGACTATCAACGCCAAGAGCAGATCGTCGGCTATGCCGGCCTGAACGCCGCATTATTCGACGGCAGGCTCAAGAACCGCCTGGCGGCATCCTACACATTGGTCGATCGCCAGACCTATCCGGGCAGCGGCGGCGGTGCCGACTTCGACGGGCGCGGTCGCAATCTTCGTTTCGAATATCAGGGGATCGCCGATCTCGGCCTGGCCGTCGCCACCTTCGGCGTCGAGCATGAGCAGGAGCGTTTCCGCACCGCTAGCATCTTCTCGCCGGTCGTGGCCCGCGAGAAGGCGAATACCGACAGTGCCTATCTCGATCTGCACGCCAAGCCGATCGCCGGGCTCAACGTCGGCGCCGGCCTCCGCTATGACGATCACAGCCAGTTTGGCGATGCGACGACGCTCAGTGCCGACGCCGCCTATAGCCCCAATGGCGGCACGACGATCGTGCGGGCCAGCTACGGCGAGGGATTCAAGGCGCCCACGCTGTACCAGCTTTACGACAGCTTTTCCGGCACGCCCGGTCTGCGCCCGGAAAAGGCCAGGGGCTGGGATGCCGGCATCGAACAGTCGGCGCTGGACGGCGCGGTGCAAGTCCGAGCGACGGTATTCAGCCGCCGCACCATTTCGCAGATCGATTATGACTTGTTGGCCAACAAATATCTGAACATCGCCCGGGCGAGGGCACGCGGCGTCGAGCTCGAACTACGCGTGACGCCGACCGAGCAGATGCTGGTGACCGCCAATTACACCTTCACCAACGCCCGCAACCGCGCCCGCGCCGATGCGAATTTCGGCAAACAGCTCGCGCGACGGCCGCGGCAGACGGTCAACCTGACGCTCGACTATGACTGGGCGTTCGGCTTGCGCACCGGGGCAAGCATCACCCATGTCGGCAAGAGCTTTGACGATCCCGGCAACCGCACCCGCCTTGGCGACTATGTACTGGTCGACCTGCGCGCCGCCTTCGCGCTGACCGAAAATATCGAGATTACCGGGCGGATCGAGAATCTGTTCGACGAGCGCTACCAGACGGCGGCCCGATATCGGCAGGCGGGCCGCGCCGCCTATGCTGGCATAAGGCTGCGCTATTGATCCCGAGGCTGATCGATTGCCTTCGGTCAGCTTCGGGGGATGGCAGAGCCGGCGCAGGACCGCAGACCTGAGCCGGCTCTGCCTGCTGCGCCTGGCGTGGCGTCGGTCGGGCGATCGCCTTGGATTGGGGACAAGACGATCGGAACGCACGCAGCGTGAGCTGACAGAGCTATAGGCCCGAGAGAAATCCACATGCACTGCGTTCAACTACGTACCGGGATTCCCCTGAGCCGGTGGCCAACCGGCAATTGCGGCGATCCGCATGGCCGCCAGGATCGATGGCGCCTCAATCGCGGCGAGCGCGCGGGCGCGCGCGATCTGAACCATCCGCTCGTCCAGCGCCATCGCGTCGGCGATCGCCTGGTTGGTCTCGCCACGAACGAGCCGCGCGAGGATCGCCGCTTCCTCGCTCGACAGAAGTGCAAGGCGGTTCTGTGCGTCGGCGACCAAGGCCGCCGGCTCGGCCCCCGTCTGCAGCAAGTGAAAGGCGCGCTCGATCGCGTCGAGGAGCGGCCGGACTTCATAGGGCTTGAACAGGAAGTCGACGGCACCGAGGCGAAACGCGTCGATCGCGGCGCTAAGGTCGGCGATCCCCGTGACGACGATCGTTCGAAAGCGCTGAATATTCTCGCTGAGGACCTTCATGATATGGAAGGAGGCGATCCCCTCCAGTTCGAGATCGAGCACGACACAGCCCGGCGCCAGATCGTGCAGAGCATCAAGCAGCGCCTCGCCGTTGCGAAAGGCGCGGCACGCAATTCCACTGCGCGCCTCAACCAGGCTGATCAGCGAGTCCGACACGACCGGGTCATCGTCGACGACATAGAGAATTCGTTCCGCTGTCACCTGCGGTCGCCCGTTCTGAGGGGCTGACACTCTCTTATGGAAAGAAGTCATACTTAGGAGACTTAACCTAAAAAAATCCACGCGCAATCAAAAAATAAGTATAATATTCATTTCTTATGCAGAACATTCCCCATACCGTGGAAGATAGTGGGCAACTCGTCTACCAATTCCCACTCAATCCTCTAAATAATGTACAAGAAAGCGAAGAACTCCGCATTCTTATCTCTACAATATACTCGTATCGTTAGGGAGAAATAGCGGATTTTCCGCTGATTACCCAGTAAATACCCCGCAAATACGCCATTCTTACTCAGAGCATTACTAGAACGATCCCTCAGGCGAATGGATCGGCAGCGGCCAGCGAGAGGCCACTAATCTCCGCCCGTCCCTGATGCGATGCAGCATGGCTAGAGGCGAGCCGGCTCAACGGCTTCCCCGTATTTCTACCTAATGGAAAGCACATCAATTGTAAAGGATTTCAACGGCTTAATTCATCCGGCGTCAAAACCGCCGCTCGCGCGATCGTTCCATGTCACCCCCAGGTGCCGTAGCGTAAGCTTCGCGCGAGACAAGCGTCGCTTTTTTGCGGTATCCGGGATCGCCAGCAACCCGCTGTTAACGGCTTTGCTCTACCTCCCGACACATGGGCCGGGGGAGGCCCTTCTGTCGGGATGACGCTTGTGGCTAAAACGGTTTTGGCGGTCGATGATTCACGCAGCATGCGCTTGGTCCTGCGCGTGGCCCTTTCGGGCCAGGGCTTCGCCGTCGCCGAGGCCGAGGATGGCGTCGCCGCGCTCGAGTGGCTTGCCGCCAATGAGCAGCCGGATTTAATGATCACCGATATCAACATGCCGCGGATGGACGGGTTCGGTCTGGTGGAAGCCGTCCGCGCGCAGGATCGTCACAACGCTATGCCGATCCTGATGCTCAGCACCGAAAGCTCGGAAGACAAGAAGCGACGCGCCCGAGAAGCTGGCGCGAACGGCTATCTGGTCAAACCCTTCGATCCGGCGCGGCTCGCTACGGCGATTCAGAGCGTCGCCATCTGAGCCGCAACACGGATGTCGCCGAACCATAACGCCCGGGTGCTCATAGTCGACGATTCGGTGACGATGCGCGCCTTCTTCGGCGCGATCTTCGAAAGAGCGCGGGGAATAGACGTCGTCGGAACGGCGGCGAGCGCCGAAGAGGCGCGCGAGCTGATGGCGCGCCTCCGGCCCAATGTCGTGACACTCGACGTTGAGATGCCCGGCATGAGCGGGCTCGATTTCCTGGATGAAATAATGCGCGAGCGGCCGATGCCTGTAATCATGCTGTCGTCACTGACGCAGCAGGGTGCCGCAACCTCCTTCGAGGCGCTCGAACGCGGAGCCGTCGACTGTTTTCCCAAGCCGACGTCCAGCAATCGCGAGGAGTTCGCTGCCAGGCTCTGCGCGCTTGTGATCGCTGCCGCCAACGGCAATGCACGCTTCGCGCGCTACGCCAGGGAACGGCCGGTACGGACCACGCCGGTGATCCACAGCCGGCCGTTCGACTGGAACGGCAAGATCGTGGCGATGAGCGCGTCGACGGGTGGGGTCGATGCGCTGCTCCGGATCCTGCCGGCCTTGCCCTCCGACTGCCCGCCCATCGTCATTGCATTGCAGATCGAGCCGGACTTCGTCCCCCCCTTGCTCCAGCGGCTCAACCAGCGCTGCCATGCGAAGATAGTTCCTGCCGAGGACGGCCGCATGCTCGAACGCGGCGTCGTCCAACTCGCCTGCGATCCGGGCGCCCATGCGGTGATCGACCGCTGGCCCGACCCTTCACTGCGATTGGTTCGCTCCGATCCGCTGAACGGCGCGCGTCCTTCGGCCAGCCTGCTTTTCATGACCGCAGCCAAGACCGCGGGCGCCAATGCGATCGGCGTCATCCTTACCGGCATGGGCACCGATGGCGCCGCCGGCCTCAAGATGCTGCATGATCTGGGCGGCCACACGATCGCGCAGGATGCGGCGACCTGCCTGGTCGATCACGCCACCAACGCGGCACGAACCGGCGGCGCCGTCCGCCAAGATCTACCGGTGGATGCGATCGCCGGCGCCGTCCTCGACCACTGCCGCCGCATCGCGGCCGCGGCATGAGGAGGGTGGCGATGATCGTTCAGAGCGATATCCTGGCCATGCTCGCCGACGAACTCGATGCGGCCCGCGATCAACTCGAGGGCCTCGGCGCTTCGCTGATGTGCGACGACGCGGTCGTCCACCGGCATATGACCGAACTGCAGGCGCTCGACCATATCGGCCAGCGTTGCATGGCGATCGCGGCGATCCTGAGGTCCGAGGATCTTCACCGGGCGACGAGCAGCGCCAGTCTCGAGAGCATCACGGCCCGCCTCACGGCGCTGGTCGAGGCGCTCGCGAACCGCGCGCACTGAACCGCCACGTTCCGACCGCGCCCGCGTAACACGGCGCGTTTCCCGATCCCCTCGCTCTCGCGCGGACAGGAGCGCTCGGCCGATTCGGACCTGTCGCGCGTTGTGACCCTGATAAACGCATATCAGCCCACGAGCGTCGCGTTTTACACGGTTGAGGTTTGAGGCTATGATCCGGCCCATGGATTCCGAGCGCATCTCCAAGCTGACCGACGCGCAGCGCACCTGTCTGCGTATGGTCCTGATGCACCTTTCATCAAAGGATATAGCCCGCGAACTGGGCATTTCGCCACATACCGTGGACCAAAGGCTCCGCATGGCGATCCAGACCCTGGGCGTTGCCAACCGCTTCGAGGCCGCCCGAATCCTGGCCCGCCATGAGGGCCATGCCACATATCAAACGTCCGTATATCAATCGCCGGATGTTGCTCCGGCACACGCTGCTGTCACTGTCGACCCGTCCGACATTCAGGGGGTCCGGCAGGGTGATCACGGCTTTCACGACTCGGCAGTGCGGGAGGAACAGCTTGCGTTCCGAGCTCCCGCGTTCGCCGCGACGACCGGGAGCTTCATCAACCTTCCGATCCCCACGCCGGGGAGGGAGCGCAATGACTTAAATGCCGCGCAGCGGCTGGCCTGGATCGTTTCGATCGCCATCGGCTCAGCCCTTGCATTTGGCGGGCTTCTGGCCGGCCTGGACGCGCTGACGCGTCTCTTCGCTTAAGCGAAGATACTTTTCACCTTCGGTTTCCAATCAGAGGACGCGCGTGCCGGAGACCGGCAGCGCGAAGGGAGCTTTTTATGATCAGTCGCCAGACCATTCTGAAGCGCCGTGAAGTTGCTCAGGGCGTCGCCGACCGCTTGATGGCCGCCGAGGCCGCGATCGACCTCGCCATTGCCAAGACCGCCGAACTGACCGGCTTCATTCCCGCCGCCCGCGCCGAGGCCGACCTCGCCTGCGAAGTCGCCCAGGAGGCGCTCGAATATGCAGCGGAAAGCTTCTCGACGCTGGTCAAGGCCCGCGCGAAGATCATTGCCAGCCATCGCGAACTTTCGATCACGAAGGACGAAATCGGGCTGCGGACCTACGGGTTCGGCGGCTTGGTCGGCAAGCCCTACAGCGCCGAAGTCCGCCATATCGCCGAAGTCGCGGCGGCCTGAGGCAGGTTGCAGCGGACCAGGACGCATGCTTGACCGGACAGCATCTAATATGATTCGGTCGAACCATGCCGCTTGCCGTCTGGAACCAGCTCTTCTTTCTCGCCTGCCTCGTCGCGTCGTGCAGTTATGCGGCATGGTGCGGAGGCTGGCCGGAACGAGCGGGAGCCGCGATCATGGTGGCGGCGTCGATCCTGTCGGTGGTCGCCGCCACGTCCTTCTATCCGGGTTGGGACTCGCCGCAGGCGGGCATTTTCATCGTCGACCTGCTGATGCTTGCGGCGCTGGTCAACCTGGCTCTCTATACTGATCGATATTGGCCGATATGGGTAACATCCTTCCATTTGATCGCGGTGACCATCCACGTGGCAAGCCTTGTGGCCCCCTCGGTGGCGGCACTGGCCTACGCGAGCGCGGCAGAATTTTGGGCTTATCCCATGCTGGCGATGCTGGCGGTGGGAACCTGGAACTATCGACGCCGGACCCATATGGCCACCGGGGGCAATGCCGCGAGATATTAGAGGCACTGCTGCGGCCGCTCGACCAGCCGCATATGGGCGCAATCATCGACGAGCTGCTCGACGAATTCGGCGCGCTGCCCGCGATCCTCGCCGCCGATGAGGCGCATCTCCACGCCTGTCTGCCGGACGATACGCGGGTGGCCGGTTTCCTGGTCGCCGTCCGACGCGCGATGCTCCACTCGCTGCGCACCGAACTCGGCCGGACCCCGATCCTGTCGACCTCCGAGGCGCTGACCGACTATCTGTTCGCTGCAATGGCCTATGAAGCGGTCGAGCATCTGCGGGTGCTGTTCCTCAATTCGAGCAATCGGCTGTTGCGGGACGAGGTGGTCTCGCGGGGAACAGTCAACCAGGCACCGCTCTATCCGCGGGAAATCCTCAAGCGCTCGCTCGAGCTCGGCGCGACCGCGTTGATCATCGTCCACAATCATCCGTCCGGCGATCCCTCGCCTTGCCAGGCCGACGTCAAGGCCACTGCCCACTTCGTCGCCGCGGCTCGCGCGCTCGATATTGCCGTCCATGACCATCTGATCGTCGCCCGCACCGGCTGGCGCAGTCTGCGCGCGGAGGGACTGATACCGGCATGACCCAATCCGTGAGGAAGAAGAGCGAGACCGTCATGCAGACGACGATGATCCGGGATTTCGCGCGGCGCGTGATCGACGATTTCGGGGATCAGACCGACAGCTATGTCGCCAGCCGAATTGGCGTCCTGATCCGGAACGGCGACAATTATGGCGTCGGCCTATGGAAGGCCGTGGCGACCGAGATCGAGCGGCTGCGCGTTCCCGAAAAGACGGTCCCGCGCAACCGCCACTGATTAGTCGATCACATCGTCGGACAGCGCCGGCCCCGGACGGTCGGCGAATAAGAGGTTCCCGGCCGGTTGTCCTCCCCCCGATCCAGCCGGCCGGGGCACCGCAGGGAGGGAACTCCCTGCCCACGGGGCGCGGGACCACGGAAGCGTGGGACCGGCGTCCCGTCGGGCACGGGGCGATGCGGCAAGGCCTGGACAGGCGGGGCACACGATATCCGAAGCCCAACGCGCTCGGGGTCCTATGATCGCATCGTCGTCAGCGAAAAACCGCTATTCGCTTTTCGATCCGGGGCTCGGGCCGATCCCGTGCCGTAGCTTGGACCGATATCGCGCGATCGTCGGACCGAAAGTCTCCAGCGCGCGGGTCTCGGGGCCGGCGGGCTGACCCGCAAGCCTCCAGAGGCCGAGCTGCACCGTGCCGAACAAGATCGCCGCCGCTGCGGCAACGAAAAGGCCGGTCAGCAGCGCCGTCGGGCCGGGCATGGTCGGCGGCATGATCCAGGCCAGGCCGGTGGCGTGAAGCGCCGCAAGCGTGGTCGCGGAGGCAATAACCGTCCGCGCGATGCCGCCAAGCGCAGCTCGGCCGAACACACCCCCCAATCGGCTGATCCGGATCGTGAACAGCAGCGCCTCGAGGACGTTCGTCGAGATCGATACCCCGGCGATGATCTCCGGCCGGTGCGTCACCGTGGTGACCGCCGCGAGCAGCGTGATCTTCACCGCTGCGCTGATCGCCACCACGACGAAGTTATCGCGGACATGCCCCTCCGCGATCAGGATCGTCGTGCAGACATAGCTGACGCAGGCGGTGATGGAGGCCAAGGCGAAGATCGACACGAGGGGTTGCGCCGCCGCCCATTTTGGACCGAGCAGTCCGTGCACCCAATAGCCCGAGCTCGCCGAGATCCCGATCGCCAGCGGCGTTATCAGCATCAGCAGGAAAGCGACGAGCGGAAAGGCCATCGTGAAAGTCGCGCCGCCTTCGCGGCGCTTGAGCGCGATCGCGGCATAGAGCGCCGCTACGGCCGGGGCGATCAGTTCCGTTACCGGCAGGATCGCAACCTCCTCGGCGAGCACATAGGCGCCGAAAGTCGCCGGTCCGAGCACCGGGCCGACGATGAACGCATCGGAGCGCTCCCAGACCATCGAGGCCATGCCGCTCATCCAGGTCCAGAAGGAGAAGTGGATCAACTCACGCCAGCGATGCATCACGAAGCGCGGACGATGCGCGTGCACCGCGTAGGTCATCGCCACCCGCGCGGCCTTGCCGAAGACGATGCCCGCCACCAGCGCCCAATAATTCCGCCAGATCAGGGCAAGCGCGACCGTCAAGACAACCTGGGCGAGCCGGGGCAACAGCAATAGCCGGAACTCCCTGTCGAAGCGCATCGCACGCCTGAACTCGACGATCGCGATATTCTCGAAACCGGCCACCGCCGTCGCGACCGAAAGGATAAGGATGACCACGAACAGACGTGGCTCGCCGAACCACAGGCTCGCGGGCCAAGCGGCCGCGGCCATCAGCCCTGCGGTGGCGAAGCCGCGGAGGATCTGCATCGCGAAAGCAGGATCGAACAACGCGCGATCGTGCATGGCGCGACGGACGAGCGCGTCCTGCAGGCCGATCAAAGCAATCGAATCGATCGCGCCCGCGAACACGGTCGCCATCGCGACAAGCCCGAAATCAGCGGGCACGAGAATATGCGCGAGGAGCAGGGTGCTGCCCAGCCCCAGGATCCGCGTGGCCATCCGCCACGCGATCATCCATGCTGCCCCTTTGACCGCACGCCCGGCGAGCGGCGCGACTGGCCGTTGCCCGCTCATGCCGCGTCGCGCCGGATCAGCGCTGCCGTCGGCCCCGGAAGGCGCGAGGCCGCCGCACGCATGAGCGCGCCGCGATACCTGCCGTAACGCTCGCCATCGGCCAGGGCCTCCGGCCGGTCGAGCAGCAGCGAAGTCATCTCCTCGATCGAGCCGCATGTGAAGCCGATCGGCCCAAACCCATCCGCCAGATTGCGGACGGCAGCCAAGTCGAGCGTCACGACCGGCCGGGCCTGAGCCGCGCAATCGAGCAGCGAGCCGCTGGCGGTGAAGCGATCGGCAGCCTCGTCGAACAGCAACGCCACATAGTCGACGGCCCTGAGACGACGAAGATATTCGGCCCGTTCGAGCGGCAGACCGGGCATCTCGACAACGCCCCTCGCCTCGGGAAAATGTTCGAGCGGCGTGCCGATCAGGCTGAACCGATAGACATCCCCGCGTACCGCGGCCACCGCTCGAACCAGGGCGACGAACTTGTCGAACCCCTTGCGGCGCAGAGCAGATCCCAGAAAGGCGATACGGATCGGGGCATGCGGCTCCGTGGCCGGGTGCGGGTCGATCTCCTCGGACGCGACAGGGTGCGGCCACACGACGACGTCTTCGGCCGGTGCCAGACCATCCGCTACGACGGCGGTGCGGACATGCTCCTCGAGAACAACCAGCCTTATGCGCGGGTGTCGCGCGGCCGACAGCCCGGCGCGCATGTCGATCAGCCGCCGGCGTGGATCGCGCGAGCGCCGTCCGGCGGCATCGGAGAGATTGCCGTGCAGCACGATGAAGAGGCGCACGTCCGGAAACTCGATCGCGAGCGCGCGGGCGGCGAACAGCGTCTCTGGGCCCGCCGACAGCAGGATGACGATGCGCGGTCCATGCGCTCCCACAACAGCACGCAGCGTTCGCCATTGCGACAGCATGCGCCCCGGCTTCACGCCACCGGGGGGAGCAACAACGATATCCGCAACGTCAACCTGCCGTGGCAGGGCCCGTATACGCTCCACATGCGAGCGCTGAACCGGACTGGAGGCAAAGACGATCGGTTCCCCCGCAAAAGCCAGCGCAATCGCATCCACCAGCGCCGCGTTGACGGCGGCATGATCGTGCAGGCCATAAGTGGGTTCGACAACGGCGATCATCGGCGCACGACGGACGACGCAAGGCCGTGCAGCATCGCCACCCAGATCGACCACCCGGCGGGCGCGCCACTGCTGTCGCGGTGGCGGATATTTTTGAGCCCGAGCCGCAACATCGCGCGCAGTGCATAGGCAAGGCCAAAATATTTCATCAGCAGCTGGATATAGCTGCGATAGAAAAGCCGTATGAAGCGGCGGCTATTGTGGCCGCCCGACAGCGCCGAGCTGTCATGCAACATCACCTGGTCGGGCACATAATGGATGGGGATGCCGGCGCGCTTCAAGCGGAGGCAATAGTCGGTGTCCTCGAAGTAGACGAAGAAGCGTTCATCCAGCAGGCCAACGCGCTCGAGCACGGCGCGGCTGAGGCCGAGGCAACAGCCCGAGGCGAAATCGACCATCCGGCTCGGCTCGCTGCCCTGCGGAACGGTCTCCTCATGGACGCTCTTGAAGACCCAGTGGTCGTTGAAATAGCCGCCAGCGTACCAGGCTTTGTCAGGCGTCTTCATATACATGATCCGCGGCGCGATCACCTCCGCGTCCAGGGCGGCACGATCCCTCATCAATCCGGCGAGAAAATCGGGCTCGAAGGCCACGTCGTTGTTCATGAGGAAGAAGAACTTGCCTCCCGCCGACAGCCCCTGCCGCAGTCCACGGTTGGTGGCGCGGGCGAAGCCGAGATTACGGCGGTTCCTCAGCAGTTCGATCCGCGGATCCGCGATGGCAGCCAACCTCTCGGGCGCGCCATCGCTCGAACCATTGTCAACCGCTATCAGCTTCCAGTCGGGCCAGCTCTGGGCGCGCAGGCTGGCGACGAAGGTATCGAGTACGTCACCGCTATTGAACAGGACAGTGACGATATGGACGGTGATCGGCATGCCCCCCTTGATGGCCAGCGCGAAAACCTTCGCCACCGTCCCCCGGCTGGTCAGCTCGATAATATATCCACTAGGGCGGATCAAATGACGGTTTGATATCGGTCCGCTGACCAACCGGTTTCTGTCTAAAGACGGCGGGCCCAGCCCGAATAGGCGAGCGGCCGAAGGATCGTTGCCAGATCGGGCCCGGGGCGCCCGCCTGCCCTGGCTTGCCACTATCCACATCCGCCCTTAGCAAGTCCCTATGGACCCGACCTTGCCTCGTTTCGAAGGGGGCATCATCCTAGCGCAGACCGCGGCCGGCGCCGAGTATGAGGCGATGTTGGCGGCGACCGCCGAACGCCATCGGCAATATTGCGAAGCCAATGCTATCCGCTTGTGGCAGCATGTCGGTGTTCATCGTGGAACCCAGTCATGGCACGCTACCTTCAACCGCATCGAGATGCTGCGTGAGCTGCTGTCTTCCGACTGGCACGGCTGGTTTCTCTATCTCGACGCCGACGCGGTCATCCGCCAGATGAGCTTCGATATCCGCCGCTATCTGGGCCGCCGGCAAAAGTTCGCGCTGGTCGCCGCGTCCGGGGGCTCCGAGGACTGGATGGTCAATGCCGGCGTATTCTTCCTAAATCTAGACGATGCACGCGCCCGGCTCATTGCCGCGCGCTGGATCCAAAACGTCGATATGGTGATCACCGATCAGCTGCTGGAACATTCGGTATCTCCCTGGCAGCCTCTGGCCAACGGCGACCCTTTTCCGGACGATCAGCACCTGCTTCAGATCATCCTGCGCGACGAGCCCGAATTACTCGCCTCCACGTTGGTTGACCGGGATCGGACATTCAACATGACAGGCAGCCGCTTCATCCGACAATATCTGCGCGCCAGCGGTACGCCCGCCGAGCGGCTCGCCGCGATAGGACGGACGATCGCGGAGACCGCGTGAGCGTGCGGAAGGGTTGATCCGGGGAGTGTCGCACGGGCCGGGAAAGTTGCCACCCTATGGGACCATCCGGCGCAGCCGATGGGGCCCAACCCTTACCTTCGCTGGATGCAGAAAGTGTGACTGATCGCCGGCCCATGGCCGGCGGCGCCATCTTCGCGAACCTCGACGAGCCGGCAGCCGGACTGTTCAATAATTCGGTAGATGATCGACTGTGCCAGCGCGTGCATCTCCATCTGAGGCGCGGCGCTTTCCAGATAGTCCGCGGTCGAGAAATATCTTCCTTGTATATAGGTCGGGATCTGGATGATCGCGACGCCGCCCTGCGCCAGCGCCGCCAGCAGTTTGCCGAACAAGGCAGCTATCACCGGAGGCGGATTGTGCTGGAGGACGATGATGCTGATCACGAAATCGAAGCCACGATAACGATCGACGTCGGTCACCGACTCGATCGCCTCGAACCGAACGTTGGAGATCGATTTACGCTCTGCCCGTCGGGCCGCCAGCCTGAGATGCGGCGGTGATATGTCCACGCCGACGACCTCACGCGCGAATCGCGTCAGCCCGAGCGTCAGCCGGCCCACACCGCAACCGAAATCCATCGCCCTGCCGAAACTTGTGGAGATTCCTTCCCGGCGGAGGAAGTTGAGGTAGCTGTCGATCGCCTTTTCGCCGCCCCGGAAGAAACGCTCCTTATGAGCTGCCAGATTTCCCTGGAGAAAATCCTCATTGGTGATCACCGACCAGTGCGGTTCGGTTTCGCCGAGGCTGCGCCATTCCCTGGCGATCCGCTCGAACATCGCTTCGAGCTCGCCTGGGGCACAGTCGATATTGCGGTCGATATGGGCCTCGTTGATGAAGCGCCAGATCGGCAGGTCCCGGCTCCGGACGAACTCGGGGCTCTCGAGAAAGGTCGTGCGCAGAGCGGCTAGGTTCTCCGCCGTCATCGCATGTTCGATGACGTCCTCATTCTCCGGCTCGCGACCGAGGATCAGGCGATAGGCATAGATGGCTTCGTCGCGGCTGACGGTCATCAACTTCTCCGGCGTTGAGGGGGGGTGTGGTCCCGATGGGATCGGCCGTTCAGCCCTCGTCCCCCATTCTCAGGGCGGCGATGAACGCCTCCTGCGGAATGTTCACATTGCCATATTCGCGCATGCGCTTCTTGCCCTCCTTCTGCTTGTCGAGGAGCTTACGCTTGCGGCTGG
>Ga0207641_10000499_pt1 | contig 44189 bp, 40 predicted proteins | sample KBSSwiS62_FD_184306 | JGI IMG/M metagenome (GOLD analysis project Ga0207641, IMG submission 184306) | Switchgrass rhizosphere microbial communities from Kellogg Biological Station, Michigan, USA - KBS Switchgrass S6-2 (SPAdes) (version 2) | ecosystem: Host-associated > Plants > Roots >... | reverse complement strand
CGAACCGCAACTTCGAGGACCGCCAGGGCCAGGACGGCCATACCCACCTGGTCTCGCCGCAGGTCGCCGCCGCGACGGCCCTCACCGGCCGCCTCACGGCTCCCGCGGACCTCTGACATTGTCTCTGGTTCGCTCCGTGCGGGCGCCGCGCTCCGGCCCCGTACTCACGACCTCCGAAATCGGCTTCGCCGATTCCGCAGGGACCCCGTCGCTCGCACGGGACCTCCGCGCGGCGTCCTCCTCCGCGAACGGGCGCTGCGGCGACCTCGCTGCGGCCCGCCCACTTCGCTTCGCTCGTGGGCGGGCCTCCGCGAGGCGCGCCTCCGCGCCCAGCGTGGGTACGCGCCGCTTCACGTCACCAATCGAGGTCAGCCAGCTCTGCGGGGGCACTTCGCTTCGCTCGTGGGCGGGCCTCCGCGAGGCGCGCCTCCGCGCCCAGCGTGGGCGCCGCTGATCGTTACGACCTGAACAATCTCGCAGACCTTGTCAGGAAGGGAGAGCGTCCGATGGAGGCGTTCACCACGCACACCGGGCGGGCGGTGCCGCTGCGGCGCAGCGACGTCGACACCGACCAGATCATTCCCAGCGACTGGCTGAAGCGGATCGAGCGGACCGGCTTCGGCGCCGGCCTGTTCAGCGAGTGGCGCCAGGACCCGTCGTTCGTGCTCAACGACCCGGCCCACGCCGGGGCCACGATCCTGCTGGCCGGGCCGAACTTCGGCTCCGGGTCCTCCAGGGAGCATGCCGTCTGGGCGTTGCAGGACTACGGCTTCCGCGCCGTCATCGGGCCCAAGTTCGCCGACATCTTCCGCGGCAACTCGCTCGGCAACGGACTGCTGACCGTCGTGCTGCCGGCCGAGACCGTCGAGACGCTGCTGGCCGCCGTCGAGGCTGACCCGACCGTCGAGATCACTGTCGACCTCGGCGCCCGTGAGGTCCGCGGCGCCGGCGTCGTCGCGCCGTTCGAGCTCGACGACTTCACCCGCTGGCGGCTCATGGAGGGCCTGGACGACGTCGGCCTCACCCTCCGCCACGCTGAGGCGATCAGTGTGTTCGAGGCCGGCCGCCCGTCGTTCCTGCCGACGACGGCGACGTCGGCCTGATCTGGGCGCCGGCCTGATCTCCCGCGTCGCCGCGCCGGCTCGGTCGGCGCGGCCCAGGCGAGCGCGGGCCGGCGAAAGCGCGGGGATCGGCCGGGAAGCGGGCCCTCGCGGGGGTCCCCGTTCCCGGCCGATCGCGTCTGGCAGGCTGCCAGCGGGCCGCCCGGGCGGGCTGGCTCCGCGAGCGCGGCAGGCGGCCCGACGGGTGCGGGACCCCCGATGGTGGCCCAGCCGGGCGCCCGATTGACGAAACCCACCGCGCGGCTCTCCGCGGGGTGGTAGTGCCAGTGCCCCCGCCGCCAGCGTCTCGGGCTGTGCGCTCAGCGCGCGCGTTTCTCGCGCTGGCGGCGCCGCGTCGCTACCAAACGGTGACAGAACGTCCGAAACGGGCCGGAAATCGGAACGATGATTGCGCCGATCGTGGTGGGTTGCGCGCTCTCACCGGAGGACGGCGATCCGGTCGCCGATTGTCCCGAACCCGCTGACGTGCGGGTTTGTGTGACGCGACACGCTTCCGGGAATTGCCCTCGGCAGTGGAGATGCCTACGGTGCAGCGCAGTGCGATGCCCGATCTGCTCCCACCCCGCACTCGCGGGGGGTGTCCGGAGGTTGTTGTGAACAAGTCCCAGTTGGTTGACCGCATTGCCCAGCAGATCGAAGGTGGCCGGTCGAACGCGACCAAGGCCGTCGACGCGGTCTTCCACGCCATCCAGGAAGCTGTCTCCGCCGGCGAGAAGGTGACCATCACCGGCTTCGGCGTCTTCGAGCGCGTCGAGCGGGCCGAGCGGACCGGCCGCAACCCGGCGACCGGCGAGCCCGTGCACGTCCCGGCCTCGGTCGTGCCGAAGTTTCGCCCGGGCTCCGACTTCAAGTCGAGCGTCTCGTCGAACGGCTAAGGCGATCGTCGGGAACGGCGCTGGCGCGCCGCCCGACGCTTCGCCTGTGGCGGTCCGCCGGAACCGGGCGCTGAGCGCCCTTCGGCGGCTCCGCCTCGGGGTTCCTGCCGGATCGGCGACGGGGTCCCTGCCAGATCGACGAACGGGGTTCCTGCCGGATCGACGAAGTCGGTCCGGGAGGTCGTGATCTGGGAGGTCCGGGACGCTTTGCGTCCTCCCTGCGCTGAATGGGGCAGGCCATTGAGGCAGGCGTCGACGCGGTGCGAGGTCGGGCTCTTGGTCGCCTTGGTCTGGAGGGTCAGCAAGGTGGAGCGGCCGCAGGGCGCTCCACCTTGGTTTCCGCGAGACGCGTCCGGCGGCGCCCGCCCGTGGAGCGTGCGACCTCTGCGACATTGCCTGGCCCCGGATCATGTTGGCGAGGGCGCTTAGCGCCCGAGCCGGCGCAGCCGGGGTCCCTGCCGGATCGACGAAGTCGATCTGGGAGGTCGTGATCTGGCAGGTCGTGATCTGGGAGGTCTGCGCAGGGTGTTCCGCGTCCGGTTCCGGCCGACCGCCGACCGCCCCTGACAGACCAGCTAGACCACCGCACAGGAATCGAACGATGCGACTTGACTCCGGCCTGTACCCCCTGAACCTGCCAGCCCCACTTCCAAGCAGCACCCCACATCACGCAGGGGAGGGCGCTCAGCGCCCGTACCAGGCGGAGTCGCCTAAGGGCGCTCAGCGCCCGGTTCGGGCGGATCGCCGCGCCCGGTTCCGGCCGATCGCCCTAGGATGCTGCTGAACAGGCCGACCGCGCGGTCGCGGTTGTCCCCGAAGCTGTCCGCGACGAGCCAGGTCGCCGCCGGGATGAACGCGGAGCCGCCGATGCCCGGCGGCAGGGCTTGGCGGGGCCGGCAGCCCGAGCGGCGATCGGGCAATCGGCCCGGCGCCGTCAGGTGAGGCGGCTTCGGCCCGGCGCCGTCAGGTGAGGCGGCTGTTGTCGGACACGTCGTAGGGGCGGATGTCGGCGAGGCGGCCTTCGCGTAGCTTGGCAACCCAGGCGGGCTCGGAGAGCAGGACGCGTCCGAGGGCGACCAGGTCGACCTCGCCGCGGTCGAACAGCTCCACCAGCGGGGCGAGGCTCAGCGTCGGCACCGCGCCTTCATGGCCACCTCGGAAGGCCGTCGGCACGCCGACGGAGCCGACCGTGATGACGGGCAGGCCGGTCAGCTTCTTGGCCCAGCCGGCGAGCGTCCGCGGCGAGCCGTCGAACGCCGGCAGCCAGTACCGACGGGTCGAGACGTGCAGCGCACTGGCCCCTGCGTCCACCAGCGGGGTGAGCAACGCCGCCAGCTCGTCAGGGTTCTCGGCGATCCGGTCGTCGTAGAAACCCGCCTTCCACTGGGAGAAGCGGTAGATCAGCGGGTAGTCCGGCCCGACGGCGGCGCGGACCGCGGCGACGACCTCGGCGGCGATCCGGGCCCGGCCCGCGAGGCTGCCGCCGTAGCCGTCGGCACGGTGGTTGGTCCGCGGCCAGAAGAACTGGTCGAGCAGGTAGCCGTGCGCCCCGTGCAGCTCGACGCCGTCGAAGCCGGCGCCGCGGGCGTCGGCGGCGGCGCGGGCGAACGAGGCGACGAGCTCGTCGATCTGCGCGGTCGTCGGCTCGTCGCCGACGACCGTCCCGTCGGGCCCCAGCCCAGAGGGGGAGAACACCGGGGCCCCCGGATGCGGCGGGGCACCAGCCTCACGGCCCGCGCCAAGATGCCACAGCTGCGGGACGATCCGCCCGCCGGCCGCGTGCACCGCGTCGACGACTCGCCGCCAGCCCGCCAGCGCGTCGTCGCCGTAGAACCGCGGCACCCGGTCGCTGGACCCGGCCGACGGGTGGTCCACATACGTGCCCTCGGTCACGACCAGGCCGAGGTGCGCCGCCCGCCGGGCGTAGTAGCCGGCGACGTCCTCACCGGGCACCCCGCCGGGGGAGGATTGGCGCGTCATCGGCGCCATGACGAAGCGGTTGGCCAGTTCGACGCCGGACAGCGAGAAGGGAGTGAACAGTGGCGCGGCGTCCACCCCGTCCAGCAGGGTGACGGTGCTCGGGAGCACCGCCGCGGCGACGCCGGAAGACGAGATCATAGCCGCTGCAACTCGGGCACCGTCGCCAGTGTTCCGCACGGCGTCGTCACCGGAGGACGGCGGGGTCGCTTGGCGAGCGGTGCTGGGACTGATGGCGACGAAGTGCTCGTCACGCCGGTCCGCCGGGTCCCGCCTGTGGGCGCACCGCCACCCGGACAACCGGCTGGTCTACACGTTCGACCTGGAGAAGGCCGGCCAGGCCGAGGCGTGGCACGTCGGCGGCGCCTAGACGCGCTTCTGGGCCCAGGCGGAGAGGTCGCCCTGGTAGTCGGACAGGCGGGAGCCGTCCGGACCTGTGGCACGGCGTTCCCACTGGCCGTCGGGGCGTAGCTCCCAGGCCGAGACGCCCGCCGAGAAGGCGTGGTCGAGCAGACTCCGCAGGGCGACCCGGTTGCTGTCCTGGGTGACCCGGACCAGTGCCTCGACGCGGCGGTCCAGGTTGCGGTGCATCATGTCCGCGCTGCCGATCCAGACCTCGTCCTGCGCCGCGAACTCGAAGACGCGGCTGTGCTCCAGGTAGCGGCCGAGCACCGAGCGAACCAGGACGGACTCGGACAGGTCCGGGACGCCTGGCCGCAGCGCGCAGATGCCGCGTACCAGGCAGCGGATCGGAACGCCATCCCGGGACGCATGGTACAGCGCGTCGATGATCTGTTCGTCGACCAGGCTGTTCACCTTGATCCGGATGCCGGACCGAACGCCGGAGCGCGCCGCAGCCGCCTCCTTCTCGATCCGCTCGATGAGGCCGTCGCGCATGTGCTGTGGGGCGACCAGCAGCGACCGGTAGACGGTCTGGCGGCTGTAGCCGGTCAGCACGTTGAACAGGTCGGTCAGGTCGGCCCCGACCTCCGGCTCCGCGGTCAGCAGGCCGACGTCCTCGTAGAGCCGGGCCGTCTTCGGGTTGTAGTTGCCCGTGCCGACGTGGCAGTAGCGGCGCAGCCCGTCGGGCTCCTGGCGGACCACCAGAGCGGTCTTGGTGTGCGTCTTCAGACCGATCAGGCCATAGACGACGTGGCAGCCGGCCCGTTCCAGCTCCCGCGCCCAACGGATGTTGGCGCTCTCGTCGAACCTTGCCTTGATCTCGACGAGCACCACCACCTGCTTGCCGGCCTCGGCCGCCGAGATCAGCGCGTCCACGATCGGTGAGTCGCCGGACGTCCGGTACAGCGTCTGCTTGATCGCGAGCACGTGCGGGTCGGCTGCCGCCTGCTCGATGAACCGCTGCACGGACGTGGTGAACGAGTCATACGGGTGGTGGACCAGCACGTCCTGCTCTCGCAGGACCGCGAAGAAGTCCGCCGCCTCGCCCGAGTCGGTCAGCAGGCTCGGGTGCGTCACCGGGACGCGCGGCGGGTACTTCAGCTCCGGCCGGTCCAGATCGAACAGCGCCCAGAGCACCGAGTGGTCGAGCAGCCCGTGCAGCCGGTGTACGTCCCGGGGGGAGACCTCCAGCTCCCGGCTGAGCATCCGCAGCAGGCCTTCGTCGATGTCGGCGTCGACCTCCAGGCGTACCGCGGGGCCGAACCTGCGGCGGGCCAGCTCCCGTTCCAGCGCCTGCAGCAGGTCCTCGGCCTCGTCCTCCTCGACCTCCAGGTCGGCGTTGCGGGTCACCCGGAACAGGTGCGAGTCGACCACCTCCATGCCGGGGAACAGCTGCGAGAGATGGGCGGCGATCACCTCCTCGAGCGGCACGTAGCAGGCGTACTGGTCCTCCGGTACGCCGCCCGACGGTGAGTCCTGCTCCGCGGCTGACGGGCTGTGGCCGCCGTCGGGCGCCGAGCCGTCCGGCCCCTCGCCCGGCCGGTCGACCCGCAGCAGCCGCGGCACATTCTGCGGGACCTTGACCCTGGCGAAGCGCTCGACCTCGTCGCCGGGCTCCCGGACCGTCACGGCCAGGTTCAGCGACAGGCCGCTGATGTACGGGAACGGGTGCGCCGGGTCGACCGCGAGCGGGGTGAGCACGGGGAAGATCTGCTCGTGGAAGTACTGGTGCAGCCGGTGCTGCTGGTCCGCGGTGAGCTGGTGCCAGAGCCGGATGCTGATGCCGGCGTGCGCCAGGGACGGCACCACCTCGTCGGTGAAGCAGCGCGCCGCCCGGTCGGTGAGCCTTGCGGTGGTCTGGCTGATCAGCTCGAGCTGGGCGCGCGGCGTGAGGCCGTCGGCGGAGCGGACCGCGAGCCCGGTGGCCTCCCGGCGCATCAGGCCGGCGACGCGGACCATGTAGAACTCGTCCAGGTTGCTCGCGAAGATCGCGAGGAACTTGGCCCGTTCGAGCAGTGGGGTGCTGACGTCCTCGGCGAGCGCCAGGACGCGGGCGTTGAAGTCGAGCCAGGAGGTCTCCCGGTTGATGAACCGGTCCGCCGGCAGGTCCGAGGGCACCGGCGCGCGCGGTGCCTCCAGCGGTTCAAGCAGCGCGCTGCGCGGCTTGCGTTGGGGCTGCTGTTCGGACCTCGTCACCACCAGCTCGGCCATGGTGCGATGGTGCCAGCCTGAGGTTAACGAGGCAGCTTATGTCGGTGACCGATGGCCGTCGTCACGTGGGGCGACGGCCCGGCGCGCCGGGCCTCGCGCGTCCCGATAAGGTCCGGTAACACCGGAGAAACACCACTGGCGGACCATCTTCTTTCGCGAGCGGCTCGCCCGCTCGGTCAGTCCTGGTCAACTCGCGTCAACTCCGGGCCACCGGTTTTGGCCGAGGGCCGACGGTGCAGGAATCCGGCGGTGAGCGAACCGTCGTCGCGCTCATCGAGGAGCGTCACCCGTCGACCGCCGGGCGAGCTCTGTGCCCGCTGTCGATGAAGGGACCGGTGCGTCAGCCGTGCAGGACCTGCTGTCCCGGCCGCGGCCGGCAACCCCCGCCCCGGTTGTCCCGCCGGTCGCCGCGGCGCCGGGGTCGCCTGGCGCGCTCTGGAGCGCAAACCCGCTGACCGTTGACGAGGAGACGCTCGCGGCGGCGAGCCTGGTGACCTACCGGATTCGCCAGCGGCTGCGCTACACCTACGACGGCCCGGCGCGCGACCTCGTCCACCGGCTGGTCGTGCTGCCCCCGAACCGGCACGGTGACCAGGTGTCCCGGCACGGCCAGCTCACCGTCTCGACGCCCGGCGCCGGTCCTGCGGGGTGCGGGGACGCCGCCGATCCGGCGGCCTTGGCCCAGGTCTCCTGGGCCCGCGGGCCGGACGGCCTGCGCACGGCGACGGTCACCTTGGATGAGGTGCCGCGCGTCCTCGACTTCGATGTGAGCGCCGTCGTCGAGCGCGGCCCTGTCGCGACCTGGCCCGCCGTGCCCGCGAGCGCGCTGACCGGCCGGCGGCTGCTCACCCCGACGCCGCTGACCATGCCCGACGAGACGCTCCTCGCGTTGGCGAGCCGGCTCGCCGGGTCCGATCCGCTGATCACCGCGCGGCGCTGCTGCGCCTGGGTCTTCGACAACATCGCCTACCGCCCCGGCTCGACCACGGTGGGGACGACGGCCGCGCAGGCCGTGGCCAGCGGCGCCGGCGTCTGCCAGGACCAGGCGCACGTGATGATCGCTCTCTGCCGGGCCGCCGGCCTGCCGGCCCGGTACGTGCTCGGCCACCTGGTGGGCGACGGCGAGTCCCACGCCTGGGTCGAGGTGCTCGTGCCCGACGGCTGGGCCGCCCGGCCGCCCGGCGCGGCCGGCGAGCGGCCCGGGCGGGTGGCGGGCAGCGCGGTGGCCGCCGCCGTCGCGCTCGACCCGTGCCACAACCGGCTCGCGGACCGGCAGTACGTGACGATCGCCGTTGGCCGCGACTACCACGACGTCATGCCGACCTCGGGCGTCTACCGGGGCAGTGGTCGCGGCCGGCTCACCGCCACCCAGCATGTGGAGATTGTCGGGCTGACCTGACCCCGGCTCAGGGCAGGGTGAGACGCGCGTCACGTCCTCGTTCGCGACACGCCGCCCTCGTCGCGACACGCCGCCTCCGTGAACTGGTTCATGCCGTCCTGGCAAGGCGGGGCGGGATGGACCGGCTGATCGTCGCTTTGGCGACTGGTTGCGATTCATTCGGTACCCGATACGGTGCGCAGTGACAGCGCGGATGCGCTGCGTGTCGAGGCGTGATTGACCGGATGCACGACTGGCATCGCCGCCTCCGTCGGACTGGCGGCGGTGCCACCGTGCGGTCTTGTCCGGGGCGGCGCTCCTGCCTGAGGAGCGCCGCGCCGATGAGTCGACCGGTCGACGGGTGCGGGATGAGAGAGGCGGCTCGGGCCGTGACACACATCGATGCCGTGGACCCCTATGCCCCGGACCCCCAGAGCGTGGACCCCGTCGCGGCGCGGGGGGACGGCTCGGGCTCGGCCCTGCCTGTCGGACCGCCCGCCAGCCCGTGGGACGTCAGAGGGACGGCCGGACCCTTCGGCGCCGCCTCGGTGCTGCTGGAGGACGACAGAGCGCTCGCTACCGGGGTGGCGCCGTTCTACCGGGCCCCGGCGCTGCGCCCGGTCGCCCCGTCGGCGCTGCCGGCCGCGGTGGGGCTGCCTTCGTCCGTCCTGCTGCCGGTGCCATCGGCATCCACCCGATCGGCCGCGCTGGTACCGCTGGTGGCCGCGCTGGTCGCGGGCATGGCCCGGGTGCTGTCCGACGAGGGCGGCGTGACGGTCGTCGAGGCCAGCGCGACCGGCGCGGGCGTCGCGGCGACGGGCGTCGCGGGCTGGACCCTGTGGCGGGCGTCCTCGTCTGAACGGGCCTGGCTCGGCCGGCTCACCCTGGTGCTCGCCGGCTGGACCGTCACCCAGCTGATCCGCGTCGGGCTCGGCCCGGCACCGACGGTCCTCTCAGCGCGCGCCGCTGCCGCGACGGGCGCCCTGGCCGCGCCGCTGCTCGCCGCGATCGCTCTGGTGACGCTGCCCCGGCCGGTCCTGCTCCCGGCGGGCCCCACCGACCCCGCAACGCTCCAGGACCCCGGGACGACCACCGGGCGGCCCCGGGGGGCCGGGACCAGTTCCACCGCCGGGCCTGACCGCGCGGCCGGCGCCGAGACCGCCGTTCGGGCCACGCCGTCCGCCGGATCACCGGCCGGGGCCGGCGGCGGCCCGAGCCTCGGCATGAGGCTCGCCACCGCGCTCGGGACGGCGCGCCGCCACGGCTGGGACGTCGCCGGGTTCGACGTGCACTACCAGCCGATCGTGCGGCTCACCGACGGCGCCGTCGTCGCGCTGGAGGCGCTCGCGCGCTGGACGGAGCCCGACCGCGGGCCGGTGCCACCGCTAACCTTTGTCGCCGCGGCCGAGGACGGCGGCCTCGTCGCCGCGCTCGACGAGTTCGTCCTCGCGAGGGCCTGCGCCGAGGTCGCCGCCGAGCTGCCGGCGCGGGCCGGTGCGGCGGCGCCCCGCCTGCACGTCAACATCTCGGCCAGCCGGCTTGCCGACCCGGCGCTGCCGGACGTCTTCGGCCGGGCGCTTGCGATGAGCGGCCTGGAGCCGAGCCGGCTGGTCATCGAGATCACCGAGACCTCCCGGATCCGCGACCTGGGCGCGGCGGCCCGGCTGCTGGAGGCCGTGCGCGCGCTCGGGCCCTCGATCGCGATGGACGACGTCGGCGCCGGCTACACCACCCTGGCCGCGCTGCACCAGCTCCCGGTAAACGTCGTCAAGCTGGATCGGGAACTGATCGAGAACCCACTTGGACCGGGCCGCGCGGCGCGGCTGGCCCGATCCGTGATCACCGTGGCCCGGTCGCTGGGTGCCGTGGTGGTCGCCGAGGGGATCGAGCGGCGAGCCCAGCGCGCCGACCTCGCGCTGCTCGGCTGCGAGCTCGGCCAGGGCTACCTGTTCGCCCGCCCCGGCCCGCTGGCCGGGCTGGGTCCGCTGCTTTCCCCGGCGACGCAGCTTTCCCCGGCCACGTTGGTCCACGGGGACCGCTCCTGACGCCGTCAGCCAGACTCAGACGTCCGAGGCCGCCGGTTGCCGGCCGGGGTGGGCGCGGCGGTCTGTCACCAGCGGTTGCTCGTTGACGGGCGGCGTCACTCGTCCGCGGCAGGGCTCGCGCGAGGTCCCTGGTCTCGGATCCGTGGCAGGGGGCGGCTGCGGGGCATGCGTCGAAGGCCCTGCGCCGAGCGGGAGCACGTTCTGGCCTTGACACAGGGCATCTCAGACGGGTGGCAGGAGGCCGTAGACGGTCGCCGGGGAGCCGGAGCCGGCGCGGTTGCGGGTGCCGCCGACGAGCACCCAGGCGCCCGCCGGCGGCAGGCTCCCGAGGTTGGTGAGATTCTCCAGCGAGATCCGGTGGTGCCGGTACAGGGCGCGCGAGACCGCGTAGCCGGCGTCCAGCCCCGGATCGGGGCCGAACGTGTCGGTTCCCAGCGCCCCCCGCCGCCCCAGCCGGCCGGTCTCGATCAGCCATTCGACGGCGGCCAGGGCGAACCCCGGCTGGTGGATGCGGCCCTGATCGTCGAGGTTCGGGTAGGCCGAGGTGCCCCAGCGGTCCGACCAGCCCGTCCACAAGAGCACGGCGGCCTCGGCAGGGATCGGGCCGTGGGCGGCCTCGAACGCGACGAGATCGGCGGCCGTGACCTGGTAGTCCGGGTCGTCCGTCGCCGCGGCCCGAACGTCCAGGCGGACCGCGGGCAGGAACAGGTCGTCGGCGGCCAGCTCGTCGGCGCGCAGGCCCGCCGGGTCGAAGTGCGCGGGGGCGCCCCAGTGGGTGCCGGTGTGCTCGCCCGAGCTGATCGACCGCAGGTAGTACCCGTCGGCGTCGATCGTCGCGGCGGTGGCGATCGTGAAAGGCGGGTCTCCTGGGAAGATCGGGGTCGTCGCCGGGTCGTGGACGTGCGACAGCAGCACCGGCCGCACGGGCGCCGCCGGCCGCGCGGCTGCCGCTGGGCGCCCCCCGTCGCTCGCCTCGGCTGCGCTGGCTGGGTGGGCCACGGCGGCCCGCCGGTCAGCCGGCATGCGCGGCGGCGGTCGCGAGAACCGCGCTGGTGGCGCGCCCGACGCCGAGCAGCCGGGCGGCGGCCAGGTCGGCGACCGTGTCGACGTCGCGGCGCAGGCCCGGGACGGCGGCCCCGAGGGCGGCCGTCAGGTCGCGCGCGCCGGTGCGGACGTGGCGGGCATGGCTGTTCGCGCCGAAGCAGGGCCGCAGTGGACTGTCGGGCGCCGCGCAGAGCAGGACCGTGCCGGTGCCGGCGGCGTCCGCGACCACGGCCCGGCCCGTGGGAGGCACGTCCAGCAGCGCGGTCCGCAGCTCGGTGGGGCGCAGCGCCGCCAGGTCGGCCGACAGCGCGGCGACGCCGTACCCCGGCCACCGCCTGGCGGCCACCCGGGCACCGTGGCGCAGCGCCGGGTTCAGCCCACGGTCGGGCAGGTCGGGCACGGCCAGGATCGGCGCCGGGGTCTCGCCAGAAGCGGCGAGATCACCCCGGCCGATCGCGGCACTCGCCGCGGGATCGTTGGTGACGAGCAGGACCCCGGCCACCAGGTCGGGCCCCGCGGCCGCGGCCGCCGCGGCGGTGTCGGTCGCCATGGCCAGTGCGAGCGCGGCCCGGTCCGGATGCTCGAGGCGGCTCTTCGCGGCGCCGAGCCGCTTCAACGGCAACACCACGATCCATCCCTGGGGTTGCCCGGCCGCCACGTCCCGACGATAGGGCAACCGTCGCGCCGGAGGGGCGGTTGCGGGTGCCTCCGGCGCCCGCGCGGGGTCTCCGGGCGCCGCGGAGGTGCGCACGTACCCGCACCCTGCGGCTTCTCTGAGGGGCCCGGCGCCCCGCGGGCGCCGGGCGTACGCCGTGCCCGAGATGTCGCCGTCCCGGGCAGAGACCCGGGCGCCGGAGCGGACGTGCCACAGCGAGCCCTCCCCCTCCCGCCGAGACCTCGGCTGGTGAACCCTGGCCAGGGGCGACGATGGAAAAGGCTCAGTGGCGCCGGCGGTGGCGCCGGCGCCCGCGCGGCCCCGTTGACATAGCGTCGGCGGGACGGGCGTCCAACCGGGACGGTCGACGAGTAGGCGACGAGTGAACCTTTTCCAACGCCGGCGTTGGGCGCCTCGGCCCTACCAGGAGACGTGTGGATGGAAATGGTTCAGTGGGTGAGACTGCGGCGGCATGACGACGAACGGCAGTGACGGTCCACGGCGGGCGGCCGCGGTGCTCACCGCCGGGTCGTGGGGCACGGTGTTCGCGAAGGTTCTCGCGGACGCGGGCCGCCGAGTGACGCTGGTCACCCGGGACGACGGGCTGGCGGCGGCGATCAACAAAGAGCACCGGAACCCGCGCTACCTGCCGGGGGTGCGGTTACCGGACCGCGTCAGGGCGACCCACCGTCCCGCCGAGGCGTTGGCCGGGGCGGGCCTGGTGGTGCTCGCCATGCCCTCGCAGGCATTGCGCGCGGTGCTGGCCGCCTGGGCACCGCTGGTCGAGCCGTCGGCGATCTTCGTCAGCCTCATGAAAGGCGTCGAGGACGGCAGCTGCCGGCGGATGAGCGAGGTGATCGGCGAGGTCACCGGTGTCGGCGCGGACCGCATCGCCGTCGTCAGCGGGCCCAACCTGGCCGGGGAGATCGCTGCCGAGGAGCCGGCGGCCACCGTCGTGGCCAGCGCCTCCGCGGCGACGGCCGCGCTGGTGGCCTCCGCCTGCTGGACGCCCTACCTGCGGCCGTACACGAACACGGATGTGATCGGCTGCGAGTTGGGCGGGGCGGGCAAGAACGTGATCGCCCTGGCCGCCGGGATGCTCGAAGGGCTGGGTTTCGGGCGCAACAGCGTCGCCTCGCTGATCACCCGCGGCCTGGCCGAGACCACCCGGCTCGGCGTGGCGGTCGGCGCGGACCCGCGCACGTTCGCGGGGCTCGCTGGCCTCGGGGACCTGGTCGCCACCTGCTCGTCGCCGCGATCGCGCAACCGCACGTTCGGCGAGAAACTCGGCCGCGGGATGACGCTGGAGGCGGTGCTGGCCGAGCAGCGCCAGGTGGCCGAAGGCGTCCGGTCCTGCCGGCCGCTGCTCGCGCTTGCCGACAGCCTGGGCGTCCACATGCCGATCAGCCGGCAGGTGGAGCGGGTGCTCTACGAGGGACTGCCGGCCCTGGAGGCCCTCAAGGAGCTGATGAGCCGCGAGCCGGGCCCCGAGTATCGCCCGCCGGCCATCCGCCCCGGCGCGTGACCCCGTCGCGCGCCGGGGCGCCGGTGGACCGGCACAGGCCCCAGGGCGCTCAGGAGATCGGGGCGGCCGGCTGGGTCTCGATCATGGCGCCTATGGAGCGCAGCTTGCCGACCGGGTCCTCATAGCCGCGCTCCAGGAACCGGGTGCCCGAGATCGTGCTGGCGCCGCCGGCGACGAGCGCGGCCAACACGTAGGCGAAGCCGGCGCGCAGGTCGGGAATCTCCAGGTCGCCGCCGACGAGCGGCGTCGGTCCCGACACGACGGCCGAGTGCTCGAAGTCGCGGGCCGCGAACCGGCAGGGCTTGCCGCCCAGGCAGTTCGTCGACAGCGCGATGTTCGCGCCCATCTCGTTGAGCTGGCGGGTGTAGCCGAATCGGTCCTCGTAGATCGTCTCGTGTACGACCGAGGCACCCCGGGTCTGCGTGAGCAGGACGACCAGGGGTTGCTGCCAGTCGGTCATGTAGCCGGGGTGCACGTCGGTCTGCACGTGCGTGGCGGTCAGTTCGCGGTTCCGGTAGAAGGTGATCCCGCTGTCGGTGACCCGGAATTCGCCGCCGATGCGGCGCAGGTGGTTCAGGAACGTCGCAACGTGCTCCTGGCGGGCGCCCCGGACGTCGACCCGGCCGTCGGTCGCGACCGCCGCAGCGGCGAACGACGCGACCTCGATCCGGTCGGGGATCGCGGTGTGGTCGGCGCCGTGCAGCCGCTCGACGCCCTGGACCACGATGGTGCGGTCCACCTCGACGTCGACCAGGGCGCCCATCTGCTGCAGGAACAGGATGAGGTCGATGACCTCCGGCTCGACGGCGGCGTTGGAGATCACCGTGGTGCCCTTGGCCCGCACGGCAGCGAGCAGCAGGTTCTCGGTGGCGCCGACGCTGGGGAACGGCAGTTCGACGTGCGCGCCGTGCAGGCCGAGCGTCTTGACCTGGACCGAGCGTAGCTGCTCGACGATCTCGGCGCCCATCGCGCGCAGGCCGGCGAGGTGGAAGTCGACCGGGCGCTTGCCGATCCGGCAGCCGCCGGGCAGCGGCACGACAGCCTCGCCGACGCGATGCAGCAGCGGGCCCATCATCAGGATCGGAATCCGGTTGACGCCGGAGTAGGTCTCGGACAGTGACGGGTCCGTGATCCGCGCGGTCTGGATGCGTACCCGGTGGTCGTCCAGCCACTCCACCTCGGCGCCGAGTTCGGCCAGCATCCCGAGCACGACGTCGACCTCGACGATGCGCGGCACCCGGGCCAGGGTGCACGGCTCGTCGGTCAGCAGGGTGGCGACCAGCAGCTTGGTGACCGAGTTCTTGGCCCCGGAGACCTCGACCGAGCCGACCAGCGGCTGCCCGCCGACGATGCGGTAGCTGTGCCGGTCACCGCCTGCCGGGAAACCGACCAGAGTCGCCTGGTCCGGCGTGCGGGGCTGGGGCGGGGTGACGTCGGGAGAGGTCTGCTGGGAGGTCTGGGGCACGGGCGGTCTCCTCGGGATCGGTGCTCGACTCCGGTGGCCTTCTCGCGGACCTGGCGGGTCGCTGTGAGACCTCCGGCGGGCGGCGAGCGCGGGGGCCCGCCTCGGTGTGGCAGCCGGCTCGGTGTGGCAGCCGGGTCGAGCCGCGGCCGTGGGTGCGAACGTCCCGCCGCGCGGGTGAGCTAGTGGAGGGCCCAGGGGACACGAACGGCCTCTGGAATTCAACCAGACGCGGTCGGCCCCGACGCCCGGTGCCGCGTGGCCCGCGGACGGCGCCACGCCACGCCCACAACCGGCCACTCGGCCGTGATCGAGCGCCACTCCCCGGGAGCGCGCCCGTTCCGCCGGCCGCGTCGGAGGATGCCGGAGGAACAGGCCGCCCGGGTAGGCGGCAGTGTCTGGAAGCGATGACTGGCACCGTGGTGCCAGTCCGGCGTCCGCTGCCCGCCTCTCGCGGCAAGCGCCCTGACGCTCACGGATAGCGGGGCTAGGAACCCGGCGGCGGGTCGGGCGTCTCCGGGACGGTCGAGACGGTGTGAGTGGTGATCGCTGGGGCGGCCGTGACGAGGATGTCCCACGCGTCCAGGCTGTGCGGTAGCAGGATGGTGATCTGCGGGCGCCGAGTGGGCGTCGACAGGCTCGTCCGGCCGTCGGCCTCCTGCGAGAACCAGCTGACCCCTTGGACCTGGGCGACCTGGGAGGTCTTCTGGTAGCCCGCGGCGACGCCCTCCTGGCCACAGGTGAGCAGGACCGGCGCCTTCCCGTAGGCCGCCGCGGACACTCCCGCCGGGCTGACCGCCCGCCGGCCGAGGCCCTTGCCGAGCGAGTCGGGGAGCGCCGCGAGCAGCTTGCGGCAGGACTCGGCCGCCGCTCCCGTCGGGACCGGTGCCCCCGTCACCCTGACCGGCCCGGAGCCACCCCCGCAAGCGGCAAGGGCGATCACCAGCGCCGTCACGGCGGTCGCCCGCCGAACGAATGCCATTCGGTCAGAAATGCACGACGGGGCAGGTCAGCGTGCGGGTGATTCCGTCCACCGCCTGCACGCGGGTCATGATCTGCTTGCCCAGGTCGTCGACGGAGCTGGCCTCGGCACGCACGATCACGTCGTACGGGCCGGTGACGTCCTCCGCCTGCGTGACGCCGGGGATCTGCTCGATCTCCTTGGCCACCGACGCGGACTTGCCGACCTCGGTCTGGATGAGGATGTACGCGTGGACCACTGCGCTCCCAGTTCCCTTCGGCCTAGTACGGGCCAGTTGCGTGCGGCCAGGCGCGGCCGATGACATTCGGCCAGACCCGGCCGGTTACCTACGGCCAGGTGCGGGCCGGACGACGTTCGGCACGTGCGGCCGAATGACATTCGGCCGGGTGTGGGGCCGGTGACATGCGGCCAGGTGCGGGCCGTGATTTTCGCCCGGTACCGACTCGTCGGACGTCCAGAGCCCGGCGAGCGGAAGTACGAGCCGACAGACGGTAACAGGCAATCGGCCTCCGTGAGAGGCTCCCAGCCGAAGGAACTGCTGCGAACGCGCGAGTCTCCGTGACGCCGTCCGGGCCCGAAGGGCTCCGGCTGTGGCGGAGGCGCCACCACCGGGGAGCGATCAGGGCCCCGGACTGTGATTGATACCACCCGTCGTTTCTCCGGCCAAGCGTGCTTGTGCCCCGTTGTGGGCAAACTGGCAGGATGCCCGGCGGTCCGCGGTCGCGGACGCTGTGGTCAGAGAACGAATCGACGCTCGCTCGGGGTGGAGGAAATGTGATCAGAACAACACTCCGGGCGGTATCCGGCGCGGCGCCGGCGACGGCCCGGGGCCCGGTTTCCGGGCGGGCCCCGAAGGGGGAACGGTGTCACTGACCTCGGATTTCATCGCTATTCCGGGGCCAGGTGCCGCTCCGCCGCGGCTGCTGGCGATCGCGGGTTCGGACTCCGGCGGCGGCGCGGGAATCCAGGCCGACCTGAAGACCGCCGCGGCGTTCGGCGCCCACGGGATGACCGCGGTCACGGCGGTGACCGCGCAGAACTCGATCGGCGTCCAGGGCGTCTGGGAGCTGCCCGTGGCGGCGGTCCGGGCGCAGATCGCCTCGGTCGTCGGCGACATCGGCGTCGACGCGGTGAAGACCGGCATGCTGGCGAGCCCTGAGCTCGTCCGGGCCGTGGCCGGGGAGCTGCGCGGCCTCGCGGCCCCGCTCGTCGTCGACCCGGTCGGAGTGTCCAAGCACGGCCACCGGCTGCTCGCGCCCGAGGCCGTCGCCGTGCTGCGCGACGAACTGCTGCCGCTGGCGACGGTGACCACCCCGAACCTCGACGAGGTGGCGCTGCTGACCGGAGTCGAGGTCCGTGACGAGGCGGGCCTGTGGCGGGCCGCGCGGGCCATGCTCGACCTCGGGCCGCGCTGGGTGGTGGTCAAGGGCGGGCACCTGCCCGGTGAGGCCGTCGACCTGCTCACCGACGGCACGACGGAGGTCGTCCTGCGCGCCGCCCGCGCGGACAACCGGCACACCCACGGGACCGGCTGCACGCTGGCCTCCGCGATCGCCGCGGGCCTCGCCATGGGCCTCGACGTGCCGGCCGCGACGCGCGCCGGCAAGGACTACGTGACCGGCGCGCTGCGGACCGGGTTCGCGCTCGGCGCCGGGATCGGGCCGGTCGACCACGGCTGGCGCTGGCGGGCCGCGGCGGCCGCCACGGCCGCGGTGTCGACGGCGAGCGCCGAACCTGCGGCGGCAAGGTCGGCGGCGAAGACGGACGGCCTGGCGCTGTGAGCCGAACCTCCCAGATCGCCGACCTGCCAGATCACGACCTGCCAGATCGACTTCGTCGATCCGGCAGGAACCCCGTTCGTCGATCCGGGAGGAACCCCGTTCGTCGATCCGGCAGGAACCCCGACGCAAGCTCCGCCGATCCGGCAGGAACCCCGGGAGCGAACCCGGGACGCTGTGACCGGGCAGCGCCGCACGACCGGGGACGGGACGGTCCCGGCTGGCCGAGAGCTACCAGCCGACTGACGGCCAGCAGTCGTTTGTCGTGCCAGGCCGCCACACCGATCTACGTGGGCGGCCTGGTGGAGGTGCCAGCCGGCCCGCCCGGCCGGGCGGGCCGGTGAGCGGTGACGGCAGGGTCGGCGCTGGCCGAGCCGGCGGACAGAGCCTCAGGCGGTGGGGATGTCGAACCAGCTCATCACCTTGCCGCCGAAGATCATGTCGCCACCGATCTTGAGCTTGCGGGTGATGAACCACTTTGTCGGGTCGGCCTTGCCGCTCATCAGCTTGATGAACCGGACGCCGTCGAGGGTGACGGTGACCTTGGCCGACTCGGCGACGTGCTTGCCGACGGTGCAGGCGCCATCCCTGACGATCATCTCGTACTCGTCGACGCCGCCGTCGGGCCGCTCGGTGATGTGGAAGTGCACCACCGCGTCCTGGCCCTTGATCTTGTCCGGGATGGCCTGGCGGGCCATCCGGCCGAAGTACTCGTCGAGCAGCACGGACCGCTCCGGTCCGCGCATCAGCTCGGTCAGCGCGTCGTCGGAGAGACCGCCGGTGTAGGCGACCAGCTCCTCAAGACTGAACGCGGTGAGGTCCGGCAGGGTCTGGGGCATGGCGGGCACTCCCGTGCTACTTGGGAAATCCGATCCCCCACATATCAGCACGCCCGGGACGGCGTTCCGCACGGGGCACCCGTTTCCGCGTCACCCCGACCGGCGCGCGACCCCCGTCCCCTGCTACGCGCGATCCCGCCGCGTTCAGGACGCCATTCCGGCCACGCCGAAGAGGCGCCATCACATCGTGATGGCGCCCAGTCGGTGACCCTGGGGACCGTGGCCGCCGGGCATGGAAGAAAGATCATTTTCGCATGCCCTTTGGCCCTCTAGCGAGATGCCGCGAGACTGGGCCGCCCGAACGTGGGCAGCCCGGGGCGGCCGCGGCGACGCGGACCGCCAGGCCAGCGCGGGCTCAGCCCCGGACGACCTTCCCGGCCTTGATGCAGGAGGTGCACACGTTGAGGCGCTTCGGGGTGCGGCCGACGAGGGCGTGCACCGTCTGGATGTTGGGGTTCCAGCGCCGCCGCGTGCGCCGGTGGGAGTGGGAGACCGACATGCCGAAGCCCGGTCCCTTGCCGCAGACGTCGCACACCGAAGACACGAGGAACTCTCCGCCAAGAAGTCGCTGATTGATCGGCGACCGGGGCTCCGGCCGCGCTGACCCGCCGCTGGTGCGGCTCGCACCCCACTCGGAGCGGGGTGCGCCGGCGGCGCTCCCGCATACCTGCGCCAAAGGCGCTCCCGTCAGCCGCCGCTCCCGCCAGATGCCGCTCCCGCCCAAATGCATGGAGACGCGGCCCTGTCGCGCAGGATGGTGGTCGCATGGTGACGCCGGACGTGGTGGTGCTCATCGAAGGCTACCTCAGCGACGACCGGGTTGGGCCACCGCCATCACCGGGAACTGTCGTCGCCCGGGTGCAGTATCGGGCCTGTGATCGAGCTCGACACCAGACTGGACGGCCACGTGGTCTCGGCCAGGGACGCCAGGCGCCTCGCCGAGGCGCCCCTCGGCCTGGTCACCGTCGCCGACCTGCTTGACCACCTCCCGCGCCGCTACCACCAGCGTGGCGAGCTGACCAACCTGCGTGACCTCGTCGAGGGCGAGATCTCGACGGTGCACGCGAAGGTCGTCAGGCACGAGAGCAGGACGGCCCGCACGGGGCGGCGCTACGACGTCCTGACAGTCACCGACGGCACCGCGCAGATGACCGTCACCTACTTCAACCCGAGCCGGTCGCCGGCCAGGCGGCTGCCCCCCGGGTCGATCGCCGCCTTCTCCGGGAAGGTGGACAGGTTTCGCGGCCAGCTCCAGATGGTCAACCCGGAGACGCACCCGCTCGAGGACGGCGAGGACGACCCGGACCGCTGGGCGCGGGCCCTGGTACCGATCTACCCGGCGTCCGAGCACGTCACGTCACCGATGATCGCCCGCTGCGTCCACGTGCTGCTCGACGTGCTCCCCGCCGAACTGCCGGACCCGCTGCCCGCCGACCTGCGTGCCCGCCACCGGCTGGTCGACCTGCGCACCGCCTACGAGCTGGCGCACCGTCCCGAGTCGCGCGGCGACGTCGAACGCGCCCACCGCCGGCTGAAATGGGACGAGGCACTGACCCTGCAAGTGATCCTCGCGCAGCGCCGCCAGGAGATCTCGGCCCTGGCGACGGTGGCCAGGACGCCTACGGCTGGTGGGATTCTCGACGCCTTCGACAGCCAGCTGCCGTTCGCGCTCACCGACGGCCAGCGGGAGGTCGGCGCGACGATCCAGGCCGAGCTCGCCCGGCCCGCCCCGATGCACCGTCTGCTGCAGGGCGAGGTCGGTTCCGGCAAGACGGTCGTGGCGGTGCGCGCGATGCTTGCCGTGGTGGACGCCGGCGGTCAGGCCGCGCTGCTCGCGCCGACCGAGACACTCGCCACCCAGCACTACCGCGGCATCCGTGAGCTGCTCGGCGGCTTCGGACGAGCTGGCGAGCTGGACGAGACCTCGCCGGCGACGAGGGTCGTGCTGCTGACCGGCTCGGTCGGCGCCAGGGCGAAGCGGGCGGCGCTGGCGGCCGCGGCGGACGGCAGCGCCGGCCTGGTCATCGGCACGCACGCGCTGCTGCACGAGGGGGTGGCCTTCGCCGACCTCGGCCTTGTTGTGATCGACGAGCAGCACCGGTTCGGCGTGGAGCAGCGGGATGCCCTGCGCGCCAGGGCCAGCCAGCCGCCGCACGTGCTGGTGATGACGGCGACGCCGATTCCGCGGACGGTCGCGATGACGGTGTTCGGTGACCTGGAGGTCTCGACGCTCACCCAGCTGCCCGCGGGCCGCCAGCCAATTTCCACGTTCGTCGTCGACGCGGCGGCCCATCCGAGCTGGCGCGACCGGATCTGGGGCAGAATTCGCGACGAGGTGGCCATCGGCCACCAGGCCTATGTGGTCTGCCCGCGGATCAGCTCGCCTGCCACCGGCCGCGGTGCCGACGACGAGGACCTGCTGGAGGCGGGCGACGCCGACGCGCCGCCCGCTGCCGGTCGCCGCTCGGGGAAAGCCGGCGAGCGCCCGGTGGCCGTCCCCGCCGAGGACGGCTCGCTCGCCGGGGCCGGGGTCGAGGAGCTGCTGCCCTGGCTGGCCGAGGGCCCGCTCGCCGGCCTCCGCCTGGCGGCGCTGCACGGCCGGCTCCCGGCCGACGAGAAGGACTCGGTGATGACCAGGTTCGCCGCGGGTGAGCTGGACGTCCTGGTGGCCACCACGGTGATCGAGGTGGGCGTCGACGTGCCGAACGCGACGCTGATCGCCATCATGGACGCCGACCGGTTCGGCGTCTCGCAGCTGCATCAGCTGCGTGGCCGCGTCGGGCGCGGGCAGGCCGCCGGGGTCTGCCTGCTGCACACCGAGATCGACGGCGACACCCGGGCGACGCAGCGGCTCGCGAACGTGGCCGCCACCACCGACGGCGCCGAACTCGCCCGGCTCGACCTCGGTCAGCGCAAGGAGGGCGACGTGCTGGGCGCGAGCCAGTCCGGCCGCTCTCGCGGGGTCCGGCTGCTGGAGCTGCTCAAGGACGAACGGCTCATCCTGGACGCCCGTGAGGAGGCCGGTCGGATGGTCGCGGCCGACCCGGACCTCACGGCGAACCCGGCGCTGCGTCGTCGGGTGGGGCTCGCCCTGGACGACCGTCCCGTTGAGTTCCTGGAGAAGGGGTGACCCGGGTCGTCGGCGGTGCCGCGGGCGGCCGGCGGCTCGCGGTGCCGCCGGGCCAGGGCACCAGGCCGACGTCGGACCGGGCCCGCGAGGGGCTGTTCAACACGCTCGCGTCGCTCGTCGACCTCCACGGGGCCCGGGTGGCCGATCTGTACGCCGGCAGCGGCGCGGTCGGGCTCGAGGCGCTGTCGCGGGGCGCGGCGCACGCGCTGCTGGTCGAGCGGGACGCGCGGGCGGTCCAGGTCATCCGGCGTAACGCGGCCCAGCTGGGCCTGGCCGGCGCCGAGATCGTCGTCGGGGCCGTGGAACGTGTGGTGGAAACCACTCTTGGGCAGCCCTACGACATGGTGTTCCTGGACCCTCCGTATGGCCTCGATGACGCCAGGTTGGGGGAGGTCCTCGCTCGGCTGGTTGATCGTTGCTGGCTGGATAGGGGCGGTGTCTGTGTGGTTGAGCGCGCGCGCCGGTCCGCGCCGCCCGCCTGGCCGGACGGCCTGATCGAGGTCCGTTCGAGGGGGTACGGAGAGGCCGTCCTCTGGTACGGTTCCCGATCATGAGGAGGGCTGTCTGTCCTGGTTCCTTCGACCCCGTCACGAATGGTCATCTCGACATCATCGTGCGAGCCAGCAAGCTGTTCGACGAGGTCGTGGTGGCCGTCGGGATCAACAAGAACAAGAACACGCTGTTCACCGTGGACGAACGGATGGACCTTATCCGGCAGGCCGTTCGAGATCATCCGGCTGGCGCCACCAACGTCGCCGTCGAACCGTCGCACGGGCTGCTGGTCGACTTCTGCCGGTCCCACGGCATCCAGTCGATCGTCAAAGGCCTGCGCGCGGTCAGCGACTTCGACTATGAGCTGCAGATGGCGCAGATGAACACCCGCCTGGCCGGCGTCGAGACGCTGTTCATGAGCACGAACCCCCAGTACGCGTTCCTGTCCTCCAGCCTGGTCAAGGAGGTCGCCAAGTACGGTGGCGATGTCTCGGGCCTGGTCCCCGACGTCGTCCTGAAGCAGCTGCGCGAACGCCTATAGGGCGATCCGCCCGAACCGGGCGCGGAGCGCCCTTGGCTGACCTCCCAAATCGGCTTCGCCGATTCGGCAGGGACCCTGGCTCCGCCGGTCCGGGCGCTGAGCGCCCTCCCCTGCGTGCTCCGGGGTGCTTCTTGACCTTGGGGCTGGTGGGTCCACGGGTCCTGGCCGGGGGTGGGCGTCGCTGTTCGGTTCCGGGGTGGTGGCTGGGTTGGTCAGTCTGGCTTGGCGGGGCACGGCGGACGGAGCGAAGCAAGATGCTCTGATGCGGCGGCGGTTCGAGGCCTTGGATCGGATAGGCTGGTTACTCGTGTCCGAAGCCGTTGGCGTCGGCGCACGTTCCGATCTGTTCTTTCGACCTGACGAGATTTCGTGACCGCCGCCGCCATGACCGGACATCGTCCCCGCCGCCAGACCCCGCGTGGCCCTTTCGTGCTCGATACCCGTGAGCTCGGCCGTCGGCCCGGGGCGATGCGCCCTGTCCACACCCAGGTGCCGGCGCCCTACGACCTGGGCACCCCGATGCTGCGGGTGCCGGCCGGGGCACTGGTCGACCTGGACCTGCGGATCGAGTCGGCGCACGAGGGTGTGCTCGTCAGCGGTACCGCCTCCGCCGACCTGGTGGGGGAGTGCTCGCGCTGCCTGGACGAGATCCACGACGATGTCGAGGTCGAGCTGCGGGAGCTGTTCTACTACCCGGACCGGGCCGACGAGATCGACGAGGAGGACGAGGACGTACTCGTCGTCGTCGACGACCACGTCGACCTCGCGCCTGTAGTGCGGGACGCGCTGGTCCTGGACCTGCCGCTGTCGCCGCTGTGCGACCCGGACTGTGCCGGCCTCTGCGTCGACTGTGGCGAGAGGCTGGATGAGGTCGGTCCTGACCACACCCATGACAGTGCGGACCCGCGGTGGGCGGCACTGTCGGTACTGACCGAAGCTGGAACCGCCGGCGGCGCCGCCGCGCGGGAAACGAAGGAGAAGGACTAGTGGCCGTCCCGAAGCGGCGGATGTCGCGCAGCAACACCCGTTCCCGGCGCTCGCAGTGGAAGGCTTCCCTTCCCGCGCTGTCGAAGTGCCCGCGCGGCCACGTGATCCGCCAGCACAACGCCTGCCCGACCTGTGGCCGGTACGGCGACCGACAGGTGCTCGACGTCTGATCCTGACGTGACTCGCGTCGCCGTAGATCTCGTCGGGGAGGGAGTCCAGCCCGAACCCGCGCTGGACTCCCTGCCCGCTGCCCTCGATGCGGACCCTGAGCTGGTGGTGACGCTCGTCGTCCCGCCCGGTTCGACGACGGATGCCCTCGCCGGACGCGGAATCGCGACCGGCGACCGCGTGCATGTCGTGACCGCCCGGCGGGGCATTCCGGCGGGTGCCGACGCGGTCCGCGACGTCAGGGCGCGGCGGGACAGCGGCGTCCGGGTCGCCGCCCGACTGGTTCGGGACGGCCGCGCGGACGCGATGGTCTCGGTCGCGCCGTTGGAGGCGGTAGCGGCCGCGGCCCAGTTCACCTTCGGCCTGCTGCCGGGAGCGACGCGCGCGTCGCTCGCGGCTGTCGTCGACGTCAGCCGCCCGGGCGAGCCGGGTGGGGTCGTGCTCTGCGACGCCGGCGGTTCCGTCGACGTCGCCTCGGACGACCTCGCCCAGTTCGCGCTCGCCGGAGCCGCCTACGCGCGGGTCCGGGCCGGGGCCGGCGAGCCGAGAGTCGGCCTGCTCGCCGCCCGTCCAGCCCTTCCCGACACGGTGCGCCGGGCCGCGCACGATCTGCTCGCCACCCTGGGTATCGACTACGTCGGGCAGGTGGACGCCGGGGCGCTGGTCGCCGCCGGCCAGAAAACGCCGCACCCGGACAGGCAGCGCGTGGACGTCGTCGTGACCGATGGCTTCACTGGTGACGTCGTCCTGTCCTGCCTGCGGGCGGTGGCGGCCAGGGCGGCTGGCCCGGGCGCGCCGGGCGGGGTGGACCCGGCCTGGCGCAGCCCGGCCGGCCCAGATCTGCAAGGGGGGACGATCGTGCTCGGAGTGGACGGGGTCGCGGTGCGTTCCGGCGACCCGGTCGGCGGTCCCGACGACCTGTCCACCGGCCTGCCGGCGGCGCTCGCCGCGGCGGCGACCGCGTGGCGGGGCGGGTTGGTCGCCCAGATCGGCGCCGAGCTCGCCCGGCTGGTGGCGCGCCGTCGAGCACTCGCCGGGTTGTCGCTGTGAGTGCGGCCGGACCTACCGGATCGCCGACCTCCCAGATCGGCTCCGCCGATCCGGCAGGAACCCCGGGAGCAAGCGAGTGGAGTCGTCTTCCGAGGCGGACCTCCGAGATCGGCTCCGCCGATCCCGCAGGAACCCCGGAGGAAGGCGGCGGAGCGAGTGCGGCCGGACCTAACCGATCGGCTCCGCCGATCGGCCAGGGACCCCGGGAGCGAACCCGAGACGCTGTGAGCGCCGCGGAGCCAGCCTCGCCGACCCGCTCAGGCCCCCGGGAGCGTGCCCGGGACGGCGCCGGCCGCGGCGCCGTGGTTCCCGTGCCGCGGGCCGGCCTGCTGGCCGCCCTCGGTCTGGACATCGGAGCGCAGCTGCTCGACCGGGCGCTGACACACCGCTCGTACGCCTACGAGCACGGCGGCCTGCCGACCAACGAGCGGCTGGAGTTCCTCGGCGACGCGGTCCTGCAGCTGGTGGTCACCGACGCGCTGTACAAGCGTCACCCGGATCTTCCCGAGGGCGCGCTGGCCAAACAGCGTGCCTCCGTGGTGAACAGCCGCGCGCTGGCCGACGTCGCGCGGGTCATCGGTCCTCGGGGCATCGGGCCCTACCTGCTGCTAGGCAAGGGCGAGGAGACGACCGGCGGCCGGGACAAGGCGAGCATCCTCGCCGACACGCTGGAGGCGCTGATCGGCGCGGTCTACCTGGAGCTGGGGCTCGGGGTCGCCGCGGATCTGGTGCACCGGTTCTTCGACCCGCTGCTCGACGAGGCGGCCGGCCGGGGCGCCGGGCTCGACTGGAAGACCTCCCTGCAGGAGCGCACCGCCGAGCTTGGCATGGGTCCCCCCGACTACGTCGTCACCGACTCCGGCCCGGACCACGCCAAGCGGTTCACGGCCCGGGCCCGGATCTCGGACAAGATCTACGGCGAGGGCGAGGGCGGCAGCAAGAAGGAGGCGGAGCAGCGGGCGGCCGAAGGCGCGTTCCTCGCGCTGGCGGGCCGCGCCGCCGGCTCGGCCGCCGCCGAGGCGCTGGCAGGCAGCGGCGTCAACGGCCAGCGGACCAGCCCGGCCGAGCCCGCGCCCGCCCCGGCCGACGTGCCGGCCGAGCCTGCCGGACCGGCCGATGGCCACCGGCCGGCCGACGCTGGCCGGCCGGCCGAAGCCGACGGGCCCGCCGATCGCGATGCGCGGGCGCCGGGGAGCGCGCCCGCGGCCACCGACACGCTGGGCTAGACCATGCCGGAGCTCCCCGAGGTCGAGGTCGTCCGCCGGGGCCTGGAACGCGGCGTGGTCGGCCGGACGATTGCCTCCGTCACGGTGCTGCATCCACGAGCCGTGCGCCGCCAGCCGGACGGCGCGGCGGCGTTCGAGGGTCTGCTCGCCGGGCAGACCGTCACTGCCGCCCGCCGCCGCGGCAAGTACCTGTGGCTGGCCTTGTCCGGCGTACCCGAGCCGGTTCCGGTCGTGCCCGCCGAACCCGCCGGCGGCCCGCTCGCTGCGCCGTCGGCGCCCGCGGGGGCGGCGGAGGGCGACGCGCTGCTCGGGCATCTCGGGATGAGCGGACAGCTGCTCGTCGTGCCGCCGAGCGCGCCCGACCAGGCCCACCTGCGGATCCGGTTCACGTTCACCGATGGCGGCCGCGAGCTGCGCTTCGTCGACCAGCGCACGTTCGGGCACATGCTGCTCGACGAGGGGGGCGCCGCGCTGCCGTCCCCGGTCGCGCACATTGGCCGGGATCCGCTGGACCCGCTCTTCGACGAGGACGCCTTCCTGGCCGGCCTCGCGGCCCGGCGCACCGGCCTGAAGCGGGCGCTGCTCGACCAGACGCTGGCCAGCGGAATCGGCAACATCTACGCCGACGAGGCGCTGTGGGCCGCCAGGCTTCACTTCGCCCGGCCGACCGAGACCCTGCGCCGCGGCGACGCTCGTCGCCTGCTCGCCGAGGCGCGTGGCGTGCTGTCGGCCGCGCTCCTGGCCGGCGGAACGTCGTTCGACCGGCTTTACGTGTCGACCGAGGGTGTGAGCGGGCTGTTCGAACGGGAGCTCGCCGCGTACGGCCGGGCCGGGTTGCCGTGTCGCCGCTGCGGCAGCCCGATCCGCCGGGACGCGTTCATGAACCGGTCAAGCTTCACCTGCCCTACCTGCCAGCCCAGGCCCCGCTCCGGCCGCTGGTAACCGAGACGACGCGGGGGCGGCCGGGTGCGTCGGGGGGTGAACCCCCCGAAAGACGCCGTGGTCCGTCCGGGTTGAGACTGGGGGCGCGGGCGGGCGGAGCGCCTCGCTCGGCCGGGTCAGTGACGATGGTCCCCGGCCCGGCCTTCGCCCGCGGGCTCCCCCGAATCCGGATGGGCCAGCGCGAACCCGGATGCCGCAGTGGCCTCGGGCGATGAAGGAGAGCACCCATGAACTCGGACGCCTTGCTGGGGCGGGTACGCAAGCTGCTCGCGATGGCCGAGGCAGAGGGACTGACCGACGCGGCCCGGGAGACCTACAACGCGAAGGCCGCTGAGCTGATCGCCCAGTACGGCATCGACCGGGCCCTGGTGGAGGAGGCGGGGCCGACGAGGGCGGCCGCCGCTGACCTGGTGCTGGAGATCCATCCGCCCTACGCCCGCGACAAGATCACTCTGCTGGCCAGCATCGTCGCCCCGCTCGGCTGCCGACTGGTGCACCGGACGGAGCGCCGCGGTGACGGCACCGGGCATGCCGCGCATCTGTTCGGAATGGACGCGGACCTGACCAGGGTGCAACTGCTCTACACCTCGCTGCTGGTGCAGCAGGCCCACGGCCTGGCCGTCGCCGCGCCGCCGGCCTGGGAGGACGCGCGGGCGTTTCGCCGGTCCTGGATGGCCGGATTCGCGGTCGCGGTGCAGCAGCGGCTGACGGCGGCCGAACGGGCGGCGCGGGCCGCCGCCGAGCCGGCGGCGAACACCGGGACCTCGGTCGCGCTGGTGCTCGCGGACAGGTCGGCCCGCGTCGACGAACACCTGGCCCGGGTCTACCCCCGGCTTCGGCCGGCGCGCGGGCGCCAGCTTTCCGGGTCCGGCGGCCGGGCCGGTTACAACGCCGGCCAGCGCGCTGACCTGGGCAACCAGTCCCGGGTCGGCTCGGCCACCACCCGCCGGGCCATCAACTGACTGTCTGTCAGCGGCCCGGCGGCGAGCGACGAGCGGTGCTCAGTCGGCCTTTCCGCCGGGGAAGTTCGGCGCGGCGGTCTGCGTCGGGCCGGCCGAATGCGGCGGCGCGTAGCCGTCGCTGGGCGCGGGTACCGGGTTTGAGATGCCGTACGGGGTGGCGCTTGGCCCGTCCACGATGGTCGCCTTCGGCACCGGGACGGCCCCGCCGTCCTGGTTGAAGTTCTGCCCGCAGCCGGCAAGCAGCAGCGCGGAGCTGAGGGCACCGACGGTGACGGCCGCGACGGCGGCGCGCCGGCCGGGTCGGGCGGGCCGCGCGGCACGCCGGACCAGGCTGCTGGGGAGGAAGGATGTCGTGTTCACGATGGCTCAGTACCCTACCGTGCTGATGAATGACCTTCCTCAGAAGTCGATGCCGGCCGGCGAGAGCGAGTCAGCGGATACCGGCCGTACCGGCTCGGTGGACCAAGGCGGTGTGGACGAGCCGGTCCGGCTTACCGCGACCGTGTTCGGACTCGTACAGGGCGTGGGGTTTCGCGACTATGTTCGCACCAGAGGTCGCCGGCTCGGGCTGGTCGGTTCGGCCACCAACCGCCCGGACGGGGGAGTCGACGTCGTCGCGGAGGGTCCGGCTGAGGCTTGCGACACATTGTTGGAACTCTTGGTAACCGGGCACACGCCGGGCCGGACGGATCGCGTCGAACATGTGGTCGGTCCCGCTCATGGTGGTCTCGCGGGCTTCGTGCGCCGCTGAGCGAGTTCAACCCCCGGTGACCTGGACAGATAGTCCTGGCGACAGCTCCGGATCAAGGCCGAAGTCTCCAGTGTTCCAGGGACGGTCGGCCTTGCATGTGGCATGCCCTTGACTTTCGGTGACAGGGTGTGAGAGCCTTAGGTCATTCTTTGGGGCGTACTCCGTCCACCGACAGGTGGCCGGGGAGCGAGCCAGCGGTTGGGAAGTAACACCGGTGGTTGACAGGACGGTCTTTCCAAGATTCGTCCGGTTTCGTCGCGCCCAGCACCCAGCAAGGTCACTCATCGTGGAGGACCATCACCATGGCGAAGGCCCTTTTCGGCCACGTCGGCTCCGGCAACGACCTCCGGCTCTCGTACGAAGTACGTCGGCTGCGCGCCCGCGTAGCCGAGCTCGAGGCTGAGCTCGCCCGGACGCGTGCCGTCAACGACGCGCTCGTCGGCGTCGACGTCCCTGAGGACGTCCGCGAGCTGGAAGCAGAGCCCGCGCTGACCTGAGCCGAGCATCGCTCGCCGTTTCCCCTCCCCGGCGGTGTCGTCGGGATCACGGGTCCGTCGGGATCTCGGGCGCCTGAACCGTGACTGGCGTTGAGCCAGCCTGTCGGCTTGGTGCGCTTCTCCTCCCGTCGGTGTGCCAGGCGTCGCCTTGGGGCGTTTCCTGGTATCGGCGGCCGAGTGCTCGAGTAACGGCTCTCGTCCAGTCTCGGTCCGAGGCGCGGATCGGGAGCCGTCGGCCCCGCCGCGGAAGCGGCGTGGGCGTTCCGCTCGGTGGTCCGCCTTCGGCTGCTCGTCCCTGGTGGGGCGGCGAGTCCGAGGCGGCTTCGGACGGTGCGGGTGCCTGCCGTGCCCGGGTTTCGGCCTGACGGTCGCTGGGCCCGGTGCGGCATCCCGTCGCGCCCTGTCCGATGCCGAGATCTTCGGCATCCCGGGGTTCCTGAAGGATCGGCGGAGCCGATCCGTCAGGCCCCGGTCGGGCCGACCGGTCGAGTGCTGCCCAGGATCAAGCTTCGCTGGCCGAGCGCGGGTTGGGGAGTGTCCTCCTTGTTGGCCTCCCGTTACCTGCGGCGGTCGGTCGGGGCTTACCCGCATCTGCTGGGTCATACCTTCGTGGCTGATCGACCACACCCACGGCTTTCACAACTCTTCCCGGCCTGGTCGGGCCCCGTTCGGCGGCCGGTGGCCAGAAGTTCGGAGTCCCGTGTCGGAGTGACGATCTCGCGCAGACTATCGCGTTCTGTCCCGGCGGCGGGCGTAGCGGCGTGTCCCGTTCGTGACAGAGAGTTTGCGGATATCGTGGGCCCGCGGCTCGGAAGCCCGCTGTCGGTGCCGCTGGCCGGTTGATTCGCGGATCGACGGCCGCGCGTGCCGGCTGGGCGGGACCGCCAGGGAAGAGACGCCGGCGTCGACTTTCCCGCGCCGCGCCCGTCTGCCACGACCGTCGCCTTCGCCGCGGAGACCCGTGTACCTCAAAAGCCTGACACTGAGGGGCTTCAAGTCCTTCGCGAGTTCGACCACGCTGCGCCTCGAGCCGGGGATCACCTGTGTCGTGGGCCCGAACGGCTCGGGCAAGAGCAACGTCGTCGACGCGATGGCCTGGGTGCTGGGCGAGCAGGGCGCGAAGGCGCTGCGTGGCGGCACGATGTCGGACGTCATCTTCGCCGGTACCCCGTCGCGTCCCGCCCTCGGCCGGGCCGAGGTGCTGCTCACGATCGACAACTCCGACGGCGCGCTGCCGATCGAGTACAGCGAGGTGACCGTCGGCCGGCTGATGTTCCGCAGCGGCCAGAGCGAGTACACGATCAACGGAACGTCGTGCCGGCTGCTGGACATCCAGGAGCTGATGAGCGACTCCGGGATCGGCCGCGAGCTGCACGTCATCGTCGGGCAGGGCCAGCTGGACGCGGTCCTGCACGCGAGCCCCGAGGAGCGCCGCGCATTCATCGAGGAGGCGGCCGGCGTCCTCAAGCACCGCAAGCGCAAGGAAAAGGCGCTACGCAAGCTTGAGGCGATGGCGGCCAACCTCACCCGGCTGACCGACCTGTCCGCCGAGCTGCGCCGCCAGCTCGGCCCGCTCGGCCGTCAGGCCGAGATCGCCCGCAAGGCCGGCGTGATCCAGGCCTCGCTGCGCGACGCGCGGCTACGGCTGCTTGCCGACGATCTCGTCGTCGCCCGGGCGGAGCTCGCCGCCGACTTGGCCGATGAGGAGACGGTCAGGGCGAAGCTTGCCGAGACGGAGGCCGCGCACGCGGCGACCGCCGAGCGGGAGCAGGCCCTCGAAGCCGAGCTGGCCCGGCTCATCCCGCGTGCCGCCGCCGCCCAGGAGACCTGGTACGCCCTGTCGGGCGTGCGGGAGCGGCTGCGTGGCACCGGACAGCTGGCCGGCGAACGGGCCCGGCTGCTGCGCGCCGGCGCCCAGGCGACCCGAGGCGGGCGGGACCCGGAGGAGCTGGAGCAGGAGGCCGCGGCCGTCCGCGAGCGCGAGGCCGCGCTGCTCGCCCGCCTCGACCGCGACCGGGACACGCTGACCGAGGTCGTCGAGCGGCGAGCCGACCTGGAGCGGGCGCTCGCCGCCGAGGAACAGGCGCTACTGGCCGCGAGCCGGGCCGCGGCCGCCCGGCGGGAGGGCCTCGCGCGGCTCGCCGGCAAGGTCGAGGCCGCCCGGTCCCGCGCCGCGTCCGCCGAGTCCGACATCGTCCGGCTCACCGAGGCGCTCGACGCGGCGCAGGTCCGCGACGCCGAGGCCAGCGGCTCGCGGGCCGCACTGGACACCGAGCTCGCGAGGATCGAGGCCGAGCGCGACGAGCTCGCCGAGCGGCACGAGTCCGCCGTCGCCCTGCACGCTGCCGCGACCGAGCGGCTGGAGGCGCTGCGGTCGACGGAACGGGCCGCCGACCGGGACCGCGCCTCGGCTGCCGCCCGCCGGGAGGCGCTGTCGCTGTCGCTGGCCCCCGCGGACGGCGCCGCGGCGCTGCTCGCCGCGACGGCCAGCCCCGAGGAGCGGGCCGCGGCGGCGATCGCCGCGGTCCAGCCGGGCAAACCGGGCGCCAGCGGCAAGCAGTCGAAGGGGAAGGGCGCCGAGCCGGCCCAGGTCCCTGACCCGCCGGACACCCCGATTCAGGTGGTCGGGCGGCTGGCGAGCATCCTCGCGGTGTCCACGGGCGCCGAGGTGGCGATCGCGGCGGCGCTCGGCCAGGCGGCCGACGCGCTCGCCGTCGGATCCGTCGACGACGTCGTGACGGCGCTGCGCTGGCTGCGCACGGCTGAGGCAGGCCGGGCCGCCTTCGTGCCCGCCTCGCCGGCTCCGCCGGCCCCTCCGGTGCAGCCGGACCTGCCGCCGGGCGCGGTGCCCGCGCTGGACCTGGTGCGGGTGGTGGACGCGCGGTTCGCGCCGGCCGTCGCCGCGATCCTGGGCACCGTCGTCGTCGTCGACGACCTGGCCGGCGCCGCCCGGCTCGCCGCGGCGCGTCCGGGGCTTTCGCTCGTCACCCGGGACGGGGACACGCTCGGCCCGCCAGCGGCGGTCGGCGGCAGCGCGCACGCGCCGTCGCTGATCGAGCTCGCCGCCGCGGCGGACGAGGCCGCCGCCGCGATGGGCGCTGCCGAGGCCCGCGCCGAGGCCGCGCGCGGCGCGATGGAACCGGCCCGCGACGAGGTGGCGAGGACTCGGGCCGCGATCGACGCGGCGAACACCGAGCGCTCCGCGGCGAACGCCCGCCATCGCGCGCTCGCCGAGCAGCTCGCCCAGCTCGACCGGGGCCGTGGCTCTGTCGCCGGTGAGATCAACCGCCTCGAGCGCTCCAGGCTCGCCGCCGAGGCGGCCCGTGACCAGGCGTACGGCGCGCTGGCCGAGCTGGAGGCGCAGCTGGCAGCGAGCGATGACGAACCGGACGACGACGAACGGCCGGCCGACGAGCGGGACCGTCTCGTCGCCGCCACCTCCGCCGTGCGCGGCGAGGAGGTCGAGGCCCGGCTCGCCGTGCGGACCAGTGAGGAACGGGCGCGTGGGCTCGCCGGCCGGGCCGACGCGCTTGTTCGCCAGGCCGCGCAGGAGCGGGCCGCACGCGCCGCCGCCGCTCGCACGCGGGCGCTGCGCGAGCAGCAGGCCAAGGTCGCGGCGGCGGTCGCCGGGGCCGTCGAGGACGCGCTCGCCGCCTGCGAGACCTCGCTTGCCGCCGCCGCGGCCGAGCGGGAGCGCTCCGACTCCGCCCGCCGGTCCGCCGACACCGAGCTCACCGGGGTGCGCGACCGGGTACGTGCCTATGCGACGGCACTGGCCGCACTGCGCGACGAGGCCCACCGCGACGAGCTGGCCCGCGAGGCCAAGCGGCTGCGCACCGAGGCCCTGGAGGCGAAGGCGCTCGAGGAGCACGGCATCGCCGCGGACGACCTGGTCGCCGAGTACGGCCCGCACCTGCCGGTTCCACCGGACGAGGAGGGCGGCACCGAGAAGCCGTTCGACCGGGCCGAGCAGACCGCGCGCCTGGCCACCGCCGAGAAACAGCTCACCCGGCTCGGCAAGATCAACCCGCTGGCGCTGGAGGAGTTCGCCGCGCTGCAGGAGCGGGCCGCGTTCCTGTCGGCGCAGCTGGACGACATCAAGAACACCCGACGCGACCTGCTGCTGGTCGTCGAGGAGGTCGACACCCGGGTGCGGGAGGTGTTCGCCGCCGCGTTCCGGGACACCGCCCGCGAGTTCGAGGTCGTCTTCGACACGCTGTTCCCCGGCGGTGAGGGCAGGCTCGTGCTCACGGACCCCGAGGACATGCTGGCCACCGGCATCGAGGTCGAGGCGCGGCCGCCGGGCAAGAAGGTCAAGCGGCTGTCGCTGCTGTCCGGCGGCGAGCGCTCGTTGACCGCGCTCGCGCTGCTGCTGGCGATCTTCCGCGCCCGGCCCTCGCCGTTCTATGTGCTCGACGAGGTCGAGGCCGCGCTCGACGACCGCAACCTCGGGCGGCTGCTGAACGCCGTCGAGGGTCTCCGGCAGAAGTCCCAGCTGATCATCATCACGCACCAGAAGCGGACCATGGAGATCGCGGACGCGCTGTACGGCGTGTCGATGCGCGGGGACGGCGTGACCACGGTGATCAGCCAACGCCTCCGCGAGCGCGCCACCGCTTAAGCGTGCGTGCCCCGGCGGGCCGGTGCTCTCTTGGGCTGGAAGGATCGAGGGGTGGAGTACGTCTACCTGATCATCGTGATCGCTGTCGTCCTGATCGTCGCGGCCGGCGCGCTGGTCGGGAACGCGGTGCGTCGTCGCCCCCGGCTGCCAGGTCCGCCCGGTGGCGCCCCGACGGGCGGCGAGTCCCAGGGTGCGGACACCAGCGGCGTAAAGGTGCTGGAGCGGCCGTCGCCGGTGCCGCCGGCCGAGGAGGCCCCGCCGGCCGAGGAGGCCGTACCGGCCGGGGTGGTAATCCCGCCTCCCGCGCATGAGATCCCGGCTCCGGCGGGTGGTCGGCTTGTCCGGCTGCGGGCGCGGCTCGCCCGGTCGCAGTCCTCGCTGGGGCGCGGGCTGCTCGCCCTGCTGTCCGGCGACGATCTGACCAGCGAGGACTGGGACGACGTCGAGTCGACGCTGCTGCTCGCCGACGTCGGCGTCGCCGCGACCGGTGAGCTCGTCAGCGCGCTGAAGGAACGCACCGCCGTGCTGGGTGCCCGCACCTGGTCGGAGGTGCGGGACATGCTGCGCGACGAGCTGCTCGCCCAGATCGGCACCACGACCGACCGCTCGTTGCATACCACCGCCGAGGGGCGGCCCGCCGTCCTGCTGGTGGTCGGCGTCAACGGCACCGGCAAGACCACGACCTGCGGCAAGATCGCCCGGCTGCTGGTCGCCGACGGCCGCTCCGTCGTGCTCGGAGCGGCCGACACGTTCCGCGCCGCCGCCGCCGACCAGCTCGAGACGTGGGGCGGCCGGGTCGGTGCCGTCACCGTGCGGGGGCCGGAGGGCGGCGACCCCGCGTCGGTCGCCTTCGACGCGGTGAAGCGTGGGATCACGGACGGCGCGGACACCGTTGTCGTCGACACGGCCGGCCGCCTGCACACGAAGGTCGGCCTGATGGACGAGCTGTCGAAGATCAAGCGGGTCGTCGCCAAGCAGAGCCCGGTCGATGAGGTGATCCTCGTGCTGGACGCGACGACGGGGCAGAACGCGCTGACCCAGGCCCGCGTGTTCACCGAGGCCGTCGACATCACCGGAGTCGCGCTCACCAAGCTCGACGGGACCGCCAAGGGCGGCATAGTGATCGCCGTGCAACGTGAGCTGGGTGTGCCGGTCAAGCTGGTCGGGCTTGGTGAAGGGCCCGACGACCTGGCGCCGTTCGAGCCGGAAGGCTTCGTCGACGCGTTGCTCGGCGACCCGGTCGCCTGACTCAGGTCCCGTAGCTCCGGTCTGCCCCACCATCGCGGTAGGTGACCCGGGGCACACCAACTTGTCTCCGGCCCTTTCCTTGACCGCTGGGATGATCTAGCATTTCCCGGCGGTCCAAGGTGGCCAGCGGACCGCACGATGCACTTCCGCCAGGATCCCGTCTCCGGGCTCGCCGGATACGGGACACCAGCGTCCGGCGAGGCGTCTCGCCCTCCTCAACGGAGAGGGCGGACCCGGCTCGCGGCCACGCGCCGTGCCGAGATCCGTGCGGCATGCCTCGCCGGACGCGGGGGTTGATCGCTGCGTCGTTCGGGCCGACTGCCGGGGCAGCGCCCCGCCTGGGTGCGTACCCTAGAGCTGTCCGTCCCGATGTTGCTCGGGGTCTCGGCTGTTCGAGGTCTCGACTGCCTTGAGGTCCAGGCTGCCTCAAGGTCCAGGTGTGGCCGTGTCCCGCGGGGACCGCCCGGCGACGGCGGAGCCGGTGGGCCGGCGACGGGTGGACGGCGACCCCAGCCTCGGTAGCCCGACCCTCGGTGACCCGACGCCTTCCGGCGCGGGCCCGCGATTCCGGAGTGTGCGCGTGTTCGACACCCTGTCCAGCCGGCTCGAGACGGTCTTCAAGTCGCTGCGCGGTCGGGGCCGGCTGTCCGAGGCCGACATCGACGCGACCGCGCGCGAGATCCGGATCGCGCTGCTCGAGGCCGACGTCGCGCTTCCGGTCGTCCGCGCCTTCATCGCGGCGATCAAGGAACGGGCCAGGGGCGCCGAGGTCAGCCAGGCGCTGAACCCGGCCCAGCAGGTCATCAAGATCGTCAACGAGGAGCTCATCGGCATCCTCGGTGGCGAGACGACTAACCTGCGGCGGTCCAAGACCCCGCCGACGGTCATCCTGCTCGCGGGCCTGCAGGGCACCGGTAAGACGACGCTCGCCGGCAAGCTCGGAATGTGGCTGAAGAAGCAGGGCCACACCCCGCTGTTGGTCGCCGCCGACCTGCAGCGCCCGAACGCCGTCAATCAGCTCCAGGTCGTCGGGACCAGGGCCGGAGTCGAGGTCTTCGCACCGGAGCCGGGCAACGGCGTCGGCGACCCGGTCGAGGTCGCCCGCGACGCCATCGCGCATGCGCGGCGCAACGTGTTCGACATGGTGATCGTCGACACGGCCGGCCGCCTGGGCGTCGACCAGGAGATGATGAAGCAGGCGGCGGACATCCGCGACGCCGTCAACCCGGATGAGATCCTCTTCGTCGTCGACGCGATGGTCGGCCAGGACGCCGTGACCACGGCGCTGGCCTTCCTCGACGGCGTCGGCTTCAGCGGCGTCGTGCTGACCAAGCTTGACGGTGACGCCCGCGGCGGCGCCGCGCTGTCGGTAGCGCACGTCACCGGCCGGCCGATCATGTTCGCCTCCACCGGCGAGACGCTCGGCGACTTCGACGTCTTCCACCCTGAGCGGATGGCGTCCCGCATCCTCGGCATGGGCGACGTGCTGACGCTGATCGAGCAGGCCGAGCAGGCCTTCGACCAGTCCGAAGCCGAAGAGATGGCGCGGAAGATGGCCGCGTCACAGTTCACCCTCGACGACTTCCTCAACCAGATGCTGCAGGTCCGCAAGCTCGGGCCGATCGGCAACCTGCTCGGGATGCTGCCCGGAATGGGCCAGATGAAGGACCAGCTGGCCCAGGTCGACGACCGGGACGTCGACCGGGTGGTCGCCATCATCCGGTCGATGACGCCTGCCGAGCGCCAAGACCCGGGCATCCTGCAGAAGAGCCGCAAGGAGCGGGTCGCGCGTGGCTCCGGCGTGACGGTGACCGAGGTCAACCAGCTGCTCGACCGTTTCGCCGAGGCCCGCAAGGTGATGCGCCAGCTCGCCAATGGCGCGGGCTTCCCGGGAATGGGTGGCCGGGGCAAGGGCGCGCAGGCCCGCAAGCAGCAGAAGAAGGGCAAGGGTGCTAGCAAGAAGGGCAACCCGGCGGCGCGCGCGGCGCAGGCCGCCCAGGCCAGGAACAAGCAGGCAGGTGGCGGCGCCGTGAGTCCTGGCGCGATGCCCGGCGGCCTGCCGCCGGGCGGCCTGGGGGACGTCGATCTGGGCGCCCTGCTCAAGCCCGGCGCGTTCAACCAGCCCGGCCGCCGAGGCCGTTAAGTTCGTCCGGCGGGATGGCCGCCGGCCTGTTCCGCCGACGATCTGGCAAACTGTACCGGCGAGCCTCACGTATTAAGTTCGTGGCGGGCTCGTCGCTGACCTTGGGTCAGCTCCCGGAGGCCGTCAGGCCCGGCCGGCGGGCGGCCCCCGGAGTTTCGGCGCCGCGAGTCCCGCGGCCCCCCAAGCAATGGAGCTTTTCAACAACCGTGGCTACCAAGATCAAGCTGCAGCGCCTCGGCAAGATGCGTGAGCCGCACTACCGCATTGTCGTCGCCGACGCCCGTACCAAGCGGGACGGGCGGGTCATCGAGGCCATTGGCCAGTACCACCCGAAGGACGAGCCGAGCACGATCATCGTGGACGGCGACCGCGCCGCTCACTGGCTGTCCGTCGGCGCCCAGCCGACCGACCCGGTGCTCGCGATCCTGAAGGTCACCGGCGACTGGCAGAAGTTCAAGGGCCTGCCGGCGCCGGAGCCGATGAAGGTCGCCCCGGCGAAGGCTGACCGCAAGGAGGTCTTCCAGGCCGCCGCGCGGGAGGCCGCCGGGCTCGAGGAGAAGCCGGCGACCACGCCAAAGAAGAAGGGCGGCAAGGCGGCCGCCGACGCCGACGAGACGCCGGCCGCGGAGTAGTAGGTGCTGGAGGCCGCGCTCGAGCATCTCGTTCGAGGCATCGTGGACCACCCGGACGACGTCCGGGTGGACCTGCTGTCCAACCGCCGTGGTCGCACGCTCGAGGTCCGGGTGCATCCCGACGATCTCGGGAAGGTGATCGGCCGCCGAGGCCGGACGGCCCGCGCTCTACGGACCGTGATGGCCGGCGTGGGCGGACGAGGCCTTCGGGTCGACGTCGTCGACGTCGACAGGTGATCGCGCGGGCGGCCCCGCCCGCTGGCTGCCGAGGCGACCTGCGGGGACCACGGTGATCGCGATGGGGCCGGGCGATGGGTGAGGCCATCGTCGTCGGCCGCGTCGGCAAAGCGCACGGCGTGCGCGGCGACGTCACCGTCGACGTGCGCACCGACCTGCCCGATCGGCGGTTCGCCCCGGGGGAGCGGCTGGACCGGTCCGGAGGTGGCCCCGCCCTCGTCATCGAGGGCTCGCGGTGGCATTCGGGTCGGCTGCTCGTCCGCTTCGAGGGTGTGGCCGACCGGAACACGGCGGAGTCGCTGCGCGGGGTCGTGCTGACCATCGACGCCGACCTCGCGGGCGAGGCCGCCGATCCGGACGATCCCGACTCCGCCGGCGAATTCTGGTGGGATCGTGACCTCGTGGGCCTGCGGGCCGTCACGCCGGACGGGCAGCCGCTCGGCGAGGTGACCGACGTCGTGCACACCGCGGCCGGTGAGCTGCTCGCGATCGGCCGGCCCGGCGGCGGCGAGCATCTCGTGCCCTTCGTTCGTGACATCGTGCCGACCGTCGACCCGACCGGCGGCCGGCTGGTCGTCGACGCCCCGCCCGGCCTGCTCGACCTCGAGTAACCGCCAGGTGCTGGAAGGGAAGGCGTCAGGCATGCGGGTCGACGTAATCACGATCTTTCCGGCCTACCTGGAACCGCTTCGGTTGTCGCTGCTCGGCAAGGCCCGCGAGCGCGGCATGCTGGAGATCAACGCGCACGACCTGCGGGACTGGACCACCGACCGACATCGCACCGTCGATGACACGCCTTACGGCGGCGGCCCCGGCATGGTGATGCGCCCGGGCCCGTGGGACGCCGCGCTGCGGGCGATCACCGGCTCGGCGGGACCGGCGGCCCGGCCTCGGATCATCGTCCCGACGCCGGCCGGGCGCCCGTTCACACAGGTGTACGCGGCTGAGCTGGCCGCGGCGCCATGGCTGGTCTTCTGCTGCGGCCGGTACGAGGGGATCGACGCCCGAGTGATCGACACGTGGGCCGACGACGAGATCTCCATCGGCGACTATGTGCTCTCCGGCGGGGAGGTAGCGACCCTGGTCATGCTGGAGGCGATCACCCGGCTGCTGCCCGGCGCGGTCGGCAACGCGGAGTCGATCACCGACGACTCGTTCGCGCATGGCCTGCTGGAGGGGCCGGTGTACACCCGTCCGCCGGACTGGGAGGGCCGCCGGGTCCCGGACGTGCTGATGTCCGGAGACCATGGGGCGATCGCCCGGTGGCGACGCGACGAGGCGCTGCGCCGGACCGCCCGCCGCCGTCCCGACCTGCTCGCCAGGGTGGAGCTCGACGCCCACGACCAGGCGGTCGTCGCCGACGCGCTGTCCGGCCAGCCAGACGAGACCGGCGTCGACCGATCCGCGGCGGCGGGCGCGAACGGTGTCCAGGATGTGGTGACACCAGCGGGCTGAGCCCGCGCGAGCGGTTGCCGATGCTGCCGCGATCGGCCGGTGGTGGGCCCGGTCCGCTTGGCGCGGTCCGGGCCCCGCGGTGATGGGCCCGCCGCGATGCGTCGGCACGGTCATGTGGCACAGTAGGATGCAGTGTCCGTCGGTCCGTGGCCGGCCTCGGCTTCGCGCGGCCGTTCTCCACGCAGCTGTTCGTTATAGGTTGCTTGGCGGCCAGCGCGTCTGGCGAGGAGCCGGGCTGCGGGTCTTCACGATGGCGACGAGTTCGCCGCCGCGGGCGCGGCCCGCCGCGAGGACCCGGTTCCAGGGATCCGATCTGGATCCGGCCGGGCCCGCTGGTCACCCGCTGGCCGGCGTCGCCCCGGACACGCGGCGCCACGACCACCTGTCACCACCGAACGCCAGTCACCACCGAGTGCCATTCAACACTGAAGTATCAGTCAACACTGAGGAAGCGACTGCCATGCAAACCCTGGACAGCCTCGACGCCGAGTCGCTGCGGACCGACGTGCCGGATTTCCGGCCGGGTGACACCCTCAAGGTCCACGTGCGCGTGGTCGAGGGCAACCGCCAGCGCATCCAGGTCTTCCAGGGCGCAGTGATCCGCCGCCAGGGCGACGGCCTGCGGGAGACGTTCTCCGTCCGCAAGGTCAGCTTCGGCGTCGGCGTGGAGCGGACCTTCCCGGTGCACAGTCCAATCGTGCAGAAGATCGAGGTCGTCACCCGCGGTGACGTCCGACGGGCGAAGCTCTACTACCTGCGCGACCTGCGCGGCAAGGCCGCCAAGATCAAGGAAAAGCGGTAGGAACCCGGGGCTCAGGCTTGCTCTGCCGGACGAGTCTCGCCGGGAAGGCGCGGGCATCACTTTCTGGTGGTGTCCGCGCCTTTACTGATCTCGCTGGGGCACCCGTCGGCCCGATTCCTCCGGCGTGGCGGGAGCGGGTGCGTACCCGCGGGTGCCAGGCCGATGGGTGAAGATAGACGGGTTGTGACCCAGCGTCGCGAGACGGTCCGCCTCCCGCGGCCGGCCGGTCGACCCGGTGCTCACAACGGGTGCGTCCGTGGGCGGCGGGCCGGGTGAGGCGCGGCGCCGGAGCCTCGCCGCCCGGCGAGGAACCACAACGTGAGGTGGCGGAGTGAGCTCGTCGGAGCAGGGCACACCGGACCCAGCCGATCTTGGCGGCGCGCTGCCCGCTGGCCCGACTGACGGCTGGTCGTCGGCGACCGGGCCGCGTCCCGTCGGACCGCGCCAGGTCGCCATGCCGTCCGCCGGCCGCCCGTCCGGGCGCCCGCGGGAAGCCGGCCAGGACGACTGGGACGGTGACCCCCGCCCGCTCGGCGAGACGGACACCGACGAGCCGAGTCCCGACGAGGCCCCGCCCGGCGCCGGCCGGCGGCTGCGCGTCCGGTTCGGCCGCTGGAGCGGCGGTGGCGGCGGCCGGGAGCAGCGCGGGTCGTTCCTGCGCGAGCTCCCCGTCCTCGTCCTGATCGCCTTCGTACTGGCGCTGCTCATCAAGGCCTTGCTGGTCCAGGCGTTCTGGATTCCGTCGGAGTCGATGGAACGAACCCTGCTGATCAACGACCGGGTGCTGGTCAACAAGGTCGTCTATCACTTCCGGTCCGTCCATCGCGGCGACATCGTCGTGTTCAACGGGGACGGCACCGGCTTCCAGAGTCACGAGACGCCCATCGCCCCGCCGTCCAACGGGTTCAGCAAGGTCGTCCGCGGTGTCCAGGACCTGCTCGGCCTCGGGGCGCCCAGCGACAAGGACTTCATCAAGCGGGTGATCGGCGTCGGCCGCGACACGGTCGCCTGCTGCGACTCCCAGGGCCGGGTGACCGTCAACGGAAAGGCGCTCGACGAGGGATACCTCTTCGAGAACGACGCGCAGCCGTTCGGCCCGGTCAAGGTGCCCAAGGGCCAGCTGTGGGTCATGGGTGATCACCGCAGCGCCTCGTCCGACTCGCGTGCCAACGGCACGATCCCGACCGGGGCCGTCGTGGGCCGGGCATTCGTCCGGGTCTGGCCGCTCAGCCGGTTCGGCTTTCTGACCACCCCCGGCTCCTTCCACGGCATCCCGTCCGCCAGCGGACCGGCTCCCAGCGTCGACTACGGCGACTCGGCGCTGCCCGCCGGCACTCCTGCCTCGGTGCCGCTCGTGGGAGCGCTCGCGCTGGCCGTGGGCACCCGTGGTCGACGGCGCCTCGTGCCGCCCGGGCCAAGCCGACGGCGGATGTGGTCGAGACGATCGTGATGAGGCCCCAGGCCGTGATTATCCGGCGTGACAGCGGCCTGTTCGGCTACGAACGGGCGCTGATGCGTCGTGGCCTCGGCCCGGTCGCCGGAGTCGACGAGGCCGGCCGCGGCGCGTGCGCGGGGCCGCTGGTCGTGGCCGCGGCGATCCTGGACCCCCGCCGTACCGGGCGCCTGACGGCGCTCGCCGACTCGAAGCTGCTGACCGAACGCACCAGAGAACGGGTGTACGAGGACGTGCTCGCCGCGGCGGCCGCCTGGTCTGTCGTCGTGATCTCCGCGGGCGACGTCGACCGCCACGGCCTGCACGTCATGAACGTGACCGCGATGCGGCGTGCCGTCGCCCGGCTCACGGTGCGCCCGGGGTATGTGCTTGTGGACGGCTTTCCGGTGCCTGGAATCGACGCTCCGTCGCTCGCCGTCCGCAAGGGGGACCGGGTCGCCGGCTGCGTCGCCGCCGCTTCCGTGATCGCGAAGGTTACCCGTGACCGGATCATGTGCCAGCTGGACGAGCGCTACGGCGAGTACGATTTCGCGCAGCACAAGGGATACGTCACCGCGGCGCACGCCGCGGCACTGGCGAGGTACGGGCCGTGCAGGGAGCACCGCCTTTCGTATGCCAACGTCCAAGCCCTGATGACGCAGGGCGGGGACGAACGAGCGGTGCGGCTGGAGGAGACCGTGACAATGGCCGGCCAGCAGGGCGCGACGGAGACCGCATGAGCGCCGAGGATCTCGAGAAGTACGAGACCGAGATGGAGCTTCAGCTCTATCGCGAGTACCGGGACGTGGTCGGGCTCTTCTCCTACGTCATCGAGACCGAACGGCGCTTCTACCTGGCGAACGAGTACAAGATCGACGTTCGCAACACCGCCGACGGCGAGGTCTTCTTCGAGCTGACGCTGCGCGACGCCTGGGTCTGGGACATGTTCCGCCCTGCCCGTTTCGTGAAGAACGTCCGCGTCGTGACCTTCAAGGACGTCAACGTCGAGGAACTCACCAAAGCAGAGCTCTAAGGCGATCCGCCCGAACCGGGCGCGGAGCGCCCTTGGGCGGCGTCCGCCTGGTACGGGCGCGCAGCGCCCTCCCCTGCCTGATCCGGGGTGCTGCTTGACGGTGGGGCTGGCAGGTTCAGGGGTTCAGTACCACCGCTGCCACTGCGTCGGCTGCGTGCTGCGGCCTCGCCCTCGCTGCGCTCCGGCGAGACCTCCGCACGCCGCCTCCTGCGTGTCAGGCCGCGGGCGGGTTTCGCTGTTCGGTTCCGGTGCGGGTGGCCGGGTTGGTCTGGCTGGGTGCGGCGGTCGGCCGGAACCGGGCGCTGGATGCCCTGCCCTTTGGTCGCTCTTTTGGTTGCGTCCCGCTTCCGGTGTGTGGGCGGCCTGGCTGGTAGGGCGGTCGACCGAGACTGGCGCTTAGGTGCTCTCGGCTACTTCGGCTGGCGCCCCCTGTGGATGGTGCTTGGGTTTCCACAGGCTGGGGTGGTGGGGTCGACAGGGGGTTGGCGTGCTCGCATTGTGATCTCCGCCGGCGGTAGTGGCCGCCGGGGGCGGTGCGCTGGTTAGCGGGTGCTCGGGTGAGCGCTCGGGCGGCGGGCCGTCGGGCGAGCCGGTTGTTGGTGACCGGCCGACGGCGGGAGATCGTGCGGTGAGGACCAGGCCAAGAGCGGGTGTGCGGGCGAAGGACGTGCTCGGGCGGTTCGGCGAGGAACTGGCCGTCCGGCATCTGATCGCGGGCGGGGCGGAGATCCTCGATCGCAACTGGCGCTGCGGCGACGGCGAGCTGGACATCGTTGCGCTGGATGGCGGCACGCTGGTGTTCTGCGAGGTCAAGACCCGCACCGGCGCCTGGCGCGGCACGCCGGCCGAGGCGGTCGACGCCCGGAAGGTTGCGCGCATCCGCCGGCTAGCCGTTCGCTGGCTCGCCGAGCACCCGCCACGGTCGGGCCCGGTGCGCTTCGACCTCGTGGCGGTGTCGCGAGACGTCACGCCCGGGCAGCCGGGCTCGGTCCACGTCGACCACCGGCGGGGGGCGTTCTGATGGCCCTCGCCGCGACGCTCGCCGTCGCGGTCGTCGGAGTCGAGGGCCATCTCGTCGAGGTGGAGGCGCACCTCGCCGGCGGCCTGCCCGCGCTGACGCTGATCGGGCTTCCCGACGCCGCGCTGGCCGAGGCCCGCGACAGGATCCGCGCCGCTGTCCTGAACTCTGGCCAGAAGTGGCCGGACGAGCGCATGACCGTCGGGCTGTTCCCGGCCACGCTGCCCAAGTCCGGAAGCGGCTTCGACCTGGCCATGGCCCTGGCGATCATGACGGCGGCCGGAGTGGTGCCGCCTGCCCGGCCTTTCGGGCGTGTGCTGATCGGCGAACTGGCGCTCGACGGACGGGTCCGACCGGTGCGTGGCGTGCTGCCGGCCGTGCTCGCCGCCGTCGACGCCGGCATGACCAGGGTCGTCGTCCCCACCCACAACGCGGCCGAGGCGGCGCTGGTGCCTGGCGCGCAGGTCGAGCCGGTTCCCGACCTGCGCAGCGCAATCGGCCTGCTGCGCGGCGAGTACGAACCCCAGC
>Ga0207641_10000492_pt1 | contig 44520 bp, 34 predicted proteins | sample KBSSwiS62_FD_184306 | JGI IMG/M metagenome (GOLD analysis project Ga0207641, IMG submission 184306) | Switchgrass rhizosphere microbial communities from Kellogg Biological Station, Michigan, USA - KBS Switchgrass S6-2 (SPAdes) (version 2) | ecosystem: Host-associated > Plants > Roots >... | reverse complement strand
GCGTCCGACCTCCTGCTTTTGCGCATTGCCGAGCGCGTTCATCGCTGCCTTGTAGGAGCCCAGGCTATCGGGCGTGATCGCTTCTGGTGAGCCATGGCGCTTCAGCGCCTTCTTCATGAAGATCAGCCCTGCCCTCTTGTCGCGGGCCCTGGTGACGAAGCTCTTGAGGACCTCGCCCTCCTGATCGACGGCACGCCACAGGAGACCATCTCCCCGTTCACCCGGACATACCTCTCGTCCAGATGCCACTTCCAATGCCGGAACCCACGCATCCGACCGACCCGCTGGCGGCAAATGCCGAATAGATGCCGTTGCAGCGGCCGCGTGAATTTCGCTGTCCTTCGCCGACAGGCGCAAGGGCCACCCCTTTTGTAGCCGCGTGACGTAGCTGCCGCCTGGTCATCCACGCCTGACGCAGCGGAAGCCCAAGTGGCTAGTCGAGGTGTCTACCGGCTGTGGATGGCGGGCGGCCGGACGGTAGCGTTGGCAATAATTTGCGGCGCACAGGTGCGAGCCGCCCTTCATCACCTTGCGGCCAATGCGGATCTCCAGCATGTTGCGATCAAGACTGCCCTTCAGCGTACCCCCGCGCGGATTCCTGGCTACGCAGCAACCGCCTGCCTTGGGACGGTTGTCCTGCCACCAATCCCGCGTCCATTCCCAGGTATTGCCAATCATGTCGTGGAGGCCGTAGCCATTCGGTGGAAAGCTGCCGACTGGAGAGGTGCGTTCCCATCCGCCCTCCAGGTTCTTAGCAAAGGGGAACTCGCCCTGCCAATAATTGGCCATTATCGCTCCGCCCGGCGCTAATTCGTCGCCCCAGGCATATTCTTGGCCGTCACGCCCGCCACGCGCGGCAAACTCCCATTCCGCCTCGGTCGGCAAGTCCTTGCCCGCCCAGCGGGCATAGGCCATCGCGTCGCTCCAGGTGACGTGGACCACGGGATGGAATTCAAGACCGTCAAGGCAAGAATTTGGCCCATAGGGACGCCGCCAGTCCGCCCCGAGGCAGAACTCCCACCAGCGCGAGGGGTCATTGGTCCCGACCGGCACGCAGCTTTTACGGAAAACCAGAGAGCCGGGCTGGTCCATGCCAGGGAGTAGGCCAGGATAGTCCGTTGGATCGGGGGCGATCTCGGCAAAGGTGATGTGGCCAGTGGCAGCGACGAATTCCGCGAATTGGTGGTTGGTGATCGGATGAGTGTCGATCCAGAAGCCTGCGACGCGCACGCGCGCGAGCGGCGCTTCCTCCGGATAAAAAGCCAGCGAGCCCATCGTGAACTCCCCACCCTCGATCCACTGCATCGGTGCGGCCTCTTGCCTCATCCGGCCTATCGTTGGCTCCGCTGTCACCGATTAAAAATGACTGCCTCCGCCCGTTGCGGAGGGTATAGAGATCGGCCCGACTTTCACGGTGACCGTCACCTCAGCCGGCCATGTGAACGGGTACGGGTCACCGTCCACCATTGTCCCCGTATCGCGACCAACAACTGCGGGCTCGTTGCCGAACATGAATGCATAAAAACTCGAGACTCTGGCGGTGGCGACCGTTGCGCCGTCGGCTTTCATTGTGAACGTTCCAGAAGTACCAATTGGATCGCGTCGAGCGCTAACTGCTACAAGATGCCGCCCCGGCGGCAATCTTGATGGGGCGACGAGCCTCGTTATCAGTTCTGGCATGTCCCCACGCCGGTAGACAAACTGAGGAATGCCGCTCCGCATCAGTAGACCCCACCCTTGAAACCAACCACCTTGGGTCACAAGTGTGCCGGAAACTCCGTCAGGCGGCACTACCAAGTCGGCAGTGATCGTCCAGTCCCTATTTAGCAAATCAGGGAACACCCCTCCACCGTATGTCCACGGTCCGGGATGGAAAACGTAGCTCCCAGGCACATTCCCATATTCGGGTCGATTATAGGTGAATAACTTGTCGGGCCCGGTCACCTGCTCATCGACATGATTACGAAGCGCCTCGGCCGAATAGATCCTGCGCAATCGAGCTGTCACTTCCGGATACTTCGATGAAACGTCCACGGTCTGTGTCGGATCGCGAGCGAGATTGAACAGAAGCCAGGGCTCGGTAGGGGCAGCGGTAACATTTCCCGGCTTGTTATTGGCAGACATTCGCGTCGACAGGAGCCAGCCGTTCTCATATATAGCGGCATTGTCGAATATTTCAAAGTATTGGCGTGTATGTAAGGTGGGTAAACTTGTGCTGTCAAACGTAGGCACTATGCTGTGGCCATCGAACGGCATCTGCGCGACGTCGTCTACTTCGGTTGGCGGAGATATACCAGTGGCTTCGTATAAAGTTGGCGCCACGTCAGTCAAATGCGTAAATTGTCGTCGAATCCCGCGTTTGGAAATGCGTGCTGGCCAGCTGATAACCAGCCCGTTTGTCGTTCCCCCCAGGCGCGAGGCAACCGCTTTGTAATAAGGCCATGGCGTGTTGAGAGCGACTGCCCATCCCGCCGGGGCCACTGGCCAGGAAGTTGGGCCCCCTATTTCCTCAAGGTGCTGGTCTGCCCATGCGAGCTCGCGATCTGGACTGGCGTGGCCGAGGTAATTAAATGCGCCATTAAGTCCGCCTTCAGGTGAGGCGCCGTTGTCACCTTCGATGAACACAATCATTGTGTTATAGAGCTGATTATTCGTCTCAAGGCGGTCAAGTAAGCGCCCAAACTGGTCATCAAAACAAGCCAGCGCCGCTGCATAAACTTCCATGTAGCGTGCGTAAACTCGCTTCTGCATTGGTGTGAGGTGATCCCATGCGGGTACTCCTGGCGGACGTGAAGGTAGGATCGCATTTCGCGGTATCAGACCGAGGCGTTGTTGCCTCGCAAAGGTCTGTGCAGCATAAACGTCCCACCCATCGGCGAACCGGCCACGGAATTTTTCCAACCAGGCTTGGGGTGCTTGTAATGGCGCGTGTGCTGTGCCCGGCGCCAAGTACAGCAGGAACGGACGATTACTCCCGGTCGTGCGCTGCATATCAATCCAGGAGATCGCGTGATCAATAAGATCCCGATCTAGGAAATAGTCAGGCTCGTTGGGCGTGGGCACAGGCCGTGTGTTCTCAAAAAGAGTGGGCCGAAATTGGTCGGTCATACCCCCATGAAACCCATAGAAATAATCGAATCCGAGCCCGCTGCCCCATTGCCTGAACGGGCCGAGGGGGCCGTTCTCCCACGAGGGTACATTGTGATTTTTTCCCAAAAACGCTGTATTATAGCCATTTCGCCTTAGTATTTCTGCAAACGTGGCCGCGCTGCGGGGCAGAACCGAGGTATAACCCGGCTCACCGCTCGCGAGTTCAGGAACAACTCCCGCTCCCACAGCATGATGATTTCGGCCAGTAAGCAATGCGGCCCGCGAAGGGGAGCACAAACCTGTGGTGTGGAAGTTTACATATTGGAGCCCGTTACGGGCAAGTCGATCAAGATTGGGCGTTGGAATCGCGCCTCCAAAAGTGCTGCTGGCACCAAAACCCACATCGTCCGTCATCACAATGAGAATATTGGGCGCGCTAGCCGGCGCTTCCACACGAGACGGGAATCCTTGCCTTCCCGAAGGTGTGTCTGTGATCACCGCCTCGCGCGGTGCAGCCAAAGCCGCGACAGAGGTGCTGAGCAAAACAGCAATCGCACCGGCAAGGTGCCAGGGCGCAGATTTCGACGCCCCCAGCGGCCATGAGGAACTTGGAATCATTCGCCTCCCGATAAAACTCGTAATTTGGACGCTCGACGACGATCAATTCTACGCGAGGCGTCTTCGGGCAAGTTAGAGTCTATAGTGACCTCTTAAATGAGAATTCGACCGATTTTATGCGAATGTCCGTCGAGTTTACAGGAGAAACCTCCGGGATCATCGGCGTGGCATCGTAACACCCAACGGAAAACGTCCCTAGCGTTGCTCGGGGAAGCTCAACGTCGACAGACTCGTTGGCTAACTCTCGGCCATTAGAGCTGATCATCACTCGGAAATGGCGAGACGGATTGCTGATATCGGAGCCTTCGTTAACCGTCAGGAGGATTTCCTTCGTGCCAGCATCGAGGGATTGTTTCGAGTCAACTCGGGCAATAGCGCCATTGAGCTGAGTCATTAGGAGAACAGGCTTGCCTCCAATTATGTAAAAGCCAATTCCCCCCGTGGGGCCCCCAAGAGCGAATATCGTGCCGCTGACATCGTCGTGAGAAAAATCAAGATCAGCTTTCATCTGGAATTCACGGGAAAGCACAGGTGGCGCGTTTACTGGTGGGACATGCGTTGTTGAGCCGGTAAATCGCCATACCCCGGCCCTTGCCTCAAATCCTGCCGCAGCGATCTTGGCAGAGTTTGGGAATCCGTCGCTCGCGTTGTGTAGCGGATAAACGTGATAGAGTTCCGCCTGCTCATCGAATTTTCTCGACATCGCCGCAACCTTCTCTGGGAATTCACTGGCGAGATCGCGCCGTTGGCTAGGATCTCTGACGAGATCATAAAGCTCCCATCGCTCATCGAATACGGGCCGAGCCTGGAAACGCCAGGTATCGACTCTGTGTTTGGTTACAATAGCCCAACCATCCCACTCCAACCCCTTGTTGCCGAACATCTCCGTATACTGGGGCCGACCGTCGCGGGGATCCCCGGCAGTGGCGAAGGTCTCTCGTTGGCTCACGCCCTCCATAGGGCTCTGCTGAACATTGTTCACTGTTCGCGACGGAACAACCCCCGCAGTATCTAGGACGGTCGGCGCGATGTCAGAGACGTGTACATACTGCCGCCTTAGTTCACCGTGTGCAGAGATGCCGTCTGGATACGCAACTATCAAGGGCACACGTTGCCCCCCTTCATACGTAGTCTGCTTGTAGTACCGGAAGGGCGTGTTTCCCGCTACGGCCCAACCAAAATGATAAAGAGGATACGTTGTTGGGCCACCCCAGGAATCATAATAACGCATGTTCTCATCCAAGGTCGGCGCTTTCTGATTAAGGAGGTAGGCCTCTGTCGCTAGCCCGGCAGGTCCCCCTTCAGCACTCGCTCCGTTATCCGACATGATGAAAATCATGGTGTGACCTAACTCGCCACGGTTCTGCAGCTCATCAAGTACGCGGCCAAATTGAGCGTCTGCATAGGCCAGCGCAGCCGCAAAGGCTTCCATTTGGCGTGCATAAAGTTTCTTCTGTGTTGATGAAAGACTGCTCCAGGGTGGCATACCTTCGGGTCGGGGAGCCAACTTGGTTCCAGGCTTTACCAGTCCTCTTGCAATTTCTTGCTTAAGTATCAGCTCCCGCGCTCGATCCCAGCCCATGTCGAATTTGCCGCGGAACCGGTCCAGCCATTCCTTCGGGGCCTGATGCGGAGCGTGCACCGCCGTCGTCGCCCAATACATGAAGAACGGAATTCTCGAGATGGCACCATCACGAGAGCGAATCATGCCAATGGCTTCATCTGCCAAGTCTTTGCTGAAATGATAATTGACTGATGTTGTTGCTCTAACCGGGCTCATGTCCTTAATTAACGTAGGATGGAATTGATCTGTGTCTCCCGACAAATACCCATAAAAATGATCAAAGCCTTGGCGCAGGGGCCAATATGTGAAAGGACCTGCCGGCGACGTGTCTGTGGTGGGGAGGTGATCCCATTTTCCGAGCGCAAATGTAGCATATCCTGCCTGGCGAAGATTTTCTGCGATTGTGCCGGCCGCAGACGGAATCTTGCCATTGTATCCTACGCCGTCGATCGGCAGTGCGGCGTGGCCGCCTACGTTAACGCTATGCGGCATCCTACCCGTCAGTAGCGACGCGCGCGACGCGGAACAGACGGGAGCAGTGTGGTAATTGTCGTATATTAGCCCCTGCCTGGCGACGCGCTCGATGTTTGGCGTCGGAACCAATCCACCATAGGTAGATAATTGGCCAAATCCCACATCATCGAGTATCCAAACCAATACATTTGGTGGTGGGTTTCTCATCAGGGCCAAAGGGGACGCTTCGGGCACTGTCTGCGCGTGGGCGCAGGAGGCCGCGAGAAACTGGCTTGCCAGCATCAAACCTGAATGGCGACGCCAGCGTCTCGCATGATCAGCTGCGGCGATACAAGGATTGGCGCGACAAATAGCTGTAGAACCCCTGTGCCAGCGCCAGTTTTTTGGCCAGCCATACGCGCTGACGCGGCGAATCCGATTGATTTTCACCCCAGCGGTCGTTGTTGATAGGCGGAGCGGCGCTCGCGCAAGATTGTTTCCCGCTGTTCGGGCGTGACGCGCCGGGTATCCGCCGGCAGTTCCTCAGCGATATTGGAAAGGAGGACCTTGCGGGCCTGCGGAATCGGGTGCTCGCTGCATTCAGTCCAGCGACCTTGCACCACGCCCGTTGGATAGCCAGCCGTGTCGAGCCAGTTGGCAACTCCGGGGTCCTTCCCCGCGATCACGATCCTCAACACCCCATCCTTGTCGACGTTGTACTGTGCGCTGTTGAGGCTTGACTGATTGTCGTACCAGTTAGTCGTTTCGTAAATGTCGTTTGTGAGGATTGTCGAAGAATAACGGCAAACGCTTGGTACCTTCGCCTCAAGGATTAATGCCTCGTCGGGGCCGAGCTCATAGGCACCTTCATAATAGAATTGCCCCTCAAGAGCGCCGCCGTTGCTGACGTCCAACACCCGCAGCTTGTTGATATATCCGTCCTTCCGCATCTCCTCGACGTGGTCCACGAAAAAGCTGGACATCAAGTAACTCCGACGAGGGACGTCATCGAGCCGGCCCTCGATGTCAGCTGCCGGGACTCGGCCCTTTCGTGCGGGCATGTCGATCCGTTCAATCGAGATCGCCGGATCCTTCTCCTTCGACCAGTCCTGGCCCATCTGCCGAAGCAGTAACGAAGTGGCGCTAGGATCCAGTTTCCACCAGTCACCCGCATAGCCGGCTGGGCGTTGGGGGCTGAGGATCACGTCGAACCGGCCGTTGGGGTCGAGCTTCAGCTTGGAGAAGTCATTATAGGCGAGAACGCGGATGCCTCCCCCGGTCTGGTCCGGCAGGAGCCCGAACTGGCCCATCTTAAAGATCGACAGGGAACCGGCGGTCCCCCGCAGGCGGTAGCTGCCGCCTGGAGAGATAATCGCGCGACGGTAGATAGTATCCGCATTCGGCTGTCCGAGGTTCAGAAAGTAGTTGCTCCAGGCCAGGAAGACAGGATGGTCGCCATCGTCGCCGAGAGCTACCAGGCTCTGTTGCGCAATCGCTTCGAGCATTAGGCGCGCCACTTCAGCCCTGACCTGCGGATCCTGCCGCAACCGCTCCGGCACGCGTTGGTACATGCGCGGCCACATGTCGCGGATGTCATTCGCGAACTTCTCCCACGCCTCATAACCCGGAGCTGACGGGGGCGGAGGAAGTGTCCGAGTCATGGGACGTGGAGCAGGAACGGTGCTGGCGCTGGTCCCGCCTGGTGCGTCGGCCGAGGCTGCGCCGGCAATCATGATGCTCAGAATGATGGCGAGACTCACGCGCATTTCGATGCTCCTTAAGGGTTGCTATTCGGGATTTAGTGCACAGTCCTGAAGCAGTGATGATAGCTTCTCGGGTTACCCGCCAACGCACCAGCAACCGATGGAAGGCGAGCATGTAAAAGCATCAAATGATGCTCTGGATTTTTTGGTATTCTCCATCATTATTCTCCCCGGTCCGACTGGTAGAGTATTTTGAGCACCAGCAGCAATTGGTAGAACTTCATCCGTATTTAGCTTGGCTGTGGAGTACCGGAATCCACCGCGCAAGAATGTGATAATCCAAGCTGCGGTCCCGAGTGGCGAAGTGCCAGGTGCGGGCTTGATCAATGTGCTCTAAACTTCATCGTTGCGGTAACGCCGAACGTTCGCGGCTCACGTTCGCTGGCGGAAGAAAAACCGAGTCCAGGCACCGTCAGGCCCGCTAGATAATCGCGCCTGTTGGTCAGGTTCCTGCCCCACACGGCAAGATCCAGCTTGCCGTCCATCATGGTGATGCCGGCGCGTGCATTGATCAGCCAGTGCGCCTGGTCCGTCGCACCGCGCAGATAACCCGCCGCATCCACAGCCGAGACCGGGTTTCCGTTCTGCGCGTTGCGAAGCACGCCCGCATCATCCGTGTAGAAGGCGACGGGCGAGATGTTCATGTCCGACTGATACGAGAAGTCTGCGCGCAACAGCAGCTTGCCGATGTCGAAATCATGCGTCCAGGACGGAGAAATTGATGCCGTCCATTTCGGAACACCGTAGAAGACGTCGCGGCTGCGATCGAAGCCATTGTCGATGAACTCGACATATTTTGGATGGGTATAGCCCACTGATCCATCGAGCCGGAAGCCGCCGGGCAACGCAGCGCTCACCTCCAACTCGCCACCATAGAAATCCGCCTGGCCGGCATTGGTGATCGCTTGCGCCGGCACTCCGCTAGGAGAAACGACCTGTATTGTCCGCTGAATATCCTTAAGGATCGTATAGTAACCGGCTATGTTCACACGCAGCCTGTGATCGAAGAATTCACTCTTGACGCCGCCTTCATAGGAAAAGGCGTTCTCCGGCTTGAACGGTATGAAGCCTGCCGGATTTGTCATGCGCAGATTTTCGCCACCAGCGCGATAACCCTTGGCCGTCTTGACATAGGCCAGGATCCCGTCGGCGATCCTGTAGTCGATACTGGCGGTGTAGGAGACGCCGTTGAACGAGTCATGGCGAATCGCCGGACAGACTGCAGCAACGATACAGGTGGTGTTGGCAGGAGTCGGCGGCCCCGGCAAAGGGAAAGCACGATTGTTTGAAGTCAGCCGCTTGTCGTCGACCGAGTACCGAAGACCACCAGTAAGCGAAAGCGCGTCCGTGACGTGATACGTCCCCTGGCCGAAGATGCTCTTACTGTCATTTTTGATGTTACCATAAAATACACGGACAACAGGGCTAATGGCCGCAAGCGACATGGACGCGCTTCCGTCGTTGCCACTTTCGTGGAAGTAGTAGAGACCCGCAGCGAAATCCAACCGATTGTCTAAGGCCTTCCCGGTCGCAACTAGTTCCGCCGAATATTGCGAAAGATTAGCATCGTCATTGGTGACGCCTGGCAAGTCAAGGCCCAGCCCCGGCCCATTATCGAGTAAGGAGAAGCGCGAACCATCATTGTCATTGAAGGAGAGTGACCGGACCTTGCGGTATCCGCCGATCGCCTTGATTGCGCCAAAAGACGTCCTGAGCGTCGCTGTTGCGCCATAGGTCTGCGTCTTGACATGGCTGCGCGGAATGGTGGTCAGGTCGGCGTTATTACCCTTGTTTTTCGCGATGCTGTCATTGAACAGCGCGGATGCACGCGCCCGGCACGCCGGCCCGCCGCCGGGATTGAAGCAGCCCAAGGCGGCCGCAGCAGCCGAACCATCGGTTTCTACAACCGCGGAAGTCGCCGACGGGCTGGTCGGCGAGGCGTAGATCAGCCGCTGTGGCTCATTCAGCGTCTTCGAGCGATACCACTCGCCCGATACAATGATGCTGAGGTTTTCAGTGGGCTTGAACAGCAGCTTCGACCGCACGGTGTAGCTGTCGAGGTTGCCGAGCGTAACGCCGTTGTTGATGTCATGGATATACCCGTCGCGCTTGATCAGTTGACCCGCGACACGAACCGCCAGCTTGTCCTCGACAAGCGGCGCATTGATCACGCCGGTGATCGCACGATGGTCGAACCGACCGTAGGTAGCCGACACCAATCCCGACAGCCCGTCAAAGTTGGGATCGTTGGTGTTGAGGAGGATCGCACCCCCAGGCGTATTGCGGCCGAAGAGCGTTCCCTGCGGACCCTTCAGCACCTGAACCCCTTGAATGTCCAGCAGATCGGCGCTGGCACCATAAGCGCGTGCCCAATAGAGACCATCGACATAGACGCCGACCGCGGAGTCTTGGTTGGCAAGCGGATCCTGCACCGCCTGACCGCGAATCGTGACAATCAGGCCTGAGGGCGTCGCGGTGCTATAATTCATCCGCAAACCCGGCGTCAGCAGCGCCACGTCCGATAACGTTCGTGCATTCTGCTGCTGCAGCTGCGCGCCGGAAAATGCCGTGATCGCGATCGGAACCGACTGGAGATTTTCACTGGTGCGACGTGCCGTCACCACAATCTCACCAAGCGACTGATTGACCGGAGCCGTATCATTGACGGCGTCTGCGTTTCCCTCCGCCCTCACAGCCGAGGTCGCATCATTGACCCTGCCTGCTTTTCCCTCCGCACTCAGGATGAATGCGCCACTCGAAGCAGTGGAGATGTGAATGCCCGTTCCGCCGAGCAGCAGCTCAAGTGCCTCCTTGGCAGTGAACTCACCGGATACTGCTCGCGAGGTTTTTCCTTTCACGAGGTCCGGTGAGAATAGAAGTTGCTGTCTCGACTGACGCGCATATTCGGATAGTGCGGAGCTGAGATCTTCAGCTGGGATGTTGAGCCTGATCGTTCCCGAAGTCTCCTTCTGAACCGCCGCAGCGGCCGGTGCGGCCGTCGCGATGGTCAGCACAAATGCACTGCTCGCAAGAAGCGCGCAGGCACAACCCCTCATATCCCCCTTGATCATCTCACTCTCCCCCACGTGGTAGCATTCTCAAAACAAGTGCTCCACCTGCGGTAAGACGCAAGCCATTGCTGAAACCGAACTGAAATATTTTAGCGGCGGTACGCGAGGACAATCTGATCGTTGTTCTGGCTGGCGACGCGCACCGGGAACGACAGCCGCAGGGCCTCAACGAAGGCTGCGGTTTCGCCGGTCTTAAATGCACCGCTCACTCGGATTTGCCGCAGCCGCTCGTCCTGCACGACGACCGGCCGGCTGACATAGCGGTTCACCTCGGCGACCGCATCGCCAAGACTTTCATCTTCAAAGATGATTAACCCGTCACGCCAGCTCTCGCGCTTCTCGATATCCGCATCGCGCGACACCTGGATCTGATCGGAGGACGCGACCAAAACCTCTTTGGGCTGCAGCTGCATTGCCGTCTCGGTCGGCGCCGACACATCAGCCACAGACACCGAGCCTTCGAGCAGTGCGACCTTGACCTTCTTAGTGCTCGCAATGTGAACGTCGAACACCGTGCCATGGGCGGTGATAATGCGGTTCAGGGCCTGCACAATAAACGGTCGGGCCTGTCCCTTGGCGACCCGGAACAGCACCTGCCCCTGTTCAAGGATCAGGCGCCGTTCGGTTGCACTATACGCGACCCGCAGGCGACTAGCGGTATTCAGCACTGCATGAGATCCATCGGGAAGGGCTATCGTGAGCCGCTCACCCACAGCGGTTCGATAGACAGCTGAGGCGATTGACGCGCTTGGAGTAGCCGCTGCGACGCCAGTACGCGCCGCGGGCGTGTTGAGCGTGCCATACTCCCCAAGAGTCGAGGTTCCAGCGACGGCCAGAATCGACGCCGCAATTGCGCCTGAAATGGTCAACCCGTGCCTGCGCCGCAGGCGCGGCATCACCACCCGCGATAGCGCTTCGTGGCGCAGCGCCAGCATCTCATTCGAGTTCGCCGCTGACTTAGCCTCCGTATGCGCTGCCTCGACCTCGCGGTAGGCGAGCCCGTGGTCAGCGCTCGCGCCGCGCCACTGTTCAAACTGGGCCAGTTCATCGCCGGACAACGCACCGCTCGACACTCGATCGAACCAGCCGGCGGCCTGCTCGAAGAGCGCCCGATCTGAAGGCTCTGATGAATGACACGCCATCAGCGGTGGTACTTGAGCGCTGCAGCAAGATGGCCAAGCGCCTTGGCGTAATGGAGCTCCACCGCTCGCGTCGAAATCCCAATCGCGCGCGCGACATCGGCCGTCTTCCGTTCGTCGAGTACGCGCAACACGAACACGTCCCTTGTCCTTTCCGGGAGGGCCCTCAGCGCACTATCCATTGCCGCGACCGCGAGCTTACCTGCCAAGACGCGTTCGGGCGAGAAATCCGAACCGCCATGTAAGTCGGCATCGAACTCGACATGTTCCCATCGGTGCCGCACGCGGTCGCGCCGCGCTTTGTCCTTGAGCGCGCTCGATGCAGTCCTGAACACATAATGCTCGGGCTCCTCGAGCGAAGACAGATCACGCAAGCGCGACAGGCGCGTCAGCACGTCCTGAACGAGATCCGGCACATCGGCGCGCTCACGGACGCGCCGCTCAAAGAAACGGTGGAGTGGCGTGGCGTAGCGTCGCGCCAATGCTTCGAGCTCGGCACCCTGCGCGTGCTGTGGCATCGGTCTAGGCGCGTCGGCTTCGCTCATTGCAAATGCATGCCACAGGATGCCCCATTTGGCGCGTCATTCAAGCAGTAAGTGTTAAGAGGGTCCATTCAGCCACACGTCCGACCCCGTTAGACGCAGCATTTGCAGAAACCCGAATCTCAATTTTAGCGTTGGCGATCTAAAAGCAGCGGACAACGGGCGGCGGACACTGCCGACGAAGCTGATTACAATATGGCGCGCAAAAGTGCTTGGCCATCTTCCCGGCCTGTGCTGCGGGATGTCCGCTTCAGCGCCTGCCAGCGGCCATCGCGCTTCACCAACTCCCAACATTGGTAAGATTGCCGCCAGATCGTCACTTCGCCCTCCCTCCTGACGAAGATGGTTGCATAACCGCTTGCGGTGGCGCGATTCCCCTTTAAACGTACGGCGAAGGGACCCATTAAATGCGCGCAGTTCGGCAGTATAGACTGGTGAACATCGCCGGTGACTATCTGTTTGGTTTCCTCCCTGCCATTGAAGAACCAGTCCCCGTCAATATCGATTGTGCAATCCTCCGCGTAAATCTGGGACGTCGCTTCAGCATCGTTGCTGTCAACAGCGAGCGCGTAACGCGTCATGACCGACTGAATTTCACGCTCGTCCTCCAAGGCTTCGACCCTTTTTGACAGAAGCCTTAATTGGCTTTCCAAGTTGCTCACTCCGTCTCTCCTCATTGCGGTCCACTCAAAGTCGCCGCGTGATCGATGGTGGCAAAATGTTCATTATCAGTGTTAACAGCCGGTACACTCTCACGCAGACACTTCATTTGAAGCTCGGCCACTATCAAAATGGCTTATAACCTCTTCGTCGAACCATTGCAGATTTTCTATGTAGGCTTGTCTGCTTGGGTGGGGCAGGTCCAATACCGCCCATGTAACGCCAGCATCGGCGAGCTCATGGAGGCAGTCAATATACCGATCGGCGGTCTGTCGCGTGGCCGGAAACGGATCCTGCTGCGGCCCGATGGCGATATCGAAGGGCGCGGCTTTTCCGAGCGACGCGCGCAATGCTTTAAGCTTGACGATTTTCGCGCGAAGCTGTTCGGTCGACTGGATAAACGTGTCCCGGTTCGCTTTCGTCAGCTTGGGAGCCGTGAAAACGGGAACCCAACCGTCGCCCCAACGCGCCGCTCGTTCTACGGCTTTGTCGGAAGCCCCCCCGACCCAAATCGGCGGCTTGGGATTGGGCACCGGCCGTGGCTCGACCTCTATGGCCTTGAAATTCATACCTTCGAACTCGACCGGGCCTCCCGCCCATGCGGCTTGAATCGCCTGGAGCGCCTCATCGAACAACGCTCCTCGTTTATGAAAGTCTACGCCCAAAGCTTCAAATTCGGCCTTCTGATAACCGCCGCCGGTGCCCAAGATCAGCCGCCCGCCCGAAAGAATCTGCAGCGTTGCAGCTGCCTTGGCGGTGATAAACGGGTTCCGGTAAGGCATCACGATAATATACGTATGAAGCAGAATGCGGTTCGTAACGGCGGCTATAAATGCAAGTGAGGTGAATGGATCAAGTGCATCATGTCCGGCGCCGCCCGCATGGAGCCATTTTGAAGACGGAGCCGGATGATCGGTTACGTGGCATGCGTCAATCTTGCTCCGGTCCAGGTATTTGCCAATCTCGTTAATAGCATCCATGTTCTGAAACTCACCGGGAGCAATCTCGCTCACCGGAATATGTACAGAGAATTTCATCGCCTCTCTCCACAATCCTGTGTAGTTTTTCGTACATTTCCGGCTTCGGCTACCCAACGTCGCTGCTGATATTTTTCGTGGGTGGTGATAGCCACTCCAGTTTTTTTAGCCGAGTGACCGACTCGTAGACGACCCGATTAGTCCGATGCATACGGGAAACAGCGGCTCGCCCCCGCATCTCCACGTCCAGGAAGAGGGGGAGCATCCACTGATCGTCAAGAGATCGCGGCAGGATCCGATCGTGGCGTACCCCGGCCTCAAGAAAGGTCGAAGGGAACATCAGCAATGACCTCGGTAATCTCGCCCACGCCCCTGGAATTCATACTTATCGTCTTGCCGGTGAACTCCGGCGCGCGGAGTATGAGGCGCACCATTGGGCGGCCGATGTCCTCCAGCGGATCGCCCATGCGCCCTTTCGGAAAATGCGCCACCTCCCGCGCATACCGTTCGGGGTCACGCGCCTTCATGCCGAGCGTCATCGCCGTCTCGGCAGTAGGATAGACCATAAATGTATATACACCCTGTCCCTTCCACTCGTCAGAAGCGGCGCGGGTGAGCCCCTCAATGCCGCATTTCGCGGCATTGTAGCATGCGTATCGCGCCGTAACGGGCAGATGCTGTGCCGGAGACCCAGTGTTTACGATGACTCCGCCGCCTCTAGCTTTCAAATGAGGAAAGGACGCTTTCATGAACCGGTAGCTCGCGAGCGGACCTGAATGCAAAGCGTCCAACATAGTCTGATCAGTCGCATCATTCATGTAGACATATTGAATTGTCTGGGCATTGTTGACAACGATATCGATTCCGCCGAACGCTTCAACAGCTTTAGCGACGCAGGTTTCAATATCCGACAGTTCGCGCACGTCGCACTCTACCGCACAAGCTCTGCCGCCAGCCTCTTCGACGGCCGAGCTGGTCTCATTCAGCTTATCGAGATTACGGGCTGCGCAGACGACGGACGCGCCCGCCTCACCAAAAGCAATGGAAATTCCCCGTCCGAGCCCTTGGCTGGCTCCGGTCACGATCGCGACCTTGCCGGATAATTGACCCATTATGCCTCTCTCATCCGCCGGGCATCGTGCTCAAAGTCATCAATGCTGCCTAACGCCGCCGCCCCACCTCGCCCGTAGGCTTCTCGACGGGCGGCTGCGCACGAGTAACAAATGAGCCGACACATTGAGATCGTCAAGCTTTGATCAATATCTGAAGCGTCCCGGGTTCTCCGGAGGCTCCCATTTGTGAGAAGGAGCCAAGATGAACGCTACCAGGAACAAGTTCTCGCCTGAGTTCGCGACCGCGCGGCACGGACGGTGGATGAGCACCGAGGGCACTACGTCGGGGAGGGTGGCGATGACGGCGATCGCTGGGAAATGGCCTTCATCGATGCTCATCGCGAGGACCTGGGTATTTCCATCCGCTTGACAACCTCGTCAATTACGCTTTCTATTCCGCAAGGGAAGGGCGCGCACTCATAAGAAGGGCGCGCACTCATAATAAGACAGGGGAGAGGACATGATACAGAAAAACCGCACGCGACTGATGACCACTGCTGCCCTTGTCGCTTGCGGGTGGGCGACAATGGCAACGGCTCAGACGGATCAGACGACACCGGATTCGGGGGCGGCGCTAAACCAGACACCGAGAGGGGACTCGCTAGAAGAGATCGTTGTGACGGCGCGGCGGCGCGAGGAAAACCTGCAGACGACACCAGTGGCTGTCTCGATCGTGACGGCGCGGACGCTGGAGGCACGAAACGTAGTGAACCTCGAAGGAATCTCTAGGATTGTTCCGAATTTCTTCGCATTCGAGACCTCTGGGGCGGTCGGTGGAATGGGCGCGGGGATTCGGGGGATCAGCCATATCGACGGGTTGATCGGACAGGACGCGCCGATCGGGATATACCTGGATGGAGTCGTCACCTCGCGCTTTACAGTCGGCCTGATGAACCTCGTTTCGCCCGAGCGCGTCGAAGTGCTGCGCGGGCCACAGGGTACACTCTTTGGACGAAACACGACCGCTGGCGCCATCAACATCGTCAGCCACACGCCAACGGATGAATTCTCCGGCGCAGCCAAAGCCTCTTACGGCAGCTATTCCGCGAGAATGTTGGAGGCCCGCATTGACACGGGACTTATCGCGGAGAGCGGGATCAAGTTGTCGATGGCCTATCACCATGACCAGAGGAACGGCACCCACGACAGCGGTCTGCGTCCGCGGCGTCTGGATCCGGGCGCGCAGACGAACAATTCCTATTGGGCGAAGGCCGTCGGACAATGGGGCCGGCTCAGTGCGACGCTTTCCGCCGACTATACCGAGACCAGTGGTGTGGGCAGTGCGCTGCAGATCATCGACGCGACCCCCGCCTGGCGCAACATGCTCGCCCTATCGCCTACCTACGGCGGTGGCACCTATCCGCTCACACTCAAGCCGCTTTATCACATCGCGAATGACACCTATGCGGGGCTGCAGCACGTCTGGATTGGGGGCGCTGCTCTCAACGTCGCCTATGAGTTCTCGCCGAACATAACGTTAAAGTCGATCAGTGGCCTGCGCGGTTATGACCGCGATGATCCCAACGCCTATGGGCCGGCGAACCTGCGCGTGAACACAGGCACCGTGGCAGCGCCTGTAATCACGACCTTCAATGGCTTATATGCTGTTCCTGTTCGAGGGCAGCACCAAAAGCAGGTCAGCGAGGAGTTGCAGCTCCTCGGCCAAACCAGCGACCTGAACTATGTCGCTGGCTTCTATTACTATAAAGAAAATGCCAGGGATAACGCCGTCACGAACCTGCCCTTTGCGCTTGGAACGGGTGCCACCGCACTGAACGTGACAACCTCTCGCTTGTACACCACCGTCAGTAGGTCCACCGCTGGTTACGGACAGGCGAGTTGGCGGCCAAGCTGGCTTCAGAAGAAGCTGGAGCTCACCGGCGGCATCCGCTGGACCCGCGACACACGCGACTTTGATCAGACACTGTCCATCATCCGCAAGGTGCATTTGAAGACCTCGAATTTCTCATATCTCTTGTCTGGAAGCTACCAATGGACCGACGGACTGATGACATACATCAAGTACTCGACAGGCTATCGCGCGGGTGGCTTCAATGCGCGAACCGCTGCCAGTGCAAATCCCATTTTTCTTCCCGAGAAAATCAAGAGCTTAGAGGGTGGATTTAAGCTCGATGCGTTTGATCGGCATCTTCGCATTAACGCAGCAGCATTCTATAACAAATACAGCAACCTACAAACGTCGCAGTTCGCACCGCCCGGGCAAACGGACAGCAGCGGCGGCGCTGCGGTGTTCAATTCAAATGCGACCTATAAGGGGTTTGAAATCGAGGTAACGGCCAGACCGATCGAACATCTCACCTTGACCGCATCTTTTGGCTACACGGACCCGACCTACCAAAAGTATCCACGGGGCCTTGAGGGCGGGCAGGTCGTCCCGGGTTGCACGCCGATCAACAATTCCGCAGGCGTGCCAATCGGTATGGATTGCGCGGACATCGCTCGCTTCACTAATTCGCCGAAGAAGACAGCCGACCTGTCCGCGGTCTACAGCTTCCCGGAAACGCGCGCGGGGGTCCCCTCCCTACAGGTCACGTGGTCCTACAAGGGCCCGATTGAATGGGGCGCCTTCAGCCTGCCGAGTACGCCGTTCGCAAACGTCATCCGCGGCGGCGGCTACGGTTTACTGGGCGCGCGGTTCACGCTGTCAGAGGTCCCCTTTAGTTCACGGGTTCATGGCACACTTGCTGTGTTTGGCGACAACTTGACCAATGAGCGCTATAAGGTCACCGCCACCGACTTCGGGTTTATGGGTGCCGCGAGCTACGGCACGCGCCGGACTGTCGGACTGGAAGTCCGTGCCGATTTTTAAATTCCGCGTTCGTGCTTAGATACATTAGGATGATGACGAACCTGCCTCGAACGAGGCAGGTCGTCGGACGGTCGTTGTCTATCAAACAGCTCGGATTTGGTAATGGATGACGGTATTGTGTCAGAGGTAAGCACATTTATTGTTCAAGACGACATCGGGATACTGAAAATCGACTCGCCGCCCGTGAACGCACTTGGGATCAAGGTGCGAACGGCTCTGTGCGAGGGGTTCACCAAATTTGCGGATGATGTCTCCGTCCGCGCGATAGTTCTTATCTGCGGGGGACGTACGTTCTTCGCTGGTGGCGATATTAGCGAGTTTGGTAAGACAGCGGATGGGCCCGACCTCCTGCAAGTTATTGCCACTGTAGACGAGTCCGTCAAACCTGTTGTGGCAGCTATTCACGGCACGGCGCTGGGCGGCGGTTACGAACTGGCGCTCTCTTGCCACTTTCGCATCGCGGTGCCCTCCGCCAAGGTGGGGCTGCCGGAGGTAAAGCTCGGGCTGCTCCCCGGTTGTGGTCGCCTGACACGGATCGTCGGTGCCACAACGGCGCTCGATATCTTAACCCATGGCGATGCTGTCGCCGCGCCCAAGGCGCTGGAACTTGGCATGATCGACGCGCTCGCCGGGGAAGCTACACTGTTGGAGGATGCTATCGCTTTCGCCCGCAAGAATTTAGCGGAAAATCGGCCGCTCCGGCGTGCTCGCGATACACAGAACAAGGTCGATCCGGACAAGGGCAACACTGCGCTGTTCGACGACTTCCGGCGAAAGATCGCCAAGAGCCATCGCGGCTCCAAAGCTCCCTATAAAGTCATCGATGCGGTCCAGGCCGCCGTTGAATTCTCGTTTGAGGAAGGAATGAAACGAGAGGGTGAATGGACACAGGAGTTGTTGAACTCGCAGGAGTCGGCTGCGCAGCGCTATTCTTTTTTTGCGGAGCGACAGACGTCCAAAATTCCCGATGTGCCCATTTCTTCCGATCCAATTTCGGTCAAGTCGGTCGGCATCATTGGCGCCGGTACGATGGGCAGCGGTATCGCCATGAATTTCATCACCGCGGGCATCCCGGTCGCGCTTGTGGAGACCAGGCAAGAAGCGCTCGATCGGAGCCTCATGCTGATCCGCAAAAATTATGAGACCTCGGCCGGGAAGGGCCGGATTACGCAAGATCAGGTTGAACAGCGAATGGGTCTGATTACGCCCACGCTTGATTTCTCGTCGCTGGCGGACGCCGACCTCGTGATTGAGGCGGTGTTCGAGGAAATGACACTGAAAAAGGAGGTCTTCGCGAAGATCGATGCTGTCGCGAAACTTGGTGCGATCCTGGCAAGCAATACGTCCTTTTTGAATATCGACGAGATCGCGTCGGCCACGACTCGGCCGCAGGACGTCATTGGGCTGCACTTCTTTTCCCCGGCCAACGTCATGCGTCTCCTGGAAGTTGTGCGGGGCGAGAAAACCTCTGCCGAAGTGATCGCGGCGGGCATGAAACTTGCCAAGGTGCTCGGCAAGGTGCCCGTGCTCTCGCGGGTCGGCCATGGGTTCATTGCCAATCGCGTGATGGCGCCGCGCAATCAGCAGGCGGAAGCCATCATACTCGACGGAGTATCGCTCGAGGAAGTTGACGAGGCGATATATAATTATGGTTTCGCCATGGGCCCGTTCCAGATGTATGATCTAGTCGGCCTCGATGTAACCAAGCCCGACTCCAAGCAGCGAACGGTGCGCGGCGAATTGTTAAAGATGGGGCGGCTCGGTCAGAAGAGTGGCGGCGGCTTTTATGATTATGACGAGAACCGAAGCCCGACGCCCGCGCCGGTCGTGGCAAGCGTGATTGCCGATGCAGCTGCTTCTATAGGTGTGGAAAGCAAGGGTTCCCAGTCGGTGGATGAAATCTTGGCTCGGCTCCTGTATCCGGTTGTCAATGAGGGTGCGAAGGTACTTCAGGAAGGCATCGCGATGCGGGCCTCAGATATCGATGTTGCCTGCATCCTCGGCTATAACTGGCCAGTATACACGGGTGGCCCAATGTTCTGGGCGGATACCGTTGGGCTAGCCAAAATCGTCGCCAAATTGGAGGAGCTCGAAAAATCATATGGTGCGGACTTCCGGCCTTCGGAGCTTTTAAAGGAAAAGGCTGAAACTGGGAGCTCGTTCACCCGCTGACACGGAGCCGCGGAGCCACCTGTTGGTTATGTTAACTTATCCGTAGAGAGGACCTGGATTGGCTGACGCCTTCATCATCGACTCACGCACCCCGCGCGGCATTGCAGGGCTTCGTCGCCGCGACTCACCGGCAGATGATCCACCGCAGCAATTCAATTCGATAGCGAGCATTTCTATCTCGGGAACATCGAGGAGAAGAACATGAACTTCAGGGATCGTTTTTCGGAGAAAATGCGGCAGCCAGACGATGCATTGGCCATATCATTCGAAGGGCGCGAGACCACGTGGCGGGAAATCAGGGATGCCGGCATTCAGCTTGATTCGCTGTTGAGCCAATCGGGCGTTGACCGAATGCAAACAGTCGGCGTTTTGTCGCGCAATCGTCCTGGGCAGGCTGCCGTAATATCAAATCTTATTGATACGGGGCGGTGCCTTTCCATTATTTACACGATGCAGTCCGCGGAGGGAATTGCACGGGATATCGAAAAACTGAGGCTTCCGGCAATTGTAGGCTCTGCCGAAGACTGGTCGCCCGAAGCTATAGCGGCCGCCCGGAATGTCGGCAGTGTTGGACTATGTCTTCCTAGGCGGGAGGAGTTGGAACTCGAACTTGTGCCGGAAATTTCGAAGCTCAATAATGACTTGCTTTACACCAAGTCCCAGCCCCAGAGTTTGGGTTTGCTGTCGAGCGGCACGACTGGCAAGCCGAAACGGATTGACTTTCCACTTTCGGTACTGGATCGACTGATCGAGTCCATGTCAGTTGCTGATACGCCTCTGGGCAACCTCCCCCTCGAAATCAACTTTCATCCATTGAGCGGTATGGGTGGAATGATGCTGTTCTTAGGCAGCATCTGTCGTGCGGGTGCAGTCTGTCTCCTTGAGCGATACCGGCTAGGAAGCTGGCTAGAGGCCATCGAGCAACACCGACCCTCGACCATCGTGATGCCAGCAGCAGTCATCCGTGACGTGCTTGACGAAGAGATTTCCCCGGAGCGCTTACGCTCCGTAACAATGGTGTGGGGCGGATCTGCACCTCTCGATCCTGACTTACAGGATCGGTTTGAGGAGATCTACGATATACCGATAATTTGGGGTTATGGCGCGACAGAGTTCGCCGGAACGGCTGCATCTTGGACGCCCGCGCTGCGGGAACAATTTGGCAAGAGCAAGCGCGGCAGCGTTGGACGCCCATTTGCCGGTATTTCAGTGCGTTTAGTCGATCCTGAGACCGGCGTCGAAAAGCGGAGAGGAGAGGAGGGATTGCTCGAAGCGAAGGTTCCTGCTTTCGGCGAAAAGTGGATTCGAACCACGGACGTAGCCGTAATGGATGAAGATGACTTTATCTTTCTAAAAGGCCGCGCCGATCAGGCAATAATTCGTGGCGGCTTCAAGGTCCTGCCTGAGTCAATCACTGACGCGCTTCTCGACCATCCGGCGGTGAAAGATGCTATGGCGGGGGGAATCGATGATCGGCGTCTCGGTCAGGTGCCAATCGCAGCAGTCGAGCTTGCGAAAGGAAGTGAATACGTTACTGAAGAGAACCTTCTGGCGTTTCTTCGAACGAAGCTTGTGTCCTATGCGATACCAGCCGCCATCTACATCCTGCCTTCATTGCCTCGCACCGGTAACATGAAGGCAAACATCGCTGCTTTGGCCGAATTGGGAACATGTGAGTGACGCTAAAAAGTTCCGAATGTAATACTTCCACGCGAGCCGGAGAATATGTATGTTCAAATACAAGGCTTCGCGGGAGATCGATGGCTGGTATTTGGTTTTTGTTATCTGTTGTGCAACAATCCTGTCTTACATGGATCGCGGCATCGTCAATGTCCTTGTACCGGATATCAAACACTCGCTTTCGTTGAGCGAGGTCCAGGTCAGCATCATTCAGGGTTTTTCATTTTCGGTCTCTTTCGCGTTGGCGGGGCTTCTGATCGGCACTTTGGTCGATCGTTTTGATCGACGAGTGATCATTGTAGGCGGGATTGCCTGCTGGTCTTTGATGACGGTCGTCTGCGGAATGGCGCAAAACTTCTGGCAGCTCTTTGCGGCGAGGGCTGGAGTCGGGATTGGCGAAGCATGCCTCTTGCCAGCCGCCTATTCGATGGTGAGCGACAGATTTACCGCGGTCCGGCGCGGCATGCCAATGGGGATTGTGACGACCGCGACAGCAATAGGCGGTACCACGGCACCGTTGATCGGCGGAGGCATTCTCATGCTGCTGGGACAGGGCGAGTTGGTTAGCCTGCCCTTGTTCGGAGCCACGGAGACTTGGAGAGTGGCCTTTGTCGTAGCTGTGTCACCCAGCTTATTCGTCATCCTGCTGATGCTGACGTTGCGTGAACCGCGCCGTAGTGAATATCACGAAACCAGCGACTCTGGCTCGAGTTATTTTTACTTCCTCGCTAAGAGGTGGCAAATATTCTTACCTTTGTATCTCGCCTTCGCATGCATTTTCATGCTTGCGAACGCCACTGCGGCATGGGCGCCCACAGCTATGATCCGCATCCATGGCTTTACCGCATCCGATGCGGGTGTGGCCGTCGGAATCGCCATGGCCCCCGGAGGCGTGCTCGGGACGCTTCTCGGTGGATTTCTTGGTGATCGGCTCGCGAGGCAAAAGCGCGGCAGCGGACGATTGCGCGCATGGTTTGGCGGCACCGTTCCGGCGTTGCTGGGAGCAGCCTTTTTCGTTGTGCCTGGCCCGGCTTGGTTGTTCCTCGTCGGCTTATTCCTAGTTCAATTAGTGGCTGGCGTGCTGACGAGCCTGAGCTATCCGGCTCTTTATGAGGCAATCCCTCCGCAATTCCGCGGAAGGTCAGTGGCTGTCTATATGTTGATCGGCAACATATTCGGACTTGGGCTTGGGACGACCGCCGTGGCCTTGTTGACGGAGCGAGTATTCGTAGACGTCAACATGGTGAACGTTTCCATGGCGTGGGTCACTGCGGTCAGTGCGGTGGCTTCGCCATTGCTCATAATGATTCAACTTCGTGGATACGCGGCTATGCGGGAGCGAATGGCACAATCTTCACGATAGCGACTGTTATCATCCATGGTCGCTGTATGATCTCTCCCCGACCGAATGAACCCGCTCGAAGCTGCCGGAGCATCGCGCCTGGCTTTTGAGGCTGGTCGAGCTGCAGAAGTACGATGCGGCCGGTCGCTCTCCAGCGCAAAACGCACTGTTCGCCGGCAACGAGCTCGGCGCCGGGAACTGGGTGGCGATCGCGTCGCTGGTGGAGACCTGCAAGCTCAACGCGATCAATCCGAACGCCTATCTTGCCGACGTGCTGTCTTTCAAGATGAAGGGATGGTGCACCGTTCGGTGGCGATCGTTGTGTTGATCGCGTCGGTTGTCGCGCCGATATTGATACTGTTGCAACGCAAGGGATATGAGGCGCTGCGGATTCAGTTCACCACGAACTCGCCTTCCGGCTCGCCCATGGCCTAGCGGCGAAACGCGTTAGGCGTTGCCCCAGGAATGTGCCAATGGCATCATAGATGAGCCGTTCTGCTGAGGAGTTTGGGCGAATGGAATCTATGTTGTCTGAACGGAGACCAAGATCGCCGAACCGGTTTAGAGAGCTCCTCAACAACTGGACTTTCGACCGCGCAATCGTCTCACTTTACCGCAGCGTATATCTAGAAGACGCATTCGAGGAATGGCACGTTGATTATGATATGCTGGAGCTCTGCGTCAGCCAGCGTTTCTCTGCGTCCCAAATCTACTTCAAGGAAGGATCCGGGCGGATCGGTGGAGAGATCGGAGAGCTTATCTGTTTGCCGAGACAGCGCCCGTTCGACTTTCATTGGCGAACGGGACACGAGATCAACCTATGCGTTTACTTTCTGGATAAGCCCCTTTTCAAATGCGATAGGTATACGGACACCACTGTTGCGCTGCTCCTGTCCGTCGGGAGCCCCGACGTATATGGTTTGATGCGCCAGCTCAGCAAGGAGATTGCATGCCCGGGGCGGCACTCGTGCCTGATCATTGAAGGCCTATGTCTGCAGTTGGAAGGCACCCTCGCGCAGCACATTGAAACGCTCTCCAGGAACCGCTCTAGGGCGGCTTCCGCCCCGTCGGCGAAGCTTCTGACTATGCTTGAGTGCGTCGATGGGCGCCGTGGAACGCCGGCGCTCTCGGAACTCTCCGAACGGCTCGGATGCAGCCGCCGACATTTCGCCCGGATGTTCGCCGAAGTGACAGGGACGACTTATTCGCGATACCTTTCCGCCAAGCGGATTAGAGTGGCGAAAGATCTCATAACCCAGACGCGAAAGCCGATGAAGGAAATCGCTTTTGAACTCGGGTTCCAAGACTCCCACAGCTTTTCCAGGGCATTCCGCAGCGCTGTCGGTCGCTGCCCCACCGACTATAGAAGCGACTTCGAATAACATCGACGGCCGCGCGCGCCCGGATAGGCACCTCCTCAGCAGCATTCCGTTATGGTGCCACCGCAGTCTGCTTTCGCCACCTTATGTCACATTCGGCCACCAGTTCTCCGTGGAAGCACCTCTGGCGAATTGCTAACCCGGTGCGCGAAAGGGTCATCAGCCGATGAAGGCTGCCAATACTTCGAGCAGACGAGTTTGCCGCTTCGAAACGAAGAAGAAGCGTCGCTTCAAGGAAAATGGGGCGACTGGGAGGTTAGATGTCGAGGCAGATGCATTTGGTGGGGCATGTCTGCACAGGTCCGACGAACCACCATTTCGGAAGCTGGCGCCACCCCGAGAGCGACGCTCACCAGGTATTGGACGCGTCGAGATATGAGAACATCGCCCGCCTCTATGAAAAAGGACTCTTCGATGGCTTGTTCATCGTGGACACCCAGTTCCTGACGGATCTCCGCAAGGATCACCCCAGCGAAGTGGCCCAGTGGGGTGGACAGATTCAAATGCTGGACCCGATGCTCGTGCTCGCGGTCGCCGCTCGTGCCACAAAGCATCTTGGCCTGGCTGCCACGATCAGCACGACTCTTAATCATGCCTACCGCATCGCGCGCAGCTTGGCGACGCTCGATCACCTCAGCAACGGCAGGGCGGGGTGGAACATCGTTACGTCTGCATTTGATCAAGAGGCGCAGAACTATGGCCACGACAGCCTTCCCGATCGCAACGAACGCTACGATCGCGCCGACGAAACCGTCGAAGCCTGTATGCGGCTTTGGGATAGCTGGGCGCCGGACGCCCTGCGAGTCGATCGGGCAGCAGGCGTTTTCGCCGACCCAGAACGCATCAAGTATATCGAATACGAAGGAACTTATGTTCGCACACGGGGGTGTTTGACAACACCGCACAGTCCTCAAGGCCGTCCAGTCTTGATGCAGGCGGGAGGATCGGAACGCGGGCTCGCATTCGCATCCCGATGGGCTGACTGCGTTTTCACGCTCCAACAGGAGCAATTGAGGATGCAATCCTTTTATCAGCGCTTGAAAGATCAGGTCATCAGCAATGGCCGCTCTGCCGACGAGTGTGTCATCTTCCCTGCGGTTGAAGTTATCGTGGGAGAGAGTGAGGGCGAAGCACAGGAATACGCCGATTATCTCGACAGTCTGGCCACCCCCCAGATGGGCCTGACGATCCTCGCCGCGATAATGAACCGCGACCTGTCAGATGTCCCACTGGATATACCGCTTGATCAGGTCGATGTCGGGCCGAGAGGGCCGAGCGGTGTCGGTGCTTACGAAAACCTCGTGGGCAAGTTCGCGAAATCCGGTCCGATGCCTACCCTGGGCGAGGCCGCGCTACTTGGGGCTACGACCTGGTGGTCACCGCGGCTGGTCGGTTCCGCCAAGCAAGTTGCCGATCATCTGCAAGAGCTGTTCGAGTCGCGATGCTGCGACGGTTTCATTATAACGCAAGCGCTAAGTCCTGGCGGCATCGCCAGGTTTGTTGAACTAGTTGTACCGCAGTTGCAGGCGCGGGGAATCTACCGCGAGCGATATTCCGGAAAAACGTTTCGAGAGAATTTGAGAAGCGGAAATTAATCCGTCGGATCTGGGATTTGACCACATCTAATGAAGATCGGATGTCAACCGAAGCATGGGGAGAGAAGCAAATGTTAGGTAAGCCGTTCATCAAAGGCCACCCTTCATTGTCGGTGGTCGCAGTATCATTGGCGTGCACGGCGATAACGCCTGCCGAAGCTCAGGTCATTTCGGCACCCGGGAGTGAGCCTGAGACGTCTACTCTTGGTTTAGAGGCCTCTGAGATTGTTGTCACAGCTGCCCGACGCGCCGAGCGGGTCTTAGACGTACCTTTCTCGGTTACCGCCGTAAGCTCTGAAAGATTGCAGAGTGCGGGGATTACCCGAATTCAGGAGCTCGGCCAGGTGACGCCCAGCCTGTCCTTTCCGCTAACGGGCGTTGCTACGCAACCGACCATTCGCGGGGTGGGGACCACCAATGCTTCGGCCGGAGATAGTCCCAACGTCGCGACCTACATCGACAACGTATACCAGCCTACGCAATACGGAGGCTTGTACGAACTCAACACGATTCAGAGCATCGAAGTTCTTAAAGGTCCTCAAGGATCGCTGTACGGGCGAAATGCAACCGGTGGGGCAATCATTGTTCACACATATGACCCCGAACCAGGTTTTTCCGCAAGGGCAAGCGCACGCTACGGATCCTACGACGACCGCGCTGCAAAAGTATATCTATCTGGAGGCACGGAATCCATCTCCGCGAATGTGGCAGCAGTCTACGCAGAAGATGACGGGTACATTAAGGACATCTACCGCGACGAATGGACCGGTCGCTCGATGACGAAGGCGATAAGAGCAAAAGTTCTCATCAAACCGAGCTCGTACACGAAGATAGTCCTTGGTTTAGACTACTCGGAAATATCTGACATTCGCTCGTTATCGTATTATTTTTTCAACAATACATGCGCAGCTTGTTCGAGAAATCCCCAGTTTCCTGTTGCGGACCGCCCGAACAAGACGGCTCTAAGCTTCGAGCCAATCAATAAGGTAAAGAAAGGTGGAGTGTCTCTCCAGATCGAGCAGACATTCGATTGGGCAATACTAAAGTCTGTAACAGCGTATCAGAATGTCAAATTCAGAAACCTGACCGATTCCGACGCAACGCCTGCCAATGAGAACAGGACAATCCAGAACGTTAATGATGTTAGTTATACGCAGGAGTTTACCCTGTCTTCGACGGGGAGTGGGATAGGTTGGGTAGGGGGTTTGTTTCTGCTCCATCAAAGGAGTAATCAGTTCGATCTGATCGTGAACGGAGCTAGATTTTTCCAGCCTGTAATCAAGGCACACGCGCTGGGTGTATTCGGCGAAATTACGTTTCCCATAGGGGGAAGGCTCAAATTGATTGCCGGGGCACGCTACAGCTACGAAAAGAAGGACATTATCAATCGCCCGGCAAATGGGACTATATTCACTGCCTCGAAAGACTGGAACAAACTTACACCGCGAGCATCTGTTCTTTACGAGATTTCGCCGAGGACGAATGTTTACGCCACGTTAAGCACCGGCTTCAAAAGCGGCACCTTCAGTTCTGGGGCCGCGGGGCCGGCCGTCGATCCAGAAAATATTATATCCTATGAGGCGGGAATCAAGACGCAGCAGGGGCCGGTATTTCTCTCGGCAGCAGCGTATCACTATAAGTACCGGAACATTCAGATCTCGTCCTGTGGTGGAAATGGACCATTCTGTCTGAGCGTCCTTCAAAATGCCGGGAGTGCGGAAACTACCGGATTCGAAGGGGAAGCTGCTGTTCAGGTTCTGGATGACCTAAGATTAAATCTGGGCGCATCTTACATACACGGCAGATACAAGAAGTTCCCCCGCGCCTTGGCGCTTTTTCCCAACCCGAATGGCGTGGGAAATTTTCAGACTTCAATCGATGCAGCTGGTCACAGAATGGTTCGCCAGCCAGATTTCAGCGCTAATATTGGGGCCACCTATAAGCATCAACTCGGCACAGGCAGCGTAGAAATCTCTGCTAATGCATTGTATGCGGGCACTTTCTATTGGGATGTGGCCAACTCGCTGCGCGAGGATCCCAGCGTGGTTACGAACTCCCGGATCTCGTATGTCGCTCCAAATGATAAATTCAAGGTGTCGTTGTTCGTAAACAATGCTTTCGACGACAAATATAACATGATGGTGCTTCCGTCGGGATTTGGCTCTCGCGCAGTAGCAGGCCGCCCCAGATCTTTCGGTGTAGAAATCGAAGCTCAGTTTTGATTGGGCTGCCCGCGATGATTTTCTCCCTGGTGTTGGGGGTCTTATGGGGAAGACCTAATTGCGGCTTTACGTCCACCTCTCATGCGATATTTTTAGAGCCTGAGCTTGAAAATCAGGCCCCGTCAGGATAACTCTGCGACCGCCGAAAATAGAGTAGCAGGTCGGTAGCTCCTGCACCCGTCTCACGGGTTCTTCTCAGCCGCGGCGTTTACCCAACTTGCGTGGGGGACGCTGGCTGTGTTTTTCGCGTCTTCCCCGCTGATAGCGAGGCAAATACATGACGCTTCGGTGCTGTCAGTCTAATGCGAACTCGTCTCTACCGTGCGCAACTCGGGCATAGTGTGCATTCCTTCAGTTCATGACCGATTGCCACTCAGCCAGTGCGGCTGAGCGGCGTTCCTTATCGGTCTGCCGATCGGCGAGGTGACGTTCCAGGTTGAAGTGATTGTGGATGTTGGCGTGGACCGAGGCGGACTTCTGGAGCGTCTTCATTCGCCGGAACCGCAGCATCACCCGCTCGCGCCGTCGGAACGGCAGGTGGCTGTTCTCGACCCGGTTGTTGGCCCAGCGTCCGACCTCCTGCTTTTGCGCATTGCCGAGCGCGTTCATCGCTGCCTTGTAGGAGCCCAGGCTATCGGGCGTGATCGCTTCTGGTGAGCCATGGCGCTTCAGCGCCTTCTTCATGAAGATCAGCGCTGCCCTCTTGTCGCGGGCCCTGGTGACGAAGCTCTCGAGGACCTCGCCCTCCTGATCGACGGCACGCCACAGGAGACCATCTCCCCGTTCACCCGGACATACCTCTCGTCCAGATGCCACTTCCAATGCCGGAACACACGCATCCGACCGGCCCGCTGGCGGCAAATGTCGGCGGCGAACAGCGGGCCAAACCGGTTCCACCAGAACCGCGCCGTCTCGTGGCACAGATCAATGCCGCGCTCGAACAGCAGGTCCGCCACGTTCCGCAACGACAGCGGGAAGCGGACGTACATCATCACCACCAGGCGGATCACCTCGGGCGACGAATTGAAGTAGCGAAACGGGTTGCAGGATGGGCTCATCCGCGGCCGCTGGCAGGACCGTCACTTGGCCGCCAAGTTGCTTTGACAGAGCCGCCGCGGATATATATCGCCTTGACTGAAAAGAAGCGCAATGCACTGCAGCCGCAGGGCAACACAATGGCGTGGGTGGCAACCATCTAAAGGGGGGATGACTATGCGAACGGCCGGGCATTTCACGGTATCTGTTTTGGCGCTTGGCATCGCGATGTCGGGTCAGGCGGCGGCAGCGCAAGATGTGAGAGGGCCCGAACCCGCCGGACCTACACCTGCCACGGCCGCTCCCACGCCGGCTCCAGCCAGTGCGGCTTCGGACGATACGTCGCTCGGTGAGATTGTCGTAACCGCGCGGCGCACCAACGAAAATCTTCAGCTGGTTCCGGTCTCGATCACAGCATTCTCCAGTGCGCAGCTACAGCAGCAGAATGCACGAACGGTGTCCGACATCGCGCTGCTGACGCCGGGGTTACAGATAAATTATAGTACAGCTACAAGCTCGGGCGCGATTTTCACGCTCAGGGGTCAGGTTCAGCAGGATCCCATAGCAAACCAGGATCCTTCCGTCGGAGTCTACGTTGACGGCCTGTATTGGGCACGGGCTTACGGCGCGAATGCCGATCTGCTAGACGTTCAGAGCGTGCAGGTGCTCAAAGGCCCGCAGGGAACGCTATTCGGCCGCAATACGACGGGAGGCGCGATCCTCCTCAACACCAACGATCCTAGCTTAGGCGGGTTGTCGGGATTGGTGTCGGCCACGTACGGCCGATTTAACCATCGTGCCATCACTGGCGTGATCAATGTTCCTCTGGTCGATGAAAAACTCGCGATCCGCGTCGCTGGTCAGCTCATCAAGCGGGACGGTTATATCCACGACATCAATAACGGCGTTAAGCTTGGCAATCTCAACAATTACACCATAAGATCCAAGCTGCTGTTCAAGCCGACCGAAACACTCAGCATCATTCTCTCAGGCGAGTGGTACCGCTCCAACGCGTTCGACGAGCCCCAGCGGCTAATCTACGCATCTCCCACCAGTCCGACTGCGATTGCGACGGTCGTGGAGGTTGATGGCTTAGCAACCGCGGGGGCCCTTGGCTGTTTCAACGCGGGCGGAGTCGGCCCGGCGTGCCAGACTCGTGCGTCCGCGCTGTTCAATGACAGCATCGCAAAGAACCAAGGTAATAACGCCGACCTGACCACGATACCACGCAGCTATATCAAAACGCAGACCTATGGTGTCACGGCTACACTCGATACGTTTTTCGGCGCGATCAAGGCAATTGGTGGATACCGCAAGGTGAGGCCCTACAGCCTCAACGACAATGACGGCTCGCGTTTCGTGTTGCTTGATGACGGGCCGGGTCTTGGAACCCCGAATGCTTTCAACGTCGGCGCACACCTCTCTCAATATTCGCTTGAGGTGGTAGCTACCGGTAAGGCTTTCGACAACCGGCTGGATTTTGCTGCAGGCGCTTACTACTTCCATGAAAGCGGCGATGATGAAGAAGCAAATCTGGTGATCCCCGCGATTAATCCAAACCAGCTTCTGTTCTTTGGAAAAATCAAAAATGACAGCCAGAGTCTTTTTGGCCAAATAACCTATCACGCCACCGACGCGCTCTCGCTCACTGGCGGAATCCGCTATTCGGTCGACGACAAACGGTTGATGTCATCCAACGGCGTGGCCATAGGCACTGTGGCCACGCTCGCCAACAGCTTCTGCCTTGTTGGTCCAGCCTGTCCAGCATATCGCAGCGACTCGTTCTCGGGTATCTCCTACACCGCGAGCATCGACTATAAAATTCGCGAGGGGCTTCTGGTCTACGCCAAGACGGCCAAGGGTTTCCGTTCGGGTGGTCAAAATATCCGCGCGACAAGCCCGGCTGGCTACGTACCCTTCAAGCCCGAAAAAGCGATATCCTACGAAGGCGGCATCAAGAGCGAATTCTTCGACCGCCGGCTGCGTGTAAATCTTGCCGGCTATTATACGATGCTCAAGGACATTCAGCGGACGATTACGATCGTCTCTCCTGGTGGAACGGTGGCGACGGCTATCCTTAATGCGGGCCAAGCAGATGTCTATGGCGCGGAATTCGAGGCCAATGCTCTATTCCCTGGCGGGTTCCGGCTGGATGGAACTGTTGGCTATACCCATCCGAAGTACATCCGGTTCATCGACAATGGTTTTGATCGCAGCCATGATGCGTTCTACGGCGTTCCAGAATGGACGGCATCGATTTCTCCCTCCTGGACGCGTGATTTCGACTTTGGTCAACTCCTCCTTCGGGCGGACTTCTCCTATCAGTCCGATATGAACATATCGCCTGTTGCATTTTACACGGATGCGTCCGGCGTGCTGCGTGACGCGCAGAACGGAACGCCCACCTCGGCTGCGGACGCCGCAGGTTATCTGCGCGGTGCTACGGACAAGGCACATTGGCTCCTCAATGCTCGAGCCAGCGTGACCGTGATGGACGGCGCGCTGGACCTGGCGGTGTGGGGGAAGAACCTGACCGATAAGCGCGATTATGTCGCGGGGCTAACGCTGCCAGTACTTGGCTTTTCCGCGGCTGGCGCACGTGAGCCGCGCACCTTCGGTGTTACCGCAACATTCAAATTCGGCGCGCGCGAATGAATGACCACTTCGCCATAGGTGTCGACGTGGGTGGCACGTTCACGGACGTTGTTAGCAGCAACGGAAGGGACACGTGGCGCGCGAAAGCCCCCACCAATCCGTCGGTGTTCAGTGAGGGTGTGCTGGCAGCGACCAGCCTCGTCGCGAAGCAAATGGGCCTTTCGTGCGACGAACTGCTCAAAGCTACGCGCAGGTTCGGCTTGGGCACAACTGCGGTGACGAACGTGCTCGCCACGCGAAAGGGGGCAAGGGTCGGCCTTCTGACGACAGCCGGCTTCGAAGACCATCTGCATGCGAGAAACGACCGTCTGGGTTGCGATGGTTGGCTTGTGGCACCTTGGTTGCCGGTCCAGAGGACTTTCGTCCGTGGCATCAATGAACGAATCGACCGCAACGGTGATATCCTGGTCCCACTCAACTGCGATGAACTTCTTCGGACCTGCAAAAAACTCATCGAGGTGGATGGAGCCCAAGCTATCGCAGTCTCCTATCTCTGGTCGGTGCGCAATCCGCGCCATGAGGCACAGACCGTCGACATCATCGCACAGAATTGGCCTTCGTTGCCGGTTTTTGCCGGGGCGTCCCTCCATCCGCTCATACGGGAATATGAACGCACGAAACTGGCGGTCCTGAGCGCATTCTCGGCTTGGGCGCTTGACGGCATTGAGGAGCTGGAACGGGAGCTTGCACGACGGGGCATGGAGTGTCCGCTGCTTCTGCTGCACTCGGGCGGCGGGGCAATGTCGACGCTCGAAGCCCGGGCAAATCCCCTTGGACTAGCTTCGTCCGGGCCGGCGGCTGGCGCGGTCGCGGCAGCCGAGTTCGCGTCTGCTGCGAATTATTCCGACGTGGTAACCTGCGACATGGGAGGGACGAGCATCGACGTCGCGGTGATCCGCGATGGGGTTCCAGAACGGGCCCAAACGATTTCCATCCAAGGTATGACGGCCTCTCTGTCGGCTGTGGACGTGGAGTCCGTTGGCGCTGGCGGCGGCTCTATAGCCTGGATCGACAGTCGGGGAATACTGCGTGTGGGGCCGCAATCTGCCCGCGCAACCCCGGGACCAGTTTGCTATGGCAGAGGTGGAACCGAACCGACAGTCACCGACGCCATGGTACTACTCGGATATATCGATCCAAGCCACTTTCTGGGTGGCTCGATACAGCTCGATGTCGAAGCGGCGCGAGCGGCCTGTGAAGCGCTGGGCTCCAAAATCAACATGAATGCCATCGAAGTCGCGCATGGCATTCGTGAGGTTGCCATCGTCGAGATGAGCAAGGCGATCCGGTCACGCTTAGCTTCAGGGGGGCTGGATCCACGAAAAATGGCGATGCTTGCCTTCGGTGGATCCGGAGCTCTGTTCGCGACGGCAATAGCCAAGGATATCGGGTTGAATGCGGTGCTCACGCCCTACGCTGCATCCGTGCTGTCCGCGTTTGGCGCTGCGACTGCCGATATTCGCCGGGAGCGCAGCCGCGCCGTCAATTTGATTCTTCCTTTGGATACTCGAAGCGTACAAGACCTGTTTGATGAATTGATCGAAGAAGTGTCCGCTGAATTGGAGGAGCATCGGGTTCCAGGCTCGGCGCGTAGCTTGACCTGTGAGGCGGAACTTCGCTTTTATCGTCAGAAATCTTCATTGAATATGCAAGTCGATCGTGCGGAGCTCTATGGCGACAGGCTCGCCGATAGATTTTGCGCCGCTTATGCCGAGCGATACGGCAAGAGCGGCATGACAGCAGAGTCCTTCATCGAGCTTTCAACGCTTCGGGTTATCGGGCTAGGCAAGGTTTTGCGTGCTAGTCTCCCGCAAGAGTCTGATGACGGCCAGTCGCTCGAAAGCGCATGCATTGGTACTAGAAAGGTGTATCTTTCGCCGGTGATCGAGAATGACGTGATCGTATTCGATATGGAGAAGCTCCGAAGCGGCCACGTCATTGATGGGCCCGCCTTAATCGATGCCGTGGATAGTACGCTGTGGGCTCCTCCGGCCTCACGTGTTGAAGTGGTCGGAGCTCGGTCGCTTGTGACCCATTTTAGGTGACGTCATCCATGCTGGACCCTATCCTTCTCGAAGTGCTTCGCGGCAAAATTGACGCTATTGCGCAAGACGGCGCCAAGACCATAAAGCGAACCGCGATCAGCCCCGTCGTTGCGGACAATGGAGATTGTTCGTGCTCAATCTACAGCGCGGAAGGCGAGCTTCTAAGCGGCGGAGGTCCCGTTTTTATTCATTACCATTCCAGCGGCGCAGGCGTCCGAAAGATCTTGGATTTGCACGGCCAAACCGTAGCTGAGGGCGACATTTTCCTGGTCAATGATCCATACCAGGGAGGCGGACTGCATGCCCAGGACGTTGTCGTTCATGTCCCCGTCTTCTGCGATGGCGCATTGGCGGCTTGGGTCGGAACCTCTGGCCACATGATGGATATGGGCGGAAGCGTCCTGGGGTCGTTCTCTACGAGCGCGACGGAATGCATTCAGGAAGCATTGCGCTTTCCGCCTATTCGGGTTTACCGCGCTGGCCAAGAACAGACGGACATCTGGGCGATACTTCGCACCAACATCCGAATGTCGGATATGGTCGAGACGGACATCCGCTCGCTGATTTCTGGCGCAAATATAGCGCAGAAGCAGTTACGGCAGACCGTACGAGATTATGGAATTGGCGTTTTCAAGGAGGCGATGGCTACTCTTTGTGATCTCACCGAGCGTGAGATGCGACGAGCGATCCTCGAGCTTGAGCCTGGATCATATGATTTTGTAAGCTGGTCCGAATGGTCAGACAAACTGTACAGGGTGCCTTGCAGGTTGATGGTCGACAGCGACCATCTTACTTTTGATTTTTCCGGCGCTTCACCTCAGACGCCTCATTATTTCAACTCCAAGGCCTATGTTATAAAAGCGCTGATCGGCGTGGTTTTACACCCATATTTGGGCCACGATCTTCCACTGAATGAAGGCGTCTTTCGAGTTTTTGACGTCGTGTGTGATGCAGGATCCATCCTGGATGCGCAGCCACCTGCTCCGATCGGTGCACCACATATGGACGTCGGGCAGACCGCGCTGGAAGTAGCGATGCGCGCCTTCAATATGGCCATCGCAGCATCGCCAGACTCCCGCGCGCGGGCCGGCATGTCGGGGCCTTCAGCCGGTTCCGGCTTCTTCTTGCATACGCTCGCGGGCAAGGGCCGCACCGGTCGGCCGGATGGCTGGCTCATGATGGACGGAGGCTCGGTTGGCGCGTCGGCGGGCCACGACCGGGATACGCCAGATTACTATTTCGAGGCGAAGGGCAACAGCGCGTCCGCGGATCTCGTGGACATCGAGGTGCTGGAATCCTGGTATCCCATCCATGTGAATTATCGCCGTGTCCGGGGCGGCGCCGGCGGGGCTGGCATGTACCGGAGCGGGGCTGGTTGCTCGATGTCCTATCGGATCAGCGGCACACCCGAATTGACTCTCACCATCATGGGCCAGCGGGAGCGTGTTCCGATCGCCGGTGTCGGAGGCGGGCTGCCCGGCGCTCTGACGCGAATCTATCACCAAGATCCAGCCGGAGAGCTGGTTCCGATTCCATGCCACCAGGAGGGTGTGCCGGCTCCCGAAGGACGGTCGATCATTTTCGATTGTCCGAATGGGGGCGGCTGGGGCGATCCGTTAGAACGCGACCCTGCCCGGGTGGAAGCGGACTTCGCGGAGGGTCGCCTTACGTTCGAGGAGGCGCGAACGGTATATGGCGTGGTCCTAGGAGATACTGAGGCGACTTCCGTGACTCGTCGCCAGATGCTCGCACACCGCCTCGCGATAGCGGAACCGCCGCGGCGAAGCCTGAGTTGGACTCCCGAAGTAATCGCCTTGTCGAGAGGGGCCGTGCTTCCCCTCGACATAGGCGTTGATCAACGAGGCGGAGTTGCGGTGAGCGCGCGATCCGGTGCCCCCCTTTCATTGGCGCCCTGCCATTGGACGTTGGGGTGCCCGAAAATCCCCGATTTTCTAGAAACCACGCCAGACGTCAGCATCTCGGCCTATCTGGATCCAGCGACCGGACACCTTCTATTGGTCGATGTTGTTGCGCGTGGAGAAGGCGAGCCTTCGGTCGGCGGCGGTCCCTCAAGATGGCTAAACTTCGCGCACGCCGACGCAATAGCGGCTGAATAGGGCGATCTGCTGCCTCGAACTACTGTGTCACACTCTGCTTTGTCCTGGTCAGATCTATCCCAAGTCGATGGGACTCATTTGCCAATGGCACGGCGTCGATTACGCCGGCGTCGAACTACCAGTTTCTCCTCCTGGGTGATGTAAATAGATCCCATCACCTCCTGGTGAAAAAGCGTGATACGCCCGAAACGACCGCCCGCTCCAGACAAGCAAAGCCCGTTCAATAGCGGATGGCATGGACCTATGCGCAAAGGGTTGACACGGAACCGAGCGCGCAAGGAATTGCGGTGCCTCTTTGCCGAGCACATGTTCGCTTCCGGGCAAGCTGCTCGATTGGCAGAGTACCTCCTTGCGACGCCCAGCGCGAGATCCGATCGCTTTACAATTTATGGATAATTTTTTCGGCAAACCTCGACATGATCCCGATCTTCTCGTCAAATGTCCGCTCGGGACAGTCTTGGATCCCATAATACTGCAGATGGCCGACCCGGCTATGTTCCTCGATCTTCCTCGCTTGCCCCGGGTCGGTCAGATCGCAGGCCAGGAGCATCTTGCGTTGATAGGGACCAGTTAGCCCCTTCTCCACTCGGATCTGGTCGATCAGGGTAAATTCGGCTTCCGTCTGCGGGTCGAGGATGCCATCGGGATTGTCCATCCACCGCATCGGCATGTAACCCTCGAAGTCTGCTGCACGGCGAGCGGCGGGCAGTGAATGCCCTCCGAGCCACATCGGTATCGGGCGCTTCGGCACAGGGAACATGCCGCTCCGAGGAAAATCGAAGAATTTCCCGTGAAACTCGGCATAACCATCGTCCCAGAAATCACGGATTATCGCCAGAATCTCGTCCATGCGCTTGCCACGCGTGTGGAAATCATGGCCCATCGATTCCATCTCTTCTTTGAGCCAGCCCACTCCCGTGCCCAGGACGAAGCGGTCGTTCGACATGACCGCGACGGAGGCCGCTAATTTCGCCACGGTGAATGGATCGCGCATCGGAAGGATATAAACATAAGACAAGAATCTGAGCTTCGTCGTCACCGAGGCCATTGCGGCATAAGCCACCATCGGGTCGACGAAGGGATGGTCAGCCCGCATCTCGAACCCGCTTGGATGCGGGGTGCGCGGTCCCTCTTTCATGACGACATGATCCGGGAGAACCACCCCCTCGAAGCCCAGTTCCTCGGCCTTGCGGGCGTAATCCAGCAAAAGCTCGGGTGGTTCGAAATTCAATGCCAGCCAAAATTTCATGTGCCTCAATCCTCTTTTATCAAGAAGTATGTCTATTCGCCTCGCCTACAGTCCGAGCACGACGAACCGTTTTGATCGGCCCCGCTGAACCGCCCGGTTTTGATATTATTGCATTCTCCGCTCCACCCTCAGTCCCCGCATCGACGCCTCAGTTCGCCAGGCCTCCAGCTCGGCGAAATAGGCGACCGGGCCCGACGCATAGGGCGCGATCAGGTCGAAGCTACGGTCGCGGCGGCCCTCTTGGTTGATATAGCTGGGCGTGCAGGCGTCGAGGAAAGCCCGACGGCCCGCGCCATGGGCAACGATCAAGTCGACCCAGGCCGCTTCAGCCTCCGGCGTGGGCTCCACGGCTGCGACCTGTTCGTTCAGGCAGCGCCTGACGATGTGGGCGATGTGCTTGGCCTGCTCGTCGGCTGTATGGATATAGTTGAACGAGATGCCCGACTGGATAAGGCTGATCATGAAGAAGTTCGGGAAGCCGCTGGTCTGCATGCCGAAGAGCGTGAGCGGTCCCTCGGCCCAGTGCTGGCTGAGCGTGAGGCCACCGCGCCCGGTTAGATCGAACCCGGCCTCTTGTGCGTAATCGCTCATGTAGTCGAAGCCTGTGGCGTAGACTAGCAGGTCGAGCGGGTATTCACGACCGCCCGCGACCGCGCCCTTGGATGTGATCCGTTCGACGCCGCGCCCTTCAGTGTCGACCAGCGTCACGTTGGGGCGGTTGAAGGTCTGCAGGTACTCGTCCGAGAAACCTGGCCGCTTGCAGAGGTAGTGATAGTAAGGCTTCAGCGCCTTCGCGGTGGTCTTGTCCTGGACCACGGCGTCGATGCGCCGGCGCATCCGCTCCATCTTCGCGAACTGGGCACGCTCGATTTCAGCGGGATCCAGCTTGGCGCCGGTCCCACCGGTCACCGGAGACGGCAGGCCGCGGAAGATCTCCGTCCAGCTATCGTCGATCAGGTCCTCGGACTGCGGCACGCCCGAAGTAATCATGGTGAAGTTCTCGAGCCGCTTCTGTCGCCAGCCTGGCTCCAGCGCCCGCGCCCACTCCGGATCTGTGGGGCGGTTATTGCGCTCATCTACGCTGCTCGGGGTGCGCTGGAAGACATAGAGGCGCTTCGCGCCTTGGGCCAACGCCGGGATGCACTGGAGGCCTGTCGCGCCCGTGCCGATTACGCCCACGACCTTGTCGGCGAGCTTGTCCAGGTTTCCGCCGGAGTCGCCGCCGGTGTAGTCGTAGTCCCACCGGCTGGTGTGGAAGCTGTGGCCCTCGAAACTCTCGATTCCCGCGATGCCCGGGAGCTTGGGTGAGCTGTAGAGCCCCTTGCCGGAGACAAAGAAGCGAGCCGCGATCTGGTCGCCGCGATGGGTCGAGACCAGCCAGCGCTTGCGCTCCTCTCTCCAGACGACGCCGGTCACCTGGGTCTGGAACAGGGCGGCCTCGTACAGCCGATAGTGGCGAGCGATGCGCCGGCAGTGCTCCAGGATTTCGCCGCCCCGGGCGTATTTCTCGACCGGCAGGTAACCGGTCTCTTCCAGGAGCGGCAAGTAGATGTAAGATTCCACGTCGCAGGCGACGCCCGGATAGCGGTTCCAGTACCAGGTACCGCCGAAGTCGCCAGCCTTGTCGATTAACCTCAGACTGTCCACGCCCTCGTCGCGCAGGCGGGCGGCCGCAAGCAATCCGCCGAAGCCGGCGCCCACGATCAGGACATCGGTCTCTTCGGCGATCGGCTCGCGGGTGAAATCCGAATCCGCGAACGGATCGTCCACAAAGCGGGCGAACTGCCCTTCCGGCTTCTGGTACTGCGCGGTCGCGTCCGGGCGAAGTCTGCGGCGGCGCTCTTCCTCGTACCGGCGCCGCAGCGCATCTACATCGATTTGGCCATCTTTGATGTCATCGCGGGCTAGGCCAATGCTCGCGGTCTTGCGTTCCGTGTCGTCCACCCTCGCCTCCCCAATATTTAGATCGAGACATCGAAACCGTGTTCCGGGTCATGAACCGGAGTCGACGGGGCGCTTCGCTCAACCGGATGGTTGGAGCTGAGCTGCAAATTGCATGGCCACTCGGATCCCCGCTTGAATAATGAAGCCAATCTATTCGGCGTAAGGATCGAAATGCCAGAAGGGGCTGCGCCTGGAGACCATGAATTCACCCCTCATCTTCGCGAACATACTCATCATCTCGAAATCTGTTGTGACCCAGAATTCACCTTTGAGGATCTGCGCCAGGATAGTTTGACCTGCCAACTCCGGGTCGAGCCCCGACTCCGAGACGAGCTTGATCATGGTCTGCCGACCACGATCATTCTTCGCTCCGAGCGCATTTTGCCATATCTGCGTTTTTACGGATCCGGGGAGAACCGATGATACTCGGATGAAGGGCGCGTGACGCTGCAGTTCGAGATAGAGGCTCTCGCATAGAGCCTGCGCTGCGTGCTTGCTGGCCATGTAAGGAGCTTGGCCACCTATCGAGCAAAGGGCGCCGAGCGAACTGACAACCGCCACATGGGCCGGTTTGCCAGCGCTGATCATGCGCGGCAGGAACGCCCTAATGCAGTTCACTGGACCCATGAGATTCACATCGATCGTGCGTTTCCACTCATCGTGGCTCAACTCCCAGCTCTTCCCGCCGATCTCGACTCCGGCGTTGCTGATGACGAGTTCGACGGAACCAAATCTCTCCCAAGCCGCCTCTGCCAGCCTGGACATGGCCAACGGGTCGCTGACGTCGGTTACGAGTCCGAGTACGCGATGCGCCGCTGGATCGAGCTCACGCACAACATTCTGAAGACCTTGCTCGTCCCGATCACATATAACCACGTTCATCCCGAGATCGGCCGCTGCCCTGGCTATCCCGCGTCCAATGCCCGAGGCCGCTCCAGTGACTACAGCCGTCTGGCTATTCTTTGTTTCCATTTCGCCTGCTCCTGACGAAGGTGGCAGAGGGGTTCAACCGCGACATGCGGTACGACCTCGCCGACAAACTTGTCACTTGCGAGTGGGGCTCGTCGGTAGCTCCATTCGGCATTCCTCAACCGGGCTGAGCGCCCGCACTTTGTGGCGGTGTTATCGCAATGCCTAGACAATGTGTCAAGATTGGTGCCATGCGGCCGGGCGCAATCCAGCGGCCGGGGCGAGCGGCTGGCCTCAGCCCCGATCGGGTTGTGAGAAAATGATCCCAACAAGCGTGATCAGAACAGCCTCCCAACGCAAATGGGTGTTGATGGCGCCGCCCGATTTGCCCCCGCCGGTCCAGATCTGGATGCTCGCGAAGCCGCCTCCGTTGTGGGGCGTCATCGGTATCAGACAAGCCTGACCCAGCATGGTAGGTTGACACATTGTCAACCCGCAGGCATCGTGTCGGCTCTGCCACGTCGGACGGCGCGGGAGGGGAGGATGGGATGAGATTTTCGCTGCTCTACGAGATTGCGCTGCCGAGGGAACTGGAGGAGGCGGGGCGGACCGAGTCGGACGTCTTCTGGGAAGCTGTCGAGCAGATCCGCTACGCCGAAGAGGTGGGCTTCGACACCGTCTGGCTCGTCGAGCACCATTTCCTCGAGGACCTATCGCGATCATCCGCCAGTGAGGTCTTCCTCGCTGCAATCGCCCAGCACACGCGGCGCATTCGCATCGGCTTGGGCGTGTGCCTTATGCCGCCGCCCTACAACCACCCATTCAAAGTAGCGGAGAAGGTCGCGTCGCTGGATATCGCCTCCCGAGGTAGGGTCGAGTTCGGATGTGGTCGCTCCACGACCGCCGAGGAGCTCGATGGCTTCGGAGTGGATGCCGCGCAGGCTCGCGAAATGATGGTGGAGGCGATGCGGGTCGTTCCCCAGATGTGGCGTCAGCGCGAGTTTCCAGGGTATCAAGGGCGGCATATGACCCTGCCTAGACGGGTGGTGGTTCCCAAACCCGTGCAGAAGCCGCATCCACCAATGTGGATGGCCTGTGGCAGTCCATCGAGCTTCCAGCTTGCCGGTGAGCTGGGCGTAGGCTGCCTGTCGTTCACGATCACGTCGCCCGATGAGCTGAACAAGTCGCTTCAACATTACCGCGAAGCTCTGAAGTCAGCTGAACCAGTCGGTGACTTCATAAATCGCAATATCGCGGGGTTCACCACTCTCTACGTCGGCGATAATGACGCCGAAGCGCGCAACCGCGGCGGTATCAACTCGATTGGTCACCATAAACGAGTGATAGGATATTTCGGTGATGTCTCGAGCAGGTCCGGGTACAATGAGGTCTCTGACTCGCGGCAGGGGCGAGAGGGCGCAGTCGGGGCCGATGTCGAGGCGGCGATTGCCGACGGCCTGATCTGCTGCGGTGGCGTCGAAACGGTTGAAAAGATTATTCGTCGGTGGGAAGCCATCGGAATCGACGAGTTCATGGGAATTGTCCAGTTTAACGAGGTCAGCCATCAGGAATCCATGCGTACGATTCGCCTCATGGGCGAGCAGGTAATTCCTAGATTCAAATGAGTCCCCAGGCCTGTAGATCAGCAATCGCGGATGTGGGCGAACGCGAGCTTCGAGGTGCCGTCCACAGCGACACACAGGGCCCTTTCCACTTTCGTAGCGCAACTCGGCGATGTCGGTACGGACGTAGCCGATCTCGTAATCCTCAAACGGTAGCGTTGCTCGAAGGACTGCGCTGTCGTGCTGGCGCTCCCGTGCAGAACCTGTCTCATAGCGCGTCCTTCGATCGCTGTATGGATGATGCACCCTCAATTCCGGGACTACACAACCAGAACATGCAGAATCCACGATGTCCAAGCTCCGTTATTTACGATGGTGAACGGGACGGTTATCGACCAAATGGTGGTCCGTAAGTTGGGGAGCGAGGAATGGACGATCTGGTCGACCCGCGGGAGCAAACCCCTGGGAGTGTTCCTCGAGGGCCGCGGGCCGAGCAGAGGAGGCGAACCCGGGATCAGTTCGTTGAGATCGCACGAGCAATGATCCTTCGAGGAAAATTCCACGAGTGCTCGGTCGATGATATTGCGAAGATGTCTCGCGTCAGCCGGGCTGCGTTCTACCTTCATTTCAAATCGAAGCAGGATCTTCTGTACGCCGTATTGGACGATCAAAGATCGCGTTACGAACGGTTATTTAACAATATTTCGCCAAAATCGGCCACATCTCACGCGGGCATATTACAGTGGCTACGACGGTACATCGAGTTATTTGCACAAATTGGTCCTTTAATGCCGCTTTATTTTACCCAAGAGGGCTTGGCGGTTAGCTACAGGAAATCGCATGCCACCCGGCTCATGGCGATCCGAGCTCTTGGCCACCGGATTCCAGCCCTGAAGCTTTTCGGCGAAGATGGAGGGATCGATCCCAAAAGGGAAATGAAGTTACTTCTCTTCCTTTACGCAATGGAGAATGTCACTTCTACGGTGGAATATCTTGACGGAGGCATTGACGTTGACGCCGCCCTCAATGAATTGGCTGATCAGTTTCTAACGCTGGTAAAATGAAGCGCTGAACCTGGCCTTTCCCAGCGAGCGTCAGAGCAGGCTTCGCCCGCAAGTCGGTGATAATAGCTGGTGCCCGTTTACTCCATCTGGATCTGCACCCTCGCGGGACCGCCACCATTATGGCCACCCTCGGTCCAGGACAAAACCCGACCTAGCATATTAGGTTGACACGTTGGAAACCCACGGGCATCGTACGGACTGGCACTTCTGACTGGCGCGGGAGGCGGGTGGGATGAGCTTTCCACTGCTCTACGAGATTGCGTTGCCGAAGGAACTGGAGGGGGCGGGGCGGACCAAGCCGGACGTCTTCTGGGAAGCGTCGAGTACATCCGCAAAACGCTACTGGGGCAGCGCTTCTCGCAGGGAGCCTACCTCTCAACCGCCTGCGGCAACGTCATCGATGATCTCATTATCCATATCTCGATCGGCATGCCCAAGAGGAAGGCTTCAACCCATCCCAATGAACATAGCGCCCCAGGCCGGTCGGTCAGCCAGCGGCGTGCTGTCCGGAGGCCAGGGATCAATCGTCCAAAGTCGATAGAGGCGCTTTGCATTGCCGGCATCGACCATCGCAATGGCGGGCGTAGCAAATAGACATAGAGTCAAGCGAGAGGATGGTGAGTGGATGATGGGGCATCGAAAGAAGATCGTCATTGCGGGCGCATCCGGCTTGGTGGGCGGCGCAGCGCTGGCTCGCTTCGGCAAGCGGGACGACTGGGATGTAGTCGCCATATCGCGACGGCCCCCGCTCATGCCGCTCGGCAACGCCACGCACGTCTCGATCGACCTCGGCAATCCAGAAGACTGCGCGCGCTCTGCGCACGCACTCAGCAATGCGACGCATGTCGTTTACGCGGCTTTGAGCGAACGCAGCGACGATCTTTTCGCCGGCTGGACTGATCCGCAGCAGATTGCCTTGAACGAGGCAATGCTGATCAACCTCATGGAGCCTCTCATCCAGGGCAGTCCAGGACTTCAACATGTTTCGCTGATCCATGGCGGCAAGGCCTACGGCGTGCACCTTCGGGATCAAAAACTGAAAATGCCGCTCCACGAAGGCTTGCCCCGCCACGCGGGCGACAATTTCTATCATCGGCAGGAAGACTATATCACCCAACGCCAGCGGGGCTCATCATGGAGCTGGACTATTTTCCGGCCCGGAGGAATTTGGGGCGCGGCCATCGGCGCAAACATGAACAGCTTGCTCGTGCTGGCGGTGTTCGCCTGTCTGCTGAAAGAAGCTGGGCGGGGAATGCCGGTGCCCAGTGGCTATAGTGCCTATAACGAGCCAACAGATGTCGATCTGGTCGCGGAGGCCGTCGAATGGGCCGGCACCGCACCCACCGCGCGCAATGAGATCTTCAACATAGCGAATGGCGACATCTTGGCCTGGCATGACCTTTTTGAGCTGACGGCCGATATCTTGAACATGCCCTTAGAATCCCCAAGGAAGTTCGACATGAGAGAGGAAATCGAAAATCTCTCTCACCTATGGCCGGCTATGGTGGACCGTTACGGACTCCAGGCTCCAAGGGATTTGAACGAACTTCTCGGTACATCGCTGCAGATTGCAGGCATGCTGTCCAATGACGTCCCGCCTGAGGATGTTCTTCGGTGGGGTTTGTTAAGCACCATCAAGATCCGTCAGGCCGGCTTCACCGGATGCGTCTCGTCATTCGACAGCTTGAGAAAATATATCGAAAGATATCAGGACCTCCGAGTGATCCCCAC
>Ga0207641_10000488_pt1 | contig 44701 bp, 47 predicted proteins | sample KBSSwiS62_FD_184306 | JGI IMG/M metagenome (GOLD analysis project Ga0207641, IMG submission 184306) | Switchgrass rhizosphere microbial communities from Kellogg Biological Station, Michigan, USA - KBS Switchgrass S6-2 (SPAdes) (version 2) | ecosystem: Host-associated > Plants > Roots >... | reverse complement strand
ATCATGAATGGCGAGGGACTTGGCGCAGGCGCGGTCGCAGGCATCATGCAGACCCGCAATCCCATCGCGCTCGCGCGCGCCGTGATGGAGCGCACGCCGCATGTGCTTCTGGCGGGCGCTGGAGCAGAAAGCTTCGCAAGGGACATGAAGCTCGCGCAAATCGATCCGAGCTGGTTTCATACGCCCATGCGCCGGCGGCAGCTTGATGAGCTCAGGCAAGGCGGGCCGGCCAGCTTCGACGTCGGCATGAAATATGGCACGGTCGGCGCGGTCGCGCGCGACGGAAAGGGCCATGTCGCGGCCGCGACCTCGACCGGCGGGGTGACGGGCAAGCGGCCGGGCCGGGTCGGGGATACGCCGGTGATCGGCGCGGGGACCTATGCGGATGATCGCGCGGCTGCGGTTTCGGCCACTGGCTCTGGCGAGCATTTCATTCGGGCTGTCGCTGGGCACGAGATCTGCGCACGCATTCGCCTGCTGGGCGAGGGAGCGCAGGAAGCCGCAGCTCATGCCCTGGCGGAGGTCGAAAGGCTTGGCGGCAGCGGCGGGATCATTTTCGTATCCGCGGCCGGGGAGGCCGGCTGGGTGTTCAACTCCAAAGGCATGTACCGGGCCAAGGCTTCGCCGGCCGGCCGGATGATCGCCATCTATGGGGATGAATGAAAAAGGCCTCACCCACCGAAGTGGATGAGGCCCGTTTTCTAAGCTTGGTAGAAGTTGATCAATCTGGGACGACGGTCACCGCGCGGCGATTCTGCGCCCAGCTCGCCTCGTCCGATCCAGTCGCGACCGGACGCTCCTTGCCATAGCTGATGGTGGAGAGCTGGCTGGCGGCAACGCCGTTGTTCACCAGGAAATTCTTGACCGAATTGGCGCGGCGATCGCCCAGCGCGAGATTGTACTCGCGGGTGCCGCGCTCGTCGCAATGGCCTTCGATCGTCGCTTTCACATTGGGATGCGCCTGCAGCCATTGCGCCTGCTTTGCGAGGATGCCCGTGGCTTCACCGTCGAGGTCATATTTGTCGGTGTCGAAATGAACCGTATCGCTGCCCACCTGCGCTAGGAAGTCGGCCTTCGATCCGGGGACCGGGCCCTGGGTGACCGGGCCCGTCGATTCCGGAGCGGTTTGCGGAGCGGTCTGCGCGGGCGGCGGCGGCAATTCGGCCGGCTTCTTCTTGGCGCAACCGGCCACCGCGATCAGAGCGGCGGTAGCAAGCAATTTAATTGTCGTGCTCTTCATTAACTTTCTCCACTCAGTTTCGTTGGCCCTCATGAATTCGATTGTTTGAATCATTGGTAAACGGATGCGTCAAGGCAATAACGGTCCCCAGCCTGGATCCGAGCCGTCCAGAGGCGTCGGGACGGGCCGTTCATTGACACCGGTTAAGTCCACGGACCACAAATCAGCCTTGCCGCTACCCTGCCCGGTGCGAAAGAACATGATCACGCGGCCGTTGGGTGACCAGCTCGGCCCCTCGTCCTGCCAGCCGCCGGTAAGGATCTTCTCGCCGCCGCCGCCGGGCGTCATGATGCCAATCGAGAAACCACCGCCGATCTTGGTGAAGGCGATCAGGTCGCCGCGCGGGCTCCATACCGGCGTCGCGTAGCGCCCGCTGCCGAAGCTTATGCGCTGCTGGTTCGATCCGTCCGCGTTCATTACATAGATCTGCTGGACGCCCGAGCGATCGCTTTCGAACACGATCTTCGAGCCGTCCGGCGAATAGCAGCCGGCCGTATCGATCCCCGGCGAGGTCGTGAGCCGCTGCGCCGAGCCGCCGGATGCCGACACGCGATAGAGATCGGTATTGCCGTTCACCGCCATCGAGAAGATGATGTAGCGCCCATCGGGCGAGAAGCGGGGTGAGAAGGTCATGTTGGGCTGATCGACCACCAGCCGCTGTGTGCCGGTGCCGACGTCATAGACATAGACCCGCGGGCGCTTGCCGGCATAGGTCATGTAGACGATCTTCTTCCCGTCGGGCGAATAGCGCGGTGTCAGCACGATATTCTGGCCGTTGGTGACGAAGCGATGGTTCGCCCCATCCTGATCCATGACTGCCAGCCGCTTGGTGCGGCGGTTCTTCGGACCCGTCTCGGACACGTAGACGACGCGGCTGTTGAAATAGGGGCCTTCGCCGGTCAGCCGGGTATAGACGAGGTCGGCGCATTTGTGAGCGGCCTGACGCCACAGCGGCGGCGGGACAACCCAGCCGCTCCGCTTCATCTCCGTCTTGGCGAAGACGTCGTAGAGATAGCAGCCGACGGTGAGCGTGCCGTCGCCATTGGCCTGCACGAAACCTTGGATCAGTGCCTGCGCGCCGGTGCCGACCCAATAGGAATAGTCCGGCGCCACCACCTGGTTGAACGCGACCGGCTTCACCGAGCCTGGACCCAGCGGCGCGAACAATCCCGAATTTTTGAGATCGTTGGTGATGACCTCCGACACCTGCCGACCCAGCGTCACCGTGTCGCCCGCCTGAGTGCCGGCTGCGGCCGGCGTCGGCATCACGGGTATCGCGATCGGCATCGGTGCGGAAATGCCGCCGGTGATATCGACCCTGATCTGCGCTGTCAGCGGGGTAGCCGCCAGCGCGGTCGAGATTGCAACAATCAGAAATCTGATGAAATTCATGCCAGTCCTCTCGGGCTGAAAGTCAGGTCGAACTCGCTCCAGCCCCCCTCGTAAAGCTCTGGCGGGAGATGGATCGGAACGCAACGTTCGACTGCTTCGATCGCTGCCCGCGCCATCTGCCCGGCATAAACGCTATTCTGTTCGGTTACCCCGTCCTGCCGCACGAGCACGGGGCTCGTCGCCAAATTTCCGTCGGCAGTATAGCTGACGTGCAGCACCGTAACGATCTGGCGCGCCGTACGGTTCAATTTCGGCGACCGATAGCAGCCTTTCACCTGGTCCGCCGCCCGAGACACGGCTTGCGCGAGCGCGGCGGGATCGGGGCCGGCAGGGATTTTCTGCGATGCGACGGCGACCGGCCTCGTGCAGCCTGACAGCAGCAGCGCGATCGGGACGGCATATTTCCTCATCCCATCGCGCGCGGGTAAAAGGCAAATTCGATATCTTCCCAGCCGCCCTCGTAAAGCTCCGAAGGCAGCTTGAGCGGTGAGCAGCGCAGCACTGCCCGGATCGCCGCATCGTCCATTTGCCGGACATAGCTCTGGTTCGTGCCGGTCACCCCCTGGTGGTCGGTCACGGATGGCGTGCCCGCGACCGAGCCGTCACGGTTGAAGCGCAGCCGCATGATCGTCACGATGCTTGCTGCATCGGCCCCGCCGCTTGGAATGACGTAGCAGGGCTTCACCTGCGCAGCGATCGCGGCCGCCAGTCCGCGCATCTGCAGACCGCTGATGGTGGCGCGTGGCGTGCTGCTCTTGCCAGCGGTCCTGTCGGCGGTGATGCCCTTCAGAAAATCGGGGCCGAGGCGTGCGCCGGCCGCCTTCTTCTCCTGGGCGGCGCTGGCCTTGATGTCTTTCATGAAGTCGTCGGAAAGCCGCGCGGGCTTCGGAGGCGTAGGTTTGGGCGGTTCCGGCTTAGGTACCGGCACCGGCTTCGGTAGCGGAGCGGGTGCCGGCTGCGGCGCGGGCTTGGGGGCAGGCGCTGGAGTTGGCTTGGGTGGCGTCTCTTCTTGCGGCGGCCCCACTTGGGGCGCCTGCGATTCCGCCGGCGGCTCCGAGGAGGGTTTGGGCATCTGCGCGTGCAGCCCCACCGGCCCGACAAGCTGCACGTCCATCGATTCGGGCGGCAGGTGCTTCGGTGGCGTGCGGAACAACAGGCTCAGCGACAAGGCTGCGAACAGCAGGACGTGGCCGGCAAGCGCCAGCCCTAAACCCTTGCGTTCGGCCGTATCCATCACCGCCGCCGGTCCGCGCCCACCGTCACGAGCGCGACCTTGTTGAGGCCGACGCGATTGAGCTCGCCCATAACCTGCATCACCGAGCCGTAGGATAGCGCCCGATCCGCCCGGAGAAAGATCTGTGGAGGCTCTCCGCCACGATGGTCTTCAGCGATCGTCTCCAGCGCATCATTGAGCCCGTTGGCAGGCACGGCGTCCTCATCGACATAGACCTGGCCATTGCCGTTGATCGAGATCTGGACGGGTTTCTGATCCTGATCGAGCGCCTTGGCGCGGCTGTCGGGCAGGTTGATCGGCACACCGGCGACGAGTAGCGGCGCCGTGATCATGAAGATGATCAGCAGCACCAGCATGACGTCGACCAGCGGCGTGACGTTGATTTCCGACATCGGAGCACGGCGGCCATTGCCGGACCTGCCTGAGCCTGATCCTGCCGCCATCATTTCTTTTCGTGCTCCAGTTCGCGGCTCAGCATCGCATGGAATGAATCGGCGAAGCGATGGGTGTGCGCTTCGATGCGATTGATGCGATGGCTCAGCCGATTATAGGCGATCACCGCCGGGATCGCCGCGAACAGCCCCAGGGCGGTGGCGAACAGCGCCTCGGCGATGCCCGGCGCGACGACGCCCAGGCTGGTATTCTGCGATGCCGAGATGTCCGAAAAGCTGCGCATGATGCCCCAAACCGTGCCGAACAGGCCGACGAAGGGCGCGACCGAGCCGATCGTCGCGAGCAGGCTCAGCCGGTCGGCAAGCCGATCGGTTTCCGCTGCCGCCGCCGAATTCATGGCAGTGACGAGACGTGCGCGCGTGCCTTCGCGATCGACCGGGGCCGATTTGATGGAGCGCCGCCATTCGACGACGCCCGCCGAAAATACTTTGGCGTTCGGAAGCTCCTTGCGGCCCGGGCCGTCATAGAAGCGATCGATATCCTCGGTTTGCCAGAAATCCCGTTCGAACGCCTCATTCGATTTCTCGATCCGGCGCAGGCGGGTGCCGTGGCTGATGATAATCATCCACGTCCAGATGCTGGCCCCGATCAGCCCCAGCATCACGATCTTGACGATGATATCGGCGTGCCAGAACAAGGCGAACGGCGACAGGCTCGCCCCCGCTGCGCTTAGCTGAACTCCATCCATCCGCTATTCCGCTCCTGTCAGATTTCGAAATATGTCGATCCACTGGTTCGGCTGCCGTCGCGGCCGTCCGTCCGGGCTTACAAAAGCCGCCTTCACATCCGCTTCTGCCAGCAATTCTTCCGCACGCATCACCTTCTGGTGGATGCGAACGCTTGCGGCTTGCGTCCGGATCACGCGCGAGCGGATGAGGAGATCATCGTCGAGCTTGGCCGGCCTGCGATAGCGGATTGAAAGTTCGGCGACGGCGTAGACGCCGTCGCCGCGTTCGTGCGCGGCGCGCTGATCGATGCCGGCGATGTGTAGCATGTCTGATCGAGCGCGCTCGATGAAGCGGATATAGCTTGCATGATAGACCACGCCGGTTGCGTCGGTGTCTTCATAATAGACGCGGCAGGCGAAGCGATGCTCGCCACCAACGAAGCGGCCGGATTGGGGGCTGTCCTGCGCGTCATTAACCATTCGGCATGCCGATAGACTCTCGCGACTCGGCACGTAAAGCTGTTTTGCGCCAATTGGCGATCGAAGTGCGCGGTGAGATGCTATTTTGCGTCGAACAAGCTGTCCTGTTGAGAGGCTGCGGGCGGATTGAGCCCGAGATGCTTCCACCCGCGGCTGTTGAGGCAGCGTCCGCGCGCCGTCCGTGCGACCAGGCCGAGCTGGATCAGAAAGGGCTCGATGACGTCTTCGATCGTGTCGCGGGGTTCGGAAAGGCCGGCGGCCAGCGTTTCGACGCCGACCGGTCCGCCTTTGTAGATATCTGCGATCATCGTCAGATAACGCCGATCCATGCTGTCGAGACCGAGCGAATCCACCTCGAGCCGGTTCAGCGCGCCGTCCGCTACCTTGGCGTCGATCACCGGAACGCCCGAGACATGCGCGAAATCGCGCACGCGCCGCAGCAGCCGGCCGGCGATACGCGGCGTGCCGCGCGCCCGCTTCGCGATCTCATGCGCGCCATCGTCGGCGATCGGCGCGTTGAGCAGCCCCGCCGCGCGCCGCACTACCTGCTGCAATTCCTGGACCGTATAGAAGATCAGCCGGACGGGAATGCCGAAGCGATCGCGCAGCGGGGTGGTGATCAGCCCCTGGCGCGTCGTCGCGCCAATCAGCGTGAAGCGGGGGAGATCGATCCGCACCGAGCGTGCCGAAGGCCCTTCGCCGATCATCAGATCGAGCGCGCGATCCTCCATTGCCGGATAGAGCACTTCTTCCACGGCGGGGTTCAGCCGATGGATCTCGTCGATAAAGAGCACGTCACCATCTTCGAGATTGGTGAGCAGTGCCGCGAGATCGCCCGATTTGGCGATCACCGGGCCGGAGGTTGCACGAAATCCTACGCCCAGTTCGCGCGCGATAATCTGCGCGAGCGTGGTCTTGCCAAGCCCTGGCGGCCCGTAGAACAGGACGTGATCGAGCGCATCCCCGCGTTCCTTGGCGGCGGCAATGAAGACGCGCAGATTTTCACGCGCCGCCTTTTGGCCGACGAATTCGTCAAGGGCTTTGGGCCGCAACGCTGCGTCAACATCCTCCGGCTTGCGGCTTGCAGCTAAAAGGCGATCCTCGGTCATTTCGCGGCCTTGCGTAACGCAAGCCGGACCAGAGCGTCGAGGCTCGCACCCTCGCCGAGTTCGGCGACCGCTGCTGCAACGGCGGCATTCGCCTCGGCCGGGCGAAAGCCGAGATTGGCCAGCGCCGACATTGCGTCTGCCGCCGCACCGCCTTTTGGCGCCGCAGCGGGGCTTGGGCCCAGATCGATCGCGCCCACCTTGTCCCTGAGTTCCATGGCGATCCGCTGGGCGAGCTTGGGGCCGACTCCGTTGGCGCGCGCGATCATGGCCTTGTCGGCCGAAGCAACCGCACGGCTTAGTTCTTCGGGTGCAAGGACCGACAGGATCGCCAGCGCGACGCGCCCGCCAACGCCCTGCACCGAGGTCAGCAAGCGGAACCAGTCGCGCTCGCCCGCCGAGCCGAAGCCGAACAACGTGATCGCATCCTCGCGCACCTGCATCTCGGTAAAAAGCATCACCTGGCCGCCGACCGCGCCGATGGCTGCAAGCGTCCGCGTGGATGCCTGCACCAGATAACCCACGCCGGCCACGTCGATTACCGCATGATCAGCGCCACTTTCGGCCAAAGTGCCGGTCAATCGGGCGATCATCGGCCCATCCCGTCGCGGGGCAAGATATGGAAGCTGGAATGAAGCACCGCCCGCATCGCCCGGTACATAAGCAGAACACTATCGTTAGGGAAGTAATTTCAGGGTAGTCGCCGTGCGGTCGCCAGATGATGCGCGTGGGTGATCGCAACGGCGAGTGCGTCGGCGGCATCGGCGCCTGCAATCTTCGCGCCGGGCAGCAAGCGCGCAACCATCGCATGGACCTGCGCCTTTTCCGCCGTACCAGTTCCCACCACGGCTTTCTTCACCAGCCGCGCCGCATATTCCCCCACATGCAGCCCGGCACGGGCGGCCGTCAGCATCACCACGCCACGCGCCTGCCCCAGCTTCAGCGTCGATTGCGGATTGGCGTTGACGAACACTTCCTCCACCGCCGCGCCATCGGGGCAATGCCGGGCGAGGACATCAGCGAGCTCGTCATGGAGCATCACCAGTCGTTCGGCCAGCGGCGCCGCCGTGTCGGTCCGGATCTGGCCGTTGAGGATGTGACTCAGGCGATTGCCCTCGGCCGCGATCAGGCCCCAGCCGGTCGTACCGAGACCAGGATCGAGACCGATCAGGATCAGCCCAGCTTCTCCATTACCGACTCCGGCACCTCATAATTGCCCCAGACCGATTGGACGTCATCGTCGTCATCGAGCGCATCAATCAGCTTGAGAAGCTGGCCGGCATCGGCCTCGTTCACTGTGACGTTGGTTTGCGGACGCCATGCTAGCTTGGCACTCTCGGGCTCGCCAAGCGTCGCCTCAAGCGCCTTGGCGACTTCGTGCAGGGCATCGATCGCGGTCCAGATCTCATGGCCGTCCTCGGACGAGCTGACATCCTCCGCTCCGGCTTCGAGCGCCGCTTCGAACAGGGTGTCCGGATCGCCAGCGGAGGCCGGATAGGTGATCAGGCCCATGCGGTCGAACCCATGGCTGACTGAACCACCCGCGCCGAGGTTGCCGCCATTTTTGGAGACGATCGTGCGGACATTGGTCGCCGTGCGATTGCGATTGTCGGTGAGCGTCTCGATGATCAGGGACACGCCGCCGGGCCCGAAGCCTTCATAGCGGACCTCTTCGTAATTTTCGCCGTCATTGCCGGCGGCCTTGTTGATCGAGCGTTCGATATTGTCCTTCGGCATGCCTTCCTTGCGGGCAGCTAGCACGGCCGCGCGCAGCCGTGCGTTCATTGCCGGATCCGGCAGACCCGAGCGCGCAGCCACCGTGATTTCGCGGCTGAGCTTCGAAAAGAGCGCGGACCGTTTTTTGTCCTGAGCGCCCTTGCGGTGCATGATATTCTTGAATTTACTGTGACCGGCCATCCTTGCCGCTTTCTCCTGTTACGATCAGCCGAGCCGCACTGCGGGTGCGGCGGTGACGATCATGATGCCGCACGCCTTGCCTGCATCGCCTGTGCAAAGCCATCGCGCATTTGGGTATAGCTGCGGCCGCCAAGCGGCGTTGATTTGATGCGCTGCCAATAGCTGTCGATCGAAGCGCGGCCCGACATGGCAGGCGGGTTGGGCGCGACTTCGCAGATCAGTTCGCCGAGCGTGAGAAACGGGATAAGCGCCGCGTCCGCGATCGAAGGCGCATCGCCAACGGCCCAGCCATCTCTGTTAAGCCCGATCCGTTCGACGGCGTCGAGGCCGAGTTCGGTCTGCTGACGGCCATAGTCCAGCGCACCAGGATTATCGTACATGCGAAAGAGTTGCTGGACGACAAAATGGCGAAGTCCCGCGGCTACCTCAGTGTCCACCAGCCCGGCGATCTGCCGCGCCCTTGCCGCCATGCGGGGATCGGCCGGCAGAAGCGACGGGCCGGGCTGGGTTTCATCCAAATAGGCGATGATCGCCGAGGATTCGCACAGCGTCCACCCGTCTTCCGCCTCGAGCACCGGAATCCGCCGCATCGGGCTGATCGCGGCAAAGGCCGGCGATTGAAGCGCAGCCCCGCCGAGCGGGGCCACGTCCAGCTCGACGCCCTTCACACGCGCGGCAAATAGCACGCGTTGAACGAACGGCGAAAAGGTCACGCCATGCAATTTCATCTCACCCCTCCTCAGTCGAGGCCAAGCGCCACCCGGTAGGTTTCGAGCAGCGCATCGGCCTCCTGCCGCGCGTTCTTCTCCATTCTCCGAAGCCTTACGATCGCACGCATGGTCTTGCTATCATATCCCTGCGACTTGGCCTCGGCATAAACGTCGCGGACATCGTCGGCGATGCCCTTTTTTTCTTCTTCCAGCCGTTCGATCCGCTCGATGAAGAGCCTCAACTGATCGGCGGCAACATTATCGGACATGGAAATTCAACTCCTCCGCTTGGCTGTGGAGGGGCCGTTTAGGAGAGGTTAGTCAGCGGCTCAAGCGGTCAGCGGCCGGGCTCGCTCATTGCCGGTGGATCGCTTGCCGGAAAGCTTTCTTCCAGTGCCTCGTCAAGCGCGTCCTCGCGGCGGTTTCTCGCCACGCTTTGCTCCATCCGCGCAAGCTGTTCGGGCGTGGCTTCGGATTGGTGGCGTTTTTTCCATTCGGCATAAGGCATGCCGTAGACCGCGTGACGGGCAGCCTCCCGGTCCAGCTTGCCGCCGGATGCTTCGCTCGCCCAATCCGCCAGGCAATTGCGGCAGAAACCGGCAAGCCCCATCAGATCGACATTCTGCGCATCGGTCCGATGCCGCAAATGGCGAAGGAGGCGACGGAACGCAGCCGCGGCGGTGGCATCGTCTATTTCAGGAGAGGTCATCTGATAACTCCATGGCAAACTGTTTATTTAGAGGCTAAGCGGCCTCCGCCAAATCACGAAGAGGTTGGCTGTGCAGATCCTGTTTCCTCCCCGTAAACGCAAGGTTCGCATATTGGCGACGCTTGGGCCGGCCAGTTCGTCGCCGGAGATGATCGCCAAGCTGTTTCTCGCGGGCGCGGATGCCTTCCGCATCAACATGAGCCATGGCGGCCATGAGGACAAGGCCGCGCTGGTGGCGAACATCCGCGCGCTCGAAAAGGAATATGGCCACGCGACGACGATATTGTTCGATCTGCAAGGACCGAAGCTCCGCGTCGGCAAGTTCGAGGGCGGGCGGGTGGAGCTCAAGACCGGATCAACCTTCGTGCTCGATCGCAATCCGGCGCCAGGAACGGCAAAGCGCGTCGAACTGCCCCATCATGAACTGTTCCTGGCGCTGGAGAAGGGCGCCCGTCTGCTACTCGACGATGGCAAGCTAGTGCTGCGGGTGTCGCGGGTGGAGGCCGAGCGGATCACCACCAAGGTGGAGGTCGGCGGGCCGCTTTCGAACAACAAGGGGTTGAACGTTCCGGACGTGGTGGTGCCGCTTGCGGCGCTGACGGAGAAGGACCGCGCCGATCTCACCTTCGCGCTCGATCAGGGCGCGGACTGGATTGCGCTGAGCTTCGTCCAGCGCCCCGATGACGTCGCCGAGGCCCGTCGGCTTATCGGCGGCAAGGCTTCGCTGCTCGTCAAGATCGAGAAGCCTTCCGCGCTCGATCGCCTCGAAGAGATATTGGAACTCGCCGATGCCGCAATGGTGGCGCGTGGCGATCTCGGCGTCGAGTTGCCGCCCGAACAGGTCCCGCCGCTGCAGAAGCGCATCGTCGAACTGGCCCGCCGCATGGGGCGGCCGGTTGTCGTCGCTACCCAGATGCTCGAATCGATGATCGCCTCACCCAGCCCAACCCGCGCCGAGGTCTCGGATGTCGCCACCGCGATTTACGACGGCGCCGATGCCGTGATGCTCTCGGCCGAATCGGCGGCGGGCGCATGGCCGGAAGAGGCAGTGACGATGATGGACCGGATTGCCCAGTCGGTCGAAGCCGATCCAAGCTACCACGCGCGCGTTCATTTCACGGAAACCCGGCCCGACGCCACGACCGCCGATGCGCTTGCCGAAGCTGCCGGAAGCATTGCGCAGGCTGTTTCCGTGGCGGCAACGATATGTTTCACCCTGTCGGGTTCGACCGCGCGGCGCGTGGCGCGCGAACGGCCGACGGTGCCGCTGCTCGTGCTCACGCCGCGCCTTGTAACCGCGCGCAGGCTCGGCCTGCTTTGGGGCGCGCATGCGGTGCGGACGCGCGACGTGGCAAGCTTCGAGGAAATGGTCGGCAAGTCCAAGCGCATGGCGCTGCGCCATGGCGTCGGCAAGGCAGGCGACAGGCTGGTGCTGATGGCCGGCGTGCCGTTCGGGACCCCGGGCTCCACTAATGTGCTTCACGTCGTCAGGCTGACAGGCGACGAGCTCAAAAATTACGGCAGCTAAGCGTCATTCCCAGCGCGGACGGTGCTCAAACGCGCGCTCTTCGGGTTTTCTGAGCCAGAAGAGTCCGCCGGCCGCCATGCCGGCTGAATAGGCCAGCCGGGCCAGCAGCATCGCCGGAGCCATCAGCACCGGCTCGAACATGCGTGCCTTTATCCAGCAGCCGAGAATATAGGCCGTCGAAGCCAAAGCGAGTGGGAAGCTCGCCAGCACGAGCAGCCGCGGGTGCTCGTAAAGGAAAGCGAAGCGCGCCGTCCCGGTGCTGATCTTGGAGGGCAGGGCGCTGTAGCCCCAGCGATAGTTACGGCGCAGAAGATTGCCGAAACCGGGCCGGTTATGATGATCGACCACCGCCTGCGGCTGAAAGAAGATGCGGCCGCCCTTCGCCAGCACGTCTGCCTGCCACTCCAGTTCCTCATGCGCATAGGCGATCGGCTGCTGCTCGACATAACCCTTGGTCGCACGAAAAACGTCGCGGCGGACGCTGAGATTGCAGGGCGGATGGTGGAGCACGGAGGCCGCCCGCCGCCGAGGGTGCACATGATACCAGCCGCAATAATAGTCGCAGCGTGCGGAGAAACTTAGGCCGTCGGGCAGCCCAAGCGAACCGCCGACGACCTCATAGCCCTTCGCATGTTCCGCTAGCAGCGCCTGGAGCCAGCCTTCATGCGGGGTGCAATCGGAGTCCAGAAAGATGATGGGATCGCCACGGCTGATCGCCGCACCCCGATTTCGCGCGGCCGCCGGATTGCCGCCGCCGGGGCGGGCAGGCAGCGCCAGCACGCGCGCGCCCGCTGCTTCCGCGACTGCAATGGTGCGGTCGGTCGAGGCATCGTCGACCACGATCACTTCAAGCTCGCTGCCGCTCGGAGTCTGCGCCTTAACCCGATCGATGACGCCGCCGATCGCGGCTTCCTCGTTGCGGCAGGGTATGATCACCGAAATGATGGGGAAGGCAGCAAGCGCGCGGGCGTTCACGTCACCGGCCGCCGATGAAGGGCTGCTCACTGGAGCTTGACTGCCAGTTTCAAGTCGCTGCTGACACGGCGATACACATCATCTACGAAACGCTGAAAGGGTGCCAGGCCATAATGGGTCTCGGATCGCGCGCGGGCGGCGGCGCCAAGCCTGCTCGCGAGCGGCGGATCCCGCAGCAGATGAACGATGCCGCGGGCGATGGCGTCGGCGCGTGGCTCAACAAGCACGGCGCAATTCTCATCCAATATGGTGCGGTGGATCGGATAATCGGTCGCCACGATCGCCTTGCCGGCCGCGATATAATCGAACACCTTGAGCGGAAGATTGTCGCCCCCAGCCCGCGGCGAGACCAATATGTCGGCCATGGCGATGAAGGAGGGAAGCGCCTCGCGCGGCTGCCGGGGCAGGATTCTGATCGATTGGGGCGATAAGGCTTCCACCGCCTTGCGTATCTCCGGTGAAAAGCTCTCCCGGTCGCCGCCGACCAATACGAAGACAGTGTCGGGAACCTGCTCCAGCACGTCGGACATTGCTTCGATTAACGAGTCAACACCCTGATAGCGGGCGAAATTGCCCGAATAGAGAACGACAGGTGCATCGTCCGCGATCTCGCAGGCGCGGCGGCGCTCGGCGGCCTGGGTCGGATCGGGATTATGCGGCTGGCCCGGAAAATTCCACTCTTCCACGCGGGCGGTGGGTTCGGTCCGCATCACATACGGCTTGAGGCCGGCGCTTCCTACCACCATCGCCGCATGCCTGAGCGCCCATCGTTCGCAGCGCTGGAGAAAGCGCTGAACGATCGTAGTCCCAAACAACGGATGGTCGCTGAGCTGGTCGGGCAGGCAGGACTGCATGTCGTAGATCACGGGAATGCCGCGATGACGCCCTATCAGCAAAGCCGGGAACACGGCTTCCTCTACGGCATGCACGCACCAATAATGCTGCCTGCGTAGCATCCGCAGCAGGGCGAAGGTCATCGCGATGTCGAGCAGCAGCTTCTTGAGCGAAAAACCGATAGGAACGTTTCTGATCCGCAGCAACCCGCCAACCCGGATGATGCGCAAGCCGGGCAAGCTGATGTCCGCACCCGCGCTGAAAGTCAGCAGATCGACCATGTAGCCGGCCTTGCTCAGTGCCTCAAGCACATGCCGTATCGCGATTGGGGTACCGCGGTCCTCGTAAAAAGGCTGCGGCGCCACCATCAGCACTCGCGTTGCTGGACGCGGCTTATCCGACATCAACATGGTCGTTGTTCACAATGTGCTTCGTGAAATGGGCCGTGATCAATGTCAAAACCATCTTTCGTCAACGCGCCGTCCACTAGCCTGCCGCCGCTCGTCTGCCCGAGATCGGGACGTCTGGATGCACACTACTTTGCAGCCGCGCCGCGTGCCAGAGGCCGGCGCTGCGGACGATGTTCTCGGGATCGCTGCGCGTTGTGCGCCAGCCGAGCAGTTGCGCCGCCCGCTCGGGATTGGCGACCAGTGCGGGCGGATCGCCCGGCCGGCGCGGCGCCTCTTCGTGCGGGACCGTACGGTTCAGGACCTTTTCGACTGCTGCGATGATCTCGCGCACCGAAAGCCCATGGCCGGTACCAAGATTGAGCTGCGTCGTCTCGCCGCCAGCCAGCAAATAGTTGAGCGCAGCGACATGGGCGTCCGCGAGATCCTCGACATGGATATAATCGCGAACGGCCGTGCCATCGGGCGTGTCATAGTCCGTTCCGAAAATCTTCAGCGGCGGGCGGGAGCCGAGCGCCGCGCCGATGGCCAGCGGGATGAGATGCGTTTCGGGATCATGCTCCTCGCCGAGTTCGCCGTCCTGTGATGCCCCCGCGGCGTTGAAATAGCGTAGCGCGACCGAACTCAACCCATAAGCCGGCGCATAATGGGTGAGCATGTGCTCCACCGCGAGCTTGCTCGATCCATAGGCGTTGATCGGGCGTTGCGGGTGATCCTCCGGAATCGGTACCACCGACGGGACGCCGTAAGAGGCGCACGTGCTGGAAAATACCAGGTTCTTGACATTGTGGCGGCGCGCAGCTTCGAGAAGCGTGAAGCTCCCGATCGTGTTGTTGCGATAATATTTCGCGGGATCGACCACCGATTCGCCCACCAGCGCATCGGCCGCGAAGTGAATGATGGCGGTGGGCCGATGCTGTTCGATCGCTCGATCGAGTGCGACCGGATCCGAAATGTCGCCTACTTCAAGCGGGCCCCAGCGAACCGCCCAGCGATGGCCGGCGGAAAGATTGTCGAACACGACCGGCTGATGGCCCGCGGCGTGAAGCGCCTTGCAGGTATGCGATCCGATATAGCCCGCGCCACCGGCCACGAGCACCGCGCTCATGCGACGCCCCGGCGGCTGATGGCCGGTGGGGCAACGATCGCCTTTTCGAAGTAGGCGATGGTTTGCCTCAGCCCCTGATCGAGGCTGATCTTGGGCTCCCAGCCAAGCTGGGCCTTGGCAAGGCTTATGTCCGGCTTGCGCTGTCTGGGATCGTCGTGCGGCAGCGGCTCGTGCACGATTTTCGAGCGTGAGCCGGTCAGCGTTATCACGAGGGCCGCCAGCTCGCGCACGGTGAATTCCACCGGATTGCCGAGATTGATCGGGCCGGTAATCTCAGGGCCGCTGTCCATCAGCGCGATCAGCCCGCTCACCAGATCGCTGGCGAAACAGAAGGATCTGGTCTGGCTGCCATCGCCGTAGACGGTGATCGGCTCGCCCTTGAGCGCCTGAACGATGAAATTGGAGACGACCCGTCCGTCATTGGGGTGCATGCGCGGGCCATAGGTATTGAAGATGCGCGCGACCTTGATCCCCACGCGGTGCTGACGATGATAGTCGAAGAACAGCGTTTCGGCGCAGCGCTTGCCCTCGTCATAGCAGGAGCGGACGCCAATCGGATTGACGTTGCCCCAATAATCCTCTGTCTGGGGGTGCACAATCGGATCGCCGTAGATCTCGCTGGTGGAAGCCTGCAGGATCTTCGCCTTCAGGCGCTTGGCCAACCCGAGCATGTTGATTGCGCCGTGGACGCTCGTCTTGGTCGTCTGCACCGGATCATATTGATAATGGATGGGCGAGGCGGGGCAGGCGAGATTGTAGATCTCGTCCACTTCCACATAAAGCGGGAAGGTGACGTCATGGCGCATCAACTCGAAGCGCGGATGGCCGATCAGATGCTCGATATTGAAGCGCGTGCCGGTGTAGAAATTATCCACGCACAGCACCTCGTCGCCGCGCTCCAGCAACCGCTCACAGAGGAACGAGCCGAGGAAACCGGCGCCGCCGGTCACAAGAATTCGCCGTGGAACGGCCATTACCATATACTCCCGCCTTTCGCGCGGCCCGGACGGAGATCCTCACCCACCAGCGCAGCGACTTGAGCTGCGGCGCTGGATTGCGGCTGGTTCAGATCTCCTGGCCGAATAACGCGCTCGGCGGCCATCTTAGTACAAAGCAAGTTAATATTTCTGGACCATCGCCCCATCGTCACTTCCCAGAAGGCGCGGCCGGGAATCCGCTCATGTGAAGATTGGGCAATCTGAGCCGGCCGTCGGGATTGGCACCGTTCAGCGAAAGCGCGAGCAAGAGACCAAATGAGATCGCCACGCCGTAGGGAATCGGCCCGCGCGGCTGCAGCCCGGGCCAGCCCAGCCGTTCGCGGACGCCTGCGGGCAACATCCTTCGTGCGATCACCAGCAGGAGGCTCAGCAGCCCTCCGCAAAGCGTCATATAGACGAACAATGCCAGCCCGCCTTGAAGATCGAACCATAAGGCGCCGGCGGATAGAAATTTCACGTCGCCGCCGCCGAACCATTTAGCGGCGAACAGCACAAGCCCGACCAACAGGACCACGGCGAACAGAACAGCATTCTGCCACAATGTCGCAGGGAGCCCGTTGGACCAAAGCCATGCGCCGAACAGCAGGATTAAAGCGATGGAGAACAAGTTCGAGATGCGCAGCATCGCGACATCCTGAAGAGCCGCACCCGCAAGGATGAGGTAGAAGCCGATGAGGATATACTGATTCACGGAGCACCGCCGTTCGGACCGGCCATATCGTGCAGATTTGCTTCGGCGGTTTCGAACTGAAACGGATTGTCCTTGATCGCTTGCGCGAAATATTGGGCTGCTGCCTGATCGTCGCCCGCAAGCAGCGCTGCATAGCCTGCATTGTTGAGCCGTTCGGCCCGCGTCCGGCTGTCGTCTTCCGCATCAAAGGAAGGGCGTGCGCCAGTCGAGACCTGCGCGATATCGAGATTATTCTTGGCGCGCTGATTGGAAGGATCGAGCAACAATGCCTGACGGAACAACCGCGCGGCATCGGCATAGCGATGCTGCGCGAGCAGGGATACGCCGGCGTTGTTGAGCAGCGCCGGATCGTCCTTCTTCAGTGCGATCGCCTTGGCATGGGCGGCGGTGCTGCGCTCCCAGCGGCCGGCCTTGTCCTCGATGACAGCAAGGGCGCCCCATGCGTCGGCATTGTTGGGGCAGGTCGCCACCGCAGCATTCAGCCGCGCCTCGGCTATCTCCGGCTGGTTGAGCCGGAGCGCGGCTATCCCGGCGCCCGATTGCAAGCGGCAATCGCCTGGTTGCTGCTTGAGCAGGGCTTCGAAACGATCGGACGCCGCCTGATCGCGATGCTGCGCCAGGAACAGCGACGCGATCAATCGCGAACGATCCTGCGCCTCGATCGTCACGTCCGTGCGATCGAGCATGGCCTCGGCTTGCAACAGGCGATTGCCCGCGATCGCCCGTTCCACCGCCGCGGTAAAGGACGCGCCGGTCAGCTCTGCCGCCGGCGCGAGCGTTGAGCAGCCGAGCAGCGCCAGCGCGAGCAGGGGCAGGCGTGGCATCAGCTTCGCTTCGGCGCGCGCAATTGATTGTCGAAGACCAGCGCATCCCTGCCCAGCAGCAGGAACATTGCCGGGGCGTTGCGCATCCGCTGAAGCCGCGGCTGGAATGGCAGCGTGGCGGCAAGCTTGCGGGCGGCTGCGGCATCGGCTGCGCCGAAGAGAATGCGGGACCGCATGAGCTTGTTGCGGCTGTCGCCGGTGGAGATGGTCGCCCAGCCATCCTGCTTGAGATAGGAGCTCATGCGCGCGGCCTGACGCTTACGGCCGACCGCGTTCATGATATGCAGATGCGGGGTCGAGGATGCAATTGCGGGCGCTGCTGCCTGCGCAAGGACAGACGCAGGCGCCGCGCGCGGTGCAGGTGCATCGAGTATCACATTGACGCCGCTCTGACTCTGCGGGAAGGCCTCGATCACCGTCGCCGCGACACGCTGGAACAGCGAGGGGGAATTGGCCACGGTGACGGGCGCGGCCGCCGGCAGCGGCTCGGGCGCGATCGACATCGTCACCGAGGTGGGCGATGCCCCATCCGCATAGGCTTGCTGAACGGGGGCGGCGGGTGCGCTCGGTTGGGGCTGTGCTTGGCCGGCGGCTTGGGATGTGCCGTCATGCTCCAGCGCGGCGGCTTCCGCGATCAGCTTTCGCGCCGCCAGCTGGTCGCCCTGGCGGAGCATCGAGCGCGCGAAATTACGAAGAACGCGGCCGTCTTCCGGCGATTGCGCCAGCGCCAGCTCATAATAACGGCGGCTCAGATCGTAGCGGCCGAGCTGGTCATAGCTGGCGGCGAGGCCGTTATAGGCGTCGGCGCTCTTCGGATCGTAACGCGCTGCCTTTTGAAAGGCGTCGGCGGCGAGCGCGAATTCGCCGCGAGCGAACAGCATACGGCCCTTTGCCAGCGAAGCCTCGTCAGCCGTGCTGGCGCTCTCCGGCACGGGCAAGGAGCGCACCGCCAGCTTCGAATGGGTGCAGCCTATCGCCGAAACCGTAAGCAGCAGTGCGGCAGCCACTTTCCTGTTCATCCGACATGTCCTTGCATGGCGGGCAACAGCACGCGGACCACCCGAATGCCGGCCGGCAACATCAGTACGCCGATCATCACCGGCAGCATGCAGGTGACGAGCGGGATCGATATGAGCACCGGCAGCCGGTGCGCCTTTTCCTCGGCACGCAGCCGGCGCTTCTCGCGCATCTCGGCGGCATAGACCCGAAGGGTCTGCCCGATGCTAGAGCCGAGCTTGTCCGACTGGATCAGCAAGGTCGCAAAGGAGCGGATCTCCTCCACGCCAGCCCGATCGGCCATGCCGCGCAAGGCATCCTCGCGCGCGCGGCCGGCGCGCAGCTCCAGCACGACCGACCCCAGCAGTTCGGAGAGAAGTGGGTGCGACAGGCTCATCTCGCGGCCGACGCGATCGAACGCCGCTTCGAGCCCGAGCCCGGCTTCGACACAGACCAGCATCAGATCCAGCGCGTTCGGGAAGCTGTTGACGAGTTGCTCGCGGCGGCGGTCAGCGCGCGCGGTGACGAACAGATTGGGGAGATAGAGCCCCAGCAGCGCCAAGATGGCGCCGAAGAAATAGACCTTGATCAGCGACGGCGCGCCGCCTGTCACATACAGCAAGGTGATGAACAGGGTCGGCAGCGCCAGCGTCAGCACAAGCCGGATCAGCGTGAACAGGCGCGGCGCGACCGGGGCGGTGAAGCCCGCCGCGATCAGCTTCTTGCGCAGCACATCGCCCTTGCTGTCGGCAAGCGAGAGCCCGCTGGTCTCGATCGTGTCGACCAGCTTCGTCCATGCCGATTTGGTGGCTTGCGCCCGTAGCGTCGATTGGCCGCCGGTCACCGCGCGCGTGCTGGTAGTCTCCTCCAGCCGTTGCCGCACGGCCAGGCGGCGGTCGAAGGCGCGGCTCAGGACAAAGGCGATTCCCGTCACGAACAGGAACAAGCCTGCGAGGAGAAGACCGCGGAACAGGGGCTGCGCCAGAAGCTCGGTCATCGCATCAGACCTTCAGATCGACCAGGCGCCGGATCCAGAAGAAGCCGAGCGCATACAGAGTAATCAGGATCGCATAGCCTGGCACAAACGCCGGATCCTTGGCTACATCCAGAAAGAAGCTGGGGTTGAGCAGGAACAGGCCGACGAAGGCGAGCACCGGCAGCGCGGTGAGGATCACTGCCGTCATCCTGCCCTCGGAGCTGAGCGAGCGCACCTTCAGCATCATGGAGGCACGCTCGCGGATCACACCGCTGAGATTTTCGAGGATCTCAGCGAGATTGCCGCCGGTTTCGGTCTGCACCGAGAGCGACACGACGAACATGTGGATATCCTCGATCCCCCAGCGATCGGCCATGTTCTGCAGCGCGTCGCGCAGCTCGGCGCCATAGGTCACTTCATCGACCACCAGGCCGAATTCGCTGCCGATCGGATCGGTCATTTCTTCGGTCAGCAAATTGAGCGCCGACGAGACCGGATGGCCTGCGCGCAAGCCGCGCACGAAGATATCCAGTGCAACCGGGAACTGCTCCTGCATTTTCCTGCGCCGGCGATCGGCCATGCGCGAGAGCACCATCATCGGCAGGCCGAAGCCCGCGGCGAAGGCGAAGGTCAGCAGCATCAGCACCATGCCGCCGGTGAGCACGAGCCCGGCCGCCATGATGAACAGCAGGCCGATGACGATGATGCCGAGCACCGTGCCCGCCATCAGCATCATGACCGTGCGCGCGGACCATGGCAGTCCGGTGACCGTGAGCGTGCCTTCGATCTGCCTTCCGGCGCGGCCGAGCAGCCCAGGCAGCGAGCCAAGCCCCTCGGGCCGCTGGCGGCGAAGCCGCGAATAGACGGCCTCGCGGCTGGCGCCGTCACCGATCATCTGCAGCCGCTTGTTCATGCGGCGATTGCGCTCATGCTGGTTACGAACGAGGCCGACCACGCCTTCGACGGCGAGCAGTACCGTCCCGAAAACCAGGATGAGAAGAAGCAGCTTCAGCCAGGCGGGATCCATTAATCGATCCTCTGGTCGGGCCGGAACAGATCGGCCGGCAGTGCGATACCGCGATCGGCCAGCTCGCTCATGAATTTGGGCCGGATGCCGGTCGCCTCGAAATGGCCGAGCACGCGACCCTTTTCGTCGCGACCTGACATCTTGAAGCGGAAAATCTCCTGCATGGTGATCACATCGCCCTCCATGCCGGTCAGCTCGGACAAGCTCATCAGCTTGCGCCGCCCATCCGAAAGGCGGCTAACCTGGATCACCACATTGAGCGCCGAGGCGATCTGCGCGCGTGCCGAGCGCAGAGGGATATCCACGCCGCTCATGCCGATCATCTGCTCGATACGGGCCAGCGCGTCGCGTGCGGTGTTGGCGTGGACGGTGGTCATCGATCCATCGTGGCCGGTATTCATTGCCTGCAGCATGTCGAACGCTTCGCCGGCGCGCACCTCGCCGACGATGATCCGGTCCGGCCGCATACGCAGCGCGTTCTTGACGAGATCGCGCTGGGTGACCTCGCCGCGCCCCTCGATATTGGGCGGACGCGTTTCGAGCCGCGCGATGTGCCGCTGCTGAAGCTGAAGCTCAGCCGAATCCTCGATCGTGACAATGCGTTCGGTGCCGTCGATATAGGCCGACATCGCATTGAGCAGCGTCGTCTTGCCCGAGCCGGTGCCGCCCGAGATCAGCACGTTGCGCCGCGCTTGCACGATCGCGCGCAATATCTCCGCGACCGGCGCGGGAATGCTGCCGAACTCGATCAGCTTGGCCATATTGATCGGGATCTTGGCGAATTTGCGGATCGAGAGCAGCGCGCCATCGACCGCGAGCGGCGGAATGATCGCGTTGATGCGCGAGCCATCGGCCAGCCGCGCATCGACATAGGGCGAGGATTCGTCGATGCGGCGGCCGACCGCGCCCACGATCTTCTGGATGATGCGCTGGAGGTGGCGATCATCCTTGAAGCGGACCTTCGATTCCTCCAGCCGGCCGTGGCGTTCCACGAAAACCAAATTGTAGCCGTTGACCAGAATGTCGGTGATCGTCTCGTCCTTGAGCAGCGGCTCGAGCGGTCCGAGGCCGAGCAGCTCGTCGAGCACGTCCTCGACAAGCTGCATCCGTTCCTTCTGGTTCAGCGCATGCTTCTGCTGGGCGAGCTGCTCGTGCACGATGTCGCCGATCTCGGCTTGCACCTGCGCGCGCGACATCGTGTCCAGCGCCGAGAGATTGATCAGATCGAGCAGCTTCTTGTGCAGTTCGACCTTCAGATCGGTATGGCGGTCGCTCTCCTCGTTCACCACGGCGACCGGGGTGTCATAGCGAAGGTCGGCGGTGCCGACGCTATCGAGGAAGCTGGGCGCCGTCCCCGATTTCTTGATTTGCCACATTACGCACTACTCCGCTCGAACAGGATTTCACAGCCATTGACGATTTCGCCGATATCCTTGGCAACCTTGCCGCCGGCCTTCAGATCGCTGACCAGCACGCCCTGATCGAGCGCGGTGCTGACCAGGTTGAAATCATTGGCGATCGAATAGCTGACGTCATGGCCAAGCGCGCGCTCGACATCGGCGAGGCTGATCGCCTTGAATAGCTTCTTCTCGACGCGGTTGACCACGATGTAGATCGGCGCGTCCGCAAGGCCCTGGCTGCGCATGAGCTGGAGCTGGCGCTTGGCCTGGCGCAGGCTGGCGATGGTCTCCTCGACCACCAGCAGCACCGCATCCGAGCGCGCGACCAGAGAGAGCGACCAGTTCGTCCAGTTGCCCGGCAGATCGAGATAGACCGTGTCGAACTCGTGCGAGGCAAGCTCGACGATGTTCATCACCTGGTCGGCGCTCACCGATTCGAGCGGCACGATGTCCGCCGGTGCGGCGATCACGTTGAGCCCGGTCGTGGTCTGCACGCAGGCGGTCTTGAGCAGTTCGCCATCGACCCGCGATCCGGCCTCGAGCAGATCCTGCAGCGTGAGCTTCGGATGCACGCCGAGATAGGTGCCGGCATTGCCGAACTGCAGATCGAGATCGAACAGGCAGGTCTTGCGGCCCTGTGCGGCATCGAGCCGCGCGTGCATGCTCGCCGCCTGGGTCGCCAGCGTGGTCGCGCCGACGCCGCCGACGCTGCGCACGATCGAGACGATCTTGCCGGTCTTCTGCTCGGAGCTGGCGTGGCGGGCCATGTCGGCGCGCAGCTGCTCGAGAACCGAGCGCAACTCCTCGACCTTGAGCGGCAGGCTGACGACATCGTTGACACCCGCCTTGAGCAGCGCGCGTACCACCTGCACCGAGGGCTCGCGCACCGCGGCGACGATCGGCAGATGCGAATGCGCAGCGCGCAGCGCCGCCAGTCGCCCGAGCGACTGGGTCGAGCTCGGCACCGCCTCGATCACAATCGCGCGCGCCGGGCTGATCAGCTCTTCGGTGATCGGCGCATCGCACGGCACGGCGTTGACCGTCACCCCGAAGCCAGCAATCTCCCCCGCCGGAATATCGCCCGCGCCGATCTCGGCCTGAGACAGGATCAGCTGCACGCTCGCCTCACCCGTGCGAAGCGTCCACCCGCCCATATCTGTCTCCGGATTGTTCACGACGCCCACTGTGTACATTCCCTAATTCGAGTAAATGCCTTTGGAATCTTCGGCGGTTAGCGTTGCCTTGAAATCGGGCAACGAAATTGAAGCACCAAAAACCGTTAACAAAATTGGATTGAATGTTACGTTTCTCAGCCTGACCGTTATAAGCGGAGATATTCCCGGGCTGCTGGGGTCAGAGACATAACCGAGACCCGCATTGTCATAGTCGACTTGAATCTTGCTATAGTCAGTCTGTCCGCCGCTGTTGTTCAATCGCGAGAAGTATCGGGCCATCCAGTCGGCAATTTTTTTGAAGTTCGTGTCGTTATAACCCAGACCGTTGCCGAAACTGCCACAAGCGCTGCCCGCACAATTTTTGCAAGTTCCGCTCACGCATTCAGCGTGGGAAAATACGGCTGTGGTAACCGTTTCTCCTGGCGATATCCCGTTGGTAGTAAAATCGTGCGTAGCGATGCCCTGAGCAACCATGTCGGTAACCGCGGCAAAGCGAACCCCCATCTGAGTGGCTTTTTCTGCCTGGTTCCAAGTGTATAATAGTCTGCCAGCGTCAATGATGCCGAGCAGGAAGATTATTAAGAGCGGAAGTACCAAGGCGAACTCGACCGCCGTCGAGCCACTGCCATTTCGCAGAGCGGCTAGCGGCGAGCGCTTCATATGCCCATCACCGCTGCTTGCGATTGAGCGTTCAAGTTCAGCATTGTTGTGCCTGCACCACTTTGTTTGATTTGCCACCCGAGGCGACTAAACAAAGTAGTATAGGGTACCGAGGCAGATATGGTGACTACTGGAACATCTCCAGGGAGCTGACTGTACATGCCAGGGTAAGTCGCTATCGGTTTGCAGCCCACCGTGATTGTTATGGTGCTTTGGTTAGTCCAACTTGCTAGCCTGGGTGCACCGGTGCCGTCCGCTGTTCCCGTTCGAGTTACGTTCTTGATCTCGGTCGAGCTGCCAAGGAGCGTTCCGCTCGTGCTTCCGCTGGGGCAGCTATAATTGCTTATTGGTAGCCTTGCCGCATACCGTGCACCATCGCGTACAGCCTTGATAACAACGTGATCATCAAGGAAATAATTGCCGAGCTCGAAAGAGCCGAACATCAAAGTAAGCAGGATCGGCGTGACAAGCGCCATCTCTACTGCCGCAGAGCCCCTCGTGCTGTCTATTGTCTTTTTGAGTAAGCTCGTCATTTTATCAGATACGGCTTGTTACGAGAATAGTATTGGTAGGAGTTTCCGCCGCCTGGCTTCGTGGCGTCCCCGATAATCTCCACATAAATCTGATCTTGCCCTGTCCGAGGGCGGTTGAGAGACGGTTCAACAAGGAACATGTCGACCCATTTCTTGACCTTGACTGGTGAAGACCCCTTCACCTGGCCAGCTTGGCAATCAACGACAGCTACCGTCAGGACTCTCCGATCCTTTTGTGTTGTACTTTCATCGATGCCGGTTGCGCATTTGGGAGCCGAATAAGCATAATATCCAGCGCCAGCGGTAAGATCATTAAGCTTGCCGACCGTAGCCAACTCCCATTTATAAACATCATAGCGTGTGAGGGTGCTGGTTGTTTTTCCAGCCCAACTCGCAGCGGCACTGAGATCTGCCGCAGAGTGGGTTACGGAGAAATAAAGGCTGCGGTCCCAATTGCCGTCACCAAAGCGGTCTTTAACCGTCGCGCCGCCGCAATCCCCGTCGGTACTTACTGCGTGGCAAATATCGCGTGGCATTCCCATGTTGGTCGGTGTTGCACTTGTTCTGCTGACCGGGTCTGGCAAATATTGCGTGGGCGGAAGTATCCAAGGGTTGACGCCATTCGCGAACGCGCAATTGGGGCCAGAGTTTCCCCCGCCGTTCCCATTCCCGTTCCCGTTCCCGTTACCATTACCGTTCCCAGCCGTGATGGTTGTATGTATTACGTCTTTGCGTACATTAAGGGCCGGACTACAATTGCTTGTACCGTTGCTGGATACAGAGCAATAGTTAGTCAGGCCGCTTCCATATATGTCAAAACGCGTATTGATCGCGTCGGGGACGGAGGCCGTATTTCCGGGCTTTGTTTGAACAGTCTGTGCGTTGACGCAATTTTCAACATCGCTATTGGCGGCCAGCGCTTGTTCAACGGCATTTGCCCCGCTTCCGAAATCGAGATATCCATAGTTCCCAGGCGTCCAAGTTTGTCCGCCACCTGCCTCTAGCTTAAGACCTTTGCCAACGTCGCTGGAGCTAGGGAAATCGTCCGGCGAAGCCCCCTCCCTGGGATTACAAATCATCAAGGGCGGTACTTTGCAAATAGCGGCGCCCAAGCCGGCTACTGCCTGCGCCGATACAGAGTCGCTTCTGTGTAGCAGGTTGACTATCGGGGTCAGGGCATAAACAGCAGTTCGAGGGCTTACCGTTACCTGGACATATTTTGCTTCTGGAGCAGTGCTAGTCGTTGTGCCCGTATCGGTCGATTGATCATATGCTTTAAAAAAAACAAGCGTTGGCACGCCAATAGCTGATTGGTCACTCGCAAAACGGGAGTTGTTGGTGACCAGATTTCTGGCTGCCGTGGTCGCGCGCGTGATCGAGTCACTGGCTCCGTCCAATTGCGTGGCGGCGGCTAATGCTGCTTGATCGGCTGCGGACTGCAGCTCCGAATCCATCGCGGCAAGCCGCGCATAATCAAATGCTATTCCACCCACCGCGATCAAGCCAAACAACGAAATCGCGACCGTCGGAGCGACGGCTGCGTCTTGCGATCGGATCAATTGAGCAAGAAAGCGAGCGCGCATCGGACGCGCCTCAGTGTGATCCGCCGCCGGAGCTGCTGACGCCCTCGGTGGTCTTGATCGTCTGGGGTTCTTTCACCTCGCCCTTACGATAGCGCTCCATCGCCGAAGCGGCATGGTCGCCCGATCCGCCTTCAATTACCGTGCCTTGATAGCGCGGCTCGGGATCGATGGTCTGCATCGCCACGTCATGCTTCACGGCGCCGCCGAAGGTGACATCGTTGGGGGTGCAAGCTGAGGCTGCGAGGCCAAGCAACGCAATAGAGAGAATACGCATTGCCAACTCCTTACAGCTCATAGCCGGTGGGACCCGAGAAGCCGCCCTTCTTGTCCTTGTCCGTCGGCTTTGCGGAGACAGCAGGCTTTTCCGGGGGCGGGGCATTTGGATCGAGAGGATGAATGCCGACGGCTTTATCGGTACGGCCCATCATGAACAGGTCGAGCTCATGCGGATCGCCCACGCGATCGGTCGGCAAGCGTACGTCTGCGACACTCTCCACCGGTTTCACCAGCCGGGGCGTGACGATCATCACCAGCTCAGTCTGACCTTTTTGGAAGCCGCTGGAGCGGAACAGAGCGCCAATGATCGGTAGCGAACCCAGCACCGGAACCTGACGCACCGTATCCTGGAAATCATTCCGCAGAAGGCCGGCAATGGCGAAGGATTGGCCATCGCGAAGCTCGACCGTGGTCTTTGCGCGACGAGTTTGCAGGCCAGGAATGACCAAGCCATTGATCGTGACCGATGCGGATGGATCGATCGAGCTCACTTCCGGGGTAACGGCCAAGCTGATCACCCCGTCTGCCAGCACGGTCGGCGTGAAGCCGAGGCTTACACCGAAGGGTTTGAACTCGATGGTGATCCCGTTATTGCCGCTTTGACCTCCGCCGCCGCTGTTTTGAACGACGGGTATCGGGAATTCGCCTCCGGCGAGAAATGATGCTGTTTCGCCCGAGAGGGCGACAAGCGTCGGTTCGGCCAATGTTTTGACGAGACCTTTCTTTTCCAAAGCGTCTAGAGTGGAGAATAGCTTAAGGCCGCCAATAGCATAGCTGAGCCCTCCTGAGAGGAACGCAGCACTGGCAGCATCGGTCGAGATTACCGGCCTTGGATCGATTATACCCAAATCGGGAACCTTGGTGAACCGAGTGGCGTTGGTCGCAATCGCCGATTGAGCCGCTAAATTACCGATGCTGCCGTCGGTCTTGTTACCCAACCAGCTATGATTGAGGTCGATCTCTTTCGAGACCGAACGGTTCACTTCCGAGAAGCGTACCTCAAGCATCACCTGCTGCGACGCACCCACGGACAGCATATTGACGACCTTCTCGGGCGCGCCCGTATAGGTGGCCGCAAGCTGCACCGCTTTGTCGACCGCGACGGCGCTGGATGCGGTGCCGGTCAGCACGACGGCGTCGTTCGAAATCTTCGCACCGATCTTCTCGCCCGGCATGAGATCGGCAAACTGGCGGCGAAGGCTCACCACATCGGGGCCGACCACGACGTCGATGACCTGGATGAGCTGATTGCCCGCGCCGTAGAGCGTCAGCGTGGTCGTTCCGGTCTTCTTGCCGATCACATGCAACGACTGGTTCGAGAGCGGCAGGACATCGGCGATGTCCGGATTGCCGATCAGCGCCTTGGTGAAGCTGCGGTTCGAGCGATAGACCTCGCTCTTGTTGAGCGGGACTTCGAGTGAGCTCGCCTGCTGCACCGGGGCGATCACCGGAGCCGGCGCCGGTGCGGCCTGGACCGCAGGCGCCAGCAGCGCCGTCGTCAGCAGCAGCGCGGCGGCGCGCCCAACCTTCATCGCCTCAATACCCGACATAACGCCCTACCTCATAATCCTTGCTGTTCACGCCGCGCACGACCTCCACGGTCAGCGGCTTGCGGCGTGGCGCTACGAAACCATAGCGCACCCGATGGACGGGGGCGGCGATGCTGGCCGCCGGGCCGGGGCTGGAAAATCCGCCGGCATATGCACGATCGCGCAGATCGTCGGACGCGACCGTCTCGACGATCGGACGGGGATCGTCCGCGGCTTTCTTGAGCGCGAGGCTGAGCGAGCCGACCTGCTGCGCGAGCGCGAGCTTCTGCGCGTCGGTCTGGCTGACCTCCAGGGTCGCGGTCTTGCCCACGCGCGGATCGGATTTCGAGTCGCTGGCGTCCTGATCGATCGCGATCACGCGAACATTTTGAAGCAGCACGTCGGTGATCTGTTGCGCGTTCTGGGCGGCGGCGCTGCGCGTGATCAGCACGTCTACCACATCGCCCGGCAGCACAAAGCCGGCGACGCTCGAGCTGTCGCTTACCCGGACGGCAAAAGCACGCATCTCCGGCCGCAGCAGCGCCGCGAGCGTCGCGCGGCCACCCTCGCCAGAAAGCTTGGAACTCAAAATGGGCTCATTGGCCGCCATCGGCCGCAGCACCACATGGGTTTTGCCCCCGGGGAAAAGCTGCTCGACCGAGCTGAAGGAGCCTTCGGGAACCGACCAGCTCGGCCAGTCGACGAAGCGCACCTTTTCGGGAGTGACCGGCGCGCCGAAATCCAGCGCGGATGCGGCCACGGCAATCTTGACCATGCCCTTGCTGGTATCGGTTTGCGTCTGTTGCTGCTGCACGCCGCCCAGATAGGCGTTGGCAACAATAACTGCGCAAATCCCCAGCAGGATCGCGACGACGAGGATGATGAGCGAACGCCCCTGTAGCATGGCCTCTTGCCCCTTAGGCCTGAAGATTCAGAAGATCGTTACCCTGCAGGGTTAGCTGCAGGGTAACTTTAAGTTCAGCACGTACCGTTGGCCGACGTGATGCAGTTCTTCGCCTTGTTCATCGAGTTCGAAATTGCGCCACCGAGAGCGAAGGCAGCGCCGGCAATGCCGGTACCGACGATCGCGAGGATGAGCGCATATTCGGCAGCCGAAGCGCCACTATCGTCCTTGAGAAACGATGCAATGAAATTGACCATGATTTTGACCCCTAAATAAACGTCCTGTGACGATCGACCAGATCAGCAGGTACCGGTGGTTGAATTGATGCAGTTCACTGCCTTGTTCATCGAGTTCGAAATGGCGCCCCCGAGAGCAAAGGCGGCGCCAGCGATGCCGGTGCCCACGATCGCGAGAATGAGCGCATATTCAGCAGCGGAAGCGCCGCTGTCGTCGCGCAGGAAGGACGAGATAAGCTTGATCATAACATGACCCCTTACTGGAGGTGGTAAACTGTCCCACCTTTTGACACCCCGTTTACCCTGTTCGCCGTTTTGCAGTTTCCCTCTGGAACCTGCGCCCCGCTCCCGCCTCGGTAAACGATGTGTTTACGGAGATATAATCCCAGCTTCATGTCAATTGATGTTTTTTCTCCCCTACAATCAATCAGTTATGAAGCGTTTTGTGTTAACCAAAGATATCATTATCGATTTAACTATCGAATAAAGCCACGAGTCGAATCGTATACCATTTTTATTTACTTGGCTTGTTAGAAACTTGTGAGTTTCATCGGCGATGATGATGTACATTTCTCGTATATCTAAGGATATACAACTCTAGATATACCGTTATTAATCTTCGCCAACGCTATAGACGACGCTAAAGGAACAGCCAAGTAAATCTCCCAAAGATTCCCGCTGGCTGAATTGAGCAAAAATATTGTCTTCCAATCGGGCAGGTGCAGATGGCGAAGGCGGGGCAGGGCTGATATCCGGATGAGGGGAAGCGGTGATACAGCTTGTTAACCAATTTCCGGCAGAGCCTTCGCAAGGTCCGGAAGCGGGGAAATGCGTGAATCATTCTGACGTCAGCGTCGATGTTGCGATCGTGGGTGCGGGCCCTGCCGGTCTCACGGCGGCTTATCTTCTTACCAAGGCAGGCAAGCGCGTCGCCGTGATCGAGAAGGATCCGATCTATGTGGGCGGCATCAGCCGCACCGTGGAGCATGACGGGTTCCGCTTCGATATTGGCGGCCACCGCTTTTTCTCGAAGTCGCGCGAAGTCGTCGATCTTTGGAACGAGCTGCTGCCCGACGATTTCATCGAGCGGCCGCGCATGAGCCGCATCTATTATGAGGGCAAGTTCTACAGCTACCCGTTGCGCGCGTTCGAAGCGCTACGCAATCTCGGCCTGTTCCGCTCCGCCGCATGCATGATGAGCTATGCGCGCTGGAAGCTGTTCCCGATCCGCAATGCGCGCTCGTTCGAGGATTGGACGGTCAATCAGTTCGGCCGCAAGCTTTTCTCGATCTTCTTCAAGACCTATACCGAAAAGGTGTGGGGCATGGCGTGTTCCGACATCTCCGCCGACTGGGCGGCGCAGCGGATCAAGGGGCTCAGCCTGGGTGGCGCCGTGCTGGACGGGCTCAAGCGTTCGCTGGGGCTGCACCGCAAACCCAATGACGGCATGGGCGTCAAAACCCTGTTGGAGACCTTCCGCTATCCACGGCGCGGGCCGGGCATGATGTGGGAAGCAGCGCGCGATCGCGTGCTCGCGGGCGGCAACCTCGTGCTGATGGGCCATGCTCTCAACCAGCTCAGCCATGATGCCGAAGGTTGGCGCATGACATCGACAAGCGCGGCGGGCGAGCGTGTCATCCGCGCGCAGCATGTCATCTCCTCGGCGCCGATGCGTGAGCTGGCCGGGCGGCTGCACCCGCTGCCCGCTTCGTTGCCCAATGCGATGGAGCTCAAATATCGCGACTTCCTGACGGTCGCGCTGATGATCCGCTCGGCGGACCTGTTTCCGGATAACTGGATCTATATCCACGATCCGAGCGTGAAGGTCGGCCGCATCCAGAATTTTCGCAGCTGGTCGCCCGAAATGGTGCCGGATACGGAGCTTGCGTGCGTCGGCCTCGAATATTTCTGCTTCGAAGGCGATGGTCTCTGGACCTCTTCTGACGCCGATCTCGTCCGGCTCGCGACCGAGGAGATGGGAAAGCTCGGCCTGTGCGACCCTGCATGGGTCGAGGGCGGGGTGGTCGTGCGGCAGGAAAAGGCCTACCCCGTTTATGACGAGGATTATGCGGCCCAGGTCGCGGCGATGCGCGCCGATCTCGAAGCATCCTATCCCACGCTGCACCTGGTCGGCCGCAACGGCATGCATCGCTATAACAATCAGGATCATGCGATGATGACGGCGATGTTGACGGTTCGCAACATCCTTGCGGGCGAGCGGCTGTTCGATATCTGGGCGGTCAACGAAGACGCCGAATATCATGAGGCCGGCCGGGAAGGTGAGAACGACCATATCGGTCCGGCTGTGTCTGGCAATGGGCCGGCGGCGCTATCCTCGCTGCGCGCCGTGCCGAAGCCATTGAAGGCTGCCTAGGCGATCGCGCATGCTGTCGCCGCACGCCGACGCTTCTTCGCCGGTCCGTGATGAGGCGCCGCTGTTTGGCGGCCGTCTCTTCCTGCCTATCGGCGCCGTGTGGGCTTTGGCGGCCCTGATCCTGCTGGCCGTCCGCTGGCACGCGATCACGACCCATAATTTCGCCGATGTCGACGATCAGCTTCGGCTCGTCGAAGTGCGCGACTGGCTCAACGGCCAGAGCTTCTATGATGTCACGCAATATCGGATGAACCAGCCCTGGGGTGCGCCGATGCATTGGTCACGCCTGGTGGACATGCCGCTCGCGGCCCTGATCCTGCTTTTTCGGCCTTTGGTTGGCGCCAATGGCGCCGAGATGCTGGCGGTTTCGATCGTGCCCCTTGTCACGCTGGGCATGATTCTGCTGCTCGCGGGGCTGGTTGGTCGGCGGCTGGCTGACGCCGAGACCGGCGCGGCCGCGGCAGCCTTGGTCGCGATGAGCACGATGGTGCTGGTCCAGACCACGCCAACGCGCATCGATCATCATGGGTGGGAGATTGCGCTATCCATGCTGGCGCTGTTTGCCGCACTCGACAGCAACGGAAGACGATCGGGGCTGCTCAGCGGCGTCGCGGCGGCCATTGCCTTGCAGATATCCTTGGAGCCCTTGCCGTTCATCCTGGCTATTGCCGCCGTGTTCGGCATCGACTGGGGGCTCCGCCCTTCGCCTAGCAAACGCCAGCGCCTGATGGGCTTTTCGGCCGCGCTGCTGCTGCTCGAACTTTCATTGTTTCTGCTGTTGCATGCGCAGCACGATTGGAGTGCGCCGTTCTGCGACAGCGTCTCGCCACCGCAATTGCGGGCGATGGGAATTGCAGCAGGGGGGGCGATCGCACTCGCCGTGCTGAATCCACGCAACACGATCGTTCGATTTGTGGCGATGGCATTGATCGGGGCGGCTGCGCTTGCGGCCTATCATAGCGTTCCGCCCCATTGCGGCGCCGATGCGTTCACCACGCTGGAGCCCAATGTACGCACATATTGGTATGAGCACGTACTGGAGGGCCAGCCGATCTGGCGCGGTTCGCCCGGCGATATGGCCTTGAACATCCTGTTCCCGCTCATGGGGCTGGCCTGTGCGGGATTGGGTTTCCTCCGCGCAGATCCTGAGCAGCGGTGGGCGTGGGGAGTCTATCTCTCGTTGCTCGTGTCCGCGGTAATAGTGGGCATTCTGGTGCAGCGCGCGTGTGGGCTTGCCAGCGCGGCCGCCGCGCCGGGGGTCGCGTGGTCGATGGTCCGCGCGGCGCGCCGGTCGTTGGCGAGCGACAAGGCGGTGGTCCGCGTTCTCGGCACTTCTCTGATCATATGGCTCTTGAGCCCCGTTGCGCCGCTTGTCGCTTCGGCGGCGATATCGCACCTGGTCCCGAGCGCACCCGATAAGGCGAATGCCCCGGGTAACGCATCAACGTCGGCCTGCGAGGCGGCGGAGCATGTAAGCCAGTTGCAAGGATTGCCGGACGGGCGCTTTCTGGCGACATTGGATCTCGCCCCGCCGCTGCTACTTTACACGCGCCACGCGGCACTCGCCAGCAGCCATCATCGCAATCATGCTGCGATGAGCCAATTGATCGCGGCGTTCATGGGCAGCCCCCAACAGGCACATGACATCATGCGACAGCGCGAGCTCCGTTACGTCATCATCTGTCCCGATAAGGGTGAGGTGCAAGTCTATCAAAGATTTGCGCCACATGGCTTTGCCGCGCAACTGCTGGCAGGGAAGAAGCCCGCCTGGCTTCAAAGGATAAGGCTGAAGGATAATCCTATCATGGTCTGGCGGGCCATATCCTGACCGGACGCGCGGACCGGCTTACCCGCGTGTTCGGCCCATCGTCAGCAGCATCAGCTCTCCACGCGATGCGATTCCCAGCTTCCGGTAAATGCGATGCAGGTGGACCTTCACCGTTCCTTCGGTGATACCGAATTGCTTCGCGATTTCGCGGTTGCGCGAACCTTGCGAGACCCGTTCCGCGATCTCCCGCTCGCGCGCCGAGAGCGATTGAATCTTGCCCGCCGCCGCCGAACGGCCCGGCTCGGGCCGCTGCTGGTGTGCGATCAGCACGTCGATCACGGCATCCTCGAACCAGTCCTCGCCGCGCTTGACCGCCTCGATGCATTCCAGCAGCGACTGCGGCTCGTTGTTCTTGAGCACCAGCCCGTTGACCCCAAGCCGAAGCGCTTCCGAAATGTCCTCGCCATCGATGCCCACGGTCAGGAATACGACCGGCACCTCCAATCCTGCGTCGCGCACATATTTCAGCACCTCGATGCCGCCACCACCGGTCATGTGCACGTCCACCATCACCACGTCCGGCTTCACCGAGCGCAACGCCATGATGGTTTCATTGGCGGACGAGGTTTGGCCGACGACATTGTGGCCATGTGCTTCCAGGAAGGATTTGAGGCCCGACAGGAATATGGGATGATCGTCGGCAATCAGCAGGTCGGCCATTATTTTCTCTCCAGCGGGATCTGGATCGATAAGACCCCGCCTCCACTTATGGATTGAAGATAGGCGGTCCCCCCCAGCTTCTCGACACGTTGGCGTAGCGACCGCGATTCAACTGGGCGTTTTCGATCGCCCTTTTCTTTAACGTTACGCGAGGGTTTTCCCTCAGTACGCAATGTGACCAATAACGTATTGTCTTCCAATGCCATCGCCAGCGCAACATGATCCGCGCTCGCATGCTGGGCTGCATTCGAAATGGCTTCACGCAGCAGAAATTCGCATTCGATCGCGGTCTCTTCGGAAACCGGCAGGCTCTCGTCGGGAATCTGCACGCTGCAACGCATATTCCACTGCCGTGCGAGCGATTGCGCCCGGCTTTCGAGATAGGAGAACAGCTCGGCCGCCGTCTCGGCATCCTCGTGACTGCGCTTGAGGACGGCGCGAAGATGCTGCTGCTCGGCCGCCACGATCCCGTCGAGGCTTTTCATCTGCGCGTTGAGCTGTTCAGAGCCGCCTGCCTCGCTCGCTTTCACCATCGAGCTCAACTGCATACGCAGCCCGGCAAGCGTCTGCAGCACGCTGTCGTGCATGTCGCGGCTGGCGAGCAGGCGCGCTTCGGCCAGCGTGCGTTCGCGCCACGATTCGAACCGTTCGAAACGCACGATCATGCCGTTGATGTCGGCCGCTACCTTGCGCAGCTCCAAAAAGCTGCGATGCGTCAGATCCTGCCCGCTGGCAATATAAAGCCAGCCTCTGGCCCGGCCCATGCCGACCGGAATGGCCGTGCCCCGCGCCGGCACGAACAGGCCGTTCCAGGCTTTGGCGAACGCCATGGTATGGCGCACGCCGATCCGGCCGCGATGATCTTCGAACAGGCTCTTGCCTGCCTTGCTGTCAAACAGGAAGGGCCGCGCTTCCGCACGTGGCGCGTAGAGAAGCTGGCCGGATTTTTCGTCCAGCTCGATGGCGTGATCCTGGCCGGCGTGCATCACGCGCGCGACCAGTGGGCGGTCGGGGCCTCCGGTGAACACCATGGCGACCGTGCCGCCGATCCGTTCCGCGATAAGCTCGAGCAGCCGCTCCATCGGCGCCTTGCTGGCGAAAGCCACATGGTGCGACAGTTCGTCATTCCACGTCATCTCGCGCGGGATGATCGCGCCGCCGCTCACCGCGACGGCGAACATCGCGAACACCAGCCCGGCAAAAGCCTCGTCGAACGGGCTGGACGGGGTTTGCATCACCGGCGGCCCCCAGCGGTGGCCGAACAACAGGGCAGCGCAAACCAGGCCGGCGATCAAGAGCGCCTTGACGGTGGTGCGTCGCGTGATGTGGCGAAGATAATCCTGGGGTAGGAACAGGGCGACCGCCGCTGCGAGGAAACCGAGCAGGACCGGTCCGCCCGTGGCAATGATGGCCGCGCAGAGCGTCAACTCAGCAAGGCGCCCCGCCCAGACGGGCGTCATGAAGATCGGCGAGCCATAACGCGGCGGGAACAGGCCGGCCATGGCCCACAGAATATAAGCGGCGGATGCGGCAAGCCCGAGCGGGGCCGGCTTGATGCCGTAGATCAATGTCGCCACTTGCAGGCACGATATTGCCGCGGCCACGAACAGCCGCACAATGTTGCGATCGACCGTCACGCCCGAAGGGACTAGCGGCGCATTGGCGATCGGCCTCGGCGTTTTGGCCGGCCGCTCCGCAATGATCGTCTCCCCACGCATCAGACTATGCTCCCCGCCACGCCGCGCCAGATGCGCATAGCTGTATCTGGGGAATGCATGATGCCGAGATGGCGCGAGGAAACAAGGCCTGGCATTGGCCTCCATCGAAGGTTTCGATCTTTCCGCATGCAGCGATCCGATTGGCATGCGGCAAGAATTCCTCGTTGTTGAACAGACGTCAAGCTCGACATCAGGTAAATATCAACAGCCAAAGGACAACCGTATATCCGAAGATATACGTACTCGTCGAGGGTATTTACTAATAAATCTTCTTAGTAAAGTGAGATTTATGTGCCGTGAAGGCGAGATCGGCTCAAGATCTTTTAAGATTGTTGAAGCTGTAAGCAGGAATGCGATGGCGGAAGGTAAGATTTACCCGCTGCGACAACAATAAATAAGGCAGCCAGATCGTGACGCTGATGCCCACCTTCTCGATATTGCCGTTCAGCAAGGTCGGCAGCTGATGCATCACTGGGGCCGGGACATGGGAAACCGCAGCCATCGTCGCGCCAATCACAAGCTGCGCGGTGATGTCGAGCAGCCATGTTGCTACGAGCAGGCGCGGGAAGTGGGGCACTTTGCGAATTGCAAGCCCGACGAGGCCCGCATAGCAGGAGCAGAGCAGCGCAAGATCAATCAGCATCAAGCCATAGAAAGTGAGATACCAGCCCGGCGCGTCCGGACGCGGAATTGGCATGGCGACCAGGAATTCAGCCGCCCGTACCGGTACGTTCAGCAGCAATCCGCCAAGCAGCATCGTGAGCAAACCTGCGGTGCCATATTGCTGGAAATCACGGGCGCTCAGATTGTCGAGCTGCCGCCAGCGGCCCAGCCGCGCAAGCCGTGTGGCGGGTTGAGCGAAGAAGGCGGACGGCTGATAATAGCGCAGAATGGCAAGAAGTACGATCGCCGGCGCAGCAAGCGCGATTGCCGTCAGCGCCGATGCCGGCATCCATGCCCCGGGGGAGTGCGCATTGCGCATGAAGGCCGCGCCGAGGCTGAGCACCAGCCATGCGCGGCAGATCGAAGGCAGGCTCGCCTGAAGGCGGCCGGCGAGCTTTCCGTCATATCGCGATTTCAGCCGGGTCCAGACATTTGCCAGCACGTATCATCGCTCCGCTCGATTGCCGGCGGAGATTGGCTGATTTTAGTCAATGTCTGGTAAAGATGCCTTTGCGCGAGCGCGGCCCTTGCCGCGGCCTATTCCGGCTGCGGCCAATCTTCCTTGCGCCGACGCGGAATCTGCTTGGCGCGCTTTGCCGCTTCGATGGCGTCGAGCGTCACCTGGCGCGCCTGTTCGGCTCCGCCCCAGGTGCCGACGCGAACCCACTTCTTGGTTTCAAGATCTTTGTAGTGGGTGAAGAAATGCTCGATCTGCTGCATGATGATCTCAGGCAGATCGTCCTTTTCGCCGACCTTGCTGTAATAGGGAAACACCCCATCGATCGGAACGGTCAGCAGCTTTTCGTCGCCGCCCGCCTCGTCCTCCAGCATCAGCACTGCGATTGGCCGCACGCGCACCACCGAGCCCGGGATGAAGGGCGATCGCGCGACGACGAGCGCGTCGAGCGGATCCCCGTCCGGAGACAGCGTATGCGGCACGAAGCCGTAATTGGCGGGATAGCGCATCGGCGTGTGCAGGATGCGATCGACGAACAACGCACCCGATTTCTTGTCGAACTCATATTTCACCGGCTCGCCGCCCACCGGCACTTCGATAATGACGTTAAGGCTGTTGGGCGGGTCGTCGCCGACGGGAATGAGATCTATGTTCATGCTGCGGCGCAATATACGCGCTCGAGGCCGTGCTCAAGCCGGTACGAAGAATATTTTGCAACAGCGAGCGTCCCGGCGGCAAAATGCCTTCACCTTTGCGACCGAATTCCTCTAGGGAGCGCCCATGGCAAGGACGGAGACCCCGAAACCTATACGGGGCACGCAGGACATGATCGGGGAGACGGCGGCGCGCTTCGCGCATGTCGTTGCCACGTTCGATCGTGTCCGCAAGCTCTACGGCTTCGGCCGGATCGAGGTCCCCGTGTTCGAGGCGACGGCAGTGTTCGCGCGTTCGCTCGGCGAGACCACCGATGTCGTGTCCAAGGAAATGTACACCTTCGACGATCGCGGCGGAGATTCGCTTACGCTCCGTCCCGAATTCACCGCCGGCATTGCGCGCGCTTATCTGACCGAGGGTTGGCAGCAATATGCGCCGCTCAAAGTGGCAACGCAGGGCCCGCTGTTCCGTTATGAACGGCCCCAGAAGGGGCGCTTTCGCCAATTCCATCAGCTCGATGCGGAGGTGATCGGCGCTGCCGAACCCGCCGCCGATGTCGAGTTGCTCTGCCTCGCCGATCAGTTGCTCAGGGAATTGGGCATATCCGAAGGCGTGACGCTACACCTGAATACACTCGGTGATCATGAAACGCGCGAGGCATGGCGCGCGGCATTGGTGGCGCATTTTGAAAAGCATCGTGGCGAGCTTTCGGAGGAGAGCCTCGACCGGCTCACCCGCAATCCGCTGCGCATTCTCGATTCCAAAGATCCCCGCGATCGGCCGATTGCCGATGCCGCGCCGGCGATTGACGATTTCCTATCCGTTGATGCAGGCGCCTTCTTCGATGCGGTCGTGCGCGGACTTGATGCGGCTGCAGTCGCTTGGACCCGGAACAGCCGGTTGGTGAGGGGCCTGGATTATTATCGGCATACCGCCTTTGAATTTATCACCGATCGGTTGGGCGCACAGGGCACCGTGGTCGGCGGCGGTCGCTATGACGGTTTGATCGAAACGCTCGGTGGCCCGCCGACGCCCGCGGTCGGCTGGGCTGCCGGCATCGAACGGCTGGCGATGCTCATCGATGCGCCTGCGCGCGCGCCGGTCGAGGTCGTTCTGATCCCGATGGGGCAGGCTGCTGAAACGCTCGCCACCGGGTTATTGGCTGATATCAGAAGGCGAGGTCATGCGGCCGACATGGCCTATCGCGGCAATATGAAGAAGCGGATGCAGAAGGCCGATGCCGCTGGCGCGCGCCTCGCCCTGATCCTCGGCGACGACGAGATCGCGCGGGGCGAGGTGACGATAAGGGATCTCGGCACGGGCGCTCAAGAATCCGCGTCCATGTCCACTGTGCTCGACACGCTGGGAGCGAGGCTTGCATGACTAGCATCGCACCTGAGCGCATTGCCCAGATCGAAGCGCGCAGGGACGAGCTTCAGGCGGCGATGGCCCGTCCCGATCTCGCAGCCGACCAATTCGTGCAGCTTTCGAAGGATTATGCCGAGATTGAGCCGGTCGCGCGGGCGGCGGGCGAAGTGCGGCGGCTTCGCCATGAAATTCGCAATATCGAACATATGCTGAGTGATGAGGCTTCGGAAGGGGAGCTGCGCTCGATGGCCGAAGAGGAGCTGGCCGATCTCAAGGCGAAGCTGCCAGCCGCCGAGCGCGAGCTGGCGCTCAAGCTTCTGCCGAGGGATGCCGCCGACGAACGCGCGGCGATGCTCGAAATTCGCGCTGGCACGGGTGGAGACGAAGCGGCGCTGTTCGCGGGGGACCTCTTTCGCATGTATCAGCGCTATGCCGAAAGTCAGGGCTGGCGGGTCGAGCTGATCTCTGCCAGCGCTGCCGATCTTGGCGGCTATAAGGAAGTCGTCGCGAGCGTCACCGGGCAGGGGGTGTTCGCCAGGCTCAAATTCGAGAGCGGCGTTCACCGCGTCCAGCGCGTGCCCGTCACCGAAAGCGGTGGCCGCATCCACACCTCCGCGGCGACGGTGGCGGTGCTGCCGGAGGCGGAGGATGTCGATGTCCATATCGACGAGGCGAAGGATTTGCGGATCGATGTCTACCGGTCTTCCGGACCAGGCGGACAGTCGGTCAACACGACGGATAGCGCCGTGCGCATCACCCACCTCCCCAGCGGTCTGGTGGTTATCCAGCAGGATGAGAAGTCGCAGCATAAGAATAAGGCCAAGGCCCTCAAGGTGCTGCGCACGCGGCTCTATGAAATCGAGCGCGAGCGGCTGGCCAGCGAACGCGCCGGCGCGCGCAAGTCGATGGTCGGTTCTGGCGACCGATCGGAGCGGATCCGAACCTATAACTTCCCGCAGGGGCGCGTCACCGATCACCGGATCAACCTTACGCTTCACCGTCTTCCGGAAATTCTCGAGGGCCCAGGGCTCGAGGAACTCATCGCGGCGCTCATCGCCGAAGATGAAGCCGCCAGGCTTGCTCAGCTTGACGACGTTGCGTGAAGCCATTGCCGCGGCTGCAGGGCGACTTGTCTCGGTCAGTGCGACGTCGCGCCTCGACGCGGAACTGCTCGCGGCCCGCGCTCTAGGTACAAGCCGGGAGGCCTTGCTGCTGCAGGGGCTTGATCAACCTGCACCCCCAGGATTCGCGCCCCTCGTCGAGCGGCGGCTGAAAGGGGAGCCGGTCGCCTATATCATCGGAGTGCGGGATTTCTGGACGATCTCGCTTCATGTCGCGCCGGGGGTGCTGATTCCGCGCCCGGACAGCGAGACGCTGATCGAGGCCGCCGTGGCACATTTCGGCGTGGCCGCCCCGCGCACGGTGCTTGATCTGGGCACCGGCTCGGGTGCGTTGCTGCTGGCGGCGCTGGACCAATGGCCCAGCGCCCATGGCGTCGGCGTGGATCGGTCGCCGCAAGCGGTATCGATCGCACGTGCGAATGCCGAGCGTCTCGGGCTTGCTCGGCGCGCGCGGATCATCGAGGGTGATTGGGCGGAAGACATCGTCGAGCAGTTCGATCTGGTTCTTTGCAATCCGCCCTATATCCGTGAAAATGAAGAGCTTCCTTTGGACATCGCAGGCTATGAGCCAGCGAGCGCGCTTTATGCCGGCAGCGATGGCTTGGCCTGTTATCGCTCACTTGCGCCGGAAACGTCGCGGTTGCTCGCACCGGGAGGGTTGGCGCTGTTCGAAATTGGAGCAGATCAGGGCGACAGTGTCGGCGCGATCTTTCGTAAGGCCGGCCATCAACCTCGGCTGCTCAAGGATATGGCCGGCAGAAATCGTTGCATTGCAATTCACTGCATGGACACGATGCATCCGTAAATTCCACTTGGATTTTGGCGCCGGACACACTAGATGGGAGAACAGGCAGGGGTAGAGATCGCGAATGTGCGGTAATCCTCGGGCCTACCCCCAAATGGTTGCGCCGTTCATGACAGGAACGGCATGACATCTGGTGGAAGCGCATAGCCGCTGGGCCATGCGCAGATTTGGGTTATTTGCAACCTGTCGCCCGGCTTAGGCGGGCATGAGGAGTGGTTAGATCGCCACCATTACAAGGACATCCAGACGTTGATTAATAATCGTCAGAACAACCGCCGCCGTGGGCGCGGGGGCGGGCCGCGGCCCAATGGTGTCAATCAGGGGAATGATCGCGGCAACAGGATAGATAACCGCGCGCGCGGCAATGCCAACCAGCTTTACGAGAAGTACAAGACGTTGGCTCGTGATGCCCAGATGCAGGGCGATCGCGTGATGAGCGAATATTATTATCAATTCGCCGATCATTATTTCCGGGTGCTGAGCGAGAATCGCCCGCGCTTCGAGGATCAGCGCCGCGGCCGTGACGATCAGTTCGACCGCGACGAGCAGGATGATTTCGCCGAGGAAGCGGATGGCGGCCCCGAGGTCCCGAATGGCAACGACGGAAACAACGGGAGCTATGCCGAGCGCAATTACCAGCGGCGCCCGATGGTCGAGCAGGAGCGTGCGGCTTCCGAGTCTGTCCGGGCTTCTGAAGAGCCTGCGCCGCCGGTCGTCCATGCTGCCAACGGACATGATGAGCGCGCGCAGCCCGAATCGGCCTCCTCGGAACGGCGTCCGGGCCGCGGCCGTCGGCCTCGCACTGAGAGCGCTCCGCTGCTCGCGCCGCTCGCCAATGATGATGAGCGGATCGAGGTTGACCGCTTGCCGCCATCCTTCACGCCTGCCGCCGCTCCTGTCGAACAGGACGGCGAGGCTCCAGCGGAAGGCGCTCCGAAGCGGCGTGGGCGTCGCCCGCGCGCGGCATCTGCCGAGGCGTAAGTAGGCCGGCCTAGGATTCAGGCTCCGGCAAAGGCCGGGGCCGGTGCGTCGCCTCGTCGATGGCAACGAAGGTGAACAGGGCTTCGGTCACCTTAAGCTGCTTTTTGCCGCGATCGCGCGTGGCGTGGACTTCAATGCGAATGCCGAGTGATGTCCTGCCACGCCGCTCCACCTGTGCGTAAATCGAGATGACGTCGCTGAGCAAAATCGGCTCGATAAATTCCATCGCATCGATAGCTACGGTAGCCACTGGCCCTTTCGCGACATTGCCAGCGACGATGCCGCCGGCGATATCCATCTGCGCAAGCACCCAGCCTCCGAAAATATGGCCGTTGGCATTGATGTCTCGCGGAGCGGGCACGACCCGCAAAATTGGATCAGCATGATTCATGGGGCTTCACTTACCTCTTCTCCTCGAAATCAGCCACGTCCTGGTCATGCCCGCTCCCTGAGCTGAGAAACGCCAGCCCCATCAAGGCCGCGCCGAGCAGCACGGTGAGGCCAACGCCAGCAACGGTGGCGAGAATCACTTGCCAGCGCAGCGGGCCGATCGATGCATGCAGATAGGCCAGCGCGCCGATAATGGCGATGGCGGCAACCAGCGTCATCCAGCGCATAAGCCGCCGGTAACGCCCCCAGGCAAAGGCTGCATAGTCGGGATCGGAAAGTGAAGATGGCTTGTTCGTCACCGCTTCCATTTGGCGGCTGCGCGTGGGATCATCAAGGTGCGCAGGAAATGCCATGGCGGAAGAGTCGTGGCAGGGGGATTGAGAGGAGCAGGCTATGACGATCGCCATTTTGCTGGCCTCACGCAATGGTGAAGTGGTCAGCGTCACGCGCGGCACGCGTGTTTCCGATGCTGTCGCGCTTCTGGCCGATCGCAGAATCGGCGCCGTGCCCGTGTTGGATGACGGCCAGGTGATTGGGATCATGTCCGAGCGGGACATTATCTATCATCTGCGCAGCGGCGGCGCCGCGATCCTCGATTGGCCGGTTGAGCGGGTCATGACAGCGCCGGTTCACACCATCGACCCGCAAACGACGCTGATCGGTGCGCTTGCGCTGATGACGCAACGCCGAGTCCGCCATCTGCCTGTGGTGGAAGGATCGCGGATGGTCGGGCTGGTGTCGATCGGTGATCTGGTGAAGGCACGGATCGATCGCATCGAAGCCGAAGCCGCGGCCATGCGCGACTATATTCAAAGCGCTTAAGCCGCAGCGGCGGCAGGCTGTTTGCTTTGCAGCCCCGCGAGCGAGGCGAGTTCGCCGAAAACTTGGCGCGCGGTGAGCAGGAGCGCTGCGGAGTAGCCAGCCGCCCCGGTCGCCAAGAGAATCACGAGGTGGGGCAGGGGCGGCAAGGGTGGGAGCAGATGATCGACCCCCGTCACGGCCGCGGCCATGACGAGCCCGCCGCCAAGCGCAGGCGCTAGTGCGCCTAGCAGCGCGCCGAGCCGTAGCCCGATCACCCGCAGCGACAGAAACGTTGCAATCAGCGTGAGCAGCGGAAAGCCGGTCAGCCAGGCATAGGCCATGCCGACGGCGCCATAACGCACCGCGAACAGGTATGAGATCGGCATGATGATCGCACCCGTGCCGGAAACAGCAGCGGCGATGGACGGGCGCCCCAACGCATTCGTGGCCGGAGCATAGAGAATCTGGAGCGTCACGAACGGCATCGCGCAGCCGAGAATGCGCACCACAGGGATCGTCTCAGCCCATTTCGGCCCCAGCACGGTCAGGATCAGCGGCGCTGCTGCCACGCTCAGGCCGAGCGAGAAGGGGATCGCCACCAGCATGATGATGCGTACCGATTTGGCGAAGCCGGCGGCGACCTTCGCGCGATCGCCGTCCATCCGTGAATAGGTGGGAAAAGCCACCTCGTTGATCGCCGGCACGAACTTGTTGACCAGGATCTGCGAGAGGAACAGCGAGGTCGTATAGATGCCGATCTCATGCGCGGCGAGGCTGCGGCCTGCGATGAACACGTCCGCCTGGGTCTGCGCGAACCACAGCAATTCGCTCACCAGGATCGCCATGCCGAAGCCGAAGACCGCGCCAGCGCCTTTGAAGCGGAAGCTCGGCCAGATCCACCAACGGCCCATGACGAAGAGGCAGACGGCGCGCGCATAATAGAGCGTCAGCGGTGCCAGCACCAGCGTCCAGACGCCGAAGCCGGCGAGCGCGCAGCTCGGCGCCACGATCGCCGACAGGAGCGCGGCGATGATATTGGCGCGCGCCTGGGTACGGAAATCGATCCCGCGCGAGAGCAGCGCCTGCGGCACCATGATGAAGGGCGTGGTGAGATAGAAGAGCGATTGCACGCGCAGCAGATCGGCGACGATCGGCGTCCGGAAATAGGCGCCGGCGAGCGGGGCGCTCAGAAACTGGAGCGCCGCGAGCGAGAAGTTCAGCAGGATCAGCATGCCGAGCACCTGACGCACCTGGCCGCGGTCGATCTCCCTGGCCTGCACCAGCGCGCCGGTGAAGCTGTAGCCGTTGAGCAGGTTCATGAGGCTGAGGACGACTTGGGTCATCGCGAACAGGCCATAGTCGGAGGGGCTCAGCAGGCGGATGACGAAGAAGGTCGAGCTCCAGGTGACGAGCTGAGCCGCGATCTGGCTGCCGGATCGCCAGAGCACCGCGCTCCTGACTCGCGCGGCCATGTTCGAATCGTCGTCAGCCATTGAAAAGTCTTTGCTCATCACCATTTAGCGTTCCGGGTAGGCTATGCACGCTACCCGTCAACATGCCGTAAATCGCGTTTTTCGGCCTTTTTTGGAGGCGGTGAAACAAATTTGCAAAAAGCCTGTTGACGGAAACCGAGCGCGGGCATAGATACGCCCTTGTCGACGGGGACGCGGCCTTCCGGGCCCGCCTCCGTGCCTCACCAGGATCGGTAACACGATCACCCCGAGATAAAAAATCGGGGCGGTAAGGCGTCGGCTCTTTCTCATTGTCGGTTTGATGAAGGGACATGTGGGCGGCGGCCCCGGGTCCGGCAGCTTCAAGGTGTCGGGTGCTCGGTAAATTATGCCGTTCCATATTGTCCTAATACACATCCATTTGTGTAATTTGTGCAGGAACGGCTCCTTGAAGCTATGGTTTCTGTCGTGCGGTTTTCCCCGTGCGGCAGTGATCTTATGCAAACTTGAGAGTTTGATTCTGGCTCAGAACGAACGCTGGCGGCATGCCTAACACATGCAAGTCGAACGATGGCTTCGGCCATAGTGGCGCACGGGTGCGTAACACGTGGGAATCTGCCCTTGGGTACGGAATAACAGTGAGAAATTACTGCTAATACCGTATGATGACGTAAGTCCAAAGATTTATCGCCCAAGGATGAGCCCGCGTAGGATTAGCTTGTTGGTGAGGTAAAGGCTCACCAAGGCGACGATCCTTAGCTGGTCTGAGAGGATGATCAGCCACACTGGGACTGAGACACGGCCCAGACTCCTACGGGAGGCAGCAGTGGGGAATATTGGACAATGGGCGAAAGCCTGATCC
>Ga0207641_10000482_pt1 | contig 45003 bp, 27 predicted proteins | sample KBSSwiS62_FD_184306 | JGI IMG/M metagenome (GOLD analysis project Ga0207641, IMG submission 184306) | Switchgrass rhizosphere microbial communities from Kellogg Biological Station, Michigan, USA - KBS Switchgrass S6-2 (SPAdes) (version 2) | ecosystem: Host-associated > Plants > Roots >... | reverse complement strand
GCCCGTTGAAAGTAAAATTCGAAGGAGGCATTGTCAGGTTTCCGGGAGTGCCGCTGAAACCGAAATTCACGCTGCCATTGGCCGGAATGTCCTTGTTCCAGGCATAGGTCGCTGCGTCGATCACATCCACTCCGCCCGCTTCGCTCACCACACGCGCGTTCCAGATGGAGGCAATGCTCCGCCCGGGCTTGAAGGACGTCGTCCAGTTTTTCAGGATGAAATTGGTCTCATTCTTGATCGTCACATCCGCCTGGAAACCGCTCTTCCAGTCGTTCACCACTTTGTAAGTGATGGTCACGTCCCCCACGCGGACCGTTGCATCGGCGGTCCCGAGGGCGGGGACGGGCGGTGTGGTCGGATTGGTTGGCGGGGTAGGCGTCGTCGGAGTCGTAGGCGTTGTCGTCGCATAGACCGGCGTCAGCGTCATTCCGGTTGGCCCTGAGGAATTTCCCGGACTGGCATTGAAGCCCACCGTAGTACTGCCTCCCTTGGGGAGTATGGTTTTGTTCCAACTCTCCGGCAGAATCGTGTACTTCGAACCGGAATGAGAGGCAACGGTTCCTCCCCAGATGTTGGTGATGTTCTGGGATTGATTGAACACCAGTGTCCAGTCCGTTACGGTCGTCGTCCCGCTATTCGTCAGCGTCATTTCGCCGGTGAATCCGGTACCCCAATCACTGTTCTTCTTGAAAGTGACATTCACCTGCGCGCAGGCAATCGCAACCGTCCCGAGAAACAGGGTTAAGCAGATTACAAATAATTTCATGCCCCCATTTTCCTCTCGAAAAGGCAACTGTCGCGGCGGAGTCGATGAAGCTGTCCAAAAACTCGTTGAAAGCGGCTTGACGCCGTGGTTTGTCTATTGACCCGGTTTCTTTTCCCCACAAAATGGATCTGTGCATGACCGCACTTCATCCCGCCCGACCTTTTCCTTTTGGAAATTCAACCTTTCCATCTGGGCCATCCTCGCTGTCGCCGAGTTCACCATTCGCTTTGCTTTTCTCCAGGATACCAGCCGGGCAGTGCGGCTGACCCTCCTGATGGAGCCCTTGGGCTTCATCATTTCCAGCCTGATCTATCTGGTCTACCGGAGACCCGATCTCAGCGATCCCTTCGGGTTTCGCACCGCTGTTTGGATGGTCGTCCTCAGCTTCGTCGCAGGCTTGGTGCAAACCTCCATTTCCCTCGTGGTCATCAAGCAGGCGGAATGGTGGACCCCTGGCTGGACCCAAAGGGAGGAATGGCTCCTTCGCATCACTTTCACGACCTTCATTTATCTGACCTGGAGCCTCGTCTTTTTCGGCCTCCGCATGCGGGCCAAGGCCCAGACCGAACAGGAGCGGGCAAAAAAAGCCACGGAGGAAGCCCAACGCATGGAACTGCAGCTCCTCCGTTCCCAACTCGATCCCCATTTTCTCTTTAATTCGCTCAACGGCATCAGCGCCGAAATCTCCGCCCACCCCCACGTGGCCCTGCAAATGGTCCACGAACTTTCCGACTATCTCCGCTACTCCCTCGAACAGCGTCATCGCGTGGCCTCCCCTCTCTCCACCGAACTCGACGCCATGACCGCCTATCTCAAGATCGAACAGGCCCGCTATGGCGAGCGCCTGAAAGTTAACATCAAGGCCGATCCCTCCGCCCGGAGAAAAACCGTTCCCAGCTTCCTCCTCCAGCCCATGATCGAGAACGCGATCAAACATGGCTTCCAGCAGGACCTGTCCTCCTGGGTACTGAATATCTCCGCCTGGCTCAACCAAAATCTCCTGGTCATTGAGGTCCGCCACTTCGGACGGCTCGGATCGGAAATTCAGGAAGGCGTCGGCCTCGAGACCCTCCGCCGCCGGCTGGAACTTCACTACCCTGAGCGCAATCGTTTCATCCTCGAGCAAAATGGCGAGGAAATCCGGGCTCTCCTTGAACTGGAAGGAGAGCCGTGCTTCGCATAATCGTGGTCGACGACGAGCGTTTGGCCCGCCAATCCATGCGCCAGCTCTTGGCTGAACACCCCCGGGTCGAAATCGTGGCCGAGGCGGAAAACATCATTCATGCCCAAAAATTGATCCAGGAACACAAGCCCGATGCCATCTTTCTGGACATTCAAATGCCCGGCGCCGACGGCTTCCAACTCCTCGAAAAACTCGAACCGGCACCCAAGACCGTCTTCGTCACCGCGCATGCCAAACATGCCGTCAAAGCCTTTGAGGTCCACGCTGTCGACTATCTCCTCAAACCTGTCCGTCCCGAAAGACTGGCTCAGACTCTGGTGCGTCTCGGCGCAGAAACCGGTTCAGGTCAGGAACCGCAGGTCTATCGCGCCAACGACAAAATCTGCCTCCATACGCCCGGTTGGACCACCGTCGCTTCCCTGACCGACCTCATCCTCCTCAGGGCAGACGGAGACTTCACCCGCTTCTTCATCGAGACCCAGGTCCCACTCCTCATCTGTCAACCTCTGGGATGCTACGAATCCGCCCTCCCCAGCCCTCCCTTCCTTCGCGTGGACCGCTCCTTGATTTTGAACCTGGACCGCATCGTCTCTGCCGACCAGGTCTCCCGCGACGAAACCCGCCTGAAACTCCGCGGCCTGAATGACCCCATCACCCTTGGTCGAACTGCGTGGTCCCGATTAAAAAAAAGCGGCCTGTTTGGGGCTTGAATCAGGATGGATGAGAAAGGGCGATAGGCATGTTTTCGGTTTCATTAAGATACCGTCCCTATTCCTTGCTCTTCTCTACCGGGGCTTTTCTTCTCGATGAGGCAAACTGTAGAAGTTTTTTAATGTTCCGTCAGGAGTCTGCGCAGTGATCATTGCCAAATCCAGCGAATGAGGGCCTGAATGCTCTTTGAATTCGACCATGATACCGGTTCCGTCATCCAGTCGATAGCTGTAGATACGCCAAGCGTGGTCGTCCGGACCGGCCTCGTCCACACGATCAAATTTACCGAGTATTTTTTCCAGGTCATGCATCACGCTTCCCTTTGAAGTATCGAGAGGAGAGAAGTGGCTGAGCATGGGCAGGACCACCGTTGCCTGCCGTGTGGGAAGAACAGAATTGTCATCAGCATGCCCTGTTGCCATTGCAAAAAATAAGCCCAGTGCGAGGAGAGAAAATCTTGATTTTATCGTACTCAATAGATTGGTTCAGTGGTCAACTCAGGTTCAACAGGGGAACTATGACGGCGGCAAGAATCGCCAGGCCCATGATGATGTAAGTCATGTGGTCCGCAGGCTCGAGCTCGGGTCCCGTTGCAACAGCAGGCATCGGGTTTGCGTCCGAACTACCTCTGTCAATTTCCGCAAGCTCTCGAAAACGAGAATATCTGCCCACCGGTGCGAAGTAATCAGTCGTGAAAGTGGTTTCCATCGCTCCAGCTTATCAGGCGAGGAGAATCGGACTATGGGGTGAGCGCCCCATAAGCATGGAATAAAACGCCAAATGGAGAGAGTAGCTCTCGTTCAGGATAGAATGATATCAACTCCAGCCAAGGATCCGCTCAAGCGGTCCACCAAGGTGGGAAGGAATTTTCTCAGCCCGGTGCGCGGCTTCGATTTGCCCATCACCAATTGGGTGACTCCACATTCCCTGGCAAAGGAAGACAAGGCTCCAACGACATCATTACTCTTGAGCACTAAAACGGTGCCGCCCATCTTTTGGGCAATCTCCAGGGTGTCTGTGAGGCGACGGTGCGTTTCTGCCAGGATTTTGTCGGGCGCTTCCTTGTCGGTCCTGACATAGACCACATACCACTCCGCATTCAGCTGACTGGCGAGCCGGGCCGTCTTGCGCAAGAGCGTCTCCGGATGAGGGCCCTGGCTGCTGATCGCCACCATAACTTTAGCCATGGAGCTTGGCTTGTTGCTATCAGGCTTGAGCATCCTCTGCCGTCGATCGAGAAAATTGGCGACCTCGCTAAAGGTAATTTCCCGCAGGCGGGTGAGATTGGACTCCGTGAAAAAATTACCCATTGCCTGTTGGACCCGGTCCAACGCGTAAATCTTTCCCGCCTTGAGGCGTTCGATCAGGTCCTCGGCCGGCAGATCAATGTTAATGATTTGGTCCGCTTGGGCGACGATGGAGTCCGGGATCCGTTCCTTGACCCTGATGCCGGTGGCCACCTCGATCACGTTATAAAGAGATTCCAAATGCTGGATGTTGAGCGTGGTGATAACGTTGATCCCGGCATCAAGAAGCTCGAGAACGTCTTCGTAGCGTTTTTGATTCCGGCTCCCCGGAGAATTCGTGTGGGCAAATTCATCAACCAGGACAACCGTGGACTTACGCTCCAGAATCGCACTAAGGTCCATCTCGCGGATTTCAATCCCGTGATATTGAGCTATCCGGGGAGGAATAATTTCGAGTTTGTCAATTTGCGCCGTGGTGTCCGGTCGGTCATGGGGTTCCACATAGCCAATGACAACATCGACTCCGCGCTGTCGGAGACGATTGCCCTCGATCAGCATCGAATATGTTTTTCCCACCCCCGCAGATGAGCCCAGATAAACCTTCAGCTTCCCCCGGGCCTGCCTCTGGATCAGATGCAGGAAATCCTCAGGGACCTGTCGGTCCGTTACGGGAGCTTCTTTCTCCATAAGATGTTTGAGCGTACACCCTTCAAGGGTTTCTGTCGTCCTACTTATATTTTCCGTCCAGGGCAAGATTCAGCTTCACAATATTAACTCCCGGCTCGCCCAGGATTCCAAAGTCCCGGCCATCGGTGTACTGGTTAACGAGCTTCTTAAGGTCGTCTTCGTTCATGTTCCGCAACTTGGCCACGCGGGGCAGCTGAATGAGCGCATTCTTGATACTGATATGGGGATCAAGACCACTGGCTGAGGCTTCCACTGCATCAGCGGGAACCAACTGGGAATCAGAAAGGCTGTTCGATTTCCGATAGTCGGCAATGCGCTGCTGCACATTGTCATGCAACGCTTTTGAAGTGGGCCCCAGATTGCTGCCGCCCGAACTGGTCGCATCGTAGCCCTGACCTGCGGCAGAAGGACGCGGGTTGAAGTACTTGTCCCCATTGAAAGCCTGGCCGATCAAAGTCGAGGCAATGGGTTTGCCCTCTTTGTCCAATACGAGGCTGCCATTGGCCTTTTGAGGACAAAACAACTGTCCTGCACCAAAAACAAATACCGGGTAAATTCCTGTGCATATGATCAGGAGGATCAGGGTGACAATGACACTGACTTTGAGTTCTTTCAGAATATTCATGGAAGTGGAGTTAGATGAGGTGAAGAGAGGTGATGATCACATCGATGATTTTTATGCCAATGAACGGGGCAATGATGCCGCCCACACCGTAAATCAGCAGATTGCGCCGTAACAATGCCATGGCCGGCATGGGCTTGAACTGAACGCCTCGAAGCGCCAGCGGGATGAGCAGAATGATGATCAGTGCATTGAAGATCACCGCGCTCAAGATAGCGCTGTTCGGGCTGACCAGGTGCATGATGTTAAGCGGTGCGATGGCCGGGAAGGTGATCCAGAGCATCGCGGGGATAATGGCGAAATACTTGGCCACGTCATTGGCGATGCTGAAGGTGGTCAGCGCGCCACGCGTCATCAGGAGTTGTTTTCCAATTTCCACAACTTCAATCAACTTCGTGGGATTGGAATCGAGATCGACCATGTTACCCGCCTCCTTGGCCGCCTGCGTGCCTGTGTTCATGGCCACACCCACATCGGCCTGGGCCAGGGCCGGGGCATCATTCGTTCCGTCTCCCGTCATAGCCACGAGACGTCCGCCCGCCTGCTCCTTGCGAATAAGGGCCAGCTTGTCCTCGGGCTTGGCCTCGGCGAGAAAATCATCCACTCCGGCCTCGGCGGCGATGGCCCGGGCCGTTAGCTGGTTATCGCCCGTGATCATAACCGTGCGAATGCCCATGGCGCGGAAACGGGCAAACCGGTCTGCCAATCCGCCCTTCACAATGTCCTTCAGAAAGATGACACCGTAGACCTTCGCGACGCTGGACGGATCGGCCCCATCACGGGTTGCAACAACGAGAGGCGTGCCGCCCGCTTTCGAGATTTCGTCAATCTTTTGATCCGTCTCCCTGGGAAATTTTCCTCCAACGTATTTCTTCACGGATTCGGCCGCCCCCTTACGGTACTGGATTGGCCCCAGGTCGACGCCACTCATGCGGGTGTGCGCCGTGAACGCAACAAAGTTGGCGTGAGGCAGATCATTCAGGTTCCGCGCCGCGACTCCCTTTTGCTTGGCGAGAACCACTATGCTGCGCCCTTCCGGTGTTTCATCCGCAAGAGACGCGAGTTGTGCGGCGTCGAGCATGTCTTTCATCTCCACGCCCGGCGCGGGGAAGAATTCAACCGCCTGGCGGTTGCCGAGAGTGATCGTTCCGGTTTTGTCCAGGAGAAGCACATCGACGTCTCCGGCGGCTTCCACGGCACGTCCGCTCATGGCCAATACGTTTTTCTGGACCAGGCGATCAATGCCCGCGATACCGATGGCACTCAACAATCCGCCGATGGTTGTCGGAATCAGGCAGACCAGCAGCGCCACCAGGACCGTAATGGAAAATGCGACCCCCGAATAAATGCCAAATGGCATCAGGGTCACGCAGACCATGAGGAAGATCACGCTCAGTGCTGCCAGCAGAATGGTGAGCGCAATTTCGTTCGGCGTCTTCTGACGCTTGGCCCCTTCGACCAGGCCAATCATCCTGTCGAGAAAACTGTGTCCAGGATCGGCAGAGATGCGGATTTTGATCACGTCAGACAACACGCGGGTGCCTCCGGTGACAGAACTGCGATCACCGCCGGCCTCGCGAATGACCGGAGCGGACTCACCCGTAATCGCCGATTCATCCACTGTCGCTGCGCCCTCGATGATCTCGCCGTCTCCGGCAATCGTCTCACCCGCGGTAACGACAATGATATCGCCCTTGCGTAGCGTGTTGGCGTCAACCTGATACCGGGTGTCTTCCGCATCAAGGCGGGTGGCCAAAGCATTACGCCGGGAAGACCGCAAAGCATTCGCCTGGGCCTTGCCCCGGCCTTCCGCCATTGCTTCGGCAAAATTCGCGAAGAGGACCGTGAACCAGAGCCATACGGAAATTTGGACCGTAAACGCCTTGAGTTCACTGGAAACGAAGATTTCAACCGTGGTTACGGCGGCCCCGACCATGGTGACAAACATGACCGGGTTTTTAATCATCACCAGGGGATTTAGTTTTCTGACCGAATCGCCCAAGGCTGGAACAACGATGGTTGGGTCGAAGAGAGAACGGACTTTAGTGCTCATATGAGGTAGTTTTAAATTTTCGAAATTAGAACGTGTTCCCGCCCCACATCAGGAAGTGCTCCACAACCGGACCAAGCGCGAGCGCGGGCAGGAAGTTCAGCGCACCTACAAGGAGAACCGTTCCGATCAATAGGAAGGTAAAAGTCGCCCACGAAACCGGAAAGGAACCCGGGCCAGGCGGAATGAGTTTTTTGGAAGCCAGAGAACCTGCGATGGCCATGATTGGAACGATCATCAGGAAACGACCTATCAGCATGCCGATTGCCAGTGTCGTATTGTACCAGTAGGTATTGGCAGTCAAACCGGCAAAGGCACTGCCATTATTGCCTGTCGCCGATGTGTAAGCATAGAGCATCTCCCCGAAGCCATGCGGCCCCTGGTTGTTTAGACCCGCTTTGCCCCAGTCGCTGACACAGGCCCAGGCGGTAAAGCCGAGGATGTCCATGGCCAGAACGAGCAGTACCAGCATCGACATCTTGACCTCGAAGGATTGGATTTTCTTCCCGAGGTACTCCGGCGTACGTCCTACCATCAGGCCCGCGATAAAGACGGCCACGATAACGAAGACGAGCATGCCGTACAGCCCCGCTCCCACGCCGCCAAAGACGACCTCTCCGAGCTGGATATTGAAAAGAGGCACCAGTCCACCCAGGGGCGTGAAGGAATCATGCATCGCGTTCACCGCCCCACACGAGGCATCGGTGGTAATCGCAGCAAAAAGCGCCGAGTTGAAAACGCCAAAGCGCACTTCCTTGCCTTCCATGTTCCCGTCAGCGGGATCGACTCCCAACTGAGTCAGGATCGGGTTGCCCGCTGCCTCGTAGTGCCAGCATATGAAGAACCCTGCAAGAAAGAGCAACGTCATGGCAGCCCACACGGACCAGCCGTGTCCGGAGCTTTTCACCATTCGTCCAAGGTAATAGGTCAGTGCGCTCGGAATCGCGAAGATGGAAAGGATCTGGAGGAAGTTGGAAAACGGCGTGGGATTCTCAAACGGATGAGCCGCATTCGCGTTCGTGTATCCGCCGCCGTTCGTGCCCAGCATCTTGATCGCCACCTGCGAAGCCATGGGGCCCTCCACGATGCTCTGGGTGTCCACAGTCTGCGGAACCATCACGGGATTGCCTTGGGCGTCGTTAATCACATTGCCCGCGGCGTCTGTCTTTTTCACCTGGATGGTCTGCTTTTCCGTCAAGGCGGCGGAATCGTAAGGCTTGAAATTTTCGATCATCCCCTGCGAGATCAGGACTATGGCGAAGACCACGCAAATGGGCAGTAGCAGATAGTAAGTGATCCGCACCAGATCGACCCAGAAATTCCCGACCGTGTCCGCGCAATGCCGGGCAATGCCCCGGACCAGTGCCGCCGCAACAGCGATGCCAAGCGCAGCCGAGAAGAAATTGTGGCTGGCCAACGCGACCATTTGCGAGAGATACGACATCGTCGATTCACCACCATAGCTCTGCCAGTTGGTGTTCGTGGTGAAACTCGCCGCCGTATTGAAGGAGAGATGATCGGAGACATTTCCGAGTTCCTGTGGATTCAAAGGCAGGCTTCCCTGCAAACGCAACATTGCATAGGTGACCAGCATGGTCACCAGGCTGAAAACCAACAGTGACACCGTGTACTGCTTCCAGTGCTGCTCTCTTTCGGGGTCGATTCCGGCAAGGCGATAGGTAAGTCGCTCCACAGGTTTCCATAGCGGATCAAGCCAGGTGTGGCCACGTGCATCAAGGACATGCATCAGATACAGGCCGAGAGGTTTGGTGATTAGTACGAGAGCACCCAAGAAAAGGGCGAGTTGAATCCAACCGAGTGCAGCGTTCATAGATATGTTAAAAAGTATTTTCGAAAATACGATCATCCCGAGTTACAGGATTGCGTTTGTCTGCTCAGAATTTCTCCGGCCAAATCATGGCGATCAGCAGATAGACCAACAGGGCGAGTGAAATAAGCCCGACGATAAGAGTTCCCATAGAGTGATTCCTTTAGAGCCGCTCACACCATTCCGCATAGGCGATGCAAATGAGGAAGAAGCCAATGGCGGTGGCGACGTATATCGCGTCTGTGGATTGTGTGGCGATCAAGCTTCCTATAATCAGGAAGCTGACGAGTCCGGTGATGAATGCTCTTTCTTTGTTCATGTGTATTTCTTGGTTTTGTTAAATCAGGCCAATGCTGGAAGCGTAAAAAAGAATTCGCTTCCTTTCCCCTTCTCACTGGTGACGCCGACATTTCCGCCGTGGGCTAAAACGATCTCGCGGGCGATACTAAGCCCCAGACCGGCCCCCTCATCGTTGCTTTCAGCGGCGCGAAAGAACTTGTCGAAGATGCGACGGTGCAGTTCTTGGGGAATCCCCGGACCTTCGTCCTTCACCGCAAACCGAACGTTTTTCGCATCTTCCTTTTTGGCCGAAATGGTAATGGCGCTGCCGGACGGCGAAAATTTGATCGCATTGGAAATGAAATTGGCGAAGACCTGATCGATACGCGGACGACTTACTTCCACCTTGGGAAGACGCGGATCGACCTCGAGCTTCAGTTGAAGACCGCGGGATGCCACCAGTTCCCGCTCACGCTCGGCAACTTCGTTGAGAAGATCCCTGGTGGGAACCGGTTTTTTATCGATCAAGGCAGCCCCTCCCTCAAATCGGGCAAGGTCCAGCAGGTCTTCGATCATCTCGAATAAACGATCCGAGTTATTGCGGGCTGCCAGCAGGAGTTCCGTCTGCTTCGGATTGAGCGGCCCGATTTTCTCCTCCAGCAAGAGGTAAACGGCCATTTGCATACTGGTGAGAGGGGTCTTCAGTTCATGGCTGACCGTCGCGATCAGATCCGTCTTCACGTCGTCCGCCACGCGGAAGCGGGTTACGTCCTGCAGAGCAACGACGACGCCGACCGGAGTTCCTGCTTCGTCCCGCATCGCGAGGACACGCGGAAGATAAAACTTCTCCGTGCCTTGATTCACCAGAATGGCCTTGTCGAAACTGGTCGGCTGATAATCAAGGGAACCCTTGAAGCTCTGATCCACCAAAGCTGAGAGATTTCCCAGGGATAATATGGAAATTCCTGTACGCTGGGTAAATTGTTCAGCCGCCGCGTTCTGAAGCTGCACTTCCTTTGCAGGAGAGAAAACCAGGATAGGATCGGGAAAGGCCCGTAAAGCGCTCTCCGTGGTTTGCTGCGCCTGAAGGATTTTCTCACTGACGCTTTGATGGTATGCCCGCAACTTGGAGGCCATCTTATTGAAGGCCGCCGCCAATTTCCCCAGCTCATCACTCGATTGCACCGGCACGTGCTGATCCAGATCCCCATCGCCAAGTAGCTGCGCCGACTCCGTCAGGTTTTGGACCGGCCGGAGAATGGAGCGAGCCAGGAAATAGGCAACTGTCACCGCCACGATGAAGCTTCCCAGCAATGTCATGATCATATAGCGGGAAGCGTCCTGACTCTGGTGACGCGCCTCGTTGTTCGCCTCCACCATGTTTTGCTGGTTGATATCGAGAATTTGAGTGGCGGTGTCTTTGACCTCGGTGAACGTGGGCAACAATTCATTGAAATAGAGACTTCGACGGATAACGTCCGGGGCAGGCAAGGCCATAAATCGTTGCGCCGTGTCCATGTAGCGCGCATGCAAGTCGGCAACCTTGGCTTCCATCTGCCCCTCCCCGGGCAGCGTGATGTTATGAGCCTCTACCTCCAGATTTTTTTGAAAGATGGGAGCATATTGTTGAAACATTTGTTTCCCCCGCGCTTCCTCGCCGTTCAGCATGAAGAGCAGTCCCGAATCCATTCGCTCGGCTGACTCCTTCATGTTCTGGCACGCAACAACGCTCCGGTAGTTTTCGCGGAGGATGACATCGACCGCATTGCCCAGTTTATGGAACAGGAAAATGGCATAGATGCCGACTGCCAGCAAAATGACCAGAACAGGGGCTACCCCGAGTAATAATCGTCGATTGAGAGTCATTGCCTCTCTCTTAGCTGGCGTTATGCCAAGCGACACAGGCGACTCCTAAGCCCCTATAGGAATGCGGTTTGCGCAAAGCGCAGCCTCAAACAAACTCGTTCTGTCTCGGGGAAATTAGCCGGTAAAGCTGAATCCGTCGGGGATTTTCCCCGATATCCGCTCAGAGATTGAGGCTCTTGCGCTTGCGTAATAAAGTCGTCGGATCAAGTTTTAGAATCATCGCCGCCTCCTGAAGGCTGGAGGTTCTTTTCAGAACCTGCCGGATGTGCTCAGCTTCGATCTCGTCGATGGAAAACATACCGCCCAAGACCGGCGCATGAGCCGTTTTCTCAACTGATGAAAACGGTAAATCCGTAATATCGATATTTTCGCCATTGGCGAGAATCGTTGCGCGTTCTATGACATTGCGAAGCTCGCGAATGTTTCCCGGCCACGAATAGCGCTTCATGACTTCCTGGGCCTCTGAGGAAAATCCCTTTACTGAACTTCCGGTGTGCGCAGCAATGAGAGGGATTTGGCTTTCTGCGATGGGAAGAATGTCTCCCGCCCTTTCTCGCAACGCGGGCAGATGAAAAGAAATGACATCAAGGCGATAGAGCAGATCTTCCCGGAATGTCCCCTTCGCAACGGCTTCTTTTAAATTCCGATTCGTTGCTGCAATAACGCGTACATTGGCCATTCGAATCTTCGCTTCGCCCACCCGCTCATATTCCCGCTCCTGCAAAAGCCGCAAGAGTTTAGGCTGTATCTCCAGGGGCAGTTCACCGATCTCATCCAGGAAAAGTGTTCCCCGGTCCGCCGCCGCCACTTTTCCCCAGGTCGTGGCTACCGCACCTGTGAACGATCCCTTCATATGACCGAACAACTCGCTCTCGAGCAAATCCCGGGAAAGGCTGGGGCAATTGACTGTCACAAAGGGCTCTTTCGCACGTGAACTCCAGTAATGAATTTGCCGCGCCAGGACGCTTTTACCAGTGCCACTCTCTCCCAGCATCAACACCGTGGCATCAGTCGCCGCGCTTTTTCTGGCCATATTGAGAACGCGCTGCATTTCTGGGTCTGTTGTGTCGGAAATCGCTTCCTTGCTCCCCGGATTCGGAAGGCGTCCCTCCAAATCGGAGATGCGGGTTTCCAACTGCCTCGTGGTTGCCAATCGCTCAAGCAACTGCGCGATTTGTGCAGGCTTGAAGGGCTTGGCGAGGTAGTCAAAGGCTCCTCGCTGGATTGCCAGCACCGCTGTTTCAATTGACGAATAGGCTGTAATGACAATAACCGCCAGCCGGGGGGAAATCGTGAGCAAGTCAGGAAGCAGATCGAGACCATTCTCAGAGCCCAGCCTCAGGTCAAGAAAAGCAACTTCAAAACCTCCCGTCCGCAGTTTCTTCTCTGCCGCGCCTCGGGAAACAGCCGTCTCTACCCGATGCCCTTGGGTTTCCAGGGCTGTTCCCAGCGTTTCCCGAATACCAAGATCATCATCGATGATAAGCGCGTTCACAAAAGCACCTTATCTCGTTCATCTAAAAACCGCAAATGATGGGGAATTGCATCGCAAATCTGGAATTTTCTCCAAGGACGGAGATTGCCAGAAAATTTCTTCTGCTGCCGTTATTGTCAGACCTTATGGACCACCAAGGACCTCAAGACCCATATGGAATGTGATAGAGTCCTTTTGACACGAAAAATCTGGGAAAAGCACCATCATTCGCACCGGTCTGGCTGCCGTTCGCAAAGAAGTCATCAGGCAGGGTAATCCTCCAAGACTGCATCCTGGATGGCCGATTTTTTTTACTGGCATTATGTTGTTAACTTGCTGCGCTTTGGGTCAATTCGCGCGAGCTGGCCAGGCAGTATCTTCAGCCAGACCTGAACTGCATCTTGGCGGCGAGGGGCAGGGTGGCTTCCCGTAATTTCTCCGGTTAGGGAGGGAACCGTCGCATTACCCAAGTATATGCCAGTTAGCGGAATCTAGAAAAACTCACCACACTTTGGATACAGTTGGGCCTTTTTGACTCGTTTTGGGCGGTTTCAAATCGCTGCCCTCTTTGCACAAGAATAGCTTCTGTAAGAGAGGCGAGGGTCGGAATCGGCTACCGAATAACTTTAATGACAATAGCTTACATCTGATGCACAGAGGCCATCAAGGCTAACTTTCAGCAACTGCGAGTTAAAGTAGTGTACTTTCTCTTACCATTTACTGGAGATTTTACTGGAGATTCGGATGCACCAAAATCCACACATACGTGAGATTGATTACCGCTTCCGGGTGGCTCATGTTTCAGTAAGGAACTGGCGGTGTCTTCCTCACCACGCTGAGCAATTGCCCGGCTGGGTCGTAAGCTGTCTCCAGCGGCATTGCGGTGTGACGGCGAAACTGCTTATTTAGGCGGAACATAGCGGAGATGGTCGCAGCCATGACCGAAGACGATTCGAATATTGAGAGTGAAAAAGCCTCCCCCCAATATCTTTGATTAACCGGGACGTCTTGCGAGTTGGGAACGAGCAAGATCGAACCGCCATAGGCGGTCCCGCAGGGCGAGGGTGAGCGGGAGCGAATCGAGTCAACCTTGGAGCGTTCGGAATGATAAGGAAAAACCTCTCCGCCTTCGTGCCGAGCCGGGTGAAGTACGTGAAACTGTTTCGGTACCGTTTTTATATGGCTGCGTTTCGCAGGCCATTGGTTGCCTCATTTTGTCGTTGCCGGAGCCGAGCACATTGCCTTGGAGCGTTCGGAATGATAAGGAAGACCTCCCGCCATTGCGCCGTGCCGGGTGAAGTACGCGAAGCTGTTTCAGTACCGTTTTTTAAATGGCTGCGTTTCGCAGGCCATTGGTTGCCTCATTTGTTAGCGTGTCGAGTTCACTTTTAGAAATTGTTTGATCAATTCAACCCTCGGTTCCTCATACGGCTCAGGATCTCCAAAAAGCAATTCGAGTTCCTGGGGGATGCAATCCTTCTGCTTTTGATAAATTACATTAACCCAATGCCCAAGATTATCTTTGTTCCATATTGCCAATGGATGCCTGATATTGAGTGAAGCACTGCGGGCCAATAAACAATCATCGTTTTCGTCCTCTAAGTGAACGTGATTATCTAGATCATACGATGACTTTTCTAATATTTTAAGTACTTTTTTTAGCAAGTAATCATAGCCATCCACGTTACCGCAAATAACCAATTCCATATTTATGCATGCGTTTATATATACGGGTCTTTCTATTATTCGCAATCTCGGACGCTTAATTTCCTCCGTTAATGCGGGAGCGATAAGTATCCGCATGCTATTTGATTCAAAATCAATTTCGTCTAAATGAATGAAAGCTGAACTAGCTTTGGCTCTCTCAAGGCAATTTATCAAATATTGATATCCCTCGATATCGCCAAACAGAAGAGCCTCAGTTTTTACTTCAAAATAATCCCAAGATATAAATGCTGTGCGATATCGAATGCAGAAAATATTTTTCATTTTAACAATTCATCTAGTGAAATATCCCCAGATATCGGAACCAAACTGTTTAGCTGATCTGCTATTAATCCGGCATACATTTCTTTTTTATCTTCATCTCCCGCCTCGCCGGCTGCAACATAATTTCTTGCTAAATTATCGAATTGATCGGCTTGAGCAGGAGCAGCTGCAAGTGTTAAAAGCAGAGCAATTGCAGGAATATATTTTGCCGTATTGCCTCCACCACTCTTAGGACAAAATCCTCCCTGCGCGTTTACGGCCTTCACGGCGTTTTTGATGGCATTATTAAATTTTCTGTCATTTTTCATTAATTTTTGCACAACCTTTGGAAGCGGTCCGTCAAATCCGCTGGTTTTTGTATTAAAATCCCATTTTAGGTCTCCAATTTGTATGTGGACGCCTCCTTGAGCTTGACCTGGAACCGGCACTTCTGCATGCACCATTACATTTCCATTATTATAGTATGTTTGGCTTATTAAACCTAAAGTATCTACGTAACCTATGGGATCATTGCCGACGTATGAATACAGTGTAGAATCGGCTGATTCTCCGACCGGATCTCGACTTAACCATCTACCCGAAGTCGGACCGTAAGAGCGATACCAAGTTAGATTAAGTCCGCTGATTTGATGCATGTACATTCCTGCATATTGGAAATCGCTAAGATTGCCTCCTTGGATAAGTGTGGACTGTCCAAAGGGATCATACTCGTATCTCGCTTGAATCGTCCCGGCACTGTCGGACATTTCCCGGACTGAACCCAAGTGATCTCTGGTATAAAAATACGCACTTCCACTGATCTGCTCACCTTGCCCATAAAATCGCTTCGTCACCGTATTAGACGCGTCCCGTTCCTCCGCGATGGCTGCACCCATCCACAAATGCTGCTTCGTCGAGGTAGCCGTACCGGAACTGTCTTTTTCAACGATCTGCACCCGACGCCCCAATCCGTCGTAGGTGAACAGGGTCGAAGCGCCATTCGCGTACGTGATCGACAGTAATCGGTTTTCCACGTCCCAGGTATACGTCTGGCCGTTACCGTTGGTGAGCATGTTGCCAGCCAAGTCGTAAGTCGGACTGACCGTGCTTCCGGGCGGAACCACCACTTGATAATTGTTCGTTTGCGCATTGCCGCTGCCGTCCATCGCCACGACGGATACCGTATTGGTTCCTGTCGACAAGACCGGGTTGGACACGAAATTTGTGCTCGTCGTCATCGAGGCCTGCTGGCCGTTGACCTTCACCGTGCTCGGCTCGCTCACCGTTCCCTGGAAACGCGTCGCGCCTCCGCCGCCTTCCGTCGTGATCTGGTTGACGCTGTTCACGGTTGTCTTGTTTACCGCTCCGTCCATCTGCTCGCTCGTCCGGTTGCCCGCGCTGTCGTAGCTGTAATAGTACTGCTTGAGAACCGCGTTCGTCGAATCCGTTTTCTTCACCGCGCTGAGCAATTGTCCCGCCGGGTCGTAGGCCGTGTCCAGGGGCGCGGATAGGTGAGCTTGGCTCAAATGGGTGAGCGTTCGTAACCGAGAAGCTGTCTCTAGTGTTTAGCTTTTTTTGGCAACCCGGGTGCTATGGTTGGCCTGTGGAGTTCAATTATCATCCCATAGCTCTGAGTCGGACATAACCTCAAAGTCTTGCGAACGACTTAAGGTGCGAGCTAATTTAGCATCACTGGGATATGCTCGCGACACAACTTCATAAGCCCATGCTATGTCTAATTGGATCGTGCCAATATCAGATCGCGCACGTAATAATACATCGAATATTATTAAATAATCCCAACACATAATAGCATCAGAAGAAGATAGTATTTTCTGAGCCCCTCGATATGTAATTAGTCTTTGAATACTGGCATCTCGATCGACTTTCAGAATGAGATTCCGGTTCTGATAATATTGTAACGCTTTAACGCAATGGTTATAGAATAATAGATTATCTGTGCTTTGCAGGGGGTCATCAAATTTGCGATCAGAGAATAATATTCCGTCTCTGAACATCAAAACTTGCTTAATGTTATTAAGCAGGCATCGACATGGACCCTTAACGCTTTCACGATATAAATCCGCTTCTATTTGATTATATAAAATAGAACTCATTGCTGACTAAGCGTAATTTGATTCTATCGACGTGTACTTATTTATTCACAAGAATAATTAACGTAGTGCTCAATGCGTTAATGCTTTAACAGCTTGTTGCGTCAGAAAAACTGCTCCTGAACCAAGATTATTTAAAAGCTCGGCGGCAGGTCCGGAAATAACTGCCCCATCGGGCCCAACAATCATTGCGGTAACAGTGCCTCCGGCGGGGCCACCGCCAACTAAGGCTATTCCGCCGCCTTGAAGATCTACTTGTTGCATTGTGAATCCTTCTTTATCGTAGAATTTTGCAAATCTACCCAATGCTGTCTTCAAAAAATCTATTTTTTGTTGAGGACACTGCGAATCTATTTTATTTGCAAACTTAGTGAGCGCGTCTACGGCTTTAGACATGCGGTTCGAATTTTTCGCGATATAATTAGCAACACTTTCTCCGAGTCCCTCGATAGAAGCTGTATCGTTTGTTGCAAAGGCCGTGTCTAACATGACCTTCAGCTCACCTAATGTCTCAGGCGGAGTTTCAAAAAGGCCAAGAATATCCTTTTTATTAATCGGATTATTGCCGACGTAAGAATATAATGTGCTATCCGCACCTTCACCGAGCGGATCTCTCGATAGCCATCTCCCCGTACTGGAATCATAAACGCGGAACAAAGTTATATTCAGCCCGCTGGCAGCGTGTTCATACATTCCTGCATACTGCTTATCGCTAGCGACAGCAATCGTGCCCACAGGCGTGACTCTCCCGTAAGGATCGTACTCGTACCTTGCCTGGATTGTCCCTGAATTATCGGTCATCTCCCTCACGGAACCCAAGTGATCTCTGGTGTAGTAATACCCCGTTCCGGCAATCTGTTCTCCTTGCGAATAAAACCGTTTCGTCACTGTATTAGACGCATCTCGTTCCTCAACGATGCCCGCTCCAACCCACAAATGCTGTTTCGTCGAGATAACTGCGCCGGAACTATCCTTTTCCACGATTTGAACCCTGCGACCCAATCCGTCATAGGTGAAGAGAGTCGAAGCACCGTTCGCATACGTGATCGTGAGCAATCGGTTCTCCGCGTCCCACGTATAAGTCTGGCCGTTGCCGTTGGTGAGCATGTTACCAGCCAAGTCGTAAGTCGGACTGACGGTACTGCCAGGCGGAACCACCACTTGATAATTGTTCGTTTGCGCATTGCCGCTGCCGTCCATCGCCACGACGGACACGGTATTGGTCCCCGTCGCCAAGACCGGGTTAGCGACGAAATTTGTGCTGGTCGTCATGGTCGCCTGCTGACCGTTGACCTTGACCGTGCTCGGTTCGCTTACAGCGCCCTGGAATCGGGTGGCGCCGCCGCCGCCTTCGCTGGTGATTTGGTTCACGCTGTTCACGGTTGTCTTGCTGACCGCCCCGTCCACCTGCTCGCTCGTCCGGTTGCCCGCGCTGTCGTAGCTGTAATAATACTGCTTGAGCACTGCATTCGTCGAATCCGTTTTCTTCACCGCGCTGAGCAATTGCCCCGCTGGGTCGTAGGCCGTGTCCAGGCGCGTTGCCGGGTTGCTGTCTATTTGGGACTTCCAGTAGGTAATCTGTCCCAAGGCGTCGTAACCGTAGTCGAACTTCGAAATGACCGCGCTGGAACTGTCGAGGTTGCTGATCGTCTTCAAACGCTGGTCCCCGGTGTTGCCGTAATAGCTGTAGTTGGTCACCTGTCCGTTCGGGTAGGTCATCGAGGCCAGGCGTCCCGCGCCCTTGTCGTTGCCGGAACCAAGCGCATTAGCGTCATCGACGTAGTTATACCCGAATGCCCCGAGCGGATTGGTGATTCCGGTCACGCGGCCCATGGCATCGTAAGCAACCGTCGACGAGTTGGCGCTGCCGTTGATCGACCGGTTCGTCATCCGGCCCAACTCATCGTAGCTGCAGGTGACATCGGCCGAACTGCCCAGCACCGAGTTGGTGATTTTTTGCACCCGGCCTGCCCCCGTTGTGGGAGTGCCGTAGGGATCCGTGACATAGGCGTTATATTCATAACCGACCGTGCCCCAACCGTTGGCCACCGAGGTCATCCGCAGGTAATTGGTGTCGTACAAAATATTGACCGTCGATGTGGTCAATCCGCTGTAGGCGATTTTCTTGAGACTATCATCGTCAAAGTAGGTGTAAGTCTTGGTCTGGCCTCGCGCATCGTTCACCGTCTTGAGACGGCTGGTGTTGTTCTCAAAGGTATAGGTGGTCGCTAGGCCATCGGCATAGGTCTTTTGCGTGGCCCGGCCCTGCAAATCGCGTGTCCAACTGGTGACGTGCCCCGCCGGGTCGGTCATCGAACCCAGGGCGCCACAGGTGCACCACTGATATTGCGTGCGGTGTCCGTCCGGATCGATCGCCTGCGCCAACTGCCGCAACGGACTGAATTGCTGCTGGGTCCAGTGCCCAAGGCGGTCCCGCAGGAACACCGGGTCCAGCCGCTGCCAGATCACCTGCTCGAAACTCCCATCGGGATACGCCACGCTCGTGATGCGGTCAAGATTGTCGTAACCCAGCGTCAGGGTATAGCCTTCCGAATCGCTGATGGTATAGATGCGTCCATATCCATCGTAAGCCAGAGTGGTCTTATCGTGGCTACCGGCCAGTGGGCCGTCGATGTTCAGGAGGTACCCGCTGCTGTCGTAGGTATAAGTGGTGACCCCGCCCTTGGCATCGGTAATCGTGGTGATTTGGCCCAGGCCGTTATACGTGGCCGTCGTCTTGCGCCCCGAGCCGTTGATATAGGTCACGGGCTCGTGCTGGCTGTTGTAGGTGTATTTGGCCAGCAAATCATTGCTGGCGGCGCGAACTTCCAGGAGATCGGTGTTGTTGCCATCGTAAAATAGGCGGACCGTCCGGCCACGAGGATCGACCGCCGAGGTGATCTGGCCAAAGCTGTTGCTGCTGAAGAGATAGGTCTGGGTGGTGCCGTCATCCAAAATGCGCGAGACGCTATTCGGTTGATTGCTGGTGCCGACGTAATTATGCGCCACGGCATCTCCCGCCGGAACGGGTTGGCCGGTCACCGGATCGATTGTCCCAACGACCGGAGTAACCGAATAACTATCAGGATATCCAAGGACCACAGAGCCGGGCGGAGCTTCCGTTCCGGAAGGACCGGTGGCCACCGGAGTACCGGGAGTAGGACCGCCTTCCAGGGGTTCTTTGGTGTAGGATATGACGCCTGATTCCACATTGGATACAGCCTCCTGCAGCCAGTGTGTTGTCTCCGCCTTGGTTTTATCGGGATAGAAAGGACTTTGCTTGCGGGTCCAATGATAACTGTTGAGTTCATGGCCGATCCAATTTTCCGTAATACTCACGTTTCCATCGGGCAAGGTGACCCGCAGGCCACGGGCCGTGGTATCGCCTGCAGGGGTGTACTGGTAAAAGAGAGTCTTCCCGTAAGGGGTCGTCAGCGAATCGATGAAATAGTTGCTGTCATAGGTATAGGCAGAAACATTCCCCTGCGCATCGGTGATCTGGATCAATTGAATGTTGGCGGCATCGTAGGCAAAGTGGGCCGAGCGTCCAAAGGGATCGGTGATCGTCTGGATCTTGTAGAACCCCGCCGCGCCGGCGGTATTGGTCAGGTAATTGAACGTGGTTTTTTGACCGAGCTGATCCTGAACATAGGTCAGGCGAAAATTGCCGTCGTACCCCAAGATGAGCGAGTTACGCTGCGGATCGAAAATCTGCTTGAGGAAAATGCGCCCGGTGCCGTCGGGCTGGCTGTAGACATCCTTGGAGCCGTCCGGCATCCGGCGCTCGTAGCTGGCCGGTCCGGTCTGATAAAGCTGCGCGTGCGATTCGATGTCGGGCGCAAAGACATTGTTGACGTTATCGAAGGAGCTGTAGTCATAGGTTTCCGTGCCGCCCCCCCGCAGGGTAATCGTCACATTTTGAGACGCATCCACGGAAAGATAGGACGTATATTCAAAAACCCAATCATTGCCGAAATTGGAAAAAGGAAGATTGGAGGGCTGATGGGCCTCCTGATAATTGTAACCGACCGTGAGCTGAACTTGGGGCCCCACTGGGACCTGGTAACCGACCGGGGTGTCCTCCAGATGGGTAGTGGCCAGCATCGAAAAAACGGAAGCCACGGTCATTGCCACTTTACCACCCGCACTCGCGTCGTTGGGACCATCTACTGTATTGCCGAGGCAATCCTTGCAGGCCTTTTTTCCCGTATCATCCTGGTCCCGGGCCAAGGCGCCGCCCCGTTCCCAGACTTGGGCTGCTTCGTCCTTGGAAACCGTCGTCCAGCCGTTGGGCAGAGGCCCTGCTGGGACAAGAAAATAGCCACTGGTCTCGGCTTCCAGTGCATCCGCCGTCACCCAAAATTCCGCCCCGGCGAAGGTGGGATCCTGGATCAGGTACTTGCCTTTTTTCTCGCGCACCAAGGCGGCAAAGTGACCGAGCTTCCAGTGCATGACCGAAGGGACAATGAGAGAAGCTCCATTGGACCGCTTGGCCATCTGGTAATCCATGCCGAGTTTCTCGGACCAGGTCTTCACCTGGGCCAGTGAAGTCCCCTTTGTCGTCGACGTGGCGCCCTCCACCATTTTGCTGCGGGGGTGGCGGTTTTTGCCCGCCGTCCGGATACTGTCCAAGGCAAAGGGACCGCACTTGAAAGCGACGGTGGGATGGGTCTTCATGATCTGGTAACCCTCCTTGGCGGCCTGGACTCGTTCCGCGCCCGTGCCGATGAATCCCCTTCCCTTGGTCTCCTCAAAGAACTTCTTGAGTTCACCGGTGCGTCCCAACTCGCCATTGAGGACCACAAGTTCCCCAAAGGCGCGGTCAGCCAGCGCGTGAAGTTCCCGCTCCGTGGCCGCTTTGAGCAAGTCCCACGAGGCCTGCCAGTCTTTCAAGGCCAGGCTCAGGTAGCCTGTTTGATAGTGGATGACGCCGAGGTTGTAATCGAGCGAGCCCACCCAGCGCGATTGCGGATGCTGGGTGACAAAATTCGTTAAGGAGGAAATATTACGGGACTTGTAGTACTGATGAAGCGCGGACGAAAGCGCCTGGTTCTCGCTGGTGTCGGTGGAGGTCCCCGTGGGGTAGAGCGGTTCCGGAAAGACCCGGGCCATGGTGATTTCCGCATCCGAGGGATCCGCAGGGAGATTAAGAGCTGGCGTGATCAGGCCGGCATCGCGTGGGCCGCGGTTGACTTTGACCTTGGGCGGCGGTGGCGGAACAAAGGCATGGACCTGCCCGGCCTCGGCGCTGACGACCAGGGAGAGGCTCAAGGGCGTTCCCGCAAAAAGCTGCAAGGGCAACAGGGTGATGCCCACCAATTGATAGAACCAACCAATGCGACGTGACGATCTAAGTTTCATGGCAAGCGAGTCTTTAAGGCAGGAGGGTGGCGTTGGTCGGCAATTCCAGGGTGATGGTCGGTGGAGTGTGGTCGCTGGCGTCGTTGGTCAAGCCCGGGTAAAGAGTGGGATCAAGCGTGTAGCTGACTGAACTCACCCCACTGGTGACGTATCCATTTTGGTAAGAGATGGCCTTGATCGTTTCCGAGGAATTGACCGAGATCGGGCCGGTGTAGACTTGGGAGCTGCTGGTGGGGGTGCTTCCGTCCGTCGTATAATAAATGATCGCCCCGGTCGGCGCATTGATGGCCACCTGACCGGGCGCGGTCAGGGAACCGCCGCCGACACTGAAGGTGGGCGGATCGAGCAGCGTGACGGTGATGTGGTACCTGTTAGCGAGGTAATACTCGATGGCTTGGCGGTCCTGGTCGCTGATCTTTTGGCTGTAAACCAGGACCTCGGCGATATCTCCGTCCCAGGCGTTCGTGCCACTGGAGCCCCGTGCGCCGATATCGAACTGGGCGCCGCTGGCGGTCATGGGCGTCGCGTATGGGCCGGATTGGGTCAGGGTCCCGTTGACATAGAGAGAGAGCAGGAGCCTGTCGTAATAGCCTTCGGTGACGGCAAAGGATGCCGAGGCCATGGCAGCCCCGGTGACGCTGCCGGCGTGAGCATTCACGTATAATCCGGGTGTGGTTCCCGTACTAATGCCCAGGTCATATTGCGAATACTTGTCCACCGCCACGCTATAAGCGTTCGTCGAGGTGGATTTGGCCACAACGATGATGGAGAGCTGGGAAGGATCCAGCGTTGGATTATTGGCCACGCCCAGGAACGTGGAACTTGCACTGTTAAACCGGAGTACAGGCTGGCCGTTGAGGACGTTGGAGACAATCGCCGGGCGCTTGGCGGTGGTGTTCTGGATAACGTCGTTGCCCAGCCCGGACTGGTCCTGCCAGCGACTAACGGTCCCGGACGCCGAGATGACACCGATATCGCTCCTGTACCACGCGACCAGACCCGATCGTGTGAAATTTGTCGTGGGATCGATGGTATATGTGGCGCTGACAACGGCGCTGGGGTTTTCTCCCGTTTCATACGCGATGGCCTTGATCGTTGTCGTAGACGCGACCGTGATGGGAGCCGTGTAGGCGGTCGAACTGCTGGTGGGCGTGGATCCGTCCGTGGTGTAGTAGATGGATTGCCCAGTCTCACCCGGGATAATCGTCACCGTTTGCGTGCTGGTGTAAGTTCCTTGAGCGAGCGAGAAGCTCGGACTGATGGCCACCGGTTTGGTGCCAATCGCATATCTTTGATAAAGGTAAGCCTCGAGATGTTTTCGATCCGCCGTGCTCAAGGGCGATTGGAAAATCAAAACTTCGGCGATACTGCCATCCAAGTAGTTGGCCGTAGAGTTCATCAAGCCGATCGTGAGAGCCTGCGTATTCGATCCGATCGCCGAGGTATAAGCCGTCTGGGTCAGAGTTCCGCTCACATAGAGAGACAAACTGGACTGGTCGTAAACACCTTCGAGAATCCCGTAGGTATTATTGGTGAGCGTCCCTGTCTGGCTCGTTCCATTGACGTATACCGTCGGACTGGCGCTGCTGTTGAAATGCAGGCCATATCCACTGGTCGAGGTCTGACCTTTATCCAGGATAGTTCCCGGATTGGTACTCGTTTGCTTGGCCACCGCCACGATGGTGATCTGGCTGGGATTGAGCTGCGCGCTGTTCGCCACGGTAAAGTAATTGCTGTTGGTGTGATTGAACGACACGGCGGGCTTGCCATTGACGCTACTGGTGATCAGCGAGGGTTGGTTCGCCGTTGTCGCCTGGACCGCATCATTGCCATTACCCGATTGATCCTGCCATTTTCCAATGGTGCCCCCACTCGCGGTAATTCCCGCATCGGCACGATACCAGGCAACCAATCCCGATTGATTGAAGGTCGCATTCGCATCGATCGTACAGGCCACCGTAACCACCTGGCTTGCCGCGTAACCGCTCTGATAGGCAATCGCCTTGATGGTCTGTGTACTGGAGACGGTGAAGGGTCCGATATAAGCCGTTGAGCTACTCGTCGGAGTCGATCCGTCGGTTGTATAATAGATCGTTTGCCCGGTATCGCCCGGATTAATCGTAACGGACAAGGCGCTGGAGTATATGCCCGAAGTCAGGGAGGCTGATCCACCCAAAGCTGTCGCCCTCACCAAGGTGGGAGGCAAGGCCGCCGGCTGAGGTCCGATGCCATATCTTTGGTAAAGATACTCTTCCACATGCAGGCGTTCCCACGCGGAAAGCGCGTGGTTAAAGACCAGCACTTCAGCGACATTACCATCCAGTCCGCTACCCGCTGTCGCGGCACCACCAAGGGTGATGGGCTGGCTGTTGGCACCGACTCCGTTCGTGAACGCGGCCTGCGTCAGGGTACCGTTGACATAGAGCGACAGATTGCTGGAGTCATAGATTCCTTCCAGCACACCATAGGTGTTGTTTGTCAAGGCACCGGTATTGCTGGCGTTATCGACAAACAAGGTCGGCGCCGCACTGCCCACAAATCGCAAGGCGTATCCTGTCGACGATGTCGGTGATTTATCAAGTAGGATACCCGAGTTCGTACCCGTCTGCTTGGCTACGGCGATGACAGTCATCTGCCCCGGATTGAGAGACGAATTATTCGCGATCGAAAGGTAGGTATTACTACTGCGAGTGAATTGCACCGCCGGCTGACTGTTGACGTCATTCGTTGCGAGCGTGGGTTGATTGCCGGAGGTATTTTGGACGGCATCGTTTCCGTTGCCGGACTGATCCTGCCACCGGCTGATTGCGCCGCTGGTCGAAGTAACCCCTGTATCGGCGCGATACCAGCCCAAAAGGCCTGCACGCGAAAAGGTGGCATTCGTGTCGACCGTATAGGAAACGCTGGTCACGGCGCTTGCCGCGTAGCCGCTCCTAAAAGCAATCGCCCTGATGATTCCAGAACCATTGGTGTTGATGTTGATCGCACCGGATGCCACGGACGAAGAAGTGGTCGGGGTCGTTCCGTCCATCGTGTAGTAAATCGTTTGGCCGTCGTCCCCTGGAGTAAACGTAATAGTCAGGCCGGAGTAGATTCCTGAGTTGATGGGCGCACCTGCATTCGTAATGGTCGGAGCGGGCGTGGCTGGAGCCGACCCGATTCCGTACCTTTGATAGAGGTATTCCTCCAAGTGGAGGCGATCCAGCCCCGTCAACGGCTGATTGAAGACGAGGATTTCCGCGATGTTGCCATCCAAGCCGTTGCCGGAAGTGGCGGCGCCTCCCAAAGTCAGAGGCTGGCTGTTCGCGCCGATGGCTGTGGTGTAGGCCGTTTGGGTTTGGGTACCGCTTACCGACAGGGCAAGGTTGACCCGGTCATAGTATCCTTCGAGAATACCATATGTCCCGTTGGTCAACGTACCGGATGTCGTCGCGTTGTTTACTCCGAACGTCGCCGTGTAAGACCCGGTCAGACACAGGGTGTAACCGCTTGAAGAGGTCGGCGATTTATCGACGATAATTCCCGAGCCGGAACCCGTCTGCTGTACGACCGCGACGACGGTGGCACCCTGGGACAAATTGAGGGAACTCGAAGCAACGGCCGAAAGATAGGTATTGGTCGCATTGGTGAACTGCAATGCAGGCTGGCTGTTAATGCTGTTGGACACCAAAACCGGTTGATTTCCAGAAACCAGTTGAACGACGTCATTGCCGTTTCTGGATTGGTCACGCCACTGGCTCACGGCACCGCCACTTGTGGTCACTCCCGTATCCGCGCGATACCAACTGACCAATTGTGCCCGATTGAAGTCGGCCAAAGGATCGATGGTGCATGTCACGGAAACCACCGGACTCGGGGCATAACCGCTACTGTAGGCGATAGCCTTGATTGTTTCGGACGAACTAACCGTGATCGAACCAGTCCAAACCGAAGAACTCGAAGTTGGAGTCGACCCATCCGTTGTATAGTAAACGACCTGGTTGGCGTCACCTGGCATGTAGGAGATGGTTTGTGCACCACTATAGATGCTTGAAACGAAGGGGACACCCGCATCGATCAGCGTCGGGGCGGGAGCGAGCGGCGGCGTACCGACATTGTATCTCTGGTAAAGATAGGCCTCGAGATGCAGGCGGTCCAAACCCGTGAGCGGATGATCAAAGACCAGGATTTCCGCAATATTTCCGTCCAGAGCAGCACTCTTGGCCGCGTTATTTCCCACCGTGAAGGGCTGAGTATTGTTACCGATCGCGCCGGTGGTCGCGGTTTGCGTCAGCGTCCCGTTCGTGTAAAGCGACAGGTTCGATCCGTCATACAAACCTTCCACGATACCGTACACGCCATTGGTCAATGATCCCGCATTCGACGTGCCGTTGACAGAGAAAGAAGGGGTCGTGGACCCGCTAAATTGGATCGCATAACCCGTGGAGGAGGTCGACTTATCGAGGACTTTCCCTGAATTTGTGCTGGTCTGCTTAACGACAGCGATGACCGTGGCTCCCGAAGCCAGATTAAGTGCCGCTGCCGGCGGTGCAGCCAAGGACGTGTTGGCAGCCTGCGCAAACTGCACGGCGGGCTGACTGTTGACATCGCTTGCAACCAGCGATGGCTGATTGGCCGTGGTGCTTTGCGTCAAATCGTTGCCATTACCCGATTGATCCTGCCAGCGGCTGATCGTTCCGGTCACCGAGGTAATCCCCGCGTCGGCCCGATACCACGCCACAAGTTCGCTCCGGTTGAAAGAAGCGGTCGGATCGATCGTATAGGCGAAACTGATCACCGGACTGGCGGCAAATCCCTTTTCGTAGGCGATCGCCTTGACGGTGGCGGAAGCGCTTAGCGTGATGGGCCCCGTGTAAAGTTGCGAACTCATCGTCGGCGTAGACCCATCCGTCGTGTAATAAATGGTCTGCCCTGAATCGCCCGGATTGATGGTGACCGTTTGCGGACCGCTGGAGATTCCCTGTTGGATCGAATTCGCGATGGACGGCGCTGTCGCCGCCATAGGGGCAACGCCGACGTTGTATTTCTCGTAAAGGTAGCCCTCGATTTGATGCCTCTGGGCATCGGTCAGAACCGCATTATAGATCAGGATTTCTGCGATTTCCCCGTCCAGGCACCGATGGGCCAGACTGGTTCCACCAATCGTCAAAGGCGTGGTGTTCGCACCGATCGTAGATGCGTAAGTAAAATTGGTCTGCACGCCGTTGACGTAGAGCGAGAGCTTGCTTTGGTCGTAAACTCCTTCGAGCACCCCATAGTTTCCAGCGGCAAGAGTACCCGTGTCAGAGATGCCATTGACGTAGAAGGTTGGATTGGCCGGACCAACTAACTGAAGTCCAAAGCCTCCAGTCGTCTTGTCGTATTTATCCACGACAACACCGGTCGCCGATCCATTTTGACGCGCCACCGCAATGACCGTCAGATTGGATGGGCTGAGTTGGTTGCTGCTTGGAATAGAAAGCCAGGTGCTATTGGCATTGCTGAAGTGCACCACCGGTTTTCCATTCAAGATATAAGGCACAAGGGAGGGTTGATTGGCCAAGGTGCTTTGCGCGGCATTATTCCCCTTCCCGGATTGATCCTGCCAGACACTCACGGCTCCGCCATTCGAGACGACACCAAAATCCGCCCGGTACCAACCGACGAGATTGGCGATACGTTGAGGCGCATCGAGAATGTTGTTCACGTTGTCGAAAGTCGCACTAGCGATATTTCCCGAAGCCTGGCTGCTGACGGCCATGCCGAGCTGGATGCTGTTGGGCATTTGCATGGCGTGGGTTCCCACCAAAATCCAGTTGGTTCCATCGGTGGAATAATAACCCGCAACCGCATAATTGCCGGGCGTTGCGGTTCCGTTTGGCGGCGTAACCGACGTAGTACTTCTCACAATTCGTAGCCAGACCGGCGCTGCGACACTCGCTCCGAGTGAAGTCGAACTGGTGGCTCCGGTTGAGTCACGAGTGGTAAAGGTCAGGCCGTTGTCCGGACTAACCGCCACATAGGCACTCACGGCAGAACTGTCGGCCGATGGATTCGAGGAATTGCCTCGCATCATAAGTCCTGCCGTTGCGTAGGAACTGATCGTCGAGCTATCTCCAGAGACTAACGATCCCACCCGGGCGATCATTTCCGCGTCGCCCACGGTGGGACGGGAGAGGAGATGGAAACTGTCGCTGGCACTTCCGACACCACTGCCCGAACCGGAGACCAAGAAGGAATTAGCCGCGGTGTTTTGCACACTGCCACCGGCAGTCCCCACGGTTCCCACATCATAGTCTGACCAGGCGACAAGATTTTGCGGGGCTCCACAGCTAGCAGTGAAGGTCACCGTCTGATTGGTTCCCGTCGACGCTTCGGAAGCCACAATGCTGTTCGTCTTAAGCGGGTCGGTGCCAGCCTGATAGTAAACCGTCGCCAGTCCTTGCGCATCAGTATTCACCGTTACGCTGCTGGAAGTCGTTCCACTACTCGTCGTGGCGAGACCGCCGGTTGATCCGGACGGGAGCGAAAAGGTGATCGGCTGCCCCGTCCAACGTGCGCCCGCGTTGGTAAAGAATTGTACGGCCAAAGTCGATGCGGCGAACGTGCCGCTGGGCACGGATTGCTTGTCTCCCGAAAGGATGGAAAGATTGGGCAGGGTGGTTTCCGTGAAACTGACCGTCGCCGAATCGGCGGTAACGGAAATGGTGCTGGTCTTGTTGACGCCAGCGGGTTGCTTGTAGAAAACTTTGGCCAACCCGTTGGCATCGGTCATGAGATTGATGGTTGGCCCCAGAATGGTGCCGCTATGATTATGAGAAAGAGAGCCACCGCCCGACACGACCTTAAAGGTTATGGGGGCGTTCGTCACAACGTTGCCGGTATTCGAGTCCGTCACCTGGACCAGCAACGGCTGAGGAGCCACCGCGCCCTCCGGCGAGGTGGTTTGATGATTACCACTGACGATATTGACCACAGTCGAAATGTTCGTATGCGAGGTGTAGTAGTCGATCGTGTTTACGGTGTACGACCATGTCGTCGTAAAAGTATAATGAACAGGCTCGGTAATGCCGTCGGTGGCGGTAAATTCTGCGTCCTGACCAAAATAGAGATTGGACGGGGGCTGCATCACCAAGTTAAACGAACCATCACTCAAAGGATCGATGAGCTGCCCAGAAAACGTAAAATTGGAGGGGCCAGTCTGCTGCGGATACAACACTTCAGCAGGAATGGGCATAAATCCAGATGACGTCTTGGGCCACTCATAAACAACCCGATTCGAACTATCGGGATTATAGGTGACGACACACCTGTTCATTGTCGTAACGGCAGCTCCTCTCATGTACAACTGCCCTTCCTTAATGTCGAAATTGTCGTAGTCTACATTTGAACTCCAAGCCTCTACTTGCAACCCACTGACAAGATTGACCTGAGTTGGAAACGGGTTGTTGATTAGTTCACCTGGCGTCGATGAACCGAAAGGATTATTGGCCGCAACTTTAAAAAATATCTGGTCCGTTGAACCTGTGAGACCTGTGATAGTTTGGGAAGTGGCGCCAGGTGAAAGCGTCGCCACCGTGGCCCAAGTGTGCCCGCCATCTATACTTTTGAGGATCGAGGTATTTTGAACCCAGGCACTGAACGATTGCGACCAATTCACGACCGCCTGCGTTCCTGAAAAGGTCGTACTGACCCCCGTCGGAACGTCCGGCAAGGCTGAATTATATGGGGCCACTACGGTAACAGGGGCGGAATTGACCGAGACATTTCCGCTGGCGTCCGTCGCCACCGCCGTAAACGTAAAGCTGCCCCAAGTGGGCGGAGTCCAACTCATACTATACGACGAACCCGTTGTCGCCGCTCCAATGAGAGTCGAATCGATGTAATAAGCAACGCTGGCAATGGTACCCCTGTTTCCTGAGCCGTTGCGGTGAACGTTTGCGTCTGTCCAAGGTTAATCGTTGCATTATTCTGCGGCGACGTGATCGCCACCGTTGGGAAAACGGCATCGGCATTCAAATTGAACCCCGGGATGAGCAAAGGACTCGCATAGTCGGCACCCAGACCCAATTGATCGATCGTGTTGTTGCCCCAAACGGCCAGGGTATGATCGATTTTGAGCGCAATACTTCGCGTGATGCCACCCGCCAAGGCCGTTACTCCTTGCAAGTTCGGAATTTGTACCGGGGCATTACGCTGGACGACTGTTCCATCACACAATTGACCCCCTCCATTATATCCCCACGCCAAAATTGTACCATCGCTCTTGCGCGCAAGACAGTGGCTATCGCCAGCACTTATAGCCGTCACTCCGCTTAACGCCGTTACCTGCACAGGAGAGTTATGCTGTGTAGTCGTGTTATCCCCCAGTTCTCCTTTGCTATTGTCGCCCCAAGTATACAAAGTGCCGTCATTTTTTAGGGCCATGCCATGGGCAGCACCCGCGCTCAGGGCAATAATATTGGTCAGGCCCGTCACTTGCACAGGCGCGTTGCGTTGCGTCGTGGTTCCGTCACCAAGCTGCCCACTGGAATTCGAACCCCAAGCCCAGACAGTTCCATCGCTTTTTAAGGCAAGACAAAAATAGTGTCCCACCGCAATGGCCGTGACATTCGTCAAACTGACCTGCACAGGCATCAATCTTTGTGTCGTGGTGTTATCTCCAAGTTGCCCGTTGCTGTTACCGCCCCATGTCCAGACGGTGCCGTCACTCTTTAAGGCGACGCTATGTGCATAGCCCGCGCCCACGGCCACCACTCCGCTCATACCCACCACCGGAACCGGGGTCGATCTTCGGATTTGTGTCGCGTCTCCCAGTTGTCCATTCGCATTTAAACCCCAACCCCAAACCGATGAATCGCTGCGAATAGCAAGACTGTGATAAACTCCTGCCGCTCCTGATATACCATCTGTAATTACGGAGACCTGGACCGGATCTTGATGCTGCAACAATGTGCCATCGCCCAGTTCTCCATATACGTTGTCCCCAAAACTCCAGATCGTACCATCGCCCTTGACCGCAACCGTATGGTTGCCGCTCCCACCCACTGCCACAACGTTCGTCAGGCTCAATAAAGGATCGGGAACTGCGCGCTGAGACGTCGTTCCATCGCCTAATTGACCGTAGGTATTATTGCCGCAGGCCCAGATTGCGCCGTTAGACTGCACGACAAAGCTATGAACAGATCCAGCACCGAGCGCCACCGCATTAGTGACGTTGAGCATTTGTTGGACCGTGGGCGATTGCTGCCCCGAATTTATGCCCAGCTGTCCGTTTGCATTGTAACCCCAGTTCCAGACGGTCCCGTCGGCCTTGAGAGACAGATTATGATATCCGCCCGCACAAATTGCGATGACACCGCCCAAACTGGTTACCTGCACCGGAGTAAGACGCTGGGTCGTCGTGCCGTCTCCCAATTGACCATAGGTATTGACCCCCCAAGACCACACATTTCCTGAAGTCGACAAGGCGATATTGTGGTACGCACCGGCACTAATGGCTGATATGCCAAACAGCCCACTCACGGCCACAGGGGTCAACTGTTGCGTTGTGGAATTGTTGCCTAATTGACCGTTATTATTGTAACCCCAGCTCCAAACTGTTCCGTCATTTTTAAGCGCAAGGTTGTGGTATGCACCCGCCGCGATGGCGACAACGTTTGTCAGTCCACTCACCTGCACGGGAACATTGCTCGACGTCGTCGTTCCATTGCCTAATTGCCCATTCGAATTACTGCCCCAAGTCCATACCGTCCCGTCGCTTTTCAGCGCTATGCTATGAAAATATCCTGCCCCGATGGCCACCATGCCATTGATTCCACTGACAAAGACGGGACTAGTGCGCTGTGTCGTGGTGTTATCACCCAACTGGCCGTTAGAGTTCAAACCCCAACTATAAACATGCCCTGAACCGTCCAGAGCCAAACTGTGGTAATTGCCCGCCGCAATTGATGTAATTCCTCCCAGCCCTGATGTAGCAACAGGACTGCTGCTCGAAACAGTGGTTCCATTACCTAACTGCCCTTGCCCATTGAGTCCCCATCCCCAAACCGTACCATCACTTTTCAGGGCCAGCGTATGAGAGACCCCTCCCGATATTTGGCTGGTAATCTGGTATGTCGCGCTGGCCACGCTACTTTCAACGCCGCTAAGGAACGCTTTAACTTTTAGCGTTTCGTCATTTGAAATGTAGATTGAACCACCTGAGGCAATGGACAGGGAAGACGTCGTCGGAACGCTTCCATCCGTGGTGTAATAAAGAGTAACCCCACTCGTGGAATCTGTCACGGTCACGCCAAATGGCATCGATGATGCCCCGCTTGATACACTCAAAATAGGAGTCGCAACAGTTTGCGCACAGAGACGAGTACTAGGGAGCAAAAGCGCGAAGACCGTCACTAAAGCCAAAATCCATTCTCGCCGTTGGCGGTTGGCTCTGCGTACTTGTGCATTTCCCCTGTACATACAAATTCCCTTGAAATTCTCTTATCGGATTCTTGCGACTTGCGCGTAATTGAGTTTTCGCAGAACAGCGGAAAATATTTAAATTCGCAATTGAAATCTTTGCTACAAATTCAAACCCAAGGACTTACACAAGATGTTATTCCTCTAAATTGTTCTCGCAGACTGCCTTGTAAATATAAGCCTGGGGATTAAATCTTTTTGCTCCATACGGTGCTTTGAAAAACTGTGCTATGCTTGAGCAAGCCCTTAGTGGTCTCCATTTGATGGTCGCCGTCAAATTCGCATCGGAAGAGACGTCAGTATCGATCTGCCTCAAAAGTTATTCGCTCACACCGTATAGTACGATGGAAGAGAGTTCGCTGGAGTAATGCGACCTTTCATGTCAAAGGTCGTCTTTTTTTCAAGTTCATATTTCCTAAAAAGCCGGTTGCACGTTGCACGTCCCTTTTGACGATAATTTTTTGCATTTTAGGAATTTAAATGTCCCAAGCTTTTTACTTGTGACTTTCTTGCAGCAACTTGCGTTGGGACGTCGTGCACGCCCAAATCCAAAGTTTTATGGAAAAGGTACTTTTGTGTATTCGGGATCCCATCCGACGTAAGTGGCTCAAATTCCGGTTAAATTCAGCTTATTCCGGCTAATTCAGGATCCAAAGAATTATCGAGCAAGGTACACAAGCCCTGCCGCATCGTGCCCGAGGCGGGGGTCGAATCGGCCCCGATGTGGACTCCAGATGATTCCGGCGGATTCTCTCCTCTGAAAATCGTCATTTGAAAATGGCGATGTTGGCTGGAAAGGTCTCAACTTACGAAAAATTTGTCAGATGCTTGTCAGATTCTAGGTGCATTAATACGCAGTTGGAAAATTGGAATCCATACAACCTGTGCGTTTTTACAGGAAATTCACTGGAGATTTTACTGGAGATGACTTTGCCCTTTCAACTTCCACTTCATGCCCAATTTTTCAATGGTTTCTTTGACCAAGGTAACCACCATTCTGCCTCTTGCATGGCTCTGTTTTTGGCGAAGGGATGAAGGCAGCGGGACGGCGGCGGCACTCATACCGATCCCGCATTCAGCGATTTCATCCAGGGATCTCAGCCGGCCAGTACCAGTCGAAAAATGCGCTTCATCAGGATTACGATTTCAAGGTCGCGAGCGGAAAAATCGTCGAGGAGAACGGTCTGGATGACGGCGTCACGGCACTTACCCAGTTAGGTATCCTTACCAGAGTCGAAGCAAATGATTATTTCTTTGGGCATAGAATGAGATTTGATGCGGCTGAAAATTATGTGCTTAAACAAGCCATAAGAGTGGGTCAACAACGATGATCGTTCCTTTGGGGCGCAGTTGTGCCTTCATTCCAATCATTGCTGATAAGGATGGTCTGGGGAACTTCGGGAATGCCGTATTCTCCTCGCGCAATCATAGCGTGAAGAAGGTTGATGGCGACCGCACCGATATTGCGATGATTGGCTTTAAAGCCGGTAAGAGAGGTTTCCGTTTCGAGGACTTCCCGGCTAACGAAAGCAACTTCCTCCGGGATCCGGATGCCTTGGTCGAGGAGCACATGGAAAATTGCGCTGTTGTGGCCTACGATGACGTCGGGGCGAAAGGTGCGAAACCAAGTGACCAAATCTTGGGCGATTTCTTTCGTATCAGAGACCATAAGGATAGGAATCGGCTTGCGAACCAATTTGTGGCGACTTTCCCAAAATACGTTGGCTGCGAGTGAGCAGTAGCGCGAAGCGCGTTCATTTCGCTTGTTTAATACGAATCCGGGCCGTTTGTAGCCACGCTGGGCGAGCTTTCGACGAAGGTCGATCATATGGCCGAAGTCGTCAAAGGCGAGCCGATGAAACCGGGGCAAGACAAAGTCGTAAGAATAGGAAACGGTGCAAAAACGTTCCCACTGCAAACACAAATGGCCCAAGCCCTGAGGAAGTGACTCTAGAATAAGGCCTTTCACGCCGCGACTGTAGAGAGCGTCGCTTGCTTTACGGTGTGACTTGAATTCCCGCATCCAGAACGGCTCGACTTTGTACCCAAGCTTTTCCGCCCGAGCGATTGCACCTTTGAAGACAATCTTGGAGGGACCATTCCACTCTGTGAGCCCTTTCCTGGGCCAATTTTCTATCACGGCTATCGTCGATCGGTCTTGGGACGGCTTCAACTCCTTCCTATAGACTCTTAAAGCATTAAGAGCCGGATCGGGCACATAGCCCATCTCGTTGGCGATCTTTTCGACGCGTTCCCGGGTGTTTTGCGGGATAGAAGGATGAGAGCGAAGAGCAAGGGAAACTGCACTTGGAGACAGGCCTGCACGCGCCGCTACTTGACGAAGGGAAGGGCGTCGAGGTTCCACAAAGGAGCACTCTATATTGCCGATTCACCTAGGGAAAGATTTACTGCACACAGTGAGTAACGTTCCAGATGACACCGCCGACATAATTGGACAAGGTATGGCCGCTAATGACGCTTTACAGATGAACCACTCCTTTACCCTAAATTAGCTGACTCATCGGCTGACAGGTGCCGTGGTGCAACTGGCTGCGTCAACTCCGTCGACGGCCTTCTGAATTCCGAGCAATCTCTCTATGAAAATTACAACAATCAGTCTAGCCACACTCCTTGGCTTTTTGTGCGCTCTCGACGTACGGGCGATAACCGAAGTGCATGTGTCTCCCAACGGCAACGATGCCAACCCCGGCACCGCACAGGCTCCTCTCGCTACGCTTGAGCAGGCGCGGCAAGTCATTCGTGGGTTAAAGAAAAGTCACGCCTTGGACGCCGGGGGCGCCAACGTCGTGCTTCACTCCGGCCAATACCTGCTTCGTGAACCATTCACGTTGACGTTTGAAGATTCAGGCAGCAAGGGCAGTCCCATCCACTATATTGCCGCCACCGGGGAGACTCCTGTCATCACTTCAGCGGTTCCCATCATCGGTTGGAAAAGGCTCGTCGACGAACCGGCCACCGTATCCACCACAGCCAAGGGTAAACTGTGGTACGCGGATGTGCCCAAGGGATGGCACTTTCATTTTCTCTACATCAACGGCAAACGTCAGAAGGTGGCCAGCTCGATGAAGACCGATAATTGGCATTCCTGGCCTGTGCCGGTCAAGGTCGGGGCCGTTGAAGCCGCCGGGCAAAAACTCACTTTCCCTGCCGGTCTGCTCGACGGCTTGCCCGACAATGGCGATGTCGAGATAAACCTGATGCCGGTTAATTGGTGGAACACGCTGTCGGTGCTCCGCGATATCGACCCCGCCAACAACACGGCGCGCCGTCACAGCAAGAACCCAACGACCTTCTGGCCCGATCGGTTTCCTGATAGGGGTAACTATAATCTAACGAACGCCCTCAAATTCCTATCGGAGCCTGGAGAATGGTGCGTGGATAGTGCGGCAGGCCGCGTCTATCTTTGGCCTGCGGGAGACTCCTCTCCCTCCAGTGATCAAATCTGGGCTCCCAGTCTCTATCGGCTCCTGCAAATTCAGGGCGGCGCTGATGACAAGAGCCTGGTACACGACATCATCATTCGCGGTCTGACCTTTGCCTTCACGGACCGTCTTCCCGAAGACCAATGGCCGGATGACTGGGTCAAGCGCCAATCTGACCTGCCCGACGCCCAGCTCTTTATCGACGGCGCCACGGATTGCACCATCGACCGCAACATCTTCACCTATTCAGGTTCTTACTGCGTCGCTCTGCAAAATTATGCTCAGCGCATTCAAATCACAGCCAACGACATGGCCAATGCCGGTTGTGGCGGCATCCTGATGCAGGGTTATGGCCCGGGAACGACCGACGTCAATCGGGATAATGTTGTCCGCAGAAATTATATCCACGACATCGGCTATGGAGGCTACCTGCATTCCTCGGCCATCGCGCTTTATCAAAGCGGGGAAAACGATATTTCACTTAACTTGATCAAGGACGTTCCATATATCGGCATCTCGATCGTCGGTGCGGGATGGGACATGTCCCATGGCGGATCGGCGGGTATGGATTCTTATGGCAACTCGGAGGCGATGTACAAGATTCGGTGGAACGACTTTCCCCAGGGACAGGCGACCGTCTTTACGCGAGAAGGCGCAAAGCCGTACCTGCACTCCCGCAACAATACGATACGGCACAATATCGTGATCGATTATATGTCCACCATGGACGATGGTGGGGCGCTTTATTCCTGGGGCTGCGGTCTCAATAACGTTTGGGATGGTAATTTGCTCCGGCTTTTCAAAAACGGGTTTATTTTTCCATTATACATGGACGACTTAGTCGATGGTGCGGTGGTCTCCAACAATATCAGTTGGAGTCCTGCGCTACGGACTCATAACAGAGGTGCCAATACGTGGACTAACAATGTGCTGAGTGCGTCCAAGCCGGACGGCTACGATGGGCTGCTCTTGAACATATTGAACGAAGCCCGGAGCGAGGGTGGTATTCCCGGAAATCTGGATTCCGCAATATCAACCTCGAAACCTTAAGCGACCAGCTTTTCATTCTCCGTGGGTTAGGATTACACATTATCGACTCAACAAACTCATCTCTTTTGAAACCTGTTCGAGCAATCTCGATCGCTCCCTCGATGAATGAGAGCCTTTTGGCCGAAACCGCCAATCCTGAACAGGAACATATGGAGGTTCCTGTCCGCACCCGCTTCTGGTGGGGATTGGGCGGATTCTCCGATGCCACCATCTTCTACGGGACCGGTTCGCTGGTAAACGTCATCTACGTCAACGCCCTGGGCGTCAATCCCGCGCTGGCCAATCTCGCCTGCGCGATTCCGCGGTTCATCGATTTTGTTACCGACCCCATCATTGGTTATCTTTCGGACAACACACGGTCGCGCTGGGGCCGTCGCAAACCATGGATGCTGGCGGGTCTTCTCATCAGTGCCGTCATGGGCGTGCTCATATGGCGCCCTCCCCACTCCAGCGGCACCTATGACTGGGCTGTATTCGTGTTCCTGTCGGTGATGCTGTCTTTGCTTTATTCCGTCGGATACTCATTTTTCAATATTCCTCATGTAGCCATGGGCTACGAGATGACCACGAATTACAATGAACGCACCCATCTTTTCAAATGGCGTTTTTACGCCTTTGCCACCGCCGGATTTTTAACCCCTTGGCTGTTGCCGGTTTGCTTGTGGCTGGAAGGGAATCAGGCGCAAGTGCTCAAAGGATCGCAAGGCGTCATCTATGTCAGCATCTTCGCCGGGATTTTGGTCGTCCTGGCGGGGCTACCCTCCATCTTCCTCTGCAAGGAGAAAGTCACGGCCCACGCCGGTGAGCAGAAAGTGCGATTACTCGATGCGGTTAAGTTCACGCTCAATAACCGCCCCTTTTGGCTACTGGTCGTCAGCAATTTCATCACCAAATTTGGCATGGCAATTACCGGCATCTTCTTTTTTTACATTTTTGTCTACCAAATTGCCCAGGGTCAGCAAGCCGCCGGAGCAATGTACCTTGCCATCTTTTTCAATGCGATCAACGTCTCCAATTTTCTCGCGATGGAACCCGTCACCCGGCTCAGTGATCACTTTGGGAAAAAGCCAACACTGCTCGTCATGCTCGCGATGAGCGCCATCGCGTACGCTTCGCTCTGGTACACTTTTACCAACCATGCCAACTCGTTTCTGCATCTCTGGCTTCCCTTGATTGGATCATGGTCTTTGCAATGGCCCAGCCTTATCACTGCGGTTCTGATTGGAGTTTTCACCAACACGATGCCTTTGATTAAGAATTCAATGCTCGCGGATGTCTGCGACTATGACGAATTGACTAGCGGCCATCGCCGCGAAGGGTTTTACGGCGCGATTTTTGTGACTACCGACAAGATTGCCATGGCCGTATCGCTGGCGTTTCAGGGATTTCTCCTCGTCGACTCGGGATTCAAGGCCACCGCCGATTTTCAGTCCCCGGACACGACCCGATACTGGCTCTTGGCGCTGGTGGTGACCCAGCCTCTGGGATTTGTGGTTGGTATTATATCGATTTTCTTCTATCCGCTATCGCGCGCGAAAGTCCACCGAATACGGGCCGAGCTTGATGCCCGCCAAATTGTACGCAAAGGAGGCTGACTTAAACATTGTCGATCAAAATCGAGCCATATTGATCGCAGCTTGCATTCCGTTCATTGGAGGCACCCTGACAATCTACATACTAGCAAAGCTTTGCAGGCCGCGGCACGAAGCCGGATCACGCTGGCGATGGATCTCGGTCAGTCGAGCCGGGATAATACTAGGCTTTCAGAAAGCAATCACTTGGCGTTCACTGGGTCACTGAAGTAAAAATCGTTCGGTTCAATTTGCAAAGTTAGCTGACCTTGCGTTGTTCACGACGAAATTTCGCCGGAGACAGGCTGGCGTATCGGGTGAAGACGCGGGTGAAATGGTGTCGATTGGCGAAACCAACCGCTTCGGCGATCTCCTCAATCGAGTAATCGGTCAGGCTGAGAAGGCGGCAAGCCTGTCGGATGCGGCGCCCGGTAACATAGCGGCTGGGAGTCATTCCCGTTTCCATGTGGAACCAGCGAATAAATCCCTCGACACTTCGTCCGGCCCAACGGGCCAGGGTTCTGTTGTCAGGCGGGGTTGCCAACGAGCGTTCGATTTCCTCGAGCACCCTCTGAAGCGCGAGTGAGAGTGTGGGAGGGGCTGGGAGCGGTGCTTGAGCAAAACAGGCATGTAAGACCGCCAGACAGGTGTGAACGAGCCGTCGATGTGGTCGCGCGTCAGAAGATGCCGGCATTAATTCACGCCATTCCTTCAGCAGCCCCGCCTGCGCCTGATGGATGGGAAGCCGGAGCACTCTCGGTGCGAAAGTAATCCGCAGCGGCGGTGAAAAGTGGATCCAGAAATGGCTTACTCCGGCAGCACCCCGGCCATCGAAACGGACATTCTCCGGAATAAGCACAATTTCTTCCGCATGCAGAGGAATCAGGCGCCGGCTCAACCGGATGGCGCTGCCGGAGCGGCTGTGATGGTAAAAGCGCCAGAAGGGACCTCCCAGGCCATTATGCTGCCAGTTCCGCATATCGTTGAGCCGTCCACATTGATAGAGACGAAAACTTTCCCCCTCCGCGCTCCATGCTTCGAAATTGTGTGCGAGCATGACAATATCACTTTTAGACATAAAAAATAAACGAATGGGTACAGACGGCACCATGCCAAAATCATAGGCTGAAAGGAATCCTCCTGAACAAAACTGTGAAAAAGAAATCCCTCCGCTTTCGTCAAGTTCATCTCGATTTTCATACGTCCCCAGATCTCGCGCGAATCGGTGCTGCTTTCGACAAAAGGGAATGGCAGGAGACGCTGCAAAAAGCGCGCGTGGACTCGATCACCTGCTTCTCCAAATGTCATCACGGCTTTTCTTACCACCCGACGGTCGTGGGAGAAATGCATCCCCAGTTGAAGTTCGATCTCTTGCGTGCCCAGATCGATGCTTGCCTTGAAATTGATGTCAAAGTGCCCATTTATCTCTCGGCCGGTTTAAACAACTTGGCCGCCAAGACTCATGCCGAATGGCGCGAGATCGATGCCGAGGGGAAGTATTCCGGTTGGGTCAGCTCACCCCTACGTCCCGGCTTTCATAAGCTTTGCTTCAATACACCCTATCTTGATTATCTATGCGACCATATCCGCGAGACATGCCGCCTGTTTCCCGAGGCCGACGGCATCTTCCTCGACATTATCTCTCAAGGGCCTTGCTGCTGCAATGCATGCATGGAAAGTATGGCCAAGGGCGGTTTCGACGCTGCCTCGCCAACCGATCGGCTTCGTCATGCGGAACTCGTCCTCGATCGGTATTTCCAGAAAACCACCGCCGCCGCACAAGAAGACGATCCTGCCATGCCGATTTTCCACAACCGACCCGATTTACGACGCGAGCAAATTGGCTACCAGAGCCACTTGGAACTCGAGTCTTTACCCACCGGTGGCTGGGGCTACGACCATTTTCCCCAATCCGCCAGCTACGCCTCCAACCTTGATCGCGATTTCCTGGGAATGACCGGAAAATTTCACAATAGCTGGGGCGAATTCGGTGGCTTCAAGCATCCCAATGCCCTTCGTTATGAGTGTGCGGCCATGCTCGCGTTTGGCGCCAAGTGCAGCATCGGAGATCAACTTCATCCCGAAGGAAAACTCGATGCCTCTACTTATGATTTGATCGGTGCTGCCTACGCCGAGGTCGAGACCAAGGAGCCTTGGTGTGCCGGAGCGGTTCCCCTGGCGGACATCGCCGTCCTTTCCTCTGAGACAGAGAACGGACGACGGAGTGAGCACAGCCATGTCGATACGGGAGTCTCGCGTCTCCTCCTTGAGGGGCACTATCTCTTCGCGTTAATCGATCGCCAGACGGATTTCAGTTCTTTCAAGCTGCTGATCCTGCCGGATGAGATTGCCATCGATGCCGAGTTGCAAGAGTTGATCGGGATTTACCTGCAAAAGGGCGGCAAACTGCTCTTGACCGGCCGGAGTGGCCTGAAAAAAGGAGGCGCTGGGTTCGCTTTCGAGATTGGCGCCGAGTATGGCGGCCCGAGTCCATTTACGCCCGATTACCTGCTCCCCGCGCCTGGATTCCGGCCTTCCTTCCTCTCGACGCCTCTGGTGGTCTATACCCGTTCTGAACGTATCCGCGTCACGGCAGGGGAAAGCGTGGGGCAAATCTACGATCCTTATTTCAATCGGGATTTCCGCCATTTTTGCAGCCATCAGCATACCCCGAACCGGCCCGAGCCGTCCGGCTACGACTGTGGCGTCCGCCAAGGGAACATTACCTATCTGGCGCATCCGGTGTTTACTCTCTATTACGGCTATGGCGCGGTGGCTTATAAGGAGTACATCCTCGCCGTGATTGATTCCCTTCTGGGAGATGCGCGGACGGTGCGGGCCTTGCTCCCGTCCTCCGCTCGGATCACACTTACCCGTCAATCACAGCAGAACCGCCGTGTCGTCCATCTGCTCTACGCGAATAAGATTTCGCGCGGGGCCACTATAACGCTCGATCCTTCGATCCGAGAGAGCCGGGTTCTGGAAGTGATTGAGGACTTGGAGCCACACCGGGGGGCCCGGGTCGTGGTCGGCCATTCAGAGCGAGTTATCCGCGCCACCCTTGAACCTGAGGGCCGGGAAATTCCCCTTGTCCGCCAAGGAGCCGCCGTAGAATTCGCAGTGGATGAATTCATCTGTCATCAAATGATCGCCCTGCATGAAGCGTAAGAGATCGGTAATCAAGAGGTGGAAAATGCCGTCTCGAGAATTCCAAAGGCTTGTCATTTGGATTGAATTCATGCCCTCCCTTAAATTCGACAAAGCGGAAACGGTCTTTAAGTTTTAGTCGGCGGTTACGCCCGAGATTTCGCGATGCAAGTTTGAGTCAGTGGGCATGCAGGTGAGATAGCCTGCGGGTTACCAGACACATTTCAGGAACCACACCACCGATAAAAGAAATCGAACAGCGGCACCCTGAATGTAAGTCATGGCCATTCAACCATGCCAAGGCATAGAGGTTTGCGAACCACTGAAACGACGGCGACTTATCGAATTACTCGCTTGGAATGAGGGGAAACTAACCGGTCAAACTTGGTCGCGAAATTTACGTGGAGATTTTCCACTGCATGTCCGCACAAATTTATTGAAGTGGCTCAGATCGCTGAATTCCAAATCCAAGGCGATGCGTTTGGGCGGGAGCGTGGTCGATTGCAACAGAGTTCGCACGAGCTTCCATCTCTGTTCCATTAAGTAATCTTGCGGACTCATCCCCAGATGCTGATGGAAGAGATGAATCAATTGATTGTGGGAAATTCCCGCTTGGCTTGCCAATCGATTCACTTTCGTGGTGGCCAGGGGTTGTTGTTCCATCTGCTGCTTACAGAATATCAATGCCGGATGGAGTTCCGGATCACTCCGGCGCGAGGCGGAACTCGGCCCGAATATTTTCCAGAGATAATGCCATAAGCAGGCTTCGGCCCGGGCAGGTTGAGTCAAAAAAAAGACACTCGAATTGCTGAGTTGTTGAAAGCTATCGTCCAAGTCCATTCCCAACTCAGAGAGCAGAGGAACCTTCACACGGCTTTCCTTTGCTTTGGATTTGAGACGAAAGAGACTAAAAAAATGGACTGACTGAGCATGCTTCCAAGAGTGACGGAACGCATAATTGGGCGGAACAAGGGAGATGGAGCCGTCGTCAATCGGAAATTTCTTGCCGCCCAGATGGAGCCATCCCTGATAACGATAGAGGTGTAAAGTCCACTGACCTGCCACCCGGTAGAGCTGGGATTGCTTTTCATGTCCATGCCGACCGACGCCCGTATAAATGATGCAGGGCGGAGAATGCAGCGGAAAATCCCACATAGGCAGGTCCATTGGCATAATGAAATAATACCAGCAAAACGTGAATCGATTCCAATGCAATTTGTCGCCTCCCGGTGGAGAAGGCTTAGGTTGGGTTCGTGGCCAAAATCTCTCTCGGAATCAATCTGGAATTCGTTCGACATGAAGATAAATCGTTTGAGTGGGGCGTCGAAAAAGCTCGAGAGCTCGGCTATGATTATGTGGAACCGATGGTTCACTGGGGCCGGGAGTTGCTCAGCGAGGCCGGTTATTTTCACAGCGTATCGATGTTGGATGATCCTTATCGGATCAAGCGCGCTTGCGAGAAACACGGCATAAAATTGTCGGCATTATCCACGCACACCCCGCTCTGCAAGCCCGAAATCGGTGTCGAATACCTTAAACAATCCATTCGCTTTGCCAAGGAATGCGGGGCGCCAGTGGTTAATACGGATGAGGGTCCCAAGCCCGAGTGGACGACGGAAACGGAAGATTTCACGCTGATGAGGTACTCCTTGCAGGAGGCCGCGCGGGTAGCCGATCCTCGCGGCATTTTGATCGGATTGGAGCCGCACCAGCAATATAGCAAGTATCCCGAGGGTCTGGAGAGAATATACCAGTTGGTGAAAAGTCCCAGCATCGGATTCAACTTCGATACCGGTAACAGTTATCTCTGCGGGCATGATCCATATGTCTGGCTGGACAGGTTAGTTGACCGGCTAGTGCATCTGCACGCCAAGGATATTTCCGTCCAGCAGTCCGCTTCCGAGCGGGGCAAGGTCACGGGCACTCCCGTGGGCTGCGCCTGCGGCGAAGGGGTGATCGACTGGAAGCGAATCATCGATCTTTGTCGAAAGGCACCTCGCGATATTGTCCTGTCGGTCGAATGTGGAACGGTGGATCAGGCTGAACGAAGCATTCGTCACTTGAGACCCCTGCTGCCATGAAAAAGACGATTCGCTTCTTTGTGGGCGGGCCTGCCTTTCATCCGACATCCGAGCAGGCGCAAGCCATCTCTACCTGGCTGGGACCCCGTTATAATTATGAGATAGTTGATGGCTCGGAGGCTTTCGACTCTTTGGATGCGGTCGATTTGCTGGTAGTAATGGGGTTGCACTGGAGAGGCATGGAAGCGGAGTGGGCAGGCCAATTGGCCTACAAGCCTTTGAACGTCGCCCAAAAAGAAAATTGGCGCCGCTATGTGGCATCAGGCCGCCCCGTTCTTGCTTTTCACGGTGGTATCGCCAGTTATGACGACTGGCCCGAGTTCAGTCACCTGCTCGGTTTTTGCTGGGACTGGAAATTGACGTCTCATCTTTGCGTCGAAACTTATGAGGTCAACATGGGACCCGAACCTCATGCGATTACCAAGGACATTCCGACTTTCAAGGCAATTGATGAAATCTACGTTAATATCCAGGTCGTTCCTGATCTTGAGATTCATGTTCATGCGCAAACCGCATTTCACGGAGCGCGGTTTCCGTTGATTATCTCAGGTTATGGCGGACGCATCACCGGTGCCGGCAAGACGCTTTATCTGGCGAACGGCCACGATATGAGGACCTTCCAGGCGCCCGAAATTCGCTTGATCTGGCAAAACTCCGTCAAGTGGCTCTTGGAAACTTGAATTTTATGAAAATCTACACTGTAGCAGTCGTCGGTTGCGGAAAAGGCGGCAAAGGAATCGGAGGGCACAGCATCGGGTATGCTCATGGAATGGATTGGAAAGCCAGTCCCCGCGCTCGACTGGTCGGCGCGTGCGATCTCGATGCGGAGAACCTTGGGGCTTTTTGCCGTCATTTTGAGGTTCCAGTGGGTCGCGAGAATTTCTTGGCCATGCTGGAGGAAGTCAAACCTGAGATCGTGAGCATCTGCACCTATGCGGGAACCCGCCCCTCGCTGGTCGAAGCCTGCGCTAAGGCTGGTGTCAAAGGCATCTGGTGTGAAAAGCCGTTTGCCTTGTCAATGGACGCGGCCAGAAAGATGGTCGACCAATGCGATGAATACGGCATGAAAATGATTGTCAATCATTGCCGCCGCCGTTGGCCATTTTTTGTCG
>Ga0207641_10000480_pt1 | contig 45132 bp, 33 predicted proteins | sample KBSSwiS62_FD_184306 | JGI IMG/M metagenome (GOLD analysis project Ga0207641, IMG submission 184306) | Switchgrass rhizosphere microbial communities from Kellogg Biological Station, Michigan, USA - KBS Switchgrass S6-2 (SPAdes) (version 2) | ecosystem: Host-associated > Plants > Roots >... | reverse complement strand
GCATACCGTTGCCAAAAACCCGCAACAGCAACGCGATGGCGCGCATGAAGCCGATTCCAATCAGGCCGAGCACGGTGCGCAGCGAGTGGATGAAGGTCTCCAACGGGATCGCCACGAACGTGAGAGCGAACGGCAGAATGAAGCCCATGCCCATCTGTGCCGCGGTCGTAATCCAGAGGTGCTCATTTACACCGGCCGCGCCTGCGTCACCACCACGCAGAAGTGCGCTCGTGGCCAACTCATCCTGCAGCAGCATCTCGCGCATGTAAGCGAGGCCCGCTTCGATGCTGGCCATCAACAACAGGATGACGAAGGTGACAAACATCATGCGGCGACGCATCTTGTCGGACAGCGCGCTGATCACCGGAAACAAACGCGTGATGCGCAGGGATTCCATGAGGAACAAGCCCATGGAGATCTCAACCATGATGATGACGAGCGCCGCGATATCGGCCGTACGGAAGTTGCCGATGTAGCTGGTGCCACCTACCATTTCGGCCATGGGACGCGCGATCAGCGTGAAGTTGATGGCGGCACCGGCAGCCGCCACCGACAGAACGAGCGCCGACACGAAGAAATAGACGAGCGAGGAAGATGAAAGGATGGAAACCGCTCGATCCTCTCCCTTGACTATGTCGTCGTACTCCTGCATGTGCCGGTCGATTGCGAGCGCTCGTTCCAACACGCTTTCTACGTTCTTGTTGACTCGCCCTAGCGTTTCCTGAATCTGGCGCCAGTCGGGCATCATCTTACGCAACAGTGCGTGACGCTCGCCGCTGGCTTTGCGGTAGTCATCCATGGCCTCGTCATGCGCACGCACCATGGACTTGTGGATGTCCTCCAGGATCTCGGACGGCCTGGACCCAGCCCGGAGCCTCGGGAGGCACTTCCACGGCTTTTGCCTGGTCCTCCTCGATCCGCACGATGGATTCGCTCAGGGCGCGGTGGAGGGTCGGGTAGTTGGCGAGGTCCTTGCGCACCGAATCGCCAACACGGACGAATTCGCGCTCTACGATGCGCTCTTTCGCTTCGCGGCCGGCCGAGAGCAACACTTCGCGGTTGCGGGCGGCAAGGCGCTCTTCGCCTCGCGCCACTGCGTGTGATGCCAGACGCAGACCGCGTCCGAGCGCGTCAGTGACGGCGCGAATCGCTTGATGGGCGGTTCGTCGCGCGAAGTACAGTGCGACAACCAACAACGCCAGCAGTATGACTGCTGACAGCGCAGGCCACGGCGTGATCGATAACAAACTCGTCATGGACATATACGTGCTCCGGTGCAATTCGGCGACAGTTAATGCGCGGAGCACTGGCGGCGTCAACGGCCCCTAAAGCGTCGCCATTTGCCGCCAGTTTTATGTCAGCAGGCGTGAGTATGTGAATTCGCAGAAGAAAGTGTTGGGTGAGACGCGACCGGGACTGTCTTTAATCCCACGCATCCTGAACCAATCGGAACTACCCTCGCTGCATAATGCGAGGCGCTTCTCAGAGTAATTGACGCAGTGTAACGCCTGCCGTAGCGGCTCGAGGGCCAACAATCACATGCAGCCAGTTGGGAGCCGCATGCGCCACGCCGCGCAGTCCCAAGGCTGCGATTGCGGACTCGTTCACAACTTTCGGGTCCGCGAGGTTGATTCGCAGGCGGGTCGAGGCTGTTTCAATTGCCAGGATGTTGGAACGGCCGCCCAGGGCGGACAGGAGGGATGACAGGGTTGGTGTTGGGATGGGCGGGGCTGCGGCGTCGGGCTCGGGCGACGATGCGGCGGGCGCGCTGGCGGCGCGTATCGAGTTAGCCGCCGCGGTGCCCGACGCGGGCTGTGGCGTCGAGCTAGCCGCCGCGGTGCCTGACGCGAGCGGTGGCGTCGAGCTAGCTGCGTTGGCAGCGGCGTTCATCGCCTGTGCCGCAGGGGCAGGCGCGGCGCGTGACGCACGCAGAGCGATCTTCATCTCCCCCGCCACCTGGTCAGCCTCCGTACCTACGACGACCTGTAATGCCGTCGCAGAAGGCTTGATCATGCCCCGCGCGCCGAGGCGCTTGAGGGCCGCTTCGTCGACCAGGGACTGATTCCCCATGACGAGGCGCAGCCTCGTTGTACACGCATCCAGCGAGACGATGTTGGCTGCGCCACCCAGGGCCTGTATGTATGCCAATGCTCTGTCGGCCGGTGGGGGAACATCTGCAGTCTCAGCTGCAACGTCGATGTCTTCGCGCCCCGGCGTTTTCAGGTCCAGCCAGGAAATTACAAAGCGGAATAATCCGTAGTAAAGAGCGAAATACGCGAGTCCCACCGGGAGCAACAGCAGCGGGTGGGTCGCTTTATTGAAATTCAGCACGTAATCGAACAGGCCGGCGGAGAAGCCGAATCCCAGGCGAACCTGCAGGGCATTCATGATGACAAACGCCAATCCGGTCAACAGCGCGTGGACGGCATAAAGCGCGGGTGCCAGGAACATGAACGTGAACTCGATCGGCTCAGTCACGCCCGTCAGCAACGAAGTCAGGGCAATCGACCAGAACAGGCCGGCGACCGCCTTCCTCCGTTCGGGGCGCGCTGCCCGATACATCGCCAGGCACGCGGCCGGCAGGCCAAACATCATGACCGGAAAGAACCCCGCCATGAATGCGCCCGCAGTGGGATCGCCGGCGAAGAAACGCTTCAGGTCGCCGGTCGTGCCGTTGTAGTCACCCAACAGGAACCAGGCGATGTTGTTGATGATATGGTGCAGACCCGTGACAATGAGCACCCGGTTGAGCACGCCAAAAGCGAACAAGCCGAATGCACCAGCGTGCAGGATGGTTTGGCTGAGCGTATTCATACCAACCTCAACGCGCTGCCATTCAAAGCCGAAAGCTGCAGCGACCACCAGGCCCGCGAAGCCGCTGGCAATAGGGACAAATCGACGTCCGCCAAAGAACGCAAGATAGCTGGGGAGCTTGATGTTGTAGAAACGGTTGTAGAGTGCGCCGGCGATCAGGCCGGAGATGATCCCGGCCGGCACGCTCAGTTTGCCCAGCTCTTTTGCCTTGTACGCGGCAATGGCCAGGTCACGCGCAGGACCGGTGAAGCTCGCAACCGCATCGGGAGGCGCCAGGATCAACACTTCGGCGCCCTTGGTGGTGACCAGGTAGCCCACGACGGCGGCGAGTCCCGCAGCACCGTGGTTCTCACGAGCCAGTCCAACTGCTACGCCGATCGAGAAGAGCAATCCCAGGTTGTTGAAGATGGCATCGCCGGCGGCGGCCATTGACGGGAAGTCCAACAGATCGGCTTGGCCGAGGCGCAGGAGCAACCCGGCGATGGGCAACACCGCAATCGGCAGCATCAACGCGCCGCCAATCCTCTGCAGACTGGAAAGGATTTGTTTCATGTCGTTACTCGCGGGCGCGCCCGGTGGCGTCGAGGCCCGAAACGGATTGCAGTGTCAGTGCGCGGACGTCTTCCGCGGTTTCGCGATCCAGCGCCTGATTGGCGAGGGCCGTGCAGTCTTCGCTGTTGAGAGTCGAGATCAACGCTTTGAGCTGCGGAATGACTGCGGGGACCATGGAGAGCTCGTGCACGCCCAGACCGATGAGTATCGGGACAGCCACGGGGTCCGACGCGAGTCCGCCACAGATGGCCACCATTCGGCCGTGAGCTTTCGCGGCATTCACGACCGTTGAGATCAGCCGCAGGACTGCTGGGTGGAGCGCGTCCAGACGCGCCGCCAATTCCGGATGTCCGCGGTCCATTGCCAGCGTGTACTGCGTGAGGTCGTTGGTCCCAACGGACAGGAAATCGGCCTCGCGGGCGATGCGATCTGCCATGACGGCGGATGCCGGTGTTTCGATCATTGCGCCGACCTGGATGGGATCGGCGCGGCCCTCTTCGTGCCGCAATTCTTCGATCATTGCGCGTACTGCGCGGATTTCTCCTGCGTCGGTGATCATCGGCAGAAGGATTCGGCACTGTCCTACAGGTCGGACTCGGAGAATGGCACGCAATTGGATGCGCAGGAGATCCGGCCGCCAGAGGCTGGTTCTCACGCCGCGCAACCCTAACGCGGGGTTTTCCTCGTGGGGCAAGGGCAAGTATGGAATGGGCTTGTCGCCGCCGATGTCGAGCGTGCGGATGGTCAGTGGACGGCCTTCCAACGCTGTTGCTATCTGCTGGTATTGCTGGAGTTGCTCCGCCTCGTCCGGTGGAGCGGTACGCTCGAGGAATAAAAATTCCGTGCGCAATAAGCCAGAGCCTTCGGCGCCGTTGCGGACTGCCGCGTGAGCCTCTGCTTCGGAGCCGACGTTGGCGAACACTTCGATGCGCGTGCCGTCGGCAGTACGGCAGTCGCGCTGGGCGGCTAGCTGTTCGGCGACGCGCCGCTGGCGCTTCTCTGCGAGTTGGCTGCGGGCAAGGTCCACGTGCACTCGCGGAGGATCGATGTACAGCCAGCCCGCTTCGGCGTCCAGAACTACACTGGTTCCTGTTGGAACACGAAGTGCTTCTGCGCCCGTCGCAACCATTGTTGGGATGTCCATCGCGGCTGCGATGATTGATACATGGGACGTTGCACCGCCAGCGGCGAGGCAGATGCCGGCGAGCTTGGTGTTGTCGAGAGCGACGAGTTGCGAGGGTAAGAGCTCGTTGGCTATGAGGATGGTTTCTGGTGGGAAGCTTGGAGCTGCGGAAGTAGTGCCGCTGAGGGCGGACAGGACCCGGGTTTCCAAGTCCAACAGGTCGTCTGCGCGTTCGGCCATGCGAGGATCGTTTAGGGCGCGCAGTTGGGCTATTCCCCCGCTGAGGACGGCGCGCCAGGCGTAACCAGCGCCCTTACCCTGTTGGATCAGCGCGTTTGCGCCGTCGACGAGCTCCGGGTCGTCGATGAGAGCCAAGTGAGCTTCGGCTATCTCGCGGGCGGTTGCATTGCCGGAGTTAGCGGTGCGTTCGAGGTCCGCGCGGACGGTATCTCGAGCTTGCGCCAAGGCGGCTGACTCTTGGGATGCGCTGGCGCCCTGCTCCGGCACGTCGATGACGGCACGGGCGAATTGGTAGGCAGTGCCGACGCCGAGACCGCGGCTAGCCACGACACCCTTGAGGGCGCGGCTGGATGGCATGGCGGTGCTGCCGGCGCGTGCATGCGAACCAAGCGGGGCGTGATCCACCGATGACGAGTCCGCCGGCGGAGCGCCCTGCGGCGTGGCGCCGATGCGCGATAGCCCGCCCAATGGAGGTTGCGGGTTCGCGGTACCGCCCCCTCCGAGCGAGTCGCCCGCCGGGTTGCGGGACCCAACAGCGTGCGGCGTGGTGCCGGCGCGCGTCGAACCGACCTCGCCCGCGGGCGATTGCGCACGCGCGGACGCGGCGGAGGCAGCTCCTCCCTTCACCGCCAACGTCGCCGCGCCCGCGTGGGAGTCCTTTCCGCCGGCAATTGCTTGTTCGATGGTCGCTACAGCGGATTCGGCGTCAGTGCCGGACGCCTGAACTAAGATGTGGTCGCCCTTGCGAACGCCCAGGGACATCAAGGCAACCGGGCTTTTGGCATTCGCTTTGCGGTCGCCGAAAACGATGTTGATATCGGCGGCGAGCTTTTTGGCGACGGCCGCGAGGGTGGCAGCCGGGCGAGCGTGGATGCCGTGCTCCAGCAACACCAACACGCGGCGCTCAACGAGACCAGCGCGGACGGCGCCCAGGGCGGTGGCCGACATCGACGCAACGGCGCCGGGCGGCATCGACGCAGCGGGGCCGTACGGCGCGGCGGCACCAGATCCGGGCTGCGACGTGACAACAGAATCGTCCGCGGCACCGGCGTCCGCCGTCGCCACCACCTCCATCAAAAAGTCCCCCACGCGCAGCGAACAATTCTCGCTCCGCCGGGAAACACAAAATCCGGTGGTGTCAGTGACGAGCACCGGTGTGACCAGGCTCTTGGCTCGCTGCGCCAGCAGCTCGAGATCAAAAGTGATCAGCCGATCGCCCGCCTCGACCTTCTGCCCTTCCCGCACATGCAGCTCAAACCCCTGCCCCGCCAGTCCCACGGTATCTATACCAACATGCAGCAGAATCTCCGCGCCGTTTTCGGCGCGAATGGTCACCGCATGTCTGGACGCAGCAACCACGATCAAGGTGCCAGCACATGGCGCATGCAACGTCGTGCCCGTGGGATCGATGGCGACGCCATCACCCATCATGCCACCGGAAAAAACCGGGTCAGGCGTTTCGGTCAGAGGTGCGCCCCACCCCTGCAGCGGCGAGAGCAGAATGAGTTTCGATGGGCCCACGTTTACTCCAGCCGGACCCGGTCAATCACCCACATCGGGTCGAGTGATCGTTGGGTAAACTTCAAACACAGATCGTGCTTCCCTTCGCGGCGTGCAATTCTTGCCGCCGGAAGCACTGTTACCGCATTGTTGGCAAGCGCGGGTTGCAACGACAACGTCGTGACGGGCTCGCCATCGCAGCCATCGACTCTCACTTCCAGCTCTCCGGACGGAGTCTGCGGGGAATTCAGTTTGATGCCGTGGATGTCCGCTCCGAGTTGAAAGTTGAAAGGCACCTGTCCCACCGCAGCGGTCAGGGATTTACCGGTGCTCAGGTCGGCCGCGGGATATATCCAACAAGGGTTCATGATATCAACCCGGAAAGCCGCGCGCGGCCCATTCAACGGAGCATCGTCCTCCAACGATAGAACGACCTTGTCGGTACAGCTCTTCAACTCCTGACTCGTCAGCCCCTCATGGGGCTGCCACGAATCTACGTACGGCGCGATGCCAACCAGCTCATACCTGTGTATTTGCGCAGGCAGCCGCGACTGGAACCCGTCCCAGCTGCGGCTGGCCGCGGGAGACCAACCGACTTCAGCCACCGCTGCGGCGCGAGGGAAAGTCATGTATTCGACGCGCTCCGTCGTGCGCATGTGTTCGGTCCAGATATTCGCTTGCAGACCCAGGATATGCTGCCGATTCTCGGGGGCCAATGACGCGGGCATGGGGTCGAATTTATACACGTCCTCGAGGCTGATGACATGACCGCGGCCAGGTTGAGTATTGGTGGCGCTCTGCACGTGGTCTAAATACAGGGTTGGCGATGGGGACAGCACGGCGTCGTGCCCACCGGCCGCGGCGGCGTATGCACCGTCCACTCCACGCCACGACATGATCGTTGCGTCGTTGGGAATACCGCCTTCGAGGATTTCGTCCCAGCCAATCAGGCGCCGATGGTGCCGGGTGAGGAATTTGCCGATGCGTTCGACGAAATATCGCTGCAAGCCTTCCTCGTTCGAAACGCCCAATTCACGAATGCGTTCCTGAATGTGGGGCGAAGCCTTCCATTGATCCTTCACGGCCTCATCCCCGCCGACGTGCACGAATTTCCCTGGAAACAGTTGCACGACTTCGGCCATCACATTCTCTAGGAATTCAAACGTACCTTCGTCGGCGTTGTAGAGATTGGAGTAGACGCCCCAGTCAGACGGCACCGCTGCGGGCGCGGGGACGACGCTGGCCAGCCATGGGTATGCAACTACGGCGGCCGTAGCGTGCCCCGGCAAGTCGATCTCCGGAACGATCGTGATGTTTCGCTCAGAGGCGTGCGCGACGATTTTTCGGACCGTGTCTTGCGAGTAGAAGCCACCGTAGAGACGCGGTCGGCCTGTTGTGGGGTCGATATCGGACGCCGGTGCGGCCCCTGCCGGCACGCGCCAGGCACCAACGCTGGTCAGCCGTGGATATTTTTTGATCTCCAGCCGCCACGCCTGATCATCCGTCAGGTGCCAGTGCAGAACATTGAGCTTGTGGAGTGCCATCCAATCGATGAATTGGAGGATGAACTCAGGGCTTTGGTAGTGGCGCGCGGAATCCAGCATGAGGCCGCGCCATGCGAAGCGAGGAGCGTCGACAATGTGCACGGCGGGCACGGAGATCGTGTCAGACGGTGGTCCGGCCGTGCTCAGTTGCCACAGGGTGACGGCCGCGTATAGCAGCCCACGTGGGTCGGTGGCGGAAAGCACGACTCGGCTTGGGCCGACGTCGAGCGTGTAGGCCTCGGGGCCGCGCGCCAAAGGAGCGCCGCCAGTGCGAGGCGCGGGGCCGGCAGGCCGAAGCTCGAACACGATAACGCCTGGTGCAGACACGGCCGGCCGTGTGGATGCCGGCGAGTTGGGGCCGGCCGCAGGTGCCATGGACAACCGAACGCCCCGCGTCGCAAGCATCAGTTCCGCGAAATAACGCGCGACCCGCGCAGCACGAGGATCGCGGGGGTTGGCGATTCGAGTGCCCGCGCGGATCGCGAAACTGCCACTGCGCGGCTCCACATGAGCTGGCAGCGGAATCACGTTGATCGGAGACGTAGGTGACACCACAGCGGCCTCCGCTTTGGCGAGCGGCGCGCCGAGCGCGGGCATAGTCGCGACCATGGCAATGACGCCGCCCAATACAGCCTTCACCATTAACATGCCCTAAACAACCGCCCCGGAAGCGGGCACCATAGCGGGTCTACGCATCTGAGTCTGCATCCGGTCCCCGAGGTTTCGTTCATGCCAGCAGCGCCCCATCCTCTTGTTCTCCGTGGCCGTGAAGCTTTGCAACGCGGCGATATGCGTGCCGTTGAGGCAGCGGCTGAAGAGCGTCTGAAGACGGCGGGCCGCGACGTCAACGCGCTCGAGCTCCGGTTCATCGTGCAACAGAAGCGCGGGCAGTTCGGCCAGGCCGCTCGTACGTTGGATACAGTAATTGGAATCGATCAGCGTGCGGACTGGGCGTACAACGAGCTGGTTCAGCTCTTCATGGTCCACGGCAAGCCCGAAGACGCTGAGAAAGTCGCCAGAGCTGCCCTCCGCGCCAATCCACGTAATGCGCACGCTCACAATCTGTTCGGCACCATCCTGTCCGAAAAGAATGAGCTTCCCGCCGGTGAATGGCACTTCCGCAGCGCGCTGGAGCTCGCGGGCCCGCACGCCCCCGTGCTCATGAACCTCGGCCTGAACCTGATGAAGCAAGGCCGAGCAGATGAAGCCGACGCCGCCTTCGTTCGTGCGCATGAGCTCGCCCCTCAGGACATGAAAACCCTCGCTTACTGGTCCACCCTGGAGGAAGGCCGCGGAAACCTCAAAAGAGCGGGAGAGCTGCTCGACCAGGCCGAAGCGGTCTCCTCGCCCGCGGACATCAACCTGCTGCGAGCCAACTATCTTGCACGGATCGGACGCAACGAGGAGGCATTGTCGATTCTCGACGCAGCCGGAGCGCTTGCGGGTGAAGCACATCTGGCCCGCGGGAGAATTCACGACCGGATGGGTAACTACCCGGCCGCGTGGCAGGACTTCGTTGCCGGCAAAACCAAGTTGTTGAAAGAGAACCCGGGTACCGAGTACCGGGCTGACGCAGTTGAATCGCTTTTTGATCGCTGTAAGGGTTTCTTTACGCGCGAGCACGTGAGTCTGCTGCCCCGCGCCAAACTGCGGCCCGACACGGCACAGCCGATTTTTGTCATGGGCTTTCCGCGTTCGGGTACCACGCTCGTTGAGCAGATCCTGTGCAGCCACTCGGCCATTGCCGCAGGCGGCGAGCTGCCGTTTGTGGCGGACATGAGTAAACAGGCGAGCAGCCTCTATCCCGCGGCCGAGCGATTTCCCGAGAATCTCGCCTACAGTTGGATGGCGGACTATCACTACACCGCCACTCTGTTCCGTGATTACTATCTGGCGCGTGCCGAGCAATACGGTCTCCTCAAAAGCGGCATCACCTTCTTCACCGACAAGATGCCCTTCAACGAGATCTATCTGCCGCTCATCAAGATGGCCTTCCCCAACGCGAAAGTCGTTCGGGTCGTGCGCCATCCCCTGGACGTCTGTGTGTCGATGCTGTCGAACAATATGACTCACGGTTTCCATTGCGGCTACCGGATCGAGGACATTTCCAACCACCTGACCGCCGTTCACGACCTGGTGGAGCACTATGGCAAGGAGCTCGAGCTGAATGAGCTCGTGCTGCGTTACGAAACCCTCGTTGCCGACCAGGAGGGACAGACACGCAAACTCCTCGACTACCTGGGGCTGCCCTTTGAGGCGGCCTGCCTGCAGTTTCACGAGAACCGCCGCTACGCGCCGACTCCGAGCTATGCGCAGGTGACTGAGAAGCTCAACGACCGGTCCATCGGTCGTTACCAACACTACGCCAGACAACTCGAGCCGTACGTGCCACGCCTTCGCAAGATGATGGCAGCGTACGGCTACGAGTAGTCCGTCAGAAGCGCAGCTTCACGCCGGCGAAGTACACCCGGCCGTTGTCGTAGATCGCGCGCGGATGCGACAGGTAGTCCGCATACTGCGTGATCTTCGCATCGGTGAGGTTCTGCGCTTCAAACGTGAGCGCCACGTTCTTGGTGACGTTGACCGACCCAGCCGCGTCCAGAGAGGTGACAGCCGTCTCGTACAGATTGCTCGTCCGGTCGAAGGTCACGAAGAAATCCGACCGCTGCGTCCATGACAGTCGGGCGCTGACGAGGTCGTTCTCGAAGTAACCCGTGAAGTTGTAGGTGTTCTTCGAGTTGCCCGGGAACGGATCTCCGCTGTCCAACGTGGCATCCGAGTAGGTGTAGTTGGCCTGCACTCCGAATCCACCCCAGACGGGCTGGGTGATACCGAGCTCGATACCCTTCAACTTGCCGCCACCGCCGTTCGAACGCACGTTGATGGTGTACGGACAGTTGAACAGATTTGCGCTGACCGTGGTGCACACGGCGGACGGCGCGGAGTCGCCGCTGAATGGCAGGATCTGGTTGACCGGCTTGTCGGTAATGAAGGACTTGATGTCCTTGTAATAGAACGCCAGGGAGTAGGCGGTGTCCTTGTTGGGATAGTACTCAAAGGACAGGTCAGCCTGGCTGGCCCGGTACGGATCGATGTTCGGGTTGCCGGCCGATCCCGTGAGCGCGCCCACGTTCAACGTGGTTCGCGGCACCATGTCAGTGAAGTCCGGGCGTGACATCACCTTCGCGGCCGCGAAGCGCGCCACGAAATCCGGCGTGATGTCATAGGCCAGGTTCAATGAAGGCAGGGCATCGTTGTACGTCCGCTCGGCAGAGGTCGGGATGTAGGCGCCGAACGGATTCGGAATCACTCCCGGCTGAGTTGGGTCGGCCACGAACACCGCGCCGGTGGTGATCTGATCGGTGTGGACGAAGCGGACACCGACATTACCGCGCCAACGCTCGCCACCCAGGTTGGCCATCACGTAGCCGCCCTGTGTCTTTTCCTGGGCGGTAAATCCACCCTGCGGATACGGGATGCGTCCCGAAACAGCTTCCTGCTGTGCGAGGATGGCCTGCGCCTTCGCGGGGTCTACGATCCAGGCCTGGGTGAGAGAGCCTGTGGTGGCGATGTTGTGCAGGAAATCGCCGGGAGTCGCGCCACCAAAGAACTGAGAAGCAGGCACTGTGTTGATGGGCCTGAAAAAATCACCGTAGGTGGTGAAATTGCCCGAGGCATCGCGCTCGTGATTGCTCGCCTTGAAACCGACCTTCACACTCTTGAGCACGCCGATGTCCAGCTTCTGCTCGGCATCGAGATACAAGTACGATTCCTTGTCCTTGTTGATGAAGACGTCGTCGTTGGCGAAATCGAAGACGAAGGAATTGGGGTTTTTCCAATCTACCGTGGTGCCATTGGCATTCGGCAGCATGGTCACCTGCGGAGCGCCGTTACGGAAATCATAGCTGAACGCGGCAGGCGCCCCGAATTCCGGGAAGTACTGCGGATCGGTCTTACCCGTGGCATCCGTGTAGCCGAAATCCAGGTGCAGGGTCAGGGTATCGGTCGGGTTGTACTTCGTGTCCAGATCGATGTTGTGGCTCGTGGTCTTGGCCAGACGATGGAACGAGTCGTAGAACACGCCGAAATCCTGAGTTCCGCCGGCCTTCGACATGACCGTGCCGGCAACATAGGCCCCTTTGTCGAGGACACCATTGGTGAGCGTGCCGCCGTTGGCGATGGCGCGCTGCGGATCGACGAGATAGCTCTGGTTGGTGTTCTCGGCATCGAAAATCGACAGGAAGCCGTTCAGGTTGAATTCGAGCTGGTCGGTGGGCTTGTACTGGATGTCAAAGTTGCCACCCTTGCGGACTCGATCCTGCTGGAACAGGGCAGAGTTGATCAAGGTCGGGATCAGGTTCGGGTCCGTGCTTCCGGCCGCCGTCTTGTCCATAGGCGCGTAGCCCAGGATCTCGAAGCCGTCGCGGCGGATGTGGCGCTCCTGGTAGATGCCCGAGACCAGCACGCCGATCATGTTGTTGCTGTCGTGCCAGCTGAACAGCGCCGTAGCGTACGGATCGAACTTCTTGGAGGTTTCCGTGTAGGCGCCTTCCATCGAGGCGTATGCCGTGAACGGATCCAGGTCCAGGGGTTTGCGGGTCTGGATGTTGACCGTGCCGCCGATGCCACCTTCCTGAACATCCGCCTGCGCGGTCTTCTGTACCTCGACCTTGCCGATCAGATCGGAAGGGAACATGAGATAGTTGAAGCTGCGGGTGGCGCTCTGCTGGTCGAGAATGAACCAGTCGGCGCTCGAGAGCGCGTGGCCGTTGAACGTTGTGTTGGTGAGGGAAGTGAGCGTGCCGCGCAGGTTGATGCGCTCGCCTTCGCCAAAGTCGCGCTGGGTAACGATACCGGGCACGCGCTGAAGGGCTTCCGCCAGGTTCTTGTCGGGGAACTTGCCCACGTCCTCGGCGGTAATGACTTCCTCGACGCCGATGGCTTCGCGCTTGGTTTCCAACGACTCGCGCACGCTGGCGCGGTAGCCGTGAACCACAATCTCTTCGACAGCATTGTTGCTGTCGTCTGCCGCATTAGCGGCCGGCGCCTCGGCGCGTGCGTCTCCGTTGCGCCCAAACAGCGCCATGGCGACCGCTGTTCCCACCAAGGTAGACCGTGCGATTCTCATAAGTTTTTCACCCCACTGTTATTGGCCAGGCGCGCGAGTGCTGCTACTCCCAGTGCCCTCGCTACCACTTACGTGCCAATATAGTACCACTGCCGTGGAATTGACAACTCTCATGAATACCAATCCCCGTCATTGCCCTGGATTCTTGCCTAAACAACCAGTTATGCCCTCCTTAGGGGCACTAGGGGGTACTAATTGGTCTTATCTTGGTAGTATGATGTCACCACTGGCCTATACCGGAGAAGCCCTTTGACCCTGCTGTCGCAGTCTGTGGGGACGCTCGATGAGTCGAGCAGCCTGCCGCTTTACCAGCAACTGCAGCGCGCCCTCAGGGAGGCCATGGAGCGCCGGTTGTTGGGTCCAGACGACGCTTTACCCGCGGAGCGGGACCTGGCGACCGAGTTTTCCGTCTCGCGCATCACAGTTCGTAAAGCCATCGACGGCCTGGTGAGCGAAGGGCTTCTCGTTCGCCGCCAGGGGTCCGGCACGTTCGTAGTGGCGCGCGTCGAGAAGAACTTCTCCAAGCTCACCTCATTTTCTGAAGATATGCGGGCCCGTGGTCGAACCCCTCGAAGTGTCTGGTTGCAAAGATCCGAAGGCACCGTTTCTCCTGAGGAAGCGCTGGCGCTGCGCTCCAGTCCCGGCACGCCCGTGTTTCGCTTCCACCGCATCCGTATAGCGAACGACGCGCCGATGTCTCTCGAGTATGCAACGGTGTTGGCTTCAACCCTGCCCTCGCTCGATGCCGTCGAGTCATCGTTGTATGAAGCCCTGGAGAAGGCAGGCAACCGCCCGGTGCGTGCCTTGCAGCGGTTGCGGGCAGTGCTGTTGACCGGCGAACAGGCAAAACTGCTGCAGGCGAAGGAAAGAGATGCCGGCCTGTTGGTTGAGCGCCTCGGCTTCCTGAAGGATGGCCGCGCGGCGGAATTTTCACAATCCTACTACCGCGGCGATACCTATGATTTCGTCGCCGAGCTCAGCAGTTCCTCATGAGTCAGACACATCTTTTCGAAGAGGCCGCGCAGGCCGCGGAAGTCGTACGCCAGCAGTTGCGTATCAACACTGAGATCATGGAGCGGCTCGCCGACAGGCTGCGGCGACACCGTCCGTATGCAGTGGTCACCTGCGCTCGGGGCAGCTCGGATCACGCGGCTACATTCGCAAAATATCTGCTCGAAACACGCGTCGGGATTCTCACCTCCTCCGCTGCTCCGTCTGTGAGCTCGGTGTATACCGCGCGGGCAGATTTGCGCGGCACGGTGATGTTGGCCATTTCCCAATCCGGAGCGAGCCCTGACCTGCTTGCGACCGTCGCCGCCGCCAAGTCCGCCGGCGCAATGATCCTCGCCATGGTCAACGTCGAAACCTCGCCCCTGGCGAAAGCCGCCGACTATGCGATTCCGCTGTGCGCGGGCCGCGAACAGAGTGTCGCCGCCACGAAGTCGTACATTGCCGCACTGGCGGCGATTATTCATTTCGTAGGACTGTGGTCGGAGGACGAAGAGCTGTTGGATGCGCTCGCGCAGGCGCCGGCGGCGCTCGAGCGCGCCTGGAAACTGGACTGGCAGAGCGCGGTCGCGCCGCTGACAGCAGCTCGCGATATGTATGTAGTGGGACGCGGACTGGGGTTGGGGATTGCTCAGGAAGCCGCGTTGAAGTTGAAGGAAACCTGCGGCCTGCATGCGGAAGCATTGAGCGCGGCAGAGCTGCGCCATGGGCCGATGGCCCTCGTGAAAGCGGGCTTCCCGGTCATGATCTTTGCGCAGAACGATGAAACGCACGGGGGAGTCGAGACCCTGGCCGCGGAATTGGCCGAACGCGAAGCGCAGATCCTGCTCGCCGGCGCCAAGGCACCGAAATCCCTGATATTGCCCACGGAAAATGCGCACCCGGCCATTCAACCGATGCTCATCATTCAGTCGTTCTATCAACTCGTGAATGCGCTCGCGATCGCGCGCGGTTACGATCCTGATCGTCCTCCTCATCTACGCAAGGTCACTGAGACCGTTTGATGTCCATGGTGAATAGAACAGCCCTGCTCAACGGGCGCGTGCTGATTGATTCTGAGCTCGTCGAAAATCGTTGTGTACTGATCGAGGCTGACCGCATCGTTGCTGTGGTCGAACCGGCCGATCCCCGTTGCGCCTCTGCGCACAAACACGATCTCGGCGGAAAGCTACTTTTGCCAGGTTTCATCGATCTGCAGGTGAACGGTGGCGGTGGCGTGCTGTTCAATGATGCGCCGGGCGTCGAGTCTATTCGCGCGATTGGCGCCGCACACCGAAGGTTTGGAACGACTGGGTTTCTTCCGACTCTGATCAGCGCGGACCTGGTTGTTGTCGCTGAAGCCATTGCGGCTGTACAAGCAGCGCTCGCCGCAAAAGTGCCCGGCGTGTTGGGAATTCACATCGAGGGCCCCTTCCTCAATGTTGAGCGCAAGGGAATCCACGATCCGGAGAAATTCCGCGAGCTCGACCCCGCGGCCGTCAAGCTACTGACGTCCCTTCGCGGCGGGCGCACACTCGTCACGCTCGCGCCAGAAATGACTACTCCGGCCATGATCAGGAAGCTGGTGGACGCCGGGGTTGTTGTGTCAGCAGGCCACACCAACGCAACTTATGAGGAAATCCGGGAAGCGTTGCATGAGGGTTTGACCGGCTTCACACATTTGTTCAACGCCATGTCACAGTTGACGGGCCGCGCGCCCGGCGTAGTGGGCGCGGCGCTGGATGACCCTGACAGCTGGTGCGGAATCATTGTTGACGGCGAGCACACCGATCCGGTCGTGTTGCGGATTTCGATGCGCTGCAAGCGGCATGATCGCTTCATGCTGGTCACCGACGCCATGCCAGGCGTAGGAACCAACAACAAATCCTTCCTGATCGGCGGCCGCAAGATCACCGTCTCCGGCAATCTTTGCCTGGATGATGACGGACGTCTGGCAGGATCCAACATCGACATGGCGACCTGCGTTCGCAACGCCGTTTCCATGTTGGGGTTGACACTGCCCGAAGCGGTCCGGATGGCGAGCCTGTATCCGGCGGAATTTCTCGGCATCGCCCACGATGTCGGGCGGATTGCCCCGGGCTTCAAGGCCAACTTCGTCGTGGCGGACGATCAGGTGCAGGTATCAGAGACCTGGATCGACGGCTCGAAGGCGTAAAGGCTCTAAGGCGTTACGGCCTCAGGGAGCCTGAAAACCGCTGGCGCGGTAAGTCAGCACCAGCGTGTCACGAACCCCGCCCTCACCGTCCGGCTGAATGGGCGTCGTTTCGTGAATCACCCGTTCATCGTCCATAAGTAGCAGCGACCATGGCTGCTCCATGGTGAAGCGCACGCCCGATGGGCCGTGAGCATCGAACACCCGCGTTTCACCGCCACGAACGTTCCGACGCTGAACCAGCAACAACGCTACGAAATCTACTCCATCTCGATGGGCACCTTCTGGAGTCGGCCTGCCAATTCCGTCCGAGGTATCGATCCGGAACTGATGGGCTTCTATGTACCAGCGCTTTACCGCCGGCCGCACGCGCGTGAAGACGGCACCGATAGACTGTACGAGCTGAGTCCACACGGGGTTTTGAAGGACCTCGGGCGCTATCGGCTCAAACCATCGCTCCAGGCCACCGTGGAGCGCGTTGTAGGCCGTTGGCTGCCAGTGAGCTCGGTGGGGCGCCAAAGTCAGAACGCCGCCTTCCTGAGTGAAACAGGAGTGACGACGTGACCGATACCGTCCACCGTCGCGTAAGTACTCATCGCGCGGCAGCGCACTCCAGTACTCCTTTAACGCGTCGAGCTGCCTGAGATCAACATGCAGCTCAGAGGTCACCTCGGCAGGAGGCAGGAATGCATATCCGGTTTGCGTCAGGGATTGGACAGCGCTCATAGCCGGCATTTTACCAAGGAACTCCCCGCCCCACGGGGCGTTAAACCGCATACGCCCGCGGGCTGGAGACCAGGTACATGAATCACGTCAAGCAGATACAGGAAATTCGCGATCGCGCCCGCCAGCAGATTACCGATGGCGCCGTGACCCAGGACTACCAGCTGGACCGCAAGCAGGTCATCAGTATTCTCAACGAGGCGCTCGCCACGGAGCTCGTGTGCGTGCTGCGGTACAAGTTCCATTACTTCATGGCTTCGGGCATCCATTCCCAATCCGTGAAAGAAGAGTTCCTCGAGCATGCGAACGAAGAGCAGGAGCATGCCGACCAGCTCGCTGAGCGCATCAAGCAGTTGGGCGGCAAGCCCGAGATGAACCCCGCGATTCTCACGAGCCGCAGCCACAGTGAGTACAAGGAAGGAACTTCCCTGACCGACATGATCAAGGAAGACCTCATCGCGGAGCGCATTGCCATTGAGTCGTACCGCGAGATCATTCAGTTCCTGGGCGACAAGGACACCACGTCCAAGCGTCTCATGGAGCAGATTCTCGCAAAGGAGGAAGAGCACGCGGACGACATGGCCGACCTGCTCTTTGCGGTTCAGCCGGATACCGGCGAGGGTGCGCGCAATCTCTACTCCAAGGACGAAGTGCCCGGGGCCACCACGGCCGGTCAGAAGACCGGCAATGAGAAGCCCGCCCCAGGCACCCGGCCCAGCTGAGTCTATTGGCGCGGCCCTGCCGCGCCAATCAAATCACCGACTTCACTGCCTCGACCACGTGTCCGACGGTGAAGCCGAAATGCTTGAACAGCTCCCCAGCGGGGGCGGACTCGCCGAACGTGGTCATTCCAATGACCTCGCCGGTGCGTCCGACATACTTGCGCCACAGATCGGCGGAGCCCGCTTCAACAGCGACGCTCGGCAGATCGAGTGGCAACACTGAATCGCGATAGGCCTGGGACTGCCGGTCGAAGACCGTCGTCGACGGCATTGACACGACTCGAACCGCCACGCCCGTTTGCGCCAATGTCTTCTGCGCTTCCACGGCCAGCGCAACTTCAGATCCTGTCGCAATGATCACGGCACGGGGAATCGTAGCCGGCTCGACGAGGATATAACCCCCGCGCGCGATGTTGCCGGCAACCTCCGGTGAACGCTTCTGGAATGCGAGATTCTGTCGGCTGAAAATCAGAGACGCGGGTCCATCCCTGCGCTCCAGCGCCGCGGCCCACGCGTGGACGGATTCCTCCGTATCACAGGGACGCCACAGGTCCATGTTGGGTATGAGACGTAGCGAAGCAACATGCTCAACCGCCTGGTGAGTCGGTCCGTCCTCCCCCAGCCCGATCGAATCATGGGTAAACACGAAGATCGAGCGGATCTTCATCAACGCCGCCATGCGCAACGCATTGCGACAGTAGTCAGAGAAGGTGAGGAAGGTGCCCCCGTAGGGGATGAAGCCACCGTGCAACGCGATGCCATTCATGATGGCCGCCATGCCGAACTCGCGCACGCCGTAATGAATGTAATTTCCGCCCGGCTGACCGATCGGCCTCGAACCCGACCACATCGTGAGGTTCGATCCGGCGAGATCGGCCGAGCCGCCCAGCAGCTCCGGCAAGGCAGGGGCCAACGCTTCAATCACTTCCTGCGAAGCCTTGCGGGTGGCAATCGTGGCGGCTTTTTCCCTGACCTTGTCAGTCAGAGCACGCACGTCCTGCGCAAAGTCCGCCGGCAAGTCACCGGCGAGGCGACGCTGTAACTCGCGAGCTTCGTTCGGATACGCCCGCACATACTGGCCGAATACGGTATTCCATTTACTTTCTGCGAGCCCGCCTGCTTCACGTGCATCCCAGGCTTCGTATACGGCAGCCGGTATAACAAACGGCGGATGCGACCAGCCGATATTGGCGCGCGTGGCCGCAACTTCTTTATCGCCCAACGCCGCGCCATGTGAATCGTGGGTGCCGGCCTTGTTGGGCGAACCCTTTCCGATGACAGTCTTGCAGCAAATGATTGAAGGACGGTCGGTGACCGCCTTCGCGGCGACTATGGCGCGATCAATCGCTTCGCTATCGTGGCCATCCACGTTGGGCACCACGTGCCAACCATAGGCCTCGAACCGTCGCGGTGTGTCGTCGGTAAACCAACCTTTGACGTGCCCGTCAATGGATATACCGTTGTCATCATAAAATACGATCAACCGACCCAGACCGAGTGTACCCGCCAGCGAACATGCCTCGTGTGAAATCCCTTCCATCAGGCAGCCATCGCCCACAAACACGTACGTGTGGTGGGAAAATAACTCCAGGCCGCTGCGATTGAATTCCTCAGCCAGGAGCTTCTCGGCAATCGCCATACCGACGGCGTTGGAGATGCCCTGCCCCAGCGGTCCGGTGGTCGTTTCAGCGCCGGGAGTAATTCCGTACTCCGGATGCCCGGGGGTCTTTGAGCCCATTTGCCGGAAGTTCTGCAGCTCTTCGATGGGGAGGTCATAGCCGCTCAGATGCAGCAGTGCATACAACAACATCGAGCCATGACCGTTGGAAACAACGAACCGGTCGCGATCGGCCCACTGGGGATTGGCCGGATTGTGTCGCAGATGTCGCCGCCACAGGACTTCCGCGATCTCCGCCATGCCCATGGGCATCCCGGGGTGACCCGAGTTGGCCTTCTGCACGGCATCCATCGCCAGTGCGCGGATGGCGTTCACTACCTCGTTGTGCCCGGCTTCCCGCGCCTGTGGTTTGATTTCTGCATTCATGATTTTAAGCCGCCCCCGTGTTGTATAGCTTCAAATGCGGTTTGTCGGACGTCTGCAGCACACACAGCGCCACGATTTCAGTCAGGTCATCGACGCAGCCGTCAGGCTGGACGTCGCCCGGCCCGCCTGCATGGTCTTTTCCGTAGCCGTAGCTCACCGCAATGACAGGCGAGCCCGCGGCGCGCGCGGCCGCAATGTCCATAACCGAGTCACCCACATACAGCATCTCGGCGGGCGCAATGCCCAGTCTCGAGCATGCAGCCTGCAGCAGGTTGGGACTGGGCTTACGGTCTTCGGCGCGATCGGCACAGAGAGTAAAGCTCAGAAACTCACTGAGTCCGGCCTGTTTCAACAGCGGTTCCGCAAATGCGCTGTCTTTGTTGGTAATGCAGCACAGAGCAAGGCCGGCCCGGGACAGCGCTTGCAGTGTCTTTACAGCGCCCGGGTACACCTTGCTGTGCTTGTACAGATTCTGACCATAGACCCGTCGAAACAGAGCAAGCGCCGCAGAGCGTTGGGCCGCGTGTGTCGCCGAGCTGCCGACGCTTTCGTCCAATGCGCGCCGGACGAGCGTCTCCACTCCGTTCCCGACGAGCGCCCTCACCCGTAATTCCGGGAGCTCCTTCGCGCCCAACATCCCCAACATCAGATTGACCGACGCGGCCAGATCTCCCATGGTGTCAATAAGCGTGCCGTCGAGGTCGAAGGCAACAGCTCGGATCCGTTCATTGAACCTGGACATGTAGTACTCCTGCGCGGCCTTTCCCCGTTCGGGGATAGCGCCGCGCCTTTAACCAATCGCAGCCGCGTGCAGGGCTGCCAGCCGTTCGATGCTGAGATACTTCGCGCCCAGCCGTTTCTCGTCGGCGGGCGCCAGCGGTTCTGCCGGATCGCCGAGCGATGACAGCAGCAGGTCAGCCGCGGTGAAGTCCTGGGCGTATGTCCACATGCTCGGCGTAGCCACGGTAAAAAGGCCCGCCGCCTTTGCTGAGGCCACGCCAATCGCCGAATCTTCCACGGCAATGGCTCGTGCAGGATCGACACCCAGGGACATCAGAGCGACATTGTATATGTCCGGCGCCGGCTTTTTTCTGGCCACGACGTCGCCGGCCGCAATCGCATCGAACCAGTGGAGAGCCTGATGTCCGAATCCAGCCGTAATCAGCGGCTCGATATTCTCCGCAGAGGTAGTCGTGGCAAGGGCCACCCGAATGCCTGCATCCCGAGCTTCCATCATGAGCCGGCGCACGCCCGCTCTCGGCCTCACGTGGCCGACCTGGATCAATTCCTTGTACAGACGCGTCTTCGCCCGATGAATCTCCGGAATGAGATCATTCAGACAACGCCGCTCCGCCGCGGGTAACTGCAGCCGCTCAATGTAGCTGGCAATCCGTTCCTTTCCTCCGGTCACCTGCAACAGCTCCCCGTACAGCGGGGGCTCCCAGATCCAGTCCAGGCGGCAGGCTCCAAAGGCCAGATTGAATGCCTGACGATGCACCTCCTCGGTGTCGGCGAGAGTCCCGTCGACATCGAAGATCAAGGCCTCACAACTCATCTACGAACAACCTGCGATCCGCGCGCCAGCATCTCCTTCCTGCATTCCATCAACCGCCAGATCATGGGCGTGAAGATCAACTGCAGTGCCAGGTCCATCTTGCCGCCCGGGCATACGATGGTGTTGGCTCGCGACATGAAGGAGTCGTGCAACATCGACAACAGGTACGGAAAGTCGATTCCCCGTGGATTGGAGAAGTGAATGACGAGCATTGACTCATCCGGCGACGGGATGTGACGTGAGATAAAGGGGTTCGAGGTGTCGACTACGGGCACCCGCTGAAAGTTGATGTGCGTGCGCGAGAACTGCGGACAAATGTAGTGCACATAGTCATGCATACGCCGCAGGATCACATCCGTAACCGCCTCGGCGGAATAGCCGCGGGTCGCCTTGTCCCGGTGGAGTTTCTGAATCCACTCCAGATTGACCACCGGGGTCACTCCGATCAACAGATCAACGTGCCTGGCAACGTTGATCTCGTCGGCGACGACTGCGCCATGCAATCCTTCGTAGAACAACAGATCCGTTTCGGCAGGCAGATCTTCCCATTCCGTGAAGGTCCCCGGTTCCTGCTTGTATTTCGCAGCCTCGGGCTCGTCATGCAGGTACTTGCGAACCCGACCGTTGCCAGAGCGGCCATAGGAGCTGAACAGCTCCTCGAGCTCGGGGAACAGGTTCGCCTCAGGCCCGAAATGGCTGAAAATGTGATCGCCCCGTTCAATGGCGCTCGCCAGGCGCTGTTTCATCTCAGCGCGATCGTAGCGATGAAAACTGTCACCTTCGATGAAGCCGGCACGGATATTCTCCCGCCGGAAAATCTGCTCGAAAGTACGCATGACCGACGTCGTACCGGCGCCCGAGGAGCCGGTAACCGCAATAATGGGATGCTTGGCCGACATGTTGTAGTACCTGGGTTGGGCCGGTTGTAGCTGGGTTAGGCAGGTGACTTGAAAAGGCCGCGCGTGCCGAACAGCGGCGCGTCGAATTCAAAGTCGTTGTGATCACGGTGATAGCGTTCGATGCGCTCCACCTCGTTGCGGGCACCGAATACAAAGCCGATCCGCTGGTGCGCTGCCTGCGGCTGGACCGCGAGAATCGGCTCGCTGCCGGTACTGGCGCGCCCGCCCGCCTGTTCGATCAGGAAGCCGATCGGATTGGCTTCGTACAGCAGACGCAGGCGGCCGTTCCTGGAGAGGTCCTTGCGGTCACGTGGATACATGAAGACTCCCCCGCGCATGAGGATCCGGTGCGTTTCGGCAACCAGGGAGGCAATCCAGCGCATATTGAAATCACGCCCGCGCGGGCCTTGCTGCCCCGCCAGGCACTCATTCACATACCGTTTGATCGCCGGCTCCCAATGGCGTGAATTCGACGCATTGATCGCAAACTCGGAGGTGTCCGGCTCAATGGTGATTTCCGGGTGAGTCAGCATGAACTCGCCGATTTCCCGATCGAGCGTGAAACCGTTGACACCGCGGCCGGTGGTCAGCACCAGCATCGTCGACGGGCCGTAAATGGCGTACCCGGCGCACACCTGTTGCGTGCCCGGCTGCAAAAAGTCCTGCTCGGTAGGCTCTGAGATCCCCTCCGGACAACGCAGCACCGAGAAGATGCTGCCTACCGAGACATTGACGTCAATGTTGGAAGAACCATCGAGAGGGTCAAACAGCAACAGGTACTTGCCACGCGGATACTCCGCGGGGATCGTGTATGGATCATCCATCTCCTCGGAGAGCATTCCGCGAAGCTGACCACCCCACTCGTTGGTGCGGACGAAAATATCGTTCGCCAGCACGTCGAGCTTCATCTGCGTCTCACCCTGAACGTTGGTCGTTCCGGCCGTGCCGAGGGCATCCGACAATGCACCCTTGCCGATGACCCGCGCTATGCGCTTGCAGGCGAGACGGACGTCGTTGACCAGGCCGGTGAATCCTCCTGTTGCATGGTTATACCGACGCTGTTCCTCGATCAGGAATCGCGTCAGGGTCTTGGTCGTGAATATCTTTGTGTAGGCCATGGCCGCACTCCCCCCGTTTCATTGTTTATTGGTTGGCTGGCGATTACCCGGCTGGTCGGTGGCGAACACCCGGCTGGCGCGGATATCCGCCGCTTCAATCGTCATCAGATCCTCCCTGGACAGGAGCTCACCGCGCTTCTCGAACAGGCGGCTGGCCTGACGCAGACGGGCACGGTCCAGGGCATTGCGCACCGAGCGTGCGTTGGCGAAATGCGGTTGTTTTATGCGTCGCTCAATGTACTCCAACAATACTTTGTCGGCTTCCGGACTGAGGCGATACTGCATTTGGCGCAGCATCAACCCCGCGATCTCATGTAACTCCTGCGGTTGGTAGTCCGGGAAATCGATATGATGCGCGACCCGCGAGGACATGCCCGGATTGCTGCGGAAGAATGTGTCCATGCGATCCTTGTAGCCCGCAAAGATCACGACGAGGTCGTCACGTTGGTTTTCCATGACCTGCAGCAGGATCTCAATTGCTTCCTGGCCGTAGTCCCGCTCGTTCTCCGGCCGGTACAGGTAGTACGCCTCGTCAATGAACAGCACACCACCCATGGCGCGCTTCAACACTTCCTTGGTCTTTGGCGCGGTGTGGCCGATGTACTGACCGACGAGATCATCCCGCGTGACTGACACGAGATGACCTTTGCGGACGTACCCGAGGCGATGCAGGATTTCGGCCATCCGCATCGCCACGGTGGTCTTGCCCGTGCCCGGGTTGCCTGTGAAGCTCATATGGAGCGATGGCGCCCCGGCGGACAAGCCGAGCGACGCCCGGAGCTTGTCCACCAGCAGCAGAGCCGCAATGTCGCGAATACGGCTCTTTACGGGCGCGAGCCCGATCAGCTCGCGTTCCAACCCATCCAGGATCTCGCCGATCTGCGCCTCACGGAATGCGGCGTTGAGATCGAACTTCTCCGGTGTCATGACGGTGTCCACAGCGCCGCCCCATCAATACCGTTCGCCTTCGGGCCGATCAACGGCGTAGGACTTCGTGGTGTATTGCACTTTCCGCCCACCCGCCTCGCGGCGCTCCAGTGAGAAGCCGGGCTCCTTGTCCGGACGATTCACAATGAAGGACAACCGCAGCGACTCGCGACCATGCGACGAATCAAACGCGTTGATCTTGATGTAGGTCTGGGGGAATGTTTTGCGGCACGATTGCAGCTCGCCCATGATGCCGGCGGCATCGCGAATGTCGAACATGGGGTTGCCGAACATCTCCCAATAGGTGTTGCGTGGGTGCGGATCGTCGGTGTACTCGATTGAGACGGCCCAGTTGTTCTGCAGGCAGTATTCGATCTGGCTGCTGATCTGCGCATCGGTCAGATCGGGCAGGAAGGAAAAAGCGCCTTGTGTGACTCTCATGTTACTTTGACTCCAGTGATCAGGCAGCCGTCGGGGTGGGCACGAAGTCCAGAGTGTCCGTGCTCGTGTAGTTGAAGGTGATTTCACCCCAGGTATCCAGGGCTGCCTTCAGTGGCTGGCAGTGTTTCGCTGCGTCCGCGAGTATCTGCGGACCTTCATTCCAGATGTCCTTACCTTCATTGCGGGCGAGAACCATTGCCTCGAGGGCAACGCGGTTGGCCTGCGCGCCAGCCTGGATTCCCATGGGGTGACCGATGGTTCCACCGCCAAATTGCAACACAGTGTCTTCACCGAGATAAGTCAGAAGCTGGTGCATCTGGCCGGCGTGAATGCCGCCCGAAGCAACCGGCATGACACCCGGTAGTCCCGCCCAGTCCTGCTCGAAGAAGATTCCCTTCTGCAGGTCGACCGGGTTGTGGCCTTCGCGCAGTACGTTGTAGAAGCCCTGCACTGAAGCAGGATCGCCTTCGAGCTTGCCGACCACGGTACCTGCATGGATGTGATCCACTCCCGCAAGGCGCATCCACTTGCAGATGACGCGAAACGAGATGCCGTGATTCTTCTGCCGCGTGTAGGTTGAATGCCCGGCGCGGTGCAGATGCAGAATCATGTCGTTCTTGCGCGCCCAGTTCGCCATGGATTGGATCGCGGTGTAACCGATGACCAGGTCGATCATGACAATGACCGAGCCCAGCTCCTTCGCAAACTCGGCGCGCTCGTACATATCCTCCATCGTGCCGGCCGTGACGTTGAGATAGTGGCCCTTGATCTCACCCGTCGCGGCTTGCGCGCGATTCACGGCTTCCATGCAATTGAGGAAGCGGTCGCGCCAGTGCATGAACGGCTGCGAGTTGATGTTCTCGTCGTCCTTGGTGAAGTCCAGGCCGCCCTTGAGACCCTCGTACACCACGCGGCCGTAATTCTTACCTGACAGACCCAACTTGGGCTTGATGGTGGCGCCCAGCAGCGGGCGGCCAAACTTGTCGAGGCGCTCGCGCTCGACGACGACGCCGGTGGCCGGACCTTTGAATGTCTTCACGTAGGCGGTGGGAAAGCGCATGTCTTCCAACCGCAGGGCCCGCAGCGGTTTGAAGCCGAACACGTTACCGATGATCGACGCGGTAACATTGGCAATCGAACCGGGCTCGAACAGATTCAGGTCGTAGGCAATGTAGGCAAAGTACTGGTCGGGGGAACCCGGTACCGGCTCGACCTTGTAGGCCTTTGCACGATAGCGGTCACACGCAGTGAGGCGGTCCGTCCACACAACAGTCCACGTTGCCGTGGATGACTCACCTGCAACAGCCGCTGCCGCCTCGATCGGATCAACCCCTTCCTGCGGCGTTATCCGGAACAGCGCGAGGATATCGGTCTCCTTCGGCACATAACCGGAATCCCAATAGCCCATCTGGGCGTACTTCATTACTCCGGCCTTGTAACGGGCGGCGCCGGTTTTGACTTTGACGGCCGCGCCGTTTCCGTTGCTGCCGTTGCCCAGACTGGTCTGCTGCATGTGGGTTCCCCTTGCGAAGTTTGTCGCGGTTCGTGGGGCCACTTTGGCGCTTGCTTTCTATTAGGTCTAGTTAGATATTGTTCTCCAGAGCATAAGCATCTCTTATGAGCGCGAGCCGGACGGAAATGACACCGTGAGACATTTGAATGCGTAACGTGACTTTGCGGCAAATGAAGGTGTTCGTGTCCGTGGCGCGGCATTTGTCATTTACCCGGGCGGCGCAGGAGTTGCACCTGACACAGCCGGCGGTGTCGCAACAGGTCAAATTGCTGGAGGAGGAAGTCGGCCTGCCGCTGTTCGAGAAGATCGGGCGCAAGGTGCAGCTCGCCCCCGCGGGCACCGAGCTGTTGCGTTATGCCACTCAGACGATCGAGCTGATGCGCGAGGCCACGGAGGCTCTGGCGGCCATGCGGGGCTTGAAACGCGGCGTTTTGAAGCTGGGAGCCGTCAGCACCGCGAAGTACTTTGCCCCCTCTTTGTTGTCAGCTTTCGCGCCCGCCTACCCTGAAGTTCAGATCAAATTCGATGTCGGCAATCGCGAGGAAATCATCAAACAGATGGCCGCGAATGAGATCGACCTGGTCATCATGGGACGCCCTCCCCGCGAGCTGGAGACAATCGCCGAACCCTTTGCAAAACACCCACTCGTCATCATTGCGGCCCCCGATCATCCCTTCGCAGGGCGCAAGCGGATGCAACTGAAGCAACTCAGCAATCAGCAGTTTCTGATCCGGGAAGAAGGCTCAGGAACGCGCGCGTCCATGGAACATGTGTTCCGGGAACGACACGTGCCTTTCCGGGTTTCTATGGAGGTGAGCAGCAATGAAACCATCAAGCAGGCGGTCATGGCAGGGATGGGAATCAGTTTCATCTCAGCGCATACGGTCGGGCTCGAGCTCGCGGCGGGCAAGCTCGTCTGCCTCGATATCGTGGGACTGCCAATCGTGCGCGACTGGTATGTGATGCACCTGCGCGATAAGCATCTTTCACCGATCGCCACCGCCTTTCGAACCTTCCTGCTCGAGAAAGGAGGTCAGATCATCCACAAGACCATCGGCGATCCGCCGGGGGCACGGAGAGCACAGTGAAGAGTTTGCTGCTGGTAGCCATGGCCGCGCTGAGCCTGAACGGAGTCAACGTACAGGTTGACTTCCGGGATACCCGCTTCAGCGGCGGCACCCAGCCCCTGCTGCAGTGGATCGAGCGCTCCGAGGGGATCGTGGCCGCCTACTATGGACGATTTCCCACTTCCTCGTTGCGGGTTCAGATTGTCCCGCAGGAGGGCGCCGGCGTGCGCAGCGGCAAGACCTGGGCCGGGTTCATCCGTATGCAGGTTGGTCGCGAGGTCACGACGGCCCAACTCATGGATGACTGGGTGTTGGTGCACGAGATGAGCCATCTTGCCCTGCCGGATGTCGGCGACAATCAGACCTGGCTTTCGGAAGGGTTAGCGGTGTACGTGGAGGGAGTCGCCCGCGTTCAGGCTGGTAACCGGTCGCAACAGGATGTGTTTGCCGAACAGATGCGCCAGATGCCCAAGGGGTTACCCCGGGCGGGCGAGCAGGGACTGGATAACACGCATACCTGGGCGCGCACCTACTGGGGCGGCGCCATGTTCTGTTTCCTCGCCGATGTTGAAATCCATCGGCGGACAGGCAATCGCCTGGGATTGCAGGATGCCATGCGGGCTGTTGCCCGGGAGAGCGGCGGCCTGTCGGCGGATTGGCCCATCACCCGGGTGTTCGCCGCCGCTGACGCGGCTACCGGCACGAAGGTACTGGAGGAAATGTATGCCCAGATGAAGGACAAACCTGTTGCCCCCGATTTAAACGGACTGTGGGCGAAACTGGGGGTTGTGTCGGAAGGCGGTTCCGTAACTCTGCACGACGATGCACCGCTCGCGGACATTCGTCGAGCAATCATGCGGCCCCGGGACCTGCGTCCGGCGAATAAAACATAGTCATTATCGCCGTTGCCGTCAGAACGACACTGATCAGGATGAATTCGACTATCAACGTCCTCTCGAACGCCGCGGTGTTGCCTGCGGCGCAGGCCGGCCCGAAGCTCCATTTGTTGAGTGAGGCCATGGCCATCAGCACGGCAAATCCCGCTAACTTGACCAGAAGCAGCTGACCGTAGGCTTGCCTGAATGTGTCCAGGCTCGGCAGCAGGATCGCTGCCAGTCCGATGCCGGCCAACAGGATCAGCGGCACCAGCCAGGTGGCCGTCGACGAGAACCGGTCAATTACTCGCGCGGCGACGGCCGGCGGCTCTTTTTTGGCGGCCATGTACAGGGGCCAGAGGGCGCCCAGCCAGAAGGCGACTACCAACAGGTGTAGGAGTACCAACGCCGCCGCTGCCGCGCGATGGAGTGTTGTGGTTGTGTGGCCTTGGAGGGTGAAGGAGATGATTGTCAGCAATGTGCCAAGCAGTGCAGTGATGTGTGAACGGGCCGCGTATGAACGCGCCGCATTGGCCATGGTCGCCTGGTCGAGCCGCGGTGAGGTCGAAGGCAACGTCACTGCGCTGGCTTCCGTGACTCGGCCGGCGTGGGGCGGCGCTAGCGTCGGGTCTCCTCGGCGTCGCAGGCCGATTGCCACCAACGCCAGTCCCAGCATGCGTGCCGCAAACGCGGCGCCGGCCCGCGATTCCAGCGCCATCTTCTGCATCGCGGGATCGAGAACACCGTTCATCTCCCCTGCCATCCGTGCTGCCTCGAGGGCCTGATGTGCTGCTACAAACACCATTGCACTGACGGCCAACACCCAACCGAGCTTTCTAACATCCGGTAGGCTGCGGGGCATTAGACGCCCAAAGGCGGCCAAGAAAATGGGTATTCCCGCCGCGTTGAGAAGCAGCGTGAAGCTGACAGCCCGGAGCGCGGCGGATAACGCATCCGGGCCGTCCATCATCATGGACTGGTCGAGCCGGGCGCGGAGGTCGTTGCCGGCGTGGCACCCACGGTAAAGGTCACCTTTCCAGGCATCACGTGACCGTCACCGCCGACCGCTCGCCAGGCAAGCACGTATTTACCTGGTTGCAGCTTGGGCGCAGGAACAGATATCTCCGCCGCTGCCTCGGTCGGCAACGGGCCAATCTTTTTCGCTGGCTCAGCGTCCTTCTGCAGCGTAAGCGTAGTCAACTTTGCTGGCTCGCCAAACGTCAGTACGAACTTTGTCGGGGCCGCCTTCACTGTCGTACCTTCGGCGGGATCGGACCTGACCAATTTCGCATGTGCAAACGCGAGCGCGCTGCAACTGAGTAATACCATCGCACAGATAATTCGAGCGCTTTTCATAACAACTCCTATGACTCCTAAAACCAGACGCGCAACCCGGCCGTCAGTTCCAAATCGCTGTCTTCCCCTCCGGCTGCCCGCACCAGATCCGCAGTCCCACCGAAGCGCCGCAGCCACACCACTCCCACATACGGCGCAAACTGGCGGTGCACTTCATATCGCAACCGGACGCTGACCTCCAGATCCGAAAGTCCCGAACCGATTTCATTCGCAGGATCTGAGTGCCCGTAGAAATTCGCTTCCGCGAATGGCTGCAGTACGAGGCGCTGAGTCAGCAGCACCTCATATTGTGCCTTCAAACGCGCAGCCGTACGGCCTTCGTCGCTGGCAAACACGGACGCTTCGGTTTGAAACCACTGCGGTGCAAGTCCCTGGATCCCGATGGCCGCCCAGGTACGTGACTGTCCGGTCCCAAAGTCCTGTCGACCTCCTGCTTGGACGTTCCACCAGGTCGAGATCACTCGATCCCACAGGACTTCGACATCTGCGTCGTGGACCCCCTTGCGGCCCTGCGACACGTACTTGCCCTCGGTCTTGATCCACAGCTTGTCGTAATCGCCCCCGTAATACCCTTGGGCGTCCCAAACAGCGCGCCCTTCGTTCACGCCGCCATTGCGCCATTCGAGCTGGTCGAAAGTGACTTTGGCAAATCGCGAGGTGTCGTCCATTTGCATGAGGTTCGCCATTTGGCGATAGGACATTGGCTGCGAGTTGTGGGAGTTCGCCGGCGACATGGTTGGCGCGTTCGCGTAAGCGCCCGCTTGCGTGGCGATCGCATCGGCTGCGGTGGCGTTGGCCGTGGGGGCGTTGGCCCTGGCGGCGTCGGCCGTGGCGGCGTTGGCCGTAGTGGTATTGGCCGCGGTGCCATTCGCCATGGCGGCTGTGGGCGCGTTGGCGGCGGTCGTGACGTCTGCCGCGTGCGCGCTCAACGCGCCTGCGATCAGCGGGACGGCGATGAGTAAGGCGGATGTCGCTTTCATTGCGGGCCGCCCTCCACCACTACCTCCCGAAACATACCGGCTTCCATGTGGTACAGCAGGTGGCAATGAAACGCCCACCGGCCAGGCGCATTGGCCGTGACACGGTAGCTCAATTGCTGACCGGGTTGGATGACAACGGTGTGTTTGCGGAAGAGGAACTCGCCATCAGGCGATTCCACTTCGCTCCACATTCCATGTAGGTGGATGGGGTGGTTCATCATGCTGTCGTTGATGAGCACGACTCTCAACCGCTCGCCGTAGTTGAATCGCAGCGGTTGGCTTTCGGAGAACTTCTGGCCGTCGAAGGACCAGATGTATCGTTGCATGTGGCCTGTCAGGTGCAGGCGTATTTCGCGACCCGGCTCTCGGGGGTCGATCGCGCCGCCGATGGTGCGCAGATCCCCATAGGTGAGCACCCGGCGGCCGTTCTGCCTCAGGCCAACTCCGGGGTCGGAGAGGCTCGTGTTAGGTTGCTCCGCGACCATGTCTACGATAGGCCCGGTCTTCTGCTGCCGACCGGGCGCGGTGTGGGACATGTGGTCCATGCCGGGCATGTCCGCGTGATCCATGTCATGAGCCGGCATGTTGCCGCTGTTCGACATATCCATGTTGCTCATGTCATGGCCGGGCGCGGCCTTGGCCATGTCATGCGCCATCGGCTTGGCGTTGGCCGCAGCGACACCGGCAGCGGGGGCGCCCGTCATGTCCATGTCGGCCATGTTATGGTCAGGCGCGGCACCGGCCCCGTGCGCGTCGCTCGGGGCAGTTGAATTGGCGCCCATATCCATGCCGGCCATGTCATGCGCGCCAGAGCCGCCGTGGTGCATCGAGCCCATGCTCATGCCCATGTCGGCCATACTCAACACCGCCGGCGGATCCAACGGTGGAACTGCCGCTGTCATCCCAACCGCGGGTGCCAACGTGGCGCGGGCGTAGCCCGTGCGATCCATAGACTGCGCGAATACCGTGTACGCGCGGTCATCTTTCGGCTCCACTATTACGTCGTAGACCTCCGCGGTGCCGATGCGGAACTCGTCAACCTCGACTGGCTCCACATCTTGCCCGTCTGCTGCAACCACCGTCATCTTCAAACCGGGGATGCGTATGTCGAAGAAAGTCATCGATGATCCATTGATGACTCTCAGTCGCACCTTTTCGCCGCGGCGAAACAAACACGTCCAATTGCCGGCGGGTGTTACGCCGTTCGTCAAATACGTATATGCATGCCCCGACACGTCGAGCAGGTCGGATGCGTTCATCCGCATCTGTCCCCACATCCAGCGATCGGACACGGTAGCGGATAAGCCATTTTTGCGCGCATCGCTGACAAAGTCGGCAACGCTTCGTCGGTTGTAATTGAAGTAGTCGCTTTGGACCTTGAGCAAGCGGTAGACGCGCTCGGGGTCGATATCGGTCCAATCGGATAACAGCAGCACATGCTCGCGATCGGCGTGATGGTGCTCACCATCGCGGGGCTCTATCACGATCGGGCCGTAGAGGCCGATTTGTTCCTGGAAGCGAGAGTGGCTGTGGTACCAGTAGGTGCCGGCCTGCTTTACCGGGAATCGATACTCGTATGTTTCACCCGGAGGGATTCCCGGGAAACTGATTCCCGGCACGCCGTCCATATTGGCCGGCAGGATAATGCCGTGCCAGTGAATTGACGTGGGTGCGGGCAATCGGTTCGTGACCCTGATGGTCACAGTATCGCCCTGTCGCCACCGCAATAACGGCGCAGGCAATTGACCGTTTACGACAGTGGCAGTGCGCGCCACGCCGGTGAAGTTCACCTGCGTCGCGCCGACTTCGAGTTGGAATTCTGTCCCAGTCAGCACAGCACCGTGAGCGTCATTGCTCGCGTCCGCCGCTGCTCCGCTGCCATCTGCCGATGCACCGCTGCCACCATTTGCAATGCCCCACGACGCCGGAGCCGTGCCGACACCCGTCGCCGCCCCAAAGGCAGAAGACGCAGCGCCCCAACCGAGTTGCCGCCCGCTCGCCAATACAAGCGCGCCGCCCGCCAGCCCTTGAACGAATCGCCTGCGCGATTCGAACTTAGATCGAATCATTAAGAAACCTCCGCGATATGCGCCGTTGTGAACGGACGCAACCCTCGGCCGCAATCGGCGTCAAAACGGACGCCGCAGGGCCGATGTCAGACCAGGCAAATCAATCGCTGGAGATCAGGCGATGGGAGGTCGGAGGAATTCGTCGACGCGGGGCGCAATGAATTGCGTTGCGGCGAGGGACGGAACCGCGACTGACGTCGCGATGTTGGAAAGCGCTGGGACGTCGATCGCCCCAGGCGTGTAGACGCAGTGACATTGACACGCACTGGCGTGACAGCAATCGTGGGGCATTGAATGTTTAGGACAATCCGGCTGAGCCGCCGCGTCATCGTCGACTACGAGTGCTGCAGCGTCACGGTCAACTGCGTGAACCACGGAGCCCCCGTCAACGGCCTGAACCACCGTGTCCGCGTCGCCCGCGTGAACAACTGTGTTCGCGTGGCTAGCCCTTGCGCCTGAGGCAATTCCCATATGTGTCGACATGGGCATCTGCATCGCCACCGGCGACGCAACGGCCTGGACCGCTTGCAATTGGAATCCAAGCGCTAACTGCAATGCCAGCAGCACAAGGAGCACAGCTCGCGACGAGCGGCGTTTAGCGGGTAACCAATGTCTCACGAGCGAAGCTTACACCCGAACAGCCGGGCCGTGACATGCCTCGACTGAGTGATGGGCCGCAGCCCTTTGAAGAGCGTTGCGGCCCAGCCAGCTGAGGCGGTCCGGGCCTGCGCGGCCCGGCCTAAGTACTAGCGAAGGCGCCTGCGACCCATTATCGGCGCCCGCTGGGACGACCACCGCTGGCGCGATGACGCTGTCCGGCGGCACCGCCGCCACCGAATCGGCGCGGCTGCTGGCCTGGACGGCCATGGCCGCCGTGCTGCTGCCGTTGATGGTCCGGGCGAGCGCGAGTCTCGCCGTCGCCGCGGTGGGTCGAGTGATCACCCTGACCTGCTTGGCGTTGCGCACCGCCGTCGCCGTTGCCGTGTTGGTGCTGACCGCCTCCGTGCTGTCGGTTGTCACCAGCGGTCCGAGCATGACCGCCGCCGTTATGCCGGGCATCGCCGCTAGCCGCGCGCTCGCGGCCGCCACCAAATCCACGGCCTTCGCCACCGCGACGCCGGCCGCCCTCGGATGAGGACCCACCGCCACCGTGGCGGCCACGACCGCCGCCATCACGTCGGCCACCGCCGCCTCGGCCGTCGGCAGGGCGACGGTCAGGCAATGCAGGGCCAGCGACGATTTCGAACTGAGGAAGCGCCGTCACAGGCAACACCCGCTTGAGCATCCGCTCAATGTCCTTGAGCAGCGACCCCTCGTCAGGCGATACGAGTGACACGGCGTGGCCGGACTCGCCGGCGCGAGCCGTGCGGCCGATACGGTGTACGTAGTCCTCGGGGACGTTAGGCAGCTCGTAGTTCACAACATGCGGCAGCTCTTTGATGTCGAGACCGCGCGCTGCAACCTCAGTGGCAACCAACGCCACAATCTTGTTGGCCTTGAAATCAGCCAGCGCCCGCACGCGCGCGCCCTGGCTCTTGTTTCCATGGATGGCCGCCGAACGAATGTTCGCGGATTCCAGTTGCTGTGCCAACCGGTTGGCGCCGTGCTTGGTGCGCGTAAACACCAACACCTGGTGCCAGCTGCCATCATTGATCAAATGCGCGAGCAGATGCCGCTTGTGATCCTTCGACACCCGATACACCTGCTGATCGACCTTATCGGCCGTCGCATTACGCGGTGACACTTCGATGTTGACCGGGTTGCGCAGGATGCGACCGGCCAGCTCGCGGATATCATCCGAGTATGTCGCGGAGAACAACATGTTCTGACGCTGAGGCGGCAGAAGCTTCACGACACGGCGGATGTCGCGGATGAATCCCATATCCAGCATGCGGTCCGCTTCGTCGAGCACGAAACACTGGATCGAACGCAGGTCGAGCTCGCCCTGTTCCGCCAGGTCGAGCAGTCGGCCGGGCGTGGCGACGAGCAGATCGCAGCCGTTGTAGAGCGCATCAATCTGCGGATTGATGCTGACACCCCCAAACACAACAACGGTACGCAGCCCGACGTACTTCCCGTACGTGCGCGCGCTTTCGGCCACCTGGGCGGCCAGCTCGCGGGTTGGAGTGAGAACGAGAGCCCGGGGCGCGCGTCCTGCGGGGGCGCCCAGCTTCTGCAGCATAGGCAATACGAAAGCCGCGGTCTTACCGGTGCCCGTCTGAGCACCGGCAAGGACGTCGCCACCCGCGAGCACCGCTGGAATGGCCTGAGATTGAATGGGAGTGGGATCGCTGTAGCCTTTTTCCAGTACAGCACGCAGCAGCTCGGGCTTCAGCCCGAGATCGGCAAATGACATTGAGAAAAACCTCTAAGTGAACTCGCAGGCAACGCAAAAGGCGTTGCAGCGGTCAGTTGCGAGGGATTTGGGTTGGATTTGGGCCCCATCCGTCTTTGGAGGAGCGCCTTAGCCCGTTAAACGAGGCGCTGACCGCGCGCCCTAGGTAGGTGCGGGCACTCTACAGACTTTGCAATGCCGCGTCCAATCCGCTGCAATTGGCGGTATGTCCCTGATCACACTTCTCGATGCTCACCTCGCCTACGGCGACCGACCGCTCCTGGATGGAGCGCAACTGTCTGTTCGTGCAGGCGAACGCGTCGGCCTAATTGGTCGCAACGGCACAGGTAAATCCTCGCTCCTGCGCGTTATCGCCGGGCAAGCTCAACTCGACGATGGCGAAATCCAGCGTCGCGACAGCATGCGAATCACCTTCGTGGAACAGGAGCCTATCCTTCCCGAAAGCCCGACGCTCCGCGAAAGTCTGTTGGCACGCGCCGCACTCGAGCCAAATGCAGCTGAGCAGCATGCGGACGAGCGCGAGCGCTGGCGGATGGAAGCGCGCCTGACAGAATTCATGCAGCGCTTTGATCTCGATCCCGAGCGTGCGCCGGCGACGAGCTCCGGCGGCGAACGCAAGCGCGCGGCGCTCGCATTGGCTTTGTCTCTGCAACCCGATGTTTTGTTGCTCGACGAGCCGACCAACCATCTGGACATCGAAGGCATCGAGCGGCTCGAAGAGCTGCTGCTCAAAGTCCCTGCCTCCATCGTGATTACTCACGACCGCGCATTTCTCGATCGGATCACGACCCGCATCGTGGAGCTCGACCGCGGAATTTTGCGGTCCTACCCGGGAAATTTCGCGGCCTACGAAGAGCGCAAGGAACAGGAGATTGCCGCGGAGGATGTTGCGCGGCGGCGGTTCGAGAAGTTCTGGGCACAGGAAGAGGTCTGGATCCGCAGAGGTGTCGAGGCACGCCGGACCCGCAACGAAGGTCGCGTCAAGCGGCTCGAGCAACTTCGCGTCGATCGCGCGGCGCGCCTGGATCGTCTGGGCAATGTGAAGCTCAGCCTCGATGCCGGCGAGCGCTCGGGTCAGCTGGTCGCGGAGCTCACCGAGGTTTCGAAGAGCTTCGATGGGCGCAAGATCATCGACAATCTGTCGATCCGGGTGATGCGCGGCGATCGCATCGGCTTGATTGGCCCCAACGGCGCGGGCAAATCAACTCTCATCAGCATTCTGTTGGGCTCGCTCGAGCCGGATGCGGGGAAGGTGAAGCTCGGAACCAACCTGGCCGTTGCCTACTTCGATCAGTTGCGCGGGCAGCTCGATCCGGAAGCGACGGTCGCCGAGACCATCAGCCCGGGATCGGACTGGGTGGAGATCGGCACCGAGCGCAAGCACATCATGAGCTATCTCACCGACTTTCTGTTTCCCTCGCAGAGGGCCAAATCGCCGGTGAAGATGCTGTCGGGAGGCGAGCGCAACCGCCTGCTGCTGGCGCGGCTGTTCGCGCGGCCGGCGAACCTGGTTGTGCTCGATGAGCCCACCAACGACCTCGATATCGAATCGCTCGAGTTGCTCGAGCAGAGGCTGCAGGACTACACCGGCACCCTGCTCCTGGTCAGCCACGACCGCAGGTTCCTCGACAACGTGGTGACGCAAACCGTGGCCGCAGAAGGCGGTGGCCAGTGGCACGAGTACGTAGGCGGCTACACGGACTGGCTGCGCCAGCGCCGACCACCCACGGCGTTCGGCAAGGCAGGCGCAGGGCAAAGCGGCACCACCGCGGCGGCGGCGGCGGCCCAGGGCACGCCCAAGCCCAAAACCAAGCTCAGCTACAAAGACCAACGCGAGCTCGCGGCGCTGCCAGACGAAATCGAAGCGCTGGAGCGCGAACAGACGGAGCTCAACGCCCTCATGAGCTCGCCTGATTACCACCGCCGGGGTCCAGACAAGATGCGCGAAGATCGCCTCAGAAGTGAGCAGATTGAGGCCTTACTGATGACCAAATTCGAGCGCTGGGAGGCCCTTGAGCAGGCTCGCCCACGCTAACCGAGGTGATCCGCCGCAGTAGCCGAGGTGACCCGCCGCAGCAAGCCCAGGTCACCCGCTGCAGCAGCCCAAGGTGACCCACCGCAGCGGCCGGGAGTGGCTCGCCCGCGCCAGCCGGGGCGGCAGGCAAGCGCTAACTCCGGTGATGGCTCGCCCGCGATAGCCGGGGTTGCACGCAAGCGCTAACTCCGGTGATGGCTCGCCGGCGATAGCCGAGCGCGCCGCCCGCGTCGGGGGTGTCGCGCCCGCCTAGCCTGCCTGCGCCAGCCGGGCACGGCCTACCTGGCATTAGGCCGCAATAGTCGGCTGCAGCCGGCCCGGCACGAGCCCGCGGTTATGGCTGCAGCCTGCCCGGCACGAGCCTGCGGTTGTGGGCTGCAAGCGCCTGGCGCCAGACCAAAGCCCCGTCGTGACACAAGAATATTTCACAATTCACGGGCACTTATTGTCCGCTCCGCGACTCGATTCGTAGCGCCGGCCCGCCTAAGATGCGGCTGGCGAGACACGCTCTGAATGTGACGAAACGGGATACGAAAGTGACGACGATGCGCTGGAATCCATGGATTGGCTGCCTGCTGGCCGCGACGGCAGGCGTCGTAGGCTGCACCCCCAAAACGAACGTTTCCACGACAGCCAATGTGCCCGCCGCCTACTCGCACGTTTACATGTCGGTCCAGGAGGTCTGGTTCAACACCAGCGCCACTGCGGGAGCCGATGACACAGCGTGGAAGAAATTCCCGCTGAAGACACCAACGACCGTCGACCTCGCAGCCGCCAATGAAGGCACCCTGACCTCGTTGACGACCGGTCTGGGTGTTCCGATCGGTACCTACGCCCAGGTCCGACTCATCCCGGTCGACTCGTCCGCCACCCTTCTCGACTCGGCGTCCAACCTGGGCGCGATCTACAACTCGGAAGTGGATTACACCGACAGCGCCCGCGCCGTGCAGCACGTACCCCTCGAGCTGCTGAACCCCGACAAGGGCATCGGGGTGACTGCGACCGTTCAGGTGAAGGGCGGCACAACGAACGTCTTCTCGTCGAGCTCGAATTCCACGAGCAACGACACGACGGACAACAATTCGTCGACCGATACGTCGACCACAAACAACGGAACCACCACTGCGCCGACCTTCGAGCTCGCGATCGCGGTCGATGGCTCGAAGGACCTCGTTCCCTTCACCTACAGTGACGTGAGCGCAATGATGTTGAATTCGCACATCGTTGCCTACGATCAGGCAGCGGTGGGCGGGATCGCGGGGACACTGGACGTTTCGAGCCTGACTGGCGTCACCAGCCCGAGCACGAGCTCCTACCTGAATATTCAGGTGACCGCGGAATCCGTCAGTGCCGATGGCAGCCGTCACATCGCCGTGAACAGCGCTCCAGTGACCTCGAGCGGCACATTCACGATCTACCCGTTGGCCACGAGCTCATCGTCACCGAAGAGTTATGACCTCGTCATACACGGCCCGGGAATCGCGACCATCATCGTGAAGGACGTGACGGTGAATGTCGGTGATCCGGCCACCACCACTCCAGTGAACATCGGCTCGATCACGCCGCAGGGCGCATCGACGTTCACGGTCAACCTGAACGCCACCAATCCGCTGCAGGCAGGCGCACTGGTCGGCTTTTATCAAACGCTTCCAGGTTCGAGTGAGGTTCCCTACCTCATCGACTCTCAGCCAATCGACCCGTTTACCCGCAAGTTCAATGCTGACGTCGCCGAGTCCTCGGGCACCCTCTACCACGGCACCTTCTCGTCCGGCTCGACCATTACGCTCACATCGGCGGACCCAACAGAGGGCGCCGCGACGTACAGGGTTGCCGGCACAGCGCCTCTGTTTACCGATGGAGTACTCACCACAACCGTCAAGGCACCTTCAGCGAGCACGACGACAGCCGCCACTCTGGTCGCGGTGCCCCAACTCACGGCCGCTTCCGGCGCCGCGCTGGATTCGACCAGCGTTACAATCGGTAAGAGCTCCTCCACGACGTACAACAAAGGCGAGCTGATTTTCAGTCACGACGGCGCCATCGTGCAGACGGTCGTGCTGGACTCGATTCTGACGCAGACCGCCAACGCCACCTTGACGGTCTCAGGCCTGCCTGGCGGCAGCGCATCAGGCACCTTCAACGACGCTCTGTACGATGTGTCAGTGCGCGTCTGGAACACGAGCAACGCGGCCGGCACGCTGAAACGGGAGATCTATCCGACTCCACTCGATCTGCGCACCGGGGCTGTCAGCAGTTACCAGCTCAAGATTGAGTGACGACGCCCGCCCGGGCATGGTTGGCCGCATTTACCGGCCGCTTTTACTATAATTCACCGAACCGATCGGCGAATAAGACCTCTAATCGACCGATTCCGGGCAATATGCGCCCCCCGGGCCTTTACTGAAGAAGGGAGACCACTCGATATGCCATTTCTTTCCGGTCGCGCCACATCCGGCGTGCGCTCGTTTCTGCGCACTGCCTTTGTGGGCGTCGCGGCGATCCTCAGCCTGAACGGCTGTGGCAATGACAGATTTACCTACGGCACGCCGCTCATCACCTTTTCGGTCACGCCGGGACCCTTCACGGCCTACCTGGCCGAGATCGACCAGATCATGCTGACCCGGGAAGACAACACCCCGGTATATCCCTTCCTGCAACCGCAGGTGGTCGATTTCACGAAGCTGGGCGACATAGGCGAAGTATTCGGAACGCCCGCGATCATCGAAGGCACGTACGTCTCTGCGTCCATCACGGTGAACTACGCAGCGAGCCTGTACCAGCCGGTCGGCGCCCTGATGTACATGGATGTGAATGGCACGTCGACCAAGGTGGCGCCCGTGGACACCTCGGGCAAGGGCACCGCTGCCACCTCCGTGACCTACACGGTCAAATTCGATCCGAACCATCCGCTCGTTATCAAGCATGGTGTCTCGACACCGATCGACTTCAATTTCGACCTGAGCGCCGCGTCGATCGTCAACAAAACGACCTCGCCCTACCAGGTGACCGTGCGCCCCTTCATCAGCGCGAGCACCGTACCGAATTACACGAAGCCGCTGCGCGCGCGCGGCGTCTACGTGACTACCGATACCAACGGCAGCAACTTCACGATGAACGCCCGGTCGTTCTTCGATACTCAGGGCAGCCCGGCCGGCGCGATCGGGATTCAGACCAACGACAAGACGGTCTACAACATCAACGGCATTCTTTACCAGGGCGCGACCGGACTCGCTGCGTTCAGCAAGCTGCAGATCAATACGATCGTGGAGGCTTACGGAAGCATCGGTGACCTCAACAACGCCAAGCCCACTTTTGTGGCCACGCAGGTTTTCGCCGGTGTTTCAGTGGAAAACGTGCTGACGGATCGCATTACAGGAACGGTGTCTTCGCGTAGCGGCACCACGCTGCATATCAAAGGCGCGGAGGTCGAAGCTCGCAACTTCAACGTTCCCACCGGCGTGCAGCTTTCCTTCCAGGACGATCTGACCCTGACGATCGGTTCCGATACCATCGTCAACGTGGACGGGCATCCGGAATTGGCCAACGCCACCACGGACTACATTTCCGTGGGACAACAGGTGGATTTGGAGGCGCTTCCGGTGCTCGATGCGAGCAACAATCCGGTGCTCGATGCCAACAGCCTGCCCACCTGGACAGTGGCCAACGGCCTCGTGCGGCTGACTCCCAGCACCGGATGGGCGGTTCAGAATTCAACCGGTGCCGGCGACATTTCGGCGAACCTGGTGACGCTCGGAGGCTTCGAGCCGGGCACGTTGAACTTCAGTGGCACCAACTCGGCCCCAACGGCCTACACAGTCGGCACGGGCGCCCTGAATACGGGCGGCCTGGCCGCGAATCCGGTATTCAGATTTGACGGCCTCGTCACCCCCTTCGGGATGGCCCCACCGGACTTCGTCGCTGACAGCGTCGCAACAGCCACTGCCACGGACCAGGTCATGACGGTCCAATGGACGGGCGGCACCGCCTCCCCGCTCATCAGCAAGGATGCCAACGGACTGGTCGTCAACATCACTGGCGCAACCGGAGGCTTTGTGTCAGCGCCGGTGGTTCAGACAGGTCCGTTGTATGTCCAGGATGCGCGCACAACTTTCGATCTGTCCGCGAATGCAGTGAACCCAACCATCGTGGCCGACCCGGCACTGCACAGTCAGTTCACCATCGGCAACCCCACCTCGGCTACGGGCCTGGCGGTGTATCATGACTACAGCGGCTTCCTCACCGCTCTGGGTACGGTGTTGAATGGCACCAACACCGTGCTGACCCTGGTGGCGGTCGGTCGCTACGACGCGACCAGCAACCAGTTCACCGCGTACCGGATCGATATGGTTCAGTCGCCGTGAGCTGAGGACTGCAGCAACTCCTGGAGATACTGTTTCCACAGTACGGCGATCGTGTGAGACCCGTGACCGCGGGTCTGATCGCTGAAGGGAATCACAACCGCTTTGCCATGGGGCACGCGTTTGATCTCCTGCTCCAGGATGCGCAGCTCGGGCGGATTCACCAGGTCGTCCGCTGAGTTGACCGCGTACAAAGGCGCCTTGATCTTCTCCAGGCCCGGACCCGGGTCGTAGTCGGCGGACGACTCGACCTGATACAGCAGATCATTGGCGTCATCCTGCGGCAGGTTCTGCGCGATGTAGGCATCGAGGACTTCGTCAGCCTTGGCGCGTGTCGGCGCTTCCTTCTGGCGCAACACCGGGTTGCTTCCCATCAGCCACAACATCCCGACCGCCGTTCGCAAGGCGGGGGGTTGTTTTGAGTATTCGCCGCCGTTCCAGGCCGGGTCATTGCGAATTGCATCAATCACGACCTTGCGCCAGACGCGATTGCGACCTGACATCGCGGTGGGCAGGCAGGCGAGCGGCATGAGGGCGTCCATGAAGTCTGGATGTTGCTCACCGAACAGCCAGGTGTGCATGCAGCCCATGGAGGTTCCCATGATAAGGCGCGCGTGTTTGACGCCGAAGCCCTCAGTCAGGAGGCGATACTCTGCCTCGACCATGTCGTTGTAGCCATACTTCGGAAACTTCGCATGCAACCCATCGCTGGGCTTGCTGGATTTCCCGTGCCCCAGGGCATCGGGCAACACGACGAAGTAGCGCGAGGCATCCAGAAGCTGACCGGGACCAAACAGCTCGCCGGAAAACTCCGGCCGGATGAGACTCGAGCCCGACCCGCCCGTACCGTGGACAATCAACACGGCGTTGTCTTTTCCGGGGGTGCCCCACGCGTGGTAGTGGATACGCACCTCGGGCAAAGTCTCGCCGGAGCGGAAGTGGAAATTCTTCAATACGAAATCCCCTTCGCGCCCCGCAGGCATTTCCGCGGCAAGAGTCCACTGACTGGCCAGAGCTATCAGGCCAAACATCCATCCACGCATGAGCTCGACTCCGGTTAAGCGAGAACGCGACGTACCGTGTCTATTAGAGCAGAGATGCGGAAAGGTTTGCGCAGGAACGCGGCATAGCCGTCAAAGCGTTCCCGCACGACCGACTCGCCCACGGCGCTCATCATGATGATGGGAATGTTCTTGAAGGCGGGATTGGCCTTCATTTCGCGGGCCATCGCCGTGCCATCCACCAACGGCATCATGAAGTCGATCACCGCGAGATCCACCTGCCCTTCTGTCAGCTTCTCGAGACCGTGACGGCCGTTAGCCGCGCTCAACACGCGGTAGCCCTCGTCCTCCAACGCCGTTGCGACGACTTCGATGGCTCCCAGCTCATCATCGACAACGAGAATGGTTTGCACGGCTGCGGCTCCGTCCGTGCGTCAGACGTTGGGAGCAGCGGGCGGAGGACTGGCGGCTGCGCTCGCAGGCTCACGGGCAACACCGGTCGTGAGGCCTTCGACGCCTTCAAAAGCCTCCCCGACGTGCAAGCCGCGGTCCGTGATGTAGAACTCCCGCAGGCTCGGATCGTGGCCGCTGTCGCGCACTTTGTGGACCGAGAGGAGCCGGCTCAGGCTCGAGCCCCGCTCCACGAAGCGCAGGAACACCAGGTTTTCCAACAACGCGGACACGCCCGATGACGGCACCCTGATTACGGGGCCAGTGATTTCGGGCACCTCCATGGTGAAAATGGTCGTTGCCCCCAAGGCGCGCAGCTCGTTGGTGAGGCAGGAGAAGAACCGGCTGACGCGCTGGGGAGAGGTCGCAGACTCGAGAAAGCCGCCCAACCCGTCAATGAACAGCCGTTTGACCTTGCGACGGCGTACGGCGTCTATCAGGCGATGCGCCAGCTCATCGAGTACGTTCTCGCGCTGCGGCTGCCACAGAAGCTCCACGTGGCCCCGATCAACCGCCTTACCCACTTCGAGGCCCAGATGCCGCGCTTTCAGACACAGCCGTTCCGGTGTCTCGAAGAAACCAAACAGCAGGCCGGGTTCCTGCGCGTTGGATTGCGACAGGAAGTGCAACCCCACGGTGGTCTTGCCGATGCCGCTCGGACCTATCAGACCCGTGGTCGTCGCCTCGGGCAACCCGCCCAGCAGCATCTTGTCGATACCGGGGATTCCCATGGGGATCTTTGCATCACTGATGGTGTCGGGACGGCTCGCCGAGGCAAAAACCGCCTCCACGCGCGGGAAAAACTTCACGCCTTCGTCCGAGATCCGGAAGGAATGCCGGCCACGCAGAAAGCCGCTGCCGCGGAACTTGCGCACTATCAGACTGCGCTCGGTGCGGAATTCAAACAGCTGGTCTTCCAACTCGAACACACCGTCCACCATGGTGTGCTCGGCACTGACATGACGCAGCAGGCCGCTGGTCAACAACAACACCGTGCAGCCGCTGACCGAGGCGTGCGCCTGCAGCTCGTTGATGAATTTCTTGAATTCACGATCGGAGGGCGCGGATTCCTGCGCGGCCACGAGGCCATCCACCACCAGCAGATCCGCCTTCTGCCCCTTGATCTCCCGGCGCAGTACGTCAATCAGCCCCTTCAATCCATCGCCTTCGAGCGTATGGAAAGCACTCACGTAGTACAGCGAATTGGGGATGACTGACTCGTCGAAGAACGACATGGGGCGCAGATGTTGCAGCAGCCGCGTATGCATCTCCGCCAGCAGCGTCACATAAGCGGCACGCCCGCCCCGCGCGGCGTGGCGAAAGCAGATCTCATTCGCGAGCACCGTCTTTCCGGCGCCAGGAGAGCCCTGCAGTATGTAAACCCCGCCTTCGAGAAAGCCTCCATGGAGGATGTCATCGAGGCCGCTGATGCCACTCGACAGACGCGCGAGCGGCGGTACCGAGTCATCAGCCCTGGTCATGACGCTCACCCGCAGTTGGACCGGAATCGAGCGGAAGAACGACGGTGAACGTTGCCCCCTTCGCGGGCTCGCTCCGAACCTCGATAGTGCCACCGTGTGATTCAACCAGACCCCTTACGAGCCATAATCCGACCCCTGCGCCAGCCGGATGTCCCGGTTGCGCAGACAGCCGTTCAAAGCGGCCAAAGATGCGGTCCTGGTCAGCCTCCGCAATTCCGATGCCGCGGTCGTGAACTTCAAACTGCACGCGATTGTCCTGTTTGCTTTCCAACGACACGTCGATGGACGCGCCGGCGCCAAACTTGATGGCGTTCGAAATGAGATTGGAGACGATCTGCTCGAGCGCGAGGCGATCACACCGCCCGTGCAACGTCTGCGGCGCACGCAGATTCAGCGGCGACCGATTGAACGCCGCCTCGGGCGAATAGGACTCGACAATATCCCGGACCACTTCGGCGAAGTCGACCGGCTCGAGCTGTGGATCCGTCCGCGTGGCATTCATGCGCCCCACATCCAGCAGCAGCGAAGCACGTTTCACATATCGATCGACGATGTGTTGAACGCGCTCCAGGCGGCGTGTGAGGGGAGCCGCGCCTTGCTGGCGGGCCTGCTGGAGAGCCGCTGACACCTGCAGCAGCAGGGAATGCATGGGATTGCGCAGCTCGTGGGCTGCTATCGAGAGGAATTCATCGCGCGCCTGGAGCAGATGTTCCAGCTCCGTGATCCGCGCGCGCAGTTGGGCCTCGTTGTCGGGGAGACTACTCTTCAAGCGAGGGTCTCCACTCAATCCAACTACCCCCGGGGAAAATTAATGAATACGGACCACGTTTTCGCGGGGGGAATATTACACGGATTTCAGTGCAAAGCGGCACCCGCGGAGCTCCGGCTCCGCGGATGCTTTCAGCGGCTTACTTCAATACGCCTTTAGCCTTGGCCGTGTGGGTTGCGATCGCATCCATCAGCGGCGGGCTCAGGCAATCGTAAGGCTCGAGCTTGAGCTCCTTCAGACGGGCGCGCACCTCACCCATGCCCTCCGGCTTGAAGCCGGATTCGATGATGGAGGATACGAACGCGGCGAACGTGGGAGCGGACCAGCCACTC